>Ga0224528_1002139_pt1 | contig 11679 bp, 6 predicted proteins | sample CBST25metaG_2_FD_179888 | JGI IMG/M metagenome (GOLD analysis project Ga0224528, IMG submission 179888) | Peat soil microbial communities from Stordalen Mire, Sweden - C.B.S.T25 | ecosystem: Environmental > Terrestrial > Soil > Wetlands > Peat | place: Sweden: Norrbotten County, Stordalen Mire...
GATGGTGTAGGCGCCCAGAGCAACCGCGCTCGTCGAGTATCCCGAGGCAATCGCAATCGCTTCAATCGTGGCCGAGGAAGCCACGGAGATAGGCGTCGTATAGAGCGTCGACGCTGCCGTGGGTGTGGTTCCGTTGGTGGTGTAGTAGATCGAGGCGCCAGCAGTCGCATCCGACAGCGTTACAGTTTGGGCTGCGGTGTAGGTACCGGGCGTCGGAGAGAATGTGGGCGCGGCGGCGGCTGGCGCGGTGGGCGATGTGCTTGTGCCGCTGCCTCCGCCGCTGCAACCGGCAATCCAGAATACGGTGAAAATGAGTACAAGAATTCCTCTGCGCATGGTCTTCAAGCCTTCCCTCTCCAGCCGCCTAACGAGCGGTTCTCCGGGTCACGAGTGTTTGGGAGCGCCGCACATGCTGATCGTTTCCCAAAGGGAACGCCACGCAGCGGAGCTGATTCTGTTTGAGAGCGAGGGGAAAGCCGCTCAGGTTAGTCTCCGGACATTCGCCGGGAAGGGTCAGGCGTCCAGCTCTTGAGACAAACGATTGTCTTTGGAGACGTAGATTGGCCTAGTTGCATCACGGAGCTGGATTGTCTTCTGTTTGGAGGACCGTTGTCAAACCGGAGGGATCGCATCTCCTGAAGAAAATCGTTTGTTCAGCCTGTCATGCATCCGCAACAGGCTGAACCGGCAACCCCTGTCAGGAGTGGGAGGGAGCGGAGGGCTGCGCAGAGTCCGCGGAGCGGAGGCTTGCGGAAACCAGCAGGACCATGAGCACGGCCGCCCCGCACGGCGCAAGGAGCCCTTGGCGCAACGAGCCGTAGTGCGCCGACAACAGCCCCGTCAGCCAGGGAAAAAAGGCCGATCCCAAGCCGGCCACGGCAAAAATCCATCCCTGCGGCGATCGCTCCAGCAGGAAGGAAAGCAGCAGAGGATAGAGCGGCCCGACGCACAGGCCAGCCAGCGCCGCGGTGAGCCGGATCGAGCCCGGGTTGTGCGCGGCGATCAGCAGCACCACCGAAACTGCGGCCCCCCACAAGGCGATGCGCAACACCCGGCGCCTGCCAACGATGGCCAGCAGGCGAGTGGAAAATGCCAATCGGCTGAGCATGATGGTCAGCCAGAAGAGCGAAGTGGCCAGGCTGGCTCCCGCCGCGTCCTGCGGGCCGGCGCGATGCGAATAGGTGGTCAGCCAGCCGCTCAGAGAGCTTTCCACGCCCACCGCGCATACGGCGAGCACCACCAGCGGCAACAACGATCCAAGAGACGCAGATGCAGGCCGGAGGACGGCATCCTGGCTCGCCTGTGCGCGGACCGTTCCTTGCCGCTCCCCGAAGAGCACCCAGACAAACAACAGCAGGAACAAGCCCTGGAAGCTGAAAAAGAGCGGGCCGAGGCTCATTCCGCGCAGAAACGGCAGAAACAGCATGGGAGCCGCCGTGGCTCCCGCAGACCAGGCAAAGTTCAGCCTCTCCAGTTTGGCGGCGCGGTCGTCGCCGTAGCGATCGGAAAACAGCAGGCTGGTCGCGGTCATCGTCATGCCCAGTCCCAAGCCGAAAAAGAAGAAGACGGGGAAGGCAAGATGCGCGCCGGCAAACACCAGGGCGAAGGCGCTTATTACCAGCAATCCGTACCCGATGAGGAGCGCGCGGACGCGCTGGGCGCCCGTCAGTACCGCGCCCAGCGAGGAACCGAGAAACTGCAGAAAGAACAAGAAGCCGGCTGCGTCGTCGTGCAGCCCCCACTTTTGCGAAAGTACGGGCAGCAGCACGCCCAGCATGACAGTGCCGGCGCCCGTGAGGCCAAAACCGATGCCAAGCACCAGACTCGACACAGCCCACCGGTCTGGAAGAGACTCCACAGCAGTACGACTTTGATTCGTCATCGTGTGATCTGGCTCTTGATTCAAGGCAGTTGTCATTAAATCATATCGTTGTGATTTACGAAAAGACAGGGACTGTGGATGGATCTGCGGCGGGCGCATGGCACATCAGAAATTTGTGAGAGGATGGTGAGGGATTCCGATGATGGAAGGGCCGGTAGGCAAACCGAAGGTAGAGGCAAACAGCGAGCCGTGTGGCAAGCCGATCTGTCTGAAGACGCTGGCAGCTTATCTCGATCTGAATCCGGCCACCGTTTCGGTGGTGCTCAACGATGTGCCGGGGCGCTCCATTCCCGAGGCGACGCGCGCGCGCATCAAGGCGGCGGCCCTCAAGTTCGGCTACCAGCCCAATCTGCTGGCCCGCTCTCTTCGCAATCACAAGACCCGTACCATCGGCGTTCTTGTGCCGGAGTTGAGCGGGGGCTACCACACTGAGTTGATGCGCGGAATCGGAGAGTATCTCATGCAGGAGGGGTACTTCTATTTCACCGTCCATCACCGGCATCGCCCCGAGCTCATTGAGCAGTACAGTCGCATGCTTCTGAGCCGCGGCGCGGAAGCACTGATTGCCATCGACACCTTGCTGGAGCACTCCTTCCCGGTCCCTGTTGTCGCCGTGGCGGGTTACCAGTCGCTGGAGGGCGTCTGCAACGTGGTGCTCGACCATCATCTGGCCGCCGAGCTGACGTTAAAGCATCTGTACGGACTGGGGCACCGCCAACTGGCGTTCATGCGCGGACAGGCATTCAGCTCCGACTCAAAGGATCGATGGGAAAACCTGGTCCAGGTGGCCCGCGAATTGGGCCTGCAAATGCGCCCGGAGTGCGTTGTTGAACTGAGTCGCGACATCACCACCCCGGATCTCGGCTATCCGGTGATCCAACAGCTTCTCGCCTCCAAGGCTCAGTTCACCGCGCTGGTTTCATTCAACGACATTGCGGCTTTCGGCGCAATGCGCGCTCTGCACGACGCCGGCTTGTCGGTCCCCCGGGATGTTTCGGTCATCGGCTTCGACGATGTGGCCGCAAGTTCCTACAGCACCCCGCGGCTGACCACAATCCGGCAGCCACTTTCCGTCATCGGCACCACCGCCTCGCAATACATACTCGGTCAGTTGCGAAAAACAGAGAAGCACCGCTCCCGTATCGTGGTGCGTCCCGAACTCGTGATCCGGGAGTCGACGGCCACCGTCCGGCCCGTTTCCTCGCTTTTGGCCGATCTTTCCATCCCCGCGCGCTGGACAACAGAAGGATAATCGGATTCCCACCTCGCAGCGCCTTATAGAATCGACCTTGCCTTTGTGCAAGATCATCGGGTATTCGCCGCTCCGCTCGAACGGCGCCCGGAGGGTTGTCTCATGAATCTCCTCTCGCAAACTCCCCCCAATCAAAACACACCACAAACGACCCAAAGGCATCTGCCCAGTTCCTCCACGCTCGCTTTTCTGCTTGCGGCAATTCTGCTGTTCTGGCTTGCGCCCAGTGTGCCTGCCCGCGCAGATTCCGCAGCGTGGGTAAATCCTTTCATCGGCAGCGGAAGCGGCCCCATCGGCTATGGGGGCACCATGCCTTTCGTGGCCGCGCCCTTCGGCATGACCGACTGGACTGCACAGACGCGCCAAAACAAACTCAGCGTGGTGTCCTACAAGTACGAGGACACAACCGTCTCCGGCTTCATCGGCACGCACCAGCCCGCCATCTGGATGGGCGACTATGGCTACGTCACGCTCATGCCAGAGGTCGGCGGTCTCAAGATCACTCCGGAAAGCCGCATGCTCTCCTTTACTCACAGCGACGAGATTGCGCATCCGGACTACTACTCGGTGTGGATGACGGCCGCCGATGGGCAGAAGATTCGCGCCGAGATGACGGCCACCATGCGCTGTGGCTACCTGCGCTTTACATTTCCCGCTGGGTCCGATGCCGGGGTGCTGGTGGAAGCCTCGCGGCCCGGAACTCCCGGATCCATTTCCTACGATGCTGCCGCACAGGAGATCACCGGCTACAATCCCGAGCGCGTCGATCGCGATCTTGGCCCCTTCAAGCTCCCCAATTTCAAAGGCTACTTCGTCGTCCAATTCCACCGCGCCTTTCGCAACGCGGAAACCTACGGGCTCGACCAGCCGGAGCAGCAGAGCGCACGCGGAGCCATTGCCCGCTTCGACACAAAGCAATCGCCAATCGTCGAAGTGCGCATCGGCACATCGTTCCTCAGCATCGATCAGGCGCGCGCCAACCTGCAGCACGAGATACCAGATTGGAACTTCAACGCGGTTCGCGCCAAGCTGCGCGCCACATGGAACGACAAACTCGACCGGGTGAGCGTGGAAGGAGCGAGCGACGGCCAGCGCAGAATTGTGTACACCGCGATCTATCATGCGCTTCTCTATCCGCGCGTCTTTTCAGAGTACGGGCAATACCCCTTGGGCAGGCCCATGACGCTCGGGCTCAATACCGCACACATCCATTCTTCTTTCCCTCTCCGCATTCAGCAGCCGTTCAAAAAGCAATCAGACATTAGGACAGTCCTTCCTATTTGATGCACGCCACGCAATCGAGTAGACGATTTTCTATCGTTTAGGTAGATATTCTGAGCCCCCATATTCGTAATGGAATGAATTGATGAAGATGGTTGTGTGAAAACAGCGCCGTAGCCTGTCCGCCGGCGCCCCGATTCAAAAGGGACGCCTTCCTTGTTTGAATCAAAAAGCCGGGCCTGAGAGAAGTTCCCAGGCCCGGCGGATTAATTGCATTGCTCGTTGCGCCGCGCTGCGGCGAACCGCGCGCTGCGTACTTGCCCTACGGCTGTGGTGCGGGGGCCGGAGCCGGCGCTTGCGGGGCTGGAGCCAAGGGCGCATCGCCCTGGACCGGGACCACCGGCTTCTTGTTCTTGTCGGTCAAGCGGGTCTTGTCGCCCGTCGTGGTGGTGGCCTTCTTCTTCTTTTTGGAGGCCGTATCGCCTGCTAAGCCGAGCGGCCCGGCTTGCGTCTGACGGTCGGCAACCTCTGCGGCATCCGCTGCCTGCGGCGCCATGCTGTCAAGTTGCGGCCCCTTGACCTTGGCCTTCTTGGGCAGTTTGGCGCGCGAGCTGAAGCGAGTCTTCTTCTCCGCCTGGGCGGAACTCTCCAGCGGATTGGCCGGCTCCTCGGCGGCCACCACCGGGATTGCCGGCGGCAGTGCGCCCGCGTCCTCGGTCTTGGTCTCCGGCGCGTTCGGCAGCGTCTTGGTTGGCGCCTGGCCATAGCGGATTTTTTCCTTCTTGCCGGGCTTCATCGAAGCCACATCCGCTGCGGTCACACTCTTCTTGTCCTTCTTTGTCTTCTTGGCCGGTGCGGCGGCTACCTCGGGGGCAGTTGCGGCCTCGGGAGCGGCGGCAGGCGCCGATTTCTGGCGGAAGGCGCGTGTGTTCTCACGGAACCGAGTACGCTGCACCTTCTTCTTCTTCTTGGGCGCCGGAGGCACATACGCGCTGTAAACCGGTTTGGTCTGGTGCGCGCTAGCCCCGGAATCCTCAAATCCCGGCTTGATGTCGATGAAGGCGTTCTCGCGCATCTTGGTCAGATAGTCGCGGATGGCAGGCTCCATGCGGCTCATGTAGAAAGCCTCTTCCACCTGCTGCTCCACATCCTTGAACTCCGGAACGCCGCCCGGGACGTGCTGCGCGACCTTGAGAATGACGTAGCCCTGCTTGGTCCGAATCGGCTCGGTGAACTGGCCGCTCTTGAGCACAAAGGTCTTGTCTTCCAGTAGCTTGGCCAGGCTGCCGCGGCGGAACTGGCCCAGGTCGCCACCCTCGCCGGCCGTGGGGCCGTCGCTGAACGAGCGCGCCAGTTGAGCAAAGTCGCCGCCAGCGTGGAGCTTGGCCTCAAGATCGTCGGCCTTGGCCTTGGCTGCTGCCAGCTTCTCCGGATCCTCGGGCTGCACGCCACCCTTCTCCGTCACGGAGGGGGCGGGCGTGCCGGTCGAAACCAGAATCTCGCTCAGCCGGATGCTCTCCTGCTGCGCGTACTCCTGCTTGTGCTGCTCAAAGTAGCGCTGCGCTTCCCCGGGGGTCATCTGAATCCTGCGGCCCACCTGGTCGCGCATCACCTCTTGCGTAATGATGCCGTTACGGATATTGGCCTTGAAATCCTCGTAAGAAACACCCTGTTCCTTGGCGGCCTTCTCCAGGTCCTCCAGGGTTTCCAGGTTGTACTGCTTGCGGATCTCGTTCAGGCGCTTCACCAGGTCGGTCTCGCCGGTGATACTCAGTTCCTTGCCTTTGGAGAGCCAAAGCTGCTGGTCGATGAGGTTGCGCAGCAGGTCCTTGTGGGCCGCCGAAACATCCTGCATCGAGGCGCCGCGCTGACGCGCCTCCTGGTCCAGTTCCTTCATCGCGCGTTCGTAGTCCGAGCGCGTAATGACCTGATCGTTGACGCGGGCGATGATGTCCTCGACCGTGGTGCCGCCGTATGGGCTCTCAGGCGCGGCGGGATGCGTTTGCGCCAAAGTGGAACTTGCGAGCAGCACCGTGCCGAACACGAACGCCGCGGGAGTGCGAAGGAGTCTTAGATTCATAGGTAAGGACACGGCAAGGGGCAATCGTTCACCACCTGATGCATAGACGCCATTGTAAATGCCTGGGGAGCAAGAGCGCGATTTCTGCCGCGAATCAGGTGGATTTTGACAGGGATCCTCCCATTTTGCCCGAGGAGCCTAGGGTCGCTTCGCGCTTTCTTCGGATTTCTGGTCTGCAACGCGGCCCGGCAACGGGCCGCCCCACCGTGCCCGCTCCCAAAAACCGGAACACAAAGTGCGGCAAGGCTATCGGAATGGGCTTGTCCGCCGTCAAATAGACCGGTGATATACTTCAAGCCAAGACTGCTCCGTACGGGCTTTTTGAGCGGTTTTCCAAATCTCCTGGCCTTGCCGAATCTGGGCAAGGTTCATTTGTATCGGGCCATGATCCGGCAAATCACGTCGTATCTGCATTCGGCCCCATGGGAAGCCGCCTCGGAACGCCTGCCGCAGCCGCAGTCCGGAGGTTCCTCCTGCCTATGACTCCCCGCGCACGCCGCGCCCTATTTACGTTGATTGTCTTCTTTTCCGTCTGCGCCCTCGCAGGCAGCATCCTGCAGCGCCGGGTGGGGGCACAGTCTTCGGCTGACGAGAGCCAGCTGCGCGATAACCTCAAGTCCTTCACCAATGTCTATGCGCTGGTGGAGCAGAACTACGCCGAGCCCATCAACGGCGACAAGGCCGACACCGCCATCTACGACGGGGCCATTCCCGGCATGTTGCGGGTTCTTGACCCGCACTCGAACTTCTACGATCCCAAGGCCTACGCCAAAATGCGCGAGGACCAGCACGGCCGCTACTACGGGGTCGGCATGGTCATCCAGCAGCAGATCAACAAGGTCTATGTCATCACGCCCTACGAGGGAACGCCCTCCTTCCGGGCTGGCATCCACCCAGGAGACGTCATCTCCGCCGTCGACGGCAAGTCCACCGATGGCATGACCTCCGACCTGGTCGCCAAGGCGCTCAAGGGACCCAAGGGCACCCACGTGCAGGTCACCACCACCCGCGAGGGCCAGTCCAAGCCGCTGGTGTTCGACCTCATCCGCGACGAGATTCCGCACCCCTCCGTCGACCTCAAATACGAGATGCGCCCCGGCGTCGGCTACATCCATCTCTCCCAGTTCCAGGAAACCACGGCCCAGGAAGTCATTGAGGCCGTCGATGGCTTCAGCAATCTCAAAGGTCTCGTCCTCGACCTGCGCAGCAACCCCGGCGGGCTGCTCAGCCAGGCCGTCGACATCTGCGACCACCTGCTCGCCAAGGGACAGAACATCGTCTCCCAGCGCGGCCGGGCCTATCCCGATCAGGTCTACACGGCCACCCACGGCAACAGCGGCAAGACCTTCCCCATCGTGGTCCTGGTCAACCGCAATACGGCCTCCGCGGCAGAGATTGTCTCCGGCGCCCTGCAGGATCACGACCGCGCCTTGATCGTCGGCGAAACCACCTTCGGCAAGGGCCTCGTCCAGACCGTCTATAACCTCAGCGAGAACACCGGCTTGGCACTAACCACCTATCACTACTACACGCCTTCCGGCCGTCTCATCCAGCGCAACTACTCCGGCGTCTCGCTCTACGACTACTACTACAACCATGCGGGCGCGCAGCCGGCCGACACCACCAACCGCGAGGTCAAGTTCACCGACGCGGGCCGCACCGTCTACGGCGGCGGCGGCATCACACCCGACGAGAAGGTCGAAAGCCCCAAGAGCAACCACTTCCAGGACATCCTGCTCAGCAAGGATGTGTTCTTCCACTTCGCCCCGCACTACCTGGCCAACCGCACCGTCGACCAGAATTTCCAGGTGGACGAGCCGGTGATGAGCGATTTCAAGGCCTTCCTCACCAGCCAGAACATTGCCTTCACCAACGAGGACCTGGCCGGCGTCAGCGACTGGCTGAAAACCCGCATTAAGGAAAAGATCTTCACCATCCAGTTCGGACAGTTGCAGGGCTTGCGCATCCTGGCCGACTGGGATCCGACAATCCAGAAGGCCGTCACCTTCCTGCCCGAAGCCCAGGCCTTGGAAGACAACGCCCACAAGGTCCTGGCGCAGAAAGCCATGGCCCGCAACAGCATCCCGCAGTAGTCAGCGTTCCTCTGCAACGCAAGAAGGCCATCCCCGCGGGGATGGCCTTCTTGCGTTTACGCCACGGTTATGGGCTTTCCCCTGCCCATTCCGGGCAAGATAATGGGTGCCCAGGTCCAGACTTTGGAGCCTGGGAAAACGCGACAGGCAAGCGCGCCAAAGAGAATCCATCTCTCCGCACCTTAGCTCCAGGTGCGCAGCCCAATCACGCCCCACCACGCCAGGTACACCACGGCCACCAGCAGCCCGCCGGTCACCACCATCGAAAACCACCAGACACCCCACCGGATCTCCTGTTTCCGTGCCTGCCACAAGGCGAAAATGCTGCCCAGCGTGGCCAGCGCGTACGCCACAGTGGCCAGGCAGATCCCCGCCGACCAGACCGTCAGGTTTCCCAACCGGGCAATGGCGTCGTTGCCCGACACCATAAACAGGCCGACAAACGCCAGCAGGCTCAACACCGCCAGCAGCGGCCCCAGCTGCATCGCCCTCTCCGCCGGACGGCGGCGTTTTTTAATCAGTCCGCCGAAGATCCAGAAAGGCGCGTACAGCACAATCGAAACCACCGCCAGCAGGAACCACAGCACCAGCGCGACCTCGCAAATGGCCATCCATGTGTGCATGTGCTTCAGCGTGTACATCCCGCCTCCCACCTGCACAAAGCGCCCGCCAGTGCGCGGAGCCACCAGCGCAACCGTCGCCACCGGTTCGGCCGGCCCCTTCTTCGGGACGGAGCGGAACTGCCCACCTTCCACGGGGATATAGACCCGGTCGATCTGGCCCAGGCCCGACATCAGCATCTTGCCGTCCTTGAACCGGACCAGCGTGATCCCCGCCAGCCGCTCCAGAAAAGCGGAAATCTGGTTGCGCGGCGAATCCGGCTGGTACCAGCCGGTGTACTCCTCAGTCCGGCGAGGCAGCGCTGCCGCGGCAGGCACCGCCGGCTTGGCAAGCCCTCGCGTAATGTAGGCGCGAATGGCTTCGCCCAGCTTGCCAAAGGCCGCTCCGTTGCCGGAGTTGATGCTGTAGAAGTACCCCACGCCGTACTCCGGCATGTACGACATGTCCGTCAGCCCACCGTTCACGCCGCCATTGTGGCCGTGGTACACAAATCCATCCTCGATGCTGGTGTAGTTGCTCAGCCCGTATCCGGACTTCATGCCCTGCTGCGCCGCCCAGACCCGGGTCGGCGTCTCCATGCGGTCAATCGAGGCCGCCGGAATCACCTCGGCTCCGCCCACCGCCCCGCGATTCAGATAGAACCCGACATAGGCCGCCATATCTTTCGCTGAGGCGTTGATGGCCCCGGCCGGCCGCAGCAGAATATTCCAGTAGGGATACGGCTTCTTTCCGTCCGGAAAATACAGCGTGGTCATCTCCTGCGCGGGCCGCTCGAAATAGGTCGCGGTCTTCATCCCGATGGGCGCAAAAAAGTTCTGCGCCACGTAGTCCTCAAACCGCTGGCCGGTAATCTTCTCCACGATATAGGCCGCCACCGGCGGCCCCGAGTTGCAATAGGCCATGCGCGTTCCCGGCCGCCAGCGCGAGATGCGCGAATGGTGGTCGTAGTTGAGCCCGTCCCGCAGGCTCATGCCCGGCGCGTCTTTGGCATACTCCCGCAGATGCATATCGTCCCAGCCCGTCGTGTGCTCCAAAAGGTCCACCACGCGCACCGGGTCGGTGGCTTCCCAACGATTCTCGAACCAGATCTCCGGCGCCAGCTTGTGTACCGTGTCCTGCAGCGAAAGCTTGCCCTCCTTCGCCAGTTTCAGGATCGAAAGCGAAGCAAAAGCCTTCGACGTCGAACCAATGCGGAACAGCGTCTCGTCCGTGGTGGCCCGGTTCGCCGCCACATCGGCCACCCCCAGCCCGGCAACCCATTCGGGCCCGTCGCGATGCACAATGGCCACCGACATGCCCGGCGTATGCGTGTCGTGCAGAATCTTTTCCAGTTGCTGCCGCAGTTCGGCAATCGACTGCGCTGGCTTGGGTGGAGTGTCTGCCTTGTTCTGACCAAGACCCGCCGCGGCAAACAGGCAAAGTAAAAGTGCGGATGCGATGGATTTCATTCCGAACCACCTCATGCGTCAGGGCCTGGTTTTTCCTTGAGCGCACAGACCCCGGCAATCTTCCTTGGGACAGGAACGCACCCATGCTAGTCAGGGAGGTCCAACGCCGCAACGAAAAAATAGGCAAACAAAAGCGCCGGCCCCCGGGAAGTACGGCGAAGATCCCAGTCTGGAACAAGTCGTCCCGGAGAAATCCCCCGTTGATCCTGAACAACTTACGCATCCCTGTAGGCCACGGGAAACTCCTGCCTCGGAACAGGCCACGACCGGTCGTCCCTGTGGGTCGCGCGTCCCTTGACTGCAATCAAATCAAAGCGCGCTTAGCCCCAGAGGTGAGCTTTTCGGCCACTTCGCCGGTACCGGGCCTTTCTCCGCAGCCTGTCTTCCCTCCAGCTTGTTTTTCCTCTGAGAGAAGCCTCTTCTTTTGTCTTCTTCGCTTGTAATCCGCATCACAGCAACCCACCGCCGCTGGCCGTACGCTTTGGACGTAGTCTAGGAGGGACAATCATGCCAGTTACCGCAGAACATACCGTTACAGTCCAGAATCTGCTTACCGCCTTTGAGGGCGAGTCGAACGCCAACGCGAAGTACACCCGCTTCGCTGTCAGGGCCGACGCCGATGGGCTGCACGGAGCCGCCAGCCTGTTCCGGGCCGCCGCGCGCGCCGAACAGATCCACGCCGCCAATCACGCCCGCGTCATCAAGCAGTTGGGCGGAGAAGCCCGGTGCGAAATTCACGCGGTCGAAGTCAAGACCACGCTCGAAAACCTGCACACCGCGCTCGGCGGCGAATTGTACGAGGTCGACACCATGTACCCCGGCTTCCTCGAAGAAGCCACGGCGCACAACAACACCTCTGCAATGCGCACCTTTACCTTCGCTCTGGAAGCCGAGAAGACCCACGCCCGTCTGTATGGCGAGGCCATCGCTCTGCTCGAGGCGGGCAAGAAGGATTCCTGGATCGGCACGGCGAAGGACTTCTTCGTCTGCCCGGTCTGCGGCTACACCTCCGAGACCCCCGAAGAGCACGACCGCTGCCCGGTCTGCAACTGCCCCTGGGCCAAGTTCGAAGTCATCCGCTA
>Ga0224528_1002141_pt1 | contig 11669 bp, 9 predicted proteins | sample CBST25metaG_2_FD_179888 | JGI IMG/M metagenome (GOLD analysis project Ga0224528, IMG submission 179888) | Peat soil microbial communities from Stordalen Mire, Sweden - C.B.S.T25 | ecosystem: Environmental > Terrestrial > Soil > Wetlands > Peat | place: Sweden: Norrbotten County, Stordalen Mire...
GTCCCCGGCTGCCGGGGCCCAGCCTGCCGGGGTCGATCAGGCGTCTACGCTGAGCGGCTCCACGCCCGCCAAGCCTTCGGCCACCACGCAGCAGCCTTCTGTTGCCCAGCACACTCCGGCTCAGCCCTCCACCGATGCTTCGGGCGCAGCTTCCTCTACAGGAATGCAGATGCCTGCTTCCACGGCTCAGTCCGGCCCATCGGCTCAGGCTCACCCCGCGCTTCCGTCCTCCAGCAATTCGGCCCCGTCGTCTTCGCTGATGGTCCAGATTGCCTCGGTCGCCAATTCTGAAGATGCCGATGTGCTGGTCGCGGCGCTGCGCAGGCATGGCTATGCCGTCACCGCCCGCCGCGAGCCCGCCGACGGCCTGATCCACGTCCGCATCGGCCCTTTCAACAATCGTGCCGAAGCCGACCGCTGGCGTCAAAAACTGCTCAGCGACGGCTACAACGCCAGCGTGCAGTAGCGCCGTTCGCGCTAGAGCTGTAGAGCAGCTTTGAAAGGGCATGGCTTTAGACACGCCATAAAGCACCAGTAATTTCGTGTGCTTCACAGGCTGCGGAAAACTCATTGGGGGTCGCAAGAAGCGTCAGGGCACGACTTCAGCCGTGCCGTAAGTGAAACAAAATAAAGGGTGGGCTTCAGCCCCTGAGGGAAGCTTATCGAGTTCTTTGCTTGCTGTTCCCCCTTTTTCCGCAGCCTGTTTAGCCCTCGGGGAATCATTCTTCCTCTATACCATCAGGAGAAATGCTCTAAAGCACGTCTTTCCACAGCCGCAGTTCGGACTTTTGCGGCCGCCGTTCCATGCGGCTCACGGTGTCGAACAGCATCGTGTCCTGTGTCCTGTGCTTGTACTCCGGCCACGCTGGCAGCCCCGGCGCTTCCGGTGCTTCGCCCTTCAGGAACGCGACCCACGCGCGGTGCATGGTGCGCGCCAGCGCCGCCTCGGTCGCGGCGTTTCCCCCCTGTGCCGACGGACGGTCCCACACCAGCCGCAGATCCAGCGCGTGGAAGGCGAATCCGCGTAACTGCCCACTCGATTCCGCAAAATCCAGCCGATACATCCACGTGCTGCCTCCGCTTTTTACGTGCGCGTTGGCCACGCGGACGGAGGGAACCCAGTACTCCTCCGCCGTCAGCGCGCGAATCCGGCGCTGCTCTTCCGTCATCTGCGGATAAATCTTTTTATATTTGCGGAACACCTCGTCGAATCGCGCCACCGGCAGGTTGCCCAGGTCCGCGGCGCCTGGATCTTTCTGCGGATGCGGTCCGACAAACGCCGTGCTCTCATCGCGGTTGGTTCCGATCAGCAGCCGTTTTCCCCGGCTCATTCCCATCGCAATGGTATCCACAGGCCAGCGCGGCACCAGTTTGCCGTCGATCTCCGCGCGCAGCGGAAAGTGCTGCGGCCACAGATGGATGAACTTCCTTTGCGCCAGGAGCAGCGCGTCCGCGGGAGCCGTCAGCAGGGCAGAGAGCTTGTTTTCCGTGTCCGCCCGCCACTCTTCGCTGAATCCACGGCCCACGGCCTCACTCTCTGTGCGCGTCGCCAGCCGTTCTGCTCCTCCGCTCTCTGAAATTGCCTGCCGGAAAAGCGGCTGTGCGGAAGGCGTGCCGAGCAGAATGTCGGTCAGTTTTGCACCCGCCGACTCGCCGCCCACGGTGACGTGCGTGGGATCGCCGCCGAACTCTGCAATGTTCTCCCGCACCCACTCCAGCGCGGCAATCAGATCGCGCAGCCCGTTGTTGGCGCTGCCCACATAGCCCGTGCCAAGCAGCGGCTCCATATCGAGAAAGCCGAAAATGCCCAGCCGGTACGCCACCGTGACGCAGATAACTCCCTCGCGCGCCAGCTCCGTTCCGTCGAACATGGGATCGAAGGAACGTCCGCTGGTAAAGCCGCCGCCGTGAATCCACACGTACACGGGAAACGGTCCCTTGCCTTGCGGTGCCCAGAGGTTCAGGTAGAGGCAATTCTCGCTCTGCGGAGTGCTCTTCAAGCCCGGCTGTATCGCGGCTGGGGCAAAGTGCGTCACGTCCCGTTCGCCCTTCCAGGGCTTCATGCGCACGGGCGGACGAAAGCGCAGCGGACCCACCGGCGGCTCCGCAAACGGAACGCCGCGGAAAACGCGCACGCCGCCGGATTCTTCGCCGCGTAGCAGCCCCAGCGGTGTGCGCACCGTGACCGGCAAGGAAGTTGCCAGGGCATGAAGCACTCCGCTGTGCAGCGCCATGGCCGCCAGTCCAGCCTGAGTCAGAAAAGCTCGCCGAGAAAGAAGCGTTTGCATCATCGGTTCGGTAGATTTTCTCCTTAATGATTTGCAGGGAAATGTTGCTCTGCTGTTCTTATTTACTACAGTTGCAAATAGCTGTTCCGGAGGGAGCAGCGGGCTTTATTGCTTCGGCAAATAAATACCGAACAATGTTCGGGTGCCCCATCCTCGCCACGTCTTTGTTTTTGTGGCTAGGATGGGGTAGCACGAACCCCAACATCCCACATGCAAGCTCCGCACGACCATGGGTGCCCCAGGTCTGGATTTTCAGACCTGGGATAGCACAAACACACATCTCCCACTCTCATCCATCCACAAATGCTCCGTGCCCCATCCTTTCGCCTTTTTTCTGGCGAAAGGGTGGGAAGCCATCACGTTATCTATGGGCCGGATCAATCTTTTCTCATCCACTCCGGCAGTCCGGAGGCGATGGACGCGCGTACCGCCCGCATCAGTTCCTCGCGCGTGGCGTAATCGCTCGGATTGATGGGCTCATGGAAAACAATATGCACCGTTCCGGGCTTGATACCGAAGCGGCCCTTGGCCATCAGCGTTTCCGTGCCGTAAATCGATACCGGAATGCACGGCGCGCCAGACTGCATGGCCAGGTAAAACGGCCCTTTTTTGAAGGGCAGCATGCGCCCGTCCTTGGAGCGCGTGCCCTCAACAAATGTGGCGATGTGGACACCGCTTTTCAGCACATTCACCGCGGTGGATACGCTCTTCTTGGCGTCTGTCGGATTGCCCCTTCGGTCCACGGGGATGTAACCGCCCAGCTTGAGGCAATAGCCGAATGCGGGGAGATTCATCACGGAGCGCTTGGTGAAGGCTGCTGTGTGTCCGGGAATCCGCGGGATCAGGGCAGGCGGGTCAAGGTTCGACACGTGGTTGGCCATGAAGATGCAAGCCCGGCCAGCGGGAATCCGCTTCCGCCCCTCAATCCGCACGCGGATGCCGGCGACGAAGAAACCCGCGCGGATAATGAAGCAGACCACCGTGTAGAGCGGTTCGATTTTGCCGGTAATCATGGCCAGCGGGATGAAGATGATCGCCGAGGGAATGCTCAAAGCGAGGATGACGACAAGTACGGCAATTGAAATGATCATGAGAGTTCCGCCAGAGATCTTAGATTTGTTGTTGCTGCGCGTCCTGTGCAGCGGGAGGTAATCCATCCATTATCGGTGCATCGGTGCCGTGTCTTCTTTACGTCCTCATCCACTCCGGTAGCCCGGAGGCAATGGCCATGCGAACCGCCCGCATCAACTCCTCGCGCGTGGCAAAACTGGCGGGGTCGATCGGCGGATGAAAGGTCACATATGCGGTTCCGGGGTGCATGCGCAGGCTGCCCTTGTGCCAAAGGTACTCCGTGCCATGGATGGAGACTGGAATCACCGGCGCTTTGGAAGACATGGCCAGGTAGAACGGGCCTTTTTTGAAGGGCAGCATGCGTCCGTCCGGCGAGCGCGTGCCTTCCACAAAGGTGGTCATGTGTACGCCCTTGGCCAACACGCGCTGGGCCGCGGTCACGCTGTTTTTTGCATCTGTCGGGCTGCCGCTGCGGTCTACGGCGATGAACTCGCCCTGCCGGAAGCCGGTTCCCAGGATAGGCAGGTTCATCAGCGCGCGCTTCATGAAGGCCGAGGTGCGGCCGGGAATCAGCGAGATCAGCGCGGGCGGATCGAGATTCGACACGTGGTTTGACATGAAGATGCACGCACGGTCTTTGGGAATGTTCTCCAGCCCTTCTGTGTGGAAGCGCACCCCGGCCATGTGGCAACTGCTGGAGAGCATGAAGCGCGTGCCCCGGTAGAGCGGCAGCACGTTGCCCGTCATCCAGCACCACGGAATGAACAGTAGCGCCGTGGGAATTCCGGTGACGACCATCGTCGCCATAAAGAGGAATGTGAAGATCATACCGGCCTCTTGCCGTCTGGATTTGCGCTTGCGGAAAAGCGCTCCCGCAGGCGCGCTGGCAGTTTCTCATAGATGCCGTCGAATCCGCCATTGGAAAGTATCGCCACCACGTCGCCGGCCTTGAGCCGCAGCGCAATTCCGTTCACAATGGCGTCTGCGTCTTCCAGCAGTTCGGCGTCTGTTCCCGCTGCATTCAAGGCGCGCACCACGTCTTCCGGATGCAGCCGCTCGTCTTCCGGAATGCGCTGCAACTGATAGACCCCGGTCAGCACCGCGTGGTCGGCCAGCCGCAGGCTTTCCACCAGTTCGTCGGCCAGAACCTTGCGCCGCAGCGTATTTGAGCGCGGCTCCAGAACCGCCCACAACCGCGCGCCGGGATAAACCGAGCGCAGTGCGCGCAGCGTTTCGCGAATGGCCGTCGGGTGGTGCGCAAAGTCCTCGATCACCGTGATGCCGCCGATTTCAGCGCGCACTTCCAGCCGCCGCTTCACGCTCTTGAAGGTCGCAAGCGCCGCGCGGATCGCCTCTTTGCCGAGGCCCTGTCCCGAGGCCAGCGCCGCCGCAGCCGTTGCATTCAGCGCATTGTGCTCACCGGCGAGGCTCATCTCCAACTCGGCCCAGAACTCGCCTTCGTGCCAAACTTCCCATCGCGTCAGGCCGTTCTCGTGGCGCAGGTTTTGCAAGCGCCAGTCCGCACTGTCTGAAAATCCGTAACGCTCCACGCGGCACAACGCTTTCGCCACGCACTCGGTCACGTTGGCGTTGCCGTCGTAGGCCACAATCAGGCCCCGCCGCGGTACCAGATTCACCAGCCGCTTGAAGGCCGTTTTCACCGCCCCCAGATCGGCGTAAATGTCCGCGTGATCGAACTCCACGTGGGTCAGAATCAGCGCGTCGGGGAAGTAGTGCAGGAACTTCGGCCCCTTGTCGAAGAAGGCCGTATCGTACTCGTCGCCTTCCAGAATAAACGTCCGCGTGGGCCGCAACTGGAAGCTCGTTCCAAAGTTTTCCGCCACGCCGCCGATCAGAAACGATGGCTCCAGCGCCGGATTCTTTTGCGAGGCGAACTGGTAAATCCACGCCAACATGCTGGTCGTTGTGGTTTTGCCGTGTGTCCCGGCCACCACCAGCGACTGGCGTCCCTTCAAGAACTCCTGGTGCAGCAGAGCCGCCATCGAGGTGAAGGGAATCCGCTCATCCAGCACGCGTTCCACTTCGGGGTTGCCCCGCGACAGCGCATTGCCAATCACGACCAGATCCGGCGCGGGTTCCAGATTCGTCTCCGCGTAAGGCTCCATGATCGGAATCCCCAGCCCGTGCAGCAGATCGCTCATGGGCGGATACGCCGCCTTGTCCGAGCCTGTGATGCTGTGCCCTTCAAGTTGCAACAGTCCCGCCAGCGAAGCCATCGCTGTTCCGCAAATTCCACTTAGATGTATATGTCGAGGCAATCCACTCACAACGCCGCTCCTGTTTTTCTAGTCCCTAGGTCCTTAGTCCCTAGTCCCTGCTCCCTGGTCCCTATCTTTCCACTGCCGCTTCCAATAAGCGCAATTGCGTTTCCCTTCCAAGTTGTAATTCGGCTTTCACGCCAAACGTCAGCGTCACATTCTGCCGCGACACGTGCCCGCTGCGCAGCCCAATAGCGATAGGGATGCGCAGTCCGTCGAGCGCGTTCAGAATCGCCTCTTCCAGCAACTCCGGCGCAGCGCCTGGCGAAGCGCAATCCAGCATCTCGCCAAACACAATGCCCTGCACGCCTTCAAACTTGCCCGCCTGCCGCAGTTGCCACAACATGCGGTCCACCTGGTAGGGCTTTTCGCCCACATCTTCCAGGAACAGCAGTTTGCCCTCGGTCCGCGGTTCAAAGGGCGTGCTTAGCAGCGAAACCAGAATGCTCAGGCAGCCGCCATATAGCGTGCCCCGCGCCGTTCCCGGCTTCAGCGTGCGCAAGCCCTCTGCCGTTCCCACGCTGTACGGCTCGCCTTTCAATGTGGCACAAAAGCTTTCCAAGTGAATCCCGTCGGCAAGGCAGAAATCCGCCGCGGCCATCGGTCCGTAAAACGCGGGCAATCCCAGCCCATCCAGCAGCCACAGTTGCACGCCGGTTAGGTCGCTGTACGCGAACAATGGTTTCGGATGCTGGCTGATCAGCTCCAGATCGAGCCCTTCGAGCAAATAGTTGGAGCCGTACCCGCCCCGCAGGCACACAATCGCGCTGGTCGTTTCGTCGGCAAAGGCCGCATGAAAATCTCTCAGCCGCTGCTCAACGGTTCCGGAAAAATACAGTGGTCCGCTTTCCCGTGCATATTCGCTGAGCGTGGGCGCAAAACCCAGCGCGCGCAACGCCTCCATTCCGCGTTCCACCCGCTCCTGCTGCGCAAACGAAGCTGGAGCAATCAAGCTCACCCCTGCATCTGTTTTTACGGCTTGCGGCTTCAGCAGACGATCCATCCTTACCAAGCCTCGCCGCGCGCAATCAGCGTCGCCGGTCCCGTCAAAAACAGTTCCGTGCCCGCCCCGTTCCATGCAATGGTTTGCGCGCCGCCTTGCGCCACAACCGTGAGCGGAGAAACGCATCCGTTCAGCGCCAGCGCCGCCGTGGCTGAAGCCGAGCTGCCCGTACCCGACGAGGTCGTCGGTCCCACGCCGCGCTCGAAGATACGAACCTCAATCTTGTGCTCGTTGACGATACGTATGAAGGCCACGTTCGTCTGATGGGGAAAGTCGGAATGTACGCAAATCTCCGCGCCGACAGCCTGCCAGGCTTTTCCCGCGACCGCGAACTCCGTATTGTCGACCACGATGACGAATTGTGGATTGCCCATGGAAATTTCCACGCCGGGAATTACCGTGCCGTCCGCCAGCGTCACGGACTTCGGCGCGAACGTTGGCACGCCCATTCCTGCGGTCATCTCCGCGGTGAATCCGTCCTTCTTGTTGATGCTGTTCACGTGGCAGATGCGCAAACCGGCGTCGGTCATAATCTCCAGATCGTCACCCGCAGCCAGACCGCGCGCTTCGGCCATCCACGTGGCCACGCAGCGCGTTCCGTTGCCGCTGATCTCTGCAATCGAGCCGTCCGCGTTGTGCAACTGGATGCGCCCCGACTTCGGCCCGGTCCACGCAAAAAACTCGACGCCGTCCGCGCCTACGCCAGTGTTGCGCGCGCACAAATGCCGCGTCAGCTCGGCACGGTCGCCAGCCGCCTCTTCCGTCACAATCAGAAAATCGTTGCCGCACGCATGTGCCTTGGTAAAGGGAATCAATCTTCCTCCAGATTGCGGAATGTGTGGAGCGAGTCGATGGCCGACGTACCGAGCAGCCGCCCGATGGCGCCGTTCACCACCACGATTTGCTGCAGCCGGTCAAAGTCAAACGGTTGCGCGAGCTGTGCCAATGGAGTGCTCATAGGATTGCCTTGCCCGATGCTACCACCGCTTGCGCCGCGTGCTGAACCTATTCAGCCCCGGGCGTGTCGGAGATATAAAGGGTTCCCGAAGGCTGTCCGTTGGCGGTAAACCGGCGGAGCGCCTTCAGTCCTTCCGGATGTGCCTTCACCGCGCGGTCCACTGCGTCGCCGTCGAAAGCCAGTACGATGGCGGCGTGCGCGGCCGGAGCTTTCAGCGCCGTGTCCCATATCGCCAAATCGGCTTCGTTGATCGTCTGCCGCAGCCGAATTCCGCTCAGCGCCACAATCTCCGGATCGACCGATGTTTCCATCAGAATCGGGCGTCCCGGATACTGGGCGGCAAGCTCCCGCAGTACCGGCGCAATCTGCACCTGATAGGGCCTGTGCGCGGCAATATTCTTTGTGCCTTCGACGTAAACCAGCGGCCGTTCGCGCACCAACTGCCACGCATTCAAGGCGATCAGCGCGAACAGCGCGCCCGCCGCATATTTTGCCAATTGCGGTTTGAACTCACGCGCCGCCGCAATCGCAAACTGCGCCGCAAAGCCCACGCCCAGCGCCAGCGCTGGCAGCAGTTCCATGCCGTAGCGCGTGTTGTACCAGGAGTGCGGCCACCAGGGCGGCAAAAAGATCGGCACCGATCCGTACGACACTGAATACGCGTAGAAGGGAAGTGGCAGCCACAGCAACAGCGCCCACAGAAATCTCTTGTGGCGCACCGTCATGCATGCCCACGCTGTTCCCAGCGCGCTCACCGTCAGCAGCACATTGCCCCACGCCGCTGCGGCTGCGTCCATCTCCGCCGCCTTGGCAAAAAACAGCAGTGAGACCCACGGATTGTGCCAGCCCGGATGCGGCGGACCTGCGCCATGCGAGGCCGTGCGTATCTCGATTGCCCTGGCCGAGTACGGTCCGCGCGAAAATTCCAGCCAGTCGCCAAACGAAACAGCGTTGTAAATGAACCACGCAATCGGCGCGGCCACCACCACAATGCTCGCCAGCCAGAAGGTGCGCGAGCGCAATCGTCCGTGCTTGAGCAGTGCAACGCCGATGCCGGTCCACGCCAGCAGCGCCATGATCCATCCGTCGTAGCGCGTGAAGATTGCGGCCACCAGCACCGCGGCAATCCAGATGAGCAGGCGGCGGGCTTTCTGCGGGTCTTCGTCCAGATACGCGCGCCCCTCCACCATCCATACCGCCATCCAGATCATCTCGCAGAGAAACAGCGGCTCGGTCATCGCCGTCGTTTGCAGATACAGCATGTTCGGATTGATGGCGAAAAAGGTCAGCGCCACGGCGGCGGCAGAGGGTTTCAGCCAGTGCCGCGCCAGCCGGTAAATCCCCACGCACGCAGCCAGGTACGCCAGCACCGACGGAATCAGGCCCGCAATTCCGTTGGCCCACCAGCTATACACCTGAACAAACGGAAGCATCAGAATATGCGGCAGCGGCAGCCACACCGAACCCAATTGCGAAAGGCGCGGCTGGTGCGAGTCGAAAACCCTCCGCGCAATATGCAGGTGAGCCACGGCATCGCCATAGTTCAGCATGGCTCCGTGCCGCCAGCTCCACGCGACGGCCGCCAGCGACGCCACCGCCGAGCAGGCCAGCACTGCCAACCACTCGATCTTCGTTACGCGGTCGGTGGAACGATCAGTCAAGGTGCGTCAACCTGCGGAAAAGCTCGAAACGGTTGTCGATCTCCTTGCGTGAAAGTTGCTGTGTCCGCTCTGTGCCGAAGCGCTCGCACGCAAACGATCCCATCACGCTGCCGTAAAACATGGCGCGCCGGTAAGTCGCCGGGGTGATTTCCGGAACGGAAGCCAGATAGCCGAAAAAGCCTCCGGCAAAGCTATCGCCCGCGCCCGTCGGATCGATGACTTCTTCCAGCAGCATGGCCGGAGCCCTGAACGCCTCCGGCTCTTCACTCTTTGGAGTCGATCCGTGGAAGAGCGTGGCTCCGTACTCGCCGTGTTTCACCACCAGCGATTTCGGGCCTAACGCCATCACCGCCCGCGCCGATTTCAGCAGGTTGCTGTTGCCGCCCAGCGTGCGCACTTCGGCGTCGTTGATCAGCAGCAGATCCAGCCCCTTCAGCACTTCCAGCAGCGCCGGGCGATGGTCGTTGATCCAGTAATTCATGGTGTCGCCAGCCACCAGCTTCACGCCGGGCATCTCTTCGCGCACGCGCCGCTGCAGCACCGGATCGATGTTGGCCAGAAACAGAAACTCGGAGTCGCGGTAGGCCTCGGGAATCTTTGGCTCGAAGGACGCGAAGACATTCAGATCCGTCTGCTGGGTCTGGGCCTCGTTCAGGTCCTTCATGTACGAACCTTCCCAGAAAAAGCTCTTGCCCTTGGCCCGCTCAATGCCGCGCGTGTCGATATTGCGCGCGGTGAAAACCGCTTCCTGCCTCCGCCCAAAGTCTTCGCCTACCACGGCGATTACGCGCACGTCGGTGAAGTAACTGGCCGCCAGCGAAAAGTAAGTCGCCGCTCCGCCCAGGCAGCGTTCGCGCCGCCCCGCCGGTGTTTCGATCGTATCGTAGGCCACGCTGCCCACTACGGTAATCGCCATTCAATGTCCTCTTCCGCTTTAGCTGCCAGTTATCGGCAGTCAGCTATCCTGCTAATGCTTCCGTGCCCCATCCTTTCCGCTTTTTTCTGCGGAAAGGGTGGGATACCAATGAAATTTGGGCCTACACCATTTCCGAAAATGCTCTAGCTTTGTGCTTTCGGTCTACACCAATTCCGAAAATGTTGTAGTTGCCAGTTATCAGTTGCCAGTTATCAGTTGCCAGTTATCGGCAGTCAGCTATCCTGCTAATGCGGGTGCTGACTTGCTGACTTGCTTGCGGCGCAGCCGCGCTGACTCGCCGCTAACTTCCCAGGTACTTCCCAAGCAGCAACTTCAGCTTTTCTTTCGCCGCCGCGGGAATAGCGTCCGGCTGTGTCATCACGGCGTACTTCGCCGCTGAGGCGCAGGCGCATTTCCGTTCGTGCGGAATCGCCGCCACAGCCGCCTTCACTACCTTGGCCGCGTTCTCTGCGTTCTGGTGCGAGACGGCAATAATCTGCTCGACAGTTACCGCGTCGTGTCCCACGCGCCAGCAATCGTAGTCGGTGACCATGGCGATGGTGGCGTAGCAAATCTCCGCTTCGCGAGCCAGTTTGGCTTCCTGTAAGTTGGTCATGCCGACCACGTCCGCGCCCCAGCTGCGGTAAAGATTCGACTCCGCGCGGGTGGAAAACTGCGGGCCTTCCATGCAAACATACGTGCCACCCAGGTGCCCCGCGACGCCCACCGTTGCGCAGGCATCGGCAGCGGCTTTTGCCACCGTGGCGCAGACCGGATCGCCAAAGCCCACGTGGCCCACAATCCCTTCGCCGAAGAAGGTGGAGATGCGCTTGGATGTGCGGTCGATGAACTGGTCGGGAATCACGAAGTCGCCGGGTTTGTGCTCTTCTTTGAGCGAGCCCACGGCAGAAATCGACAGAATCTGCTCGACGCCGAGCTTCTTCATGGCGTAGATATTGGCGCGGAAGTTCAGCTCCGAGGGCATGATGCGGTGGCCGCGTCCATGCCGCGCCAGAAACGCCACTTTGCGTCCCGCCAGCTCGCCCAGTTGAAAGGCGTCGGAAGGCTCGCCAAACGGCGTTTCCACGCGCACTTCGCGCACGTTCGTGAATCCGGGCATCGAATACAGCCCGCTGCCTCCGATAATGCCAATCTTCGCTTCCGCCAATGTCCTGCTCCTTCTTTTCTCAAGCGCCGGATTCAAGCCCGCGCCAGCCTTTTGCCAACCCAATAAGTATAAAGGCAGGTTGCAGAAGAGCAGGGACCAAGGGAACTAAAGGGACCAGGGAACAGGCCGACACGCGCAGGCGTTGATAGGCTAGTCCCTGGTCCCTTAGTCCCTAGTCCCTGCCTTATTTACCGCTGTCCGATCAGCCGGATCGTCTCCATGAACACGTCGCCGTCGATGGTCAGGCTGCGCGCGCTGATCTTGTCCAAGGTGTCCTGGGCCGTGTGGTGGTAGCTGTCATTCGGCCCGTAGTCGATGTCGATCA
>Ga0224528_1002152_pt1 | contig 11635 bp, 14 predicted proteins | sample CBST25metaG_2_FD_179888 | JGI IMG/M metagenome (GOLD analysis project Ga0224528, IMG submission 179888) | Peat soil microbial communities from Stordalen Mire, Sweden - C.B.S.T25 | ecosystem: Environmental > Terrestrial > Soil > Wetlands > Peat | place: Sweden: Norrbotten County, Stordalen Mire...
GCATCTTTCCACGGCTTGATGACTTTATCCAGGCGCAGCATCAAAGCACCTCCACACGCGGCACGCTCTGCTTGGCCGCGTCGTAGCGCAGTTTGTACCTTTCGGACTTGGCGAGGATGCGCAGAAAGGCCGGGTCGCTCGTTGTGACCCAATGCCCGAAAGCGTATCCGCCGATGAATACGGCCAGCCCTGCGACTAGGCTGTTGAAGAGGTTGAATGCGCCAACAGCTCCGACGCAGACGAAGTAAAACAGTGTGCGTTCAACGCCAAGATATGTGAGGGGCTTGTGCAAGCTCTTGTAGACGCGGTTTGTTCGCCGGCTATTGGTGTGTGTTTGCATCGACGCCCCTCACTCTCGTTTGCCTAGCTACCCCAGAGCCAGGTCAAGACATTAGTTGCCATCACGGCGATTCCCGTGCCGGCGGCAACACCGGCCAGGGTTTTCTTTGCGCCCGGTTCGCCGTGCGCGAACTGGTATCCCCCAACCACGATGGCGATCAGGCTGGCCACCTTGGCGACGGTTCCGGTAAACAGGGTTTGCATAGAGGTGAGACCGCTATCGAAGGGAGAGCTGCTCATTGCGTGCGCGAATACGGGCGAGACAATGAGCACGGTGAAGAGACTGAGTAACGGGCGAATCCAGTGAGGAGACCGCCATCTGGCAATCCTGCGCCGAATGGCGGATGTGAGCAAGACAATCATCGGCACCTCCAGCGGCCTGGGAAGGCCGCGATATGCCGAAACGTAAGCTGCCTCTGGACTCAAGTCCAATGATTTTTAGGAATGATGGTATTCCGCTGGCGCATTATTGGCCTTCCCCGGCGCTGGCGACGGCCACCGGGTTCATCTATGCAGACGAATTCTGCTACCGAGTCTGAGCACCCGCACTCAGATGGAAAGCGTTCTCAGATGCGATTTTTTGCCACACGGTCACGACGCCCACCGGATATGTTCTCGCATTGCTCCGAAATCAGTTTACAAGACATCATAATAGTGCATAATTGTAAATCAGAGAGGAGTTGGCCATGATCGCAGATCGCATCAAGCTCGCACGGCGTAAGGCTGGCCTTTCCCTCCGGGATTTGGCTGCGGCAATGAACGACAGGGTCACCGCACAGGCCATTGGAAAGTACGAACGCAACGAGGATATTCCGAGTTCGGGCGTTCTGATCGCCTTGGCCAAAACCCTTGGTGTATCAATTGCTTACCTGATGGACACCCAGGGAGTTGTGCTGTCTGGCGTAGAGTTCCGCACCAAGGCCAGTACGACCGCCGCTGACCGGGCCATCGTCGAGACCGAAGTCCTGGAGTGGATCGAACGCTATTTGCAGATTGAACATGTGCTGGAGTTGGAGAGTTCGGCTTGGCAGTGCCCGATTGCGCCCCTCCGGCGTCTGAACGAAGCGGCCGATGCGGAGGCACTCGCTACCGAAGTGCGGAAGAAGTGGAATCTGGGAATTGACCCGATTCCCAATATGACCGAACTGCTGGAGGAAAAAGGACTTAAGGTGCTCATCGTTTCTCTCCCGCAGCGGGTTTCCGGCTTTACCTGCATAGTGGGCCGTGGCAAGGACAATCCCGGCCTGCCGGTGATTGTCGTCAACAAAGAGTTTTCCTTGGAGCGTCGGCGCTTGACCTTGGCCCATGAATTGGCTCACCGGCTGATTGACACCGCCAGCTTGAGCGACAAAGATGAAGAAAAGGCTGCCACGCTGTTTGCCGGCGCTTTCCTGATGCCGCGCGCTCACCTGCTTCGCGAGGTTGGGAAACAGCGGAATGCCCTCGGCTACCGGGAACTGATCGATTTGAAGCGCCAATATCGCGTGAGCGGTGCGGCGCTGCTGATGCGATTGCGGCAGATTGGCGTTATCAGTGAGCCGGTTCTGATCTACGCCTTCCAAACCGTTGCGCGTGGCTGGCGGACTCAGGAGCCGGAGGAACTGGAGCCACAGAGCGAGCGCGGATCGCAGGAACGGCCACTTCGCTTTGAACGGCTCTGCTACCGCGCCCTGGCCGAGGACTTTGTTTCCCTCAGCAAGGCTGCGGAACTGCTGCGAATCCCTCTGCCCTTGGTGGAATCCGGTTTGAAAGGACCACTGGTAGCCGATGCGGATCATCGTCAGTGACAGCAGTTGTCTCATCGATCTCAAAAAGGCCTCATTGCTCGGGGTCTTTCTGAGCCTTCCATATGAGATTCTCATCCCGAATACCCTCTTCGAGGACGAGCTGCTCAGCTTTACGGCGGCAGATAAGCGAATACTGCTTCAAGGTGGCTTGCAGGTTGTGGACTTGCCTGGTCAACAGGTGCTCCGGGCGCGAGAGGTCATTACGAGCAGGCCGCGTCTGTCAGTCCATGATGGCTTTGCTTATGCACTCGCTGAAAGTCGAACAGATAGCATCCTCCTGACCGGCGACGGCCAACTCAGGACGCTTGCGACAAGCAACAAGATTGAAGTTCACGGGGTTCGTAAGCGTCATCTGACGACCGTCTGGACATAGGCCATTTCAGGGCCGACGATGACAGAGTGAGCGAAGTCATCGAGAGTGTGAGCAAGCCAGAAGCGCCGAAGCGTGTCCACCGTTCCGCGGAAGAAAAGCGCCGTATTGTCGAGGCAACCTTTGCGCCGGGCACATCGATTGCCCGCGTCGCACGGGAACACGGCGTGAACTCCAACCAAGTGTTTCAGTGGCGCTACGAGTATCGCAAGGGGATTCTTGGTGCTCATTCGAAGCCTACAGCTAAGCTGCTGCCTGTTGTTGTGGCCGAGCCAGAAGCCGTCAGTACTGTGCCTACAGTTGCGCCACAGCCGCATAGCAACAGCACGATCCGTGTAGAGTTTCCCGGCAGAGTTTTTGTGTACATTGAGCGCGATACCGATCTGCAACTTCTCCGCTCTGTTGTGGAGATGTTACGCGCGTGATCGACCTTCCTCGCAGCACGCGCATTTGGATCGCCGCAGGCACCACCGATATGCGGCGCGGATTTCGTGGCCTCAGCATGATGGTTGAGACCGTGCTGAAGCAGGCACCGTATTCGGGCCACGTCTTCGTTTTTCGCGGCAAGCGCGGTGATCTGATCAAGCTGCTTTGGTTCGACGGTGATGGCCTGTGCCTTTTTCAGAAGCGACTCGAACGCGGGCGGTTCATATGGCCTCAAGCAACAGAAGGAACCGTGGCCTTGACGCGTGCTCAGTTATCGATGTTGCTTGAAGGTATTGATTGGCGTCAACCGAAACGCACATGGGAACCGTTGTCGGCAGGATAAATTACAGAGTTTTGATTCACTCAACAGCTCAACTTATGGCATACTTTTTGCGATGGCTGATGCGCTGATTGCTGTTGCCGATTTGAAGTCGCTCGACCGAGAGATGCTCGAAGCATTGCTGGTCGCAGAACGCGAAAAGCGGCTAAGTCGCGACAGTGAGATCGAGCATCTCAAGCTGGTCATCGCCAAGCTGCAGCGGATGATCTTCGGCAAGAAGAGCGAGAAGGTCACGCACGAGATCGAGCAACTGGAACTGAAGCTCGAAGAGCTTGAGTCGCATGAGTCAGAGCACATAGCCGCACGTCCTGCCTCTCCCACTACACTAAGAACCAAGTCAACGCGGCGACCGCTGCCAGAGAACCTGCCACGCGAAGTGCACACGCATTTTCCCAGTGAAAATGCATGCCCCGCGTGCGGAGGCACATTGCACAAGCTCGGTGAAGATGTCTCCGAGATCCTTGAGCGTGTGCCTGCAACGTACAAGGTGATTCGCCATGTGCGCGTGAAGATGGCCTGCACCAAGTGTGATGTCATCGTGCAGGCTCCGGCACCCTCCAGACCGATTGAGCGCGGCATTGCAGGGCCAGCGCTGCTGGCGCATGTGCTGGTTTCTAAGTTTGCCGATCATTTACCTTTGTATCGCCAGTCGGAGATTTTTGCTCGCGAAGGCATCGAGCTTGATCGTTCCACCCTGGCCGATTGGGTTGGGGCTGCCAGTCATCTGCTGGCGCCTCTGGTTGAAGCAACGCGCAAGCATATATTGGCCGCAGCCAAGATTCATGCGGACGATACACCGATTCCAGTGCTCGCCCCTGGCATGGGGAAAACCAAAACGGCGCGGCTGTGGACCTATGTGCGTGATGATCGCCCTGCCGGTCTTGATACGCCTCCGGCTGTGTGGTTCGCTTACTCACCGGATCGCAAGGGCGAGCATCCGCGCCTACACCTGAGCGCATTCAGCGGCATTTTGCAGGCCGATGGATACGCAGGCTTTCATCATCTTTATGATGGCGGCAAGATCCACGAAGCCGCATGCTGGGCTCACGTCCGACGCAAGTTCTACGACATTCAAGTGGCGACGAGCTCGGCGATTGCTATCGAAGCTGTCGAACGCATCGGCGCTCTCTACGCAATCGAACGCGAGGTACGCGGCAAGCCGGCACCTGTTCGATGTGAAGCACGCCATACCCGCGCTCAACCGCTGATCGATGATTTGCAGAACTGGCTCAACAAAATGCTCGCGCGTCTGTCGCGTAAATCCGACACGGCCATGGCGATTCGCTATGCGCTGGCGCGATGGCGTGCGCTCACGCGCTACTTGGACGATGGCATGATCGAGATCGACAACTCTGCGGCTGAGAGGGCGCTGCGCGGCGTTGCGCTTGGACGAAAAAACTATCTCTTCTGCGGATCAGATGCAGGCGGGCAGGCTGCCGCCGCGATCTATTCGCTGATCGGAACCGCAAAGCTCAACGACATCGATCCAGAAAGCTACCTGCAGCATGTGTTGGAGAAGATCGCGGACCTGCCCATCACGCGCATCCATGAACTGCTGCCATGGAACTTCGCCACATCTCAGCCCGATCTCGGCTCAGCTCACGTGTCCACGTAAAAATACGTGGACACTTCAGATCTCCTTATCAGAGATGCAATATCAAGGCTATACGGCCTTCAGATGACGCTTACCGGGGTTCTGTGGGTCGTGGATGAAATTCACCGGGGGCGTTTGACCACGGTGAAGGCACTTCATGCAGCTCTCAGCGTCTTTGCGGATGATCCGACGGTACGGTTGCCCAAGCGGGAGTTGGCCGCGGCCTTGGAACGGTTTGAGGCGCTGCTTTAATGATTGCGCAGATTGGTTCGTCCTTAGAACCGTGGACAGCAAAATTTTACTCGCTCGGTGAGTGCATTGACTGTTGGCAGCAACGACCTTTCAATTTCCCGCTTTCCGTATTCGGGAATAGTTCGCGGCTGGCATTATGGCAACCGGCGATACCCAAATCTACATCCTCTGCACTTCTTCAAAATCGGTTTCTGTAAGCGCACACAGGGCGATTACATAACGTCGCTGGTCGATGTCCAGCGTAATGGAACTTGCAAGGCACGGGCTAGCATATTCAGCGCCAGTCTCGGATATCCTCACTGGATTCTCGCCTATTTCATGCAACCCAGGCAGATTGCCCGGATTATAGAGGTACACTTGTTGGTTCAGAGTATCTGTATTCAGAGACGACTCTGGGGACATGGGACCAAGCTGCTTTTTAAGTACCTCACGATACTGTATCGGACCATGAACACCACACCAATTGACTATCCTCTCAAGTGCAGCTTCTGTAAGTTGTGTCTTTTTTTCAAGAGCACCATTCTTTATCCGTCGAAATTCGCTTGAGCCCGAAACTACATATTTCCCAATCTGCACCGGTGGCTTGTAGTAATGCATGAGATCAACCGGGCCTAAATCCATATGCGCACACATATCGTGGATCGCACAATAGAATTGGAAGAGGCTATCTTCTCCGTATGAAAGAGTAGAAGGCCAAGCCTCAGATGTTATCTCGAAACTATCTAGACAAATCTCGAAAGTCCTTTTGTAATGATAAATAGTGCCTGTTCCCAAAATGCATATATAGTTTGGCCACAGAGATGCCGGGGTATCCCGTTCCCATTCACGGAGATTGTCCAGCAAGGAGTCAAGCGAGTTGTCTGCTAATCGATAGGCAAATACGGCACCGAAGGGAATCGGACGCGAATGCACCAACCGGATGCCTCCGTCCAGAACCTGTTCTACAGCATCTCTAGGAGCCATAGACTTCAAGACCTTAATCTTGGTCAGGGAATCGATAAGCTCCTCTTTCGAAAGAGTAGACTTGACCTCGATGATTCCGTAAATGCAGTCAATTGGAAAAACCTGGATAGCCTCATCGTAGAGGAGCTTTACCCCATTGAGCCGGTCATATACGATTAGGTCACACTGCTTCGAAGTATCACGAACACGGCCAACGACTTCCCCTGAGCCTATTCCGTATTTGTAGGGCATGCGTCCTTCAGCAAGAAAATCTTTGAGGACGTTTTCACGAAATGTTCCTTTGGAGACGGAATGGTTAATCTGCGCGGCTGCTTCAAAATCAGCGTGCATCTTTTGGCTTATTTTGCGAAAGAGTGTACGTGTATCCACTATTATTCCTCTCTGGTGGTCTTTTGATCCGAAGCAATAACATAATAATAGGCCTCGTCGACATTTTGACGCCGATTTATCCCGCAGGCTGCATAATCTGGCAGATGCTGCCTGCCCCTGATCTCGGTTTATGTCAAATCGCCGGTTCACACAAGGAAAGATTCTTGAAGTTGGGCGGAATCAATCTGAGATTGTGAACGAGTGATTGGCAATGTGAGAGCCTACAACCGCCCAGTAATCCTGCTTTCCCCCGGGTGTCTGGCTCCAGAGTGGCGTAGACTATTTCGCAGATGCAGGTTAAGCGACAGGTGGACACCAAAGTGCCAAATCGACGCCAAATGCCCTTCCGGCACTGCAGGCGGCTTGGTGGAGAATGCGGCATTTTCACACTAGGATCGACACCAGAATGGACACCAAGCAGGACACATCGCTGGACACCAAACCGGACACCAAGGGTAGCAGAGAGTGCGCTGGACACCAGTATCGAATAGAGCATTCTCCTGTCAGGCCAATTTTGGGCGAATCTGGGTCGAAAAATGCTTGGTATCCATGGTGTCCCAAAATGCCCGAAAATGCTCCCAAACCGTGGGTGCAAGAAAAATCATAAAAATTGTGGACACCAAGGAAAGTTTTTCGCATCAATGAGTTATCGCAAACCGTTGATGACAAATAAGTTGGGAAAATCGGCGTGCCCGAGTCTCCCCCTCTCCGCCATATAAAGCCTTCTGAATCAAGCAGATAGAACAACATCTTAAGAGACGATGGCTACCCCTTCCGGGTGGCCTTTTTCGTGCTGGTGGCTGTTCTGGTGGCTGTTGGTTTTTCCAGTGGCTGTTTCTCTGGTTTTGCGCCGGAGATCAGCTCAACCGCGGTCTGGAGATGCCCCGGAGACAGATGGGCGTATCGGGCCGTCATCTGAATCGTCTTATGCCCCATCAACCCCAGAACCACTTTCAGCGAGACTCCCGCCATGACCAGGCGGCTGGCGAAGCCGAGAGCGGCAAGCAACTTCAGACACAGATATTCGTTTTCGACGCTATAGGTCAAATCAAACCCGTTCGACAGTTGACCAATCGACGGCTTGAAGATGTGAGTTGTCGCCGTGGCTCCGTCATGAAGCGCTCTGGCCGCAGCCGATCTCCCACTTCATGGTGGGCATGTTCCGCCGTGGCTGGCCGAGCGTATGACGCTGCTCGGGTCGGCCATCGTCGAGCAGATCATCTTGTCCTATGGCCCCTCAGAGTTCCTCACCCGCTTGATCGATCCGTCCTGATTTCAGGCTCTGGGCCGTGCAATACAAAGCTGCTTGGGGCCTGCGGACGGCTGAAGCATCAAGAAAGCGCCGCCGGGCTTCTTCGACGTAGGAGGTGAGGCTGATGGCGGCCCAGATGCAACTCTGCTCGCAGCGTCCGCATCCGGTGCACACCTCGACGTTGTCCATCCAGGGGACAAAGACGCCTTCGAAAGCGGTGGTTTCCCACAGCGAAAGGCAGTGCTGCGGACAAGCTCCGACGCAATCCCCGCAGCCTTCGCAGGTCGCGGGGATCACCCAAGGAAAAAACGCGGGAACTTTTGCTTGCGCCATTCGAGTTATACCCAGAACTGTTCTTCTGGAGCTGCGGCAAAAGCCGCGCCGATGCTGGTTTGCGTCTTGTAGCAGTAGACGGCATAGCGGCAAAAGGCAAAGGCCAGCGTAAACAGCACCAGCGTTGCGCGCAGCAGAAAGGCCCACTGCGTCGAGCCGCGCCAGATGGAGAGCACGGTTGCAGCGCCGGCGGCCAAAGCCAGGAAGTCGAGCACGGCTACGATGTGCTGTGTGATGCGCGTGCGGCTTTCGGCGCTGATTTCGGCGACCTTGGCGATGGTGAACCAGAAGAAGCCGGTGGCGAAGAACGCGGCCAAACCGATCGAGAGGATTTCGAGCCCGAAGTAGAGATCGCCCGTGGTGCCCTTCCGCAGAAAGTGGAAAGGCAAGCTCAGTGCGGCCAGAACAATGGCCAGGATGCCGGAGATGCGTACGCCGGTGTAGTGCCAGCCCATCTCGCGGATGCCTTCTCCGCAGGCCTTGAGCAGAATGACCGCGCCGATGTAAACGAGCAGCGGCGGAAAAGCGAAGTGCAGCGGCAGCGCGCGGCCCAGGTTCGAGGCAGCAATATAGCCACCGCTCCAGTCGGGCAGCCAGAGCCCAACAATGGCCGGAATCGCGCCCCACTCCAGCCAGCGAACGACGCGCGGTTTAGGCCAGCGCGGATGGATGGAACCATTGATAACGGGTTTCTTTGTTTTCGTAGCCATGAGATCCCCCAGACCCGCAGGCCTGCAATCGTGTTCTTTCTGACGGGTACAACATAGTTCATGCGGTTCCAGAGAGCCAAAGCGGAACTGGAGCACCCTGGTTCGGTATAACTTCATGCCGCCAAGGAACTAGCGCGGCGGTCCGCTATCGCGCCAACGAGTTTTCTCGAATTGCTCAATCGATTCGAAGGGCAGATTATCCAGGCGCAAGCCTGCTTCGGGGCCAGGTTTGGTGCTGTAGATCTCGTCGACCGCGACCACCAGTTCCTGGGCTTCGATGCGAGCCTGACCCTTGAACTGATAAGCGGCGCGGATCGATCCGATCGAGCCGGGGCCAAAGGCCACCTGCGGGTTGCGGGCGATATTTTGCTGAATCTGCTCGATCTGTGCGACAGAAAGAGCAAAGCGCACCTCTGCATCGCCTGAGGTCTTCGCCTTATCGACCACCACGACAGTGGGTATGCCATCGGGAGTGGCGGTTCCGATGTGCGCGCCAGTTCCTTCCAGCCAATTTTTCATGCGCAACGTTAACTTAGCCATGGATTCGGACTCCTTCTTCGGGTTCACTAGCTTTCAAGTATGATTTTGCCGGCCTGTTCGGGGGCGAAATCAGTGACATAATCGACCTTGAGAATGATGACGCCTCGCTGCACCAAAGCCGGAGGGCGGATGTCGGGCGGCACCTCGGAGGGTGGTTCTTTTTCCGCCCAGTCGCCCCACTCGGCCAGCACATCCGAGGCGCGAACACCGTGGAATTCGTAGTCTTCTGGCAGGCCTTCCTGAAGAATTCCGGCCGGTCCGTGGAAGGACCAGGTGCGGCCGCGGACCGGATGCGCCAGAGTGATGACGCCAACCGGATTTTCGTTCAGATTGACCCGTGTTTTCTGCGCGAACATTTCGGCAATGACGATGTACTCGTCGCGAAAAACAGCGACAAAGCGCTCGCCCACCGTGTTGGGTTTGCCTTTGCGACTCGATGTGGTCAGGTAAACAACCGCGCCACCCTGGCCCACGATCTTCAATGCGTCTTGCATTTCCTGCGTTAATTTCGCCATGGTTTACGCTCCCGCCCGGTAGGCTTTCTCGGCTTTCAGAACGATGACTCCGCGCTGCGCGACAACCCTCGGACGCAGCTCTTCGGGCAGGGAATCGAAGGATTCGCGCTGCTCCCAGTCGCCCCATTTGGCAAGGATTTCGCCAGCCTTGAGAGCGTGGAAACGGTAGTTCGCCGGATGGCCCCACTGGAAGATATTGCAGGGCCCTTCGACGATCCAGGGATGCGCCGCGTCAGGCCAGGCGACGGAAAGCACACCGTACTGGTGCTCGTTCAGGTTGACCTTGGTCTTTTGTGCGAACAGATCGGGCAAAAGGATGTATTCGCCGTCGACGACATCGGTGAAGGCGTGGGCGGAGACGTTGCTGTGCCCGACCAGATCAGTGGTGGTCAGATACACCACGGCGTCCAAAGGAGCATCTTTGATGCGCAGCAACTCGGTTAGTTCGGCGGGTATCGTCATATTTCGCGCTCCGTGAAAAGGAATTCGCAGCAGGGATGGCCTTGCATGATGGTGCTGGGCCGCGTGAGCGTAATACGGTTGGAGAATCCTTCGACCAGCGCTTGATCGCGCCGGCAGGAGAGCGTGAAGCCGAGTTCCTTCAAGCCGAACTCTTCATATGCCTCGGCATAGCGGCAGCGGCGAACGGCCAGATGCAGCCGCTGCGGTGTGCGCTCGAGGAATTCGACTTCAAGCGCTCCGCCTTCGGCGAAGGTGTCCCAAATGGATGCGAAGGAGGCCAGATCGCCCTGGGGCCAGCGCGCGCGCAATTCCCGGCCTTTAGCCTGGGAATCGACATCGATGGCGGCTGCCAGCAGTTGCTGCGCCTGATCGACGCCCAAACGCCGAGCGGCCTCGTCATAAACGCGACGGAGGATCTTGGCTTCGATGATGCGCTGTTCGAGCAGTGTGATAGGCATAATGAGTGAAATGCGCCTTTTATGAAATAAATGCGGGAAACCGGTATCTCGGTTCATACCGAAAACGAAGAAACCGATGCAGATATCCCTTGTGCCTGGAAGGCACGTTCAGCGATGAGAAATAGAGTCAGGAGCAGAAGAAAGGGCGCTGTTAGCGGCGACAACAGCCGCACAGCGGAGCATGCGAGATTCCTGTGCCGCAAGGAGCATAACAGAGCGTACTGGAATCGAATCGCATACCAAAATAGTAGGGGAAGATGCGAAATTTGTAAATAGGACGAGGCCGCAGCAATTCCGCAATATGCGAAAACGACGCGCGCGGCGGAAGCTTGCGCGGCAGAAGAGAACGGGCGGGAAAAATGCCCCGGTCGATGACAAAGCGCCCTCAGATCGGATTTGGATAGAATAAGTGGAGGACCAAGCTCCTTCTGTCTCCGTGGCTTTCTGCTTGATCCAGCATGGCACTGCACTCAGGCACAAACAGCCATGCATTCTCACGATTCTGTAGAAAGTTATGCGACCGGACTCAGTACACGGAACAATCTCATGCAGTTCCTCACGCGCGGGACATGACCAATCGGCGCGTAAAGGCCAAGCAGGGCGGGGATGAGGAGAAGAAACGCAAGAACCGGACTAAGTCACGAGTTAGAGCCAAGGTGGAGTGGCCTTTTCGTATTTTGAAGCGCGTCTTCGGCTATACAAAGGTGCGCTATCGCGTTGTGCCAAGAACGAACTCAGTTGTTGGGTTCAGTGCTGTATTCATGATGGAGGCAGGTCCTCCGAAGTCAACTTGCAGGGGTGGGCTTCAAACTGCCGTATGCGGCTAATCTGGTAACGGAGCGGTCGTGAACGATACGGTTAAAAGGCGTGATCAAACACGTCATGTATGGGTTGGAGAGCAGAACGAAAGTGAACCACTGAAGAC
>Ga0224528_1002156_pt1 | contig 11601 bp, 21 predicted proteins | sample CBST25metaG_2_FD_179888 | JGI IMG/M metagenome (GOLD analysis project Ga0224528, IMG submission 179888) | Peat soil microbial communities from Stordalen Mire, Sweden - C.B.S.T25 | ecosystem: Environmental > Terrestrial > Soil > Wetlands > Peat | place: Sweden: Norrbotten County, Stordalen Mire...
GTGCTGCGCGGCGGATCACCTGTCAAGCTGACGCCCGAGTTGATCACTTGGGCAGCGGAAGAATTGAGCAAGGGCAGGACGCTCAAGTCTGTTGCAGATGAGCTTGGCGTGAGCGGAACGCTCGTACGGCTGCGGGTGAAAGAAAAAGTCGAGCAAGCCAAACAGTAATAGAGATGACGCATCGGGGCAGATATGGTTTTTAAGCTTTATCTGTCCCCGTTGTGTTTCGTATTTTGCAGCATGTTTCATCTCACGTTTCATTTTAGATTGTGATCTATAAATGTTGCAATAAAAACATGTATCTTGTTGCAGCTTCATCGATCATCATCCTGTATCCGCTTGCTCCTACTCCCTCATTGGCACACCCCATGCCCCGACCTAATACCAAGAAATTTAATATAATAGAAGACGCCCAAGATCCGACGCCAAAGGATACTTCTGGGATCGACGATTTAGTCCTCTACGGTGACATCGAATCGCTGAAATACGTATTCGTCAATTCCCAGCGGAAATTGATTAGTACTTCTGTGCCAGATTCGTTCCTGGTCAAGATCCAAGCCTACCCTGGTGGTATGAGCCGATTCTTTGAGGACGCCGTAACTGAGTTCAATGGCGATCTTCGGGCGCTTGTTGAAGCTTCGGTTCAATTCGTGGAAGAAAGACGCGCCAGGGCACCTTCCGACCCTCCCAGGAATGCAAGCGTACGGGTCCTCCCCGAAACCTTCACGAAGATTCAAAAAGTTCATGCTGCGCTAGGTTCAATCAGAGGAATGTCACGGGCAAAGGTGCTGGCTGGGCTGATCCAGTTGCTTCTGAATCGTGAAAAATAAACAGCCAGTCATGTATGACAAAAGCATAGTTTACCCGCCTAATCTACCTTTAAGGAGAAGTAATGCGCTTTCTACAACCTGCTCTTGCGATTTTACTCATAACCGCGTGCGTTGGATGCGTATCGCCCAAGGCGCGGCAAATGGAACGTGCGAGGGAATACGCCGAAATGCAGGAAATGATAAAAAAATGGGACCTAGTTTGTACTGTCGAGAGTAATTGTGATTGCGCCATTACCTATTTTGATAAGGATGGCACAGAACGGACCGCAACCATGTATGGCGATGATTGCTGGTGGATCGCATTCAATAGCCCTACTCCAGGGCATGAATACGAAATTGTCGCTTATGCAAAGCCGCTCTATGATGGTGATTCCAATTTATCGGTAAAAATATACTCCCATGGGTACATGATAAGAAATAGCTCCAAGGTGGGTCCAACGGCAACCTACGCGAGTGCTTATTACACCGCCCAATAGCCAACATTTTTACCCTAAGAGACTGCCTCACCCTGGATGTACCAGATGGAGGCAGCTTTTATGATTTGTCACGAACAAAAAGTGAATGGCGAGCAGGTGATTCCAAGCCTGTGCAATGCTGTTGATTTGCCGCAGTTCGTGTCGCTTGCTTTCGCTGTTGGAATTAGCTTGGAAAGGGGCGGTCGAGCTACCGACTCCGCCGTGTACATCAACGCCCATTCAAAAACAATGGTAATGGATCGGGAGGTCGTCATCACCGGCAGCTTCAACTTCACCAAGGCAGCAGAAGAACACGACGCCGAGAATCTTTTGATCATCCGTGATGCCGGGATGGCAAAGCTCTACATGGAAGACTGGAGCCGCAAGCTATCCATTTCTTCAAAGGAATGAAGGGATCGCAGGAAGATCCCGGAGAAAGTGTCTTAATCATGGATTCCAGCAAATGCCCGCTATCGTTACCCATATCAATAGCGAGGACTCCTCGAATGCCGTTCAGAACTCAAGGCTTACCTTCTGTCCTCAAGGATCATATCGGATGCCGTTGGACCATCACCTATAAGCTTCACGGGCTCTGGTAACCACATCTTACCTTTCCCGTGATGAACCCCAGGCATCCGATCCAATATGTCAAGGATTGAAGAAGTTCTCTTCCCTTCCATGGCTGAAGGCACTATTTTTAGGATGAGCTTCCAATTTCCTTTGATTTGAACTATCCCTCCATACTTCAAGATTATTGCTATACGATTTGGGCATTTGATCAATTTCTTGATTGAAATACTCACGTTTCTCATATCGACCATCTCCATCATCACTGCGATGCGTTAATAAATTAAGCCAAGCAGACCGCTAACGCTACTTCCGGTCTTCAAGGATCATTTCTGAAGCAGTTGGTCCTTCACCATGCAGCTCCATTGGTTCTGGGAGCCATAGCTTGCCTTCTCCCAGGTGAACATTTGGCATCTTAGCCCACATTTCTAAGATTGAAGGTTTTTTGTCATCCTCCTTAACCAGGGTTTCAATTTTGAGAAAGAGCCGCCTATTTGCTGTGTGTTGAATTTTAACTCCAAACTTGAATTGAGGTTTGCTTATTTGGTTTGAACATTTGATTAACTTCTTGATTGAAATGCGTCCATGTATCATGAATAACCTCCAGTGATATACTATAATCGTTTAAAACGGTAAACCAATAGTTATTTATTCAACTCAAACTTTTTTTGGCGCCAAACACAATCTACGTTTGCGTTGCGGTAATTTTAGGGACAATAGTTGATTCTATATGGGCATAACTGGTCCAATTATTTTCTATCTTCAAGAATCATCTCGGACGCCGTTAGACCTTCTCCCTCCAGAGTCATGCCTTCAGGTAACCACATAGGCGTTGGGGCTGAGGGTCGCATACCGAGCAAATCAAACGATCTTGCCAGCATTGCCATTTGTCGTATTTCCGATTCAGAAAGGGGAACAATTTTGGCGACAGCCTTACCATTGTGGGTTAAAAGAAACTCGTTTCCATCGCTCTCTTTTGCTAAGATCTTATAGATTGTTCGCCGCGGATATTTTACTAACTGTTTGAGTGAGATCGTCATATATTTCATGTTAATTCATGGAATTTAATTATAGCTTAACCCGCCTTGACTCCTCAAAGGAAAATGATGAATCAGGATTTTAGGGTGAAAACTTTGCCATATTGAAGAATGATTGAAACGTTTTGGAATATGATTACAATTGGTGTTATGGCGTAATATTCAAAACCAAACCCTAGCAGTGGATAACTTCCATCCCATCCAAAGAGGAATGACATGCGTGATCCAGCAAGAATTCCCATCATCCTCGAAGCCATCAAGAAAGCCTGGGAACGGAGCCCCGATCTGCGGCTTGGGCAACTCATCGTGAACGCTACCCCCGCTGGGAAGGATGGTTTTTTCATTGAAGACGATATGCTTCTCCAAGGACTTGCAAACATCGGTCCAAGCCTTCCGGGAACCATTCGACCAACGAAAGAAGACTACGGCTATATGTCCGAGTCATTGGCGTCTGGAGAACCCTCCACCAAAGAATCTAGAAATGAAGCCCCAGACGAATGGAAGGATATGCCAACGTAATGAGTTCGTCTTATCGTCAATTCGCTTTTATTAATGACTGAGTTGAGAGGAGGCATTTGAGATTCTTGAATTGGAACATCCTTGCTGGTGGGGGCACCCGCCTAGACCGGATCGCACGATGTATCGAAAAGAATTTACCACAGGTATGTGTCCTTACCGAATATCGTAGTGGTAAGTCTGGGAACCTTCTGAAGTCAAAGTTATTAGAAATGGGATTCGACAAAAGCACTGAAGCTCCCGCATTGCCAGGGCAAAACTCTGTATTAATCATCGGGAACACAGGTTGCTATGGGCTTCAAGAGGTGGAGATTGATCTTCAAATCCCTGTTGGATTGAGTCCATTCATCGCCGCAATGATGGCGATGGGAACCGTTATCATAGGTGTATTCTGTCCGACTGAATATGTAGGAAGGCAATTCATCGACTACCTGTGTCAGCTGTCAAAACGTAACCCGGACTCATCGGTCATGGCAATTGGGGATTTCTTTTATGGTCCCCGGGCGTCCAACCTCAACTTTGGTAAGCCCCTAAATAAGTTGAACTCTTTAGGGTGGGAATCATCCTGGGACCTAAGCCCATATTACGCCGAGCATTGGAGCCATGAAGCACGTGGTAGGTCCCGTCCGGATCAAATCTATTTGTTTGGTGAAATCAAGGAAAGATTCGATTGTATAGAATTGGATGAGGCGGCGCTGCGCGAAAGGATTTCGGATCATGCACCCGTTCTAGCCGATTTTCATTCCCATCCTTGCTGACTTCCACTGGAAGAATATCCGAGTGAGAGAATATCCCTGATACTAGGTGAAGCAAAGGGTGCCTGAGAGCCGGTGCCCTTGTCCAGGTTGTTTATTCTAGGCTATGCCACCCAAGCTTCCGACAGCGCCTCCGCTTGCTTCAGCACCAGTTCCACCGCACGCTGCTCCATGTCAGGTGGATATTTATGACGCTTGAGGATGAGTTTGATCCGCACCCGCATGGCAGCCCGAACTGATTCCCGGACCGACCAATCTGTCTTCAGGTTGTTACGCAGGTAGTTCGTCAACTCGCGGGCAATCGCCTTCAATTCAGTGTCACCGAGCAGCCGCACTGATGCCTCATTGGTCTCCAGGGCATCATAGAAAGCCATCTCTTCCGGTGCCAGCCCCAGATTCACCCCACGCTGGGCAGCCTCATTGAACGCCTTCGCCATCTTGATCAATTCTTCGATCACCTGGGCGGTCTCAATTGTATGACAGCAAGTACCGCGAGGGACTAGAAGTCCGCATCAAAGCAATTGAGGAGCGGGAAGCTGAGAAGGCGTTCTTATCGTGCCAAGGGTGCCGTGGAGAGATCAAGAGCGGCAAGAAGAAGATGCCTGATGGCACCGAAAGGAATTTTTCAGCCGAACAGATTGCAAAAAGCACCCGCGACAAATTCGGGAAGCGACTTTGCCTGGAATGCGCTCACAAATTGGTGAACCATGTCTAATTGCAGCCCAGTTGACAATGAATTCTACTGGGAGGAACACCGAGGGTTTTTTGACCCGACACCCATCCCAACCACTGATGGCGCAAAGAGGATTACCAAGCTCATCGAGGACAATGCAATCTGGCTTCAGGGTGCGCCCCGAACCTCTCTTGGCATTCTGCTCCGCTTATTTCCCGGTTCCGTCCATAGCATCAAGGATGCCCTTGAGGTGATCAGTTGGCTCAACGACTACCTCTGGGACGCTGGATACGCCCCCACGGAAGTTGGAACGAACAACTGCACATGGCAGTGGCTCGAAGGAAAGGACCAGACCCATGAGGTCTAGGTGCCCGAGATCTGCCAACCAAAGGGCAGGAAGTCGATTCCCGAAGACGCAGGTGTGACGCTCACAAAAAAGCAAAGCTCACGCTAGGCTACAAGGACTGAAATTTTGCCTTGCCTACCATCGCATCTCAATATCCCCATGCCAGTGGGATTCGTAATGGTAGTATGCCTGCGCATAACAGAGGCACCAACTCGCAAATCATAGGGAGACATTGCGCTAACCCGCCCCTGCGGAGCGTAAGCACGAGAGAATGGATTCCGAAGGATGGGAAATGAGTTATGCCAAAGATCCAAGTGCATTGTATCCCGGAAAAAGAATCGGAAGTCAGAAAAAGAGCCTTCTCCAACGAAATGGTCTAATTGAGTCAAAATCACGGACCTATTTGGTTATTCAAAATTAAAATTGGCATGAAACATGTGGTTGATTGGCAAACTGGAATTTCAAAAGGATGTTAGAGTTTTGAGAAACAATTGTTTTCAGTTGATCACGATAACGTGAGACATAGACGCCAGAGGCGTCATCGGTTTGAATATAAACAAAAACAAGCCCATTGACACCAATTGAAAGAATTTGGCGTTGCGCCTTTGCGATATCGTCGCGCAGTTTGCGCATAAATCTTTCGCTTAGATTGGCATAAGGTAAACATCTTGCTTTTCCTGAAGCTCTGCCGTTGATTTCATCCTCAGATATTCCAATGGATTTAACTTCACAAAAATAAATTTCACCAGAATTAGAGTATTTAATATCAGGTTTCTTTATTCCATCTTCAATCAAAAATTCAACATTTTGATAGCCCTGATCCAGGAGATAACAATAAGCAAAAGTTTCATTTAATTGTGAGTAAAATCCCGTTTTGAGTTGCCCGGATCTATGATCTTTGTAATGTCTAATAGCCTTGTTTTTAAGGATGGTCCAAGATGTGTCGTCCAGTTGCGCTAACACATTTTCATAGCTAGAGTGCCATTCTCTGAATAATGGGTCAATGTTATATTGTAGCTCAAATTCATTAAAAAATGTATCAGTTGGAAACTTTTGCCTTACATCATTGATGATATCAAGCATGCGAGTCATTTTTGTCCTCCTGAAACGGGATATTACTATTATTGCATTGATGCTGTATCAAGGTTGACCACCCCTGGGGTTCTGGAATTGAGAAACCGTGTCAGCGGGTAACTGGTGGAATTTGAGGATACCGTGAGGGTTTGGAGCACCCCTATAGGTCTGGATTTGAGAAAACTTTTCAGAAAAACCCCTACCCTGGTCCTGTTCACTTCCAAAGGAATGAACATATGGGTGTTTGAATATTCAATTGTCTCTGCCTATCCAAGCCAACCACCCAACCACCCTAACCACCCGCCATCCTTATCCAAACCCGGCAATCCCTTGCCGAACGTCACCTTGCATGGCGTCCGTGCACACAATGACTTTCTCCCTGGGTGGGATCGGATTCGCGGTTGCAAGAATACGACGATGCGACTTCGGTATTTCTTCCGTGTTTGAGTCGGTGCCCTGGTCCCCGGCTTCTCGGACCGGGGAAGAGCATTTATGACACCGCTGCCGCTTCGTTATGATCAGGGGGAACGGTCCGTGGTGGACACCATCACCGTGCTGCCACTACACGGGAAGCATACATCGGCTGCTCCTGGGCACCCCAAGTTGAAGGGTCCAGAAATTGCTGCCCGCCGCGCAGGTAGTCTGACCATAGCCTGTGAATGTTCCATGACACTCGCCTGAATCATGGGAATAACCCTTATGACTTCAGGGTGCAAATTGGTAATAGTACCCAAAAGCAGAACAATGGTTGAAGTATTTCAAAAGGGGGCAGCTACCCAGTTCGACTTTGCTCTCCATTTACCCTTTGTCTCATGCTTCCTGCCGGTGCCGCCGATACCAAAATGGTCTGGGACACGCCTGCCTCCGCGCCCCAGAAACCATGGGAGCCAATGCATGTTTACACTGCCAATCGACCAAATCCATTCTTGGGAATCGACGGCTGAGGGTCTGTTCTCCACCTGTCGAATTCGTGTCTGGGCACAACCTGACCTTGAATGCCTTGTCTGCATGATGACGGAAATCCGTGACAACCCCGGGGAGACGATTACCGCCGGAATGGGGAAATTGGTGGAGTCTCTGGTGGATGATTCCAATGGCTGGCTGGACTATCACCACACCTACTGGGTGGAGCACTACGTTGCTGTCCCTGGCGGTAACCGGTGGGATATGTTCCACCGGGTTCAGTATTCTCCGTGGCATCCCCCTGTGTTCACCCCAGTCTCCCTGCGCTTCATGAGCACAATTGTCGATTCCTGCCCCATCCGTATTCCCCTTCAGGGGGACCAATGCGGGATTGGTTCAAAGAGAAGACCAGGTGGAGCCGTCCGACTTACCGGTTCCTTGGAACTCGAAGGAATCATCCGTAAGGACTGGCAAGAGTTCCCAGAGTCTCTAACGGGATAGGTCATCTGTTTAAATATTTCATAAAAACTAGAGATGAAAAATATTTTATATTCCTTAATAAAGCCCACTAATTACTTCACATCTCCCATAGCGTTTATCCCAGTGCCTGATCCACGGCAGCGCCAAGGTCCTGGAGCCCGAAAGGCTTCGCGAGAAAGAGGAAATCATTCAAATCCTGTCCCTGAAAGCATTCTTGCTTCGAATTGCCACTGTACAATATCACCTTCAGCCCCGGACGTAGTGCTCGCAAAACCGTTATGGTTTCTACACCATTCAGATGGGGCATTTTGAAGTCCGAAATGACCAAATGGAGAATAGGGGGGGCATTCAGCACCAATTGAATGGCTTAGACGCCGTGATGGGCTATCAATGTTTTGAATCCGAGGTGTTCCAACATGCTTCCAACGGTGGAGCGTATACGGATCGTCATCCACAAGGAGGACTGTGAGGGGGGCAATTCGGTTAGGTTTATTTTGACACATCGAGATTCGATCCTATTTGGGGACCTCAATGTTGGAGGAGGACCTGTTCTTCCAGAGATAAGCTAAATGGATGCCGCACTTTTTTTGAACAGCAATTCCTGGACCATTCCCAAAATTGCGCTTAGGCAACTTGGTCGGGAGTGGCAAGGGCACCCTCTACGGCTTGAACCAAGGCTCCAGCTTCAATGGGCTTGGCGAGGACCTGTCTAACCCTAAGCCGAAGGAGATTGGATTCCATTTCCTTGTCTCGAAAAGCGGTGAGAATGAGCAAGGGGATCTTGGGATGGGCTTTTTGCGCCATGCGCGCAATGGTGGCTCCATTGCAGCCAGGCATTTGGTAATCACTGAGGATGAGATCTGGCACGGGAGCAGTGAGACGTTCGGGAATTTTCATAGCCGAAGGTGACTCCCACTCCTCAACTTCATAGCCTGCCTTCTCCAGACATCGACGTAGGTAGAGCCTCATCATCCTGCTGTCGTCGATCACCAGAATTTTCGTCACAGCTGTAGGATACGTCCAACATCGCACGCGCGCCGAAGTGATCCAATAAGCTACCAAGCCTCGCTGGCGTGCCCCAGGATACGCGGACAAGGTTTCGGGTGCTGGTGGAGACCAAAGAGATTGGGCAGCCTCTGTGTTTGAATGGATGCCCGGGTCCCCGGCTTCTCGGACCGGGGAAGAGCATCCTGTACCGCCGCCGTTTTAATGTGGTTCAGGGGAGACGGTCCCTATTGACAACCATTGCCGCGCTGCCACTGCATGGGGAGCATATGTCGGCTACCCCAGGGCACCCCACGTAGGTGGGGAATGATTGTTCTTTCCGCCGCATCCCAATTCTAAGCCGATTTGCTGCGCCCGGTATAGGCTGCCTCTACCTGAGTGCCCCACCCTGATCTATGACGCTCCGACCTGAAATCGGCTTGTCTTTGAGGGTTGCCATTCCTCTAATGGAACCTAATCTTGGAGGGCTTCACTGAATTCTGCAATGGTGACAGGTCAGCACGCGGAGGTAAGGAATGGTTTACTCTGCCTTAGTTGTTGATTCCGGCAAACATCCTCGAAAAGCCTCCAGTCCGAAATCCAGGGACGCTCGATCCGGATATCCACGGAATCCTTTGCCAAGCCCTTGGTTGAACCATTGTTGGAATTATCAGGTTTGTACCGATTTCATTTTCGTTGAAGCCTGGCGAAACCTGGAAGTTCGGCTCTTGGGGCAACCGGAGAAGGAACCAACCCGGACCATGTGAAATGCCGAAGTTCAACCCTCCACCTATGCCAGTCGCGGAATGAGCATTGATTCTGCACCAAGGTCCTCGGCTTTACGGACCGGCGAAGAGGCTGTTGCACCGCCGCCGCTTCGTTGTGGTCAGGGGGAACGGTCCGTGGTGGACACCATCACCGTGCTGCCACTGCACGGGGGCATTTCTCGGGTATCCCAACCCGGTCATTGATGTCCAGGAATCCCTGGACAGTCCTCTTCCTATTGAGTGTGGACTTCCCGCCTGGTTCTCACACAGCTGCACCAGGACAGCCTATTCTCCTGGAGTGATTGGTGACCCACCTATGCGCACTAGCAGCTATTGCATCATCGTTTTCATCGTCCTGTATCTCCTGGTCCTGCACTCTATCCATCAGGAGGAGCAGCGGATCGCGGACCGCAGGCAGCAGGACCTTCCTCACCCGGAAGAGCGGCGCATTCAGCAAAGGCGCAGGGGAAAATCCACCCTTGGATTCCTCAAGTGGGTAGCTCGGTCGATTTGGTCGTAGGTGTGAGATGTCCATGCCCGGGTCCCCCGCTTCTCGGACCGGGGAAGAAGCTGTTGCACCGCCGCCGCTTCATCATGTGCAGGGCAGGCGGTCACTAGTGAGCACCATTGCCGCGCTGACCACTACGCGGGGAGTATATATCGGCTACCCCTGGGCTCCCCTCTGGATGAGGAAGTTGTATTCTGCCCGCCGTATCCCTAACATATGCCGATTTTTCCTTTGTGGTGTGCTAATTTTTCGAGCCTATTTATGAGATGCGAGGATGTCCTCTGAGGCGATTCCACTGCCTACCCATCTCCCCCCTTGTCAGTGATGATCCGGTGTTTTGACGGTTTTCGAGGTAAATCCGCGCAAGATACCTTGGCGAGACCCATTTGGGCAGCTTGGAAACCCTGGGTGCGACCGTCTGAGAATTCAATCCAGAGGCGTCCATTGTGGGACCAGAACGCAACCGGCAGCACCTTCTGAGTCAAGTGATTCTTCATGAGCGCAATATAGGGTTTTTCTAATATTTTTCAATGAACTTGAAATATGAAACAAAGACCAGGGTAGACATGGGGCGTGGGGTCCGTACAAGGCACTCGTCCACCAACTATCACACTGATGGCTCGTCCGGTACCTCCTGAAGCATTTTCAAGGGTCCTTCATGTTGTTGCCTACATTCTGTGATGCGGTTGTGGACAAGGATCAAAATCGGCGGGTGGTAGAGAAGGGGAACACCCTGACCACGATGGCTGGGTAGATGGAGGAACCCATGGTCCCCACCAAGAAGCAGAAAGCCTCACGATCCGTCCATTCGTCCGAACCGAGTATTCCAGGCGGGAATACGCTGTCGCTGGTTGCCTTCCAAAACGGGGAGCGGGGGTTCATGGCAAAGGGCGAAGACAGTTCAGCCCTTGGATTTTTCAACATCGATGGGGAGTCGATCTACGTTGATCCTGGGTTCCTCATGGTCATTCGCAACCTTGGTGAATATGCGCCCGGTGATGAGGATGCCTTCTGGGCGTTGGTTGCGCGGGTTTGACCAGGATTCGCCTCGGCTGAATCCATTAGCCTAGCAAGATGCCCGTTCTCAGGGAGGTTGCTCCAGAGAAGCCAGAAGAGAGTGGCAACCCAAAGAAGGGCGAAGACCTTCAAAATCCATTGCTGGTCGGGTTTTGACGCATGTGGTGATTCTGAGGTGTAGTTGCAGTTCAGCGAGTCAAAGCCTCACGATTGAATTATGCTGCCGAGAAGAGGCATTTGCCCGTTTGTCGTTGGTTCGTGACCATCAATTTGGGTGAATACACCTTAACGCACAACTCCAACAATTATAGCTATTTCCATACGATTTCACTTGCACCTCTATTGCACCTGTCCTACGCTAGTAGCATCACTTCGAGGTGAAGTGGCAGATCTTCGATAGGCGAGTGGATATATGGAAAGCCCCGTAAACATCACTGCTTACGGGGCTTGTGTAATTCGAGTGGTGGTCCCTCAGGGACTCGAACCCTGGACCCTCTGATTAAGAGTCAGATGCTCTAACCAGCTGAGCTAAGGGACCGACTCGGAAGTATTTAGTCTAACTTGAAACGGGATCGGGTCAAGCAAAATGTTTGGGAAGAGCAAGGCTGCCAGCCGTTCAGTCCAACCCGTGGTCCATGTTCATGGCCTTGCGCACTTCCTTGAGGGTGCGGATCCCCTCTTCCCGGGCC
>Ga0224528_1002157_pt1 | contig 11597 bp, 4 predicted proteins | sample CBST25metaG_2_FD_179888 | JGI IMG/M metagenome (GOLD analysis project Ga0224528, IMG submission 179888) | Peat soil microbial communities from Stordalen Mire, Sweden - C.B.S.T25 | ecosystem: Environmental > Terrestrial > Soil > Wetlands > Peat | place: Sweden: Norrbotten County, Stordalen Mire...
CATGCACGCCCCCATTCAGGACACAGGCAAGTGGCTGCGGTCGGTGGTGAGTGGACATATCCGCTATTACGGAGTGCCCATGAACAGCCACGCGTTGTATCTGTTCCGCTTTCAGGTAGGCCGGCTCCGGCATCGGGCGCTGTCGCACCGTAGCCAGAATGGCCGTGTTTCCTGGAGCCGGATGCGGCGCTTGATCGATCACCGGTTGCCTCCTGCGCGAGTACATCATCCTTTTCCTCTGCGCCGCATGGGCGTCATTACCTGAGGTAGGAGCCGGATGCGGGAAATCCGCCCGTCCGGATCTGTGCGGGGGTACGGAGTAATCCGTATCCCTACCGCGACTAGCTAAACTGCCGAGGGTAACCAACTCCGCGGCGCACGCACACATCAGCCGATCCTCGACAAGATATAGGTCTCGATCGCTAATTTAGCGAAGGCGACAAACAAATGGCCCAGGACTTCTTCGGAATGAGTGTTCATTTGTCTTATCGGCGAATGCTCCGATGGGATGAGCCATGGGCATTCCGCAAAACGCAGTAAATACGCGCGGAAAGCCACTATCGTCCAGTACTCGAGTCGCTTGAGGATCACGTCGGACGCAAGGCGATCTGTAGCTGCTTGCAATGCCTACAGGGCGGGACGTCCAGGTAGGCGTTGTCGTTCTTGCAGAAGCCAACATCCTCGCGGTCCAGTTCCTTCTCAATGAAGTTATGGCCGTTCAGATAGTAGGTGTCTTGCATTTTCAGGAGTGATGGAAGCTAGAGCCTCGGTTATGGCCTCATCGAGTGTTTCTTTGGTTCGAGCCTTGGCTTCTCGAAGCAGTTGCTTGAGAATTACCCAATCTTTTTCGATGGGGTTCAGGGCCGGAGAATAGGGCAGAAGACAGAGTACCTCAGCTCCGGCTCTTTCGATCGGTTCACAAACCGCTGGCGCTTTATGCGCGCTCAGGTTACCGATACCACCATCCGACGCACATACACGGTGTGACGCAATTCAGCCGGTACTTCCGGCGCTCGTCAGATCGGCTCGGCCCGGAGGACATTCGCAAGTACCAGCCGATGCTGTTCTCCAAGTTGAAGTTCAGTCCGAACATACGCACCGGGGCATCAACATCTGTGCCCGCATCAATTAGTCGATCGCACCAGCAGGCCGGCGAACTGCAGCGCAGGGAGTGGGCGGAAAAAATAGTACCCTTGCCCCTCGTCACAACCCTGATCCTTGAGAAAATTCAGATCTTGCAGTGTTTCGATCCCTTCAGCAACCACTCTCAGGTGCAGACTCTGTCCCAAGCTGATGATTGAGCGCACGATTGCACGGTCATGCGAGGCGTCACCGAGGTGCTGCACGAACGATCGGTCTATCTTGAGGGCGTCGAGCGGGAAGTTCCGCAGATAGCTCAGGCTGGAGTATCCGGTGCCAAAGTCATCGACCGATACCGAGATGCCTTTCTCTTTCAAGGCCCTGAGAATCGGAGCGGTGAGCTCCGGGCTCCTCATTAGCACACTCTCGGTCATCTCGAGCGCGAGAGACTGCGGATCCAGACCTGTTTCGCTGAGGTCCGCAAATAAGTTTTGCAGGAAACTTTCAGAGCGGAATTGGACGGCGGAGACATTAACGGCAATGGGGGCGACAGTCAAGCCTGCCTCCGCCCAAGCCCGGGCTTGCAAACACGCTTCATGCAACACCCAGGCGCCGATGGGCACGATAAGCCCGGATTCCTCCGCGATGGGAATGAACCGCGAAGGGAGGACTGAGCCCAGAACGGGATGAGTCCAGCGCAGAAGGGCTTCCGCTCCAGAAATAGCTCCTGACTTCAGATCGAACTTGGGCTGATAGTGTAGCGTAAACTCCTTCCGTTCCAGGGCGCCCCTCAGACTCTGTTCGGTGGAGTAACGCTCCGCGGCATGGTCGTCGATGTCGGGATCAAAGAACCGATAATCATGATGTCCATTCCTCTTGGCCTGGTACATCGCGGCGTCCGCATTTTTGATGAGGGTCTCTGCATCCGTCCCGTCGCCGGGATAAACACTCACGCCGATACTACCTGTGACGAAAATCTCACGATTGTCGATTAAATAGACAGCGGCTATTGCCCTCAACATTCTCTTCGCCGTAATCGCAGCATCTGACGCATGCCTCAACTCCTGAAGCAACACGACGAATTCATCTCCGCCCTGGCGACAGACCGTATCCGGGGCACGCACACAAGCCAGCAGCCGTCCTGAAACAGATTGGAGAAGCTTGTCGCCGATCACATGTCCAAGAGAGTCGTTGATGTGCTTAAAGCCATCCAAATCTATGAATAAAATCGCAGACTGACTCCGCTGCCTTCGAGCAAGGAGGATCGCCTGACTGACGCGGTCGGTCATGAGCACGCGATTGGGCAAACCTGTCAAAGCGTCGTGACAGGCGGCATGGGCCAACTCTTCCTGCAATGCCCGAGTTCCGCTCACGTCGCGGAACACGATAACAGCGCCTGTAACTCGCCCTATCCGATCACGGATGGGAGAGATGGAGTCTTCGATCGGGATATCCAGTCCGTCTCTGCGAATCAGCACACAATTCGACGGTAGCTTTCCTGTCCGATTTTGTGAAACTGCCAGTCCCATCGGATCCAGAATGGCTTCGCGAGTGGTTGAGTCCACAATGCGGCAAGCCTCCGCCATTTGCCGGCCGACTGCATTGATCTGGATCCATCCGGTCATCCTCTCCGCGACTCGATTCATGAAGGTGATGTGGCCCGCAACGTCGGTGCAAATCACGGCATCGCCGATGCAATCGAGCGTAACCTGGGCCCGTTCTTTTTCAAAGAACAGCATGTCTTCGACTTGCCTGCGCTGGCAGACATTGAGCAGGACTCGAACTAACTCACGCGGTCCGAATTCGGCCTTGACCAGAAAATCTTGCGCGCCGGCTTGGACGCCTTGAGGAGCAGACTTCTCATCGTCCGCGCTCACCAGAAGGACAATGGAAGCGCGGGGATCGACCGCGTGAACCCTCCGGATAGCCTCCAATCCCCGCGCATCGGGTAATCCGAAATCGAGCAGGATGATGTCCACCGAATGCTGAGCGAGATACTCGCCGGCGTCAGCGATGGATTTGACGTGGCTCAAGTCAAAGATGCACTGGCTCTGCTGTTCGAACATGCTGTGGATCAATTCGGTGAGTTCGGGGTCATCTTCGACTAAAAGTACTGTCTTGAACGGTTCAGTCTCCATGGGACTTGCCTCTGCTAGTCTGACCTCGGCTCTATGGACCTGGAAAAGTCGACACGTCACCCTCCCGGTTTGGAGGCTGTTTCAGTTAGTTTTTCACATTACGGTGCTGGAGTCTGGTCACTATTGCTCTGCAGGGCAACCCAGTTGGGAACTCGCGGATTGGGATGCACGCCGCGCGCTCTTCAGTACCTCACCAGGATATTTGTCGTCCGACGGGGCATCTCCACGAACTGGCGATGTCGGCACCCAATGTGGGAATGAGAAAGCCCTTGGTTGTCCATACCGACGCCAGGCATCTCCCTACTTCGGGCTTCGTAGGAATTGCGGAGTGCCAGCTCTTGCAGGCTCGCCTTTAGCGAACGCCTGCCTCTGACCAGCGAAACAAGTGCCTGACGCGCGGTTTGCAAACTGGCTTCTACCGCCGGTTCTGGCGATCCGTATCGTTTGGGAATAAGAACGCGAAGCGCGTCGCTTCCCCATCGATAAAGATGCCCGAGCACTCGAAGGGTCGCAAATTGCTCTCGTATCTCAAAGCGGCAAACGCTTTGAGGAGCCCCGTGGAAATTCGGGTAGGCGTTCACTGATCTAACGAAGTGAATGTTGCGGAGATTTTCTAAATAGGCTGAACGGTGACCAAATAAGGCCGATAAGAGAGGTTGGGGTTGAAATCGTGCCGGATCAGGCTGTGCGCAGTACGGATGGAACGATCGAACAAGCAGGTCTGTCCGCTGCTGTGGAACAGGCTGCCGACGGCATTGTCATCACCGATGCAAGTGGAAGAATCCAATATGTTAATCCTGCATTTACCGCAATGACGGGTTACACCAAAGAAGAGACTGTAGGACAAAATCCTGCACTCCTCAAATCCGGGTGCCATTCCATTGCCTTCTATCAGGACCTTTGGAGCACGATTCAATGCGGCCGAGTCTGGCATGGGGAACTGACCAACCGACGCAAGAATGGAACTCTCTATAGCGAAGAGATGCGAATCGCTCCCGTGCGTGGCTCAAATGGTTCCATCAATGGCTATATAGCCATCAAGCATGACGTGACTGGGCAGCGGGCACTCGAGGAAGAGCAAGCATTCCTAGCAGCGATTGTCGAAGGCTCCGAGGACGCCATTATCGCCACTACTCAGGCAGGCGTCATCCTTACATGGAACCGCGGCGCGGAAGCGCTTCTCGGTTTCACCGCGCAGCAAGCGATCGGGCAGGAGGTTACAATTTTTACCCCACCGGATCGACTATCCCTGATGGCTCGGTGCATCAGCCATATATCTCAAGGTCAGCCCCTATTGAACTATGAGGGTGTGTGCCTGCGCGCAGACGGACGGAGAGTTCATGTAAATGTCATGGGGTTCCCAATAAGGGATTCGACCGGGAAAGTGGTGGCAGCCACGGCCGTCCTGAGAGATTCGACGGAGCGCTACGAGTTCGAACGGAAGCATCGGGAGAACGAAGAACGGTTCCGCGCCATTTTCGAAGATGCGCCATTCGGCATGTGCGTGAGCGGACTGGACGGGCGATTCATCCAGGTGAATGAGGCCCTTTGCCGGATGCTTGGATATTCCTCAGGGGAACTGCTTGGAATGTCCTGGACAGAACTAACCCACCCCGAGGATCTGACGTCATCGCTGGAGAAGATGGGTCGGTTGATCAAGGAGCCGGCAGGCTACGTGGAGGATGAGTTGCGCAACATCCACCGCGACGGAAGAATTGTGTGGATGCGTTTGAGGGCCACAGTGGCGAGAACGAGTGACGGCAGCCCGTCGCATTTCGTGGTCCATTTGGAGGACATTACTGAGCGCAGGCAGGCTAAGCAATTGCGCGAATTCCAACACTCTCTCATCCACACCATCCACGATGTTTCGCTGGACGGAATCCTTGTGGTGAATGAAGAGCAAAAGATCGTGATGCGTAACAAAAGGCTCCTCGAAGTTTGGCATTTTTCTCCCACGAAGACTCCGGATCACCCACTCGATATCACGTCGAGCACCCCGGATGAGGCGCTCTTGACGGTCGTGGTGGAAGCCGTCAAGTATCCAGAGGCATTCCTGAAGCGGGTTCTAGAACTTTACGCGGATCAAGACGCAAGCGACCAGTGCGAAGTTGAATTGAAAGACGGTCGGACACTGGAACGCTATACCACCAGCCTTCGGAATGAAGATGGCAAATACCTGGCGCGAGCATGGTTCTTTCGAGACATCACCCAGCGTAAGCAAGCTGAGGCAGATCTGGTTCAGGCCAGAGAGGCCGCCGAGGCCGCCAACCGCAGGCTTTCCTCGCAACACTCGATCCTGGATCGCGAGCGCAAAATACTCCGCAGCTTTATCGACAACGTCCCTGATTTGATGTATGTGAAAGACACCGAGAGCAGATTTGTCCTTGCCAATTCTGCGCTAGCGCGATTGTTCGGAGTGGAGAAGCCGGAAGATCTGCTCGGAAGAATTGACTTTGACTTCTTTCCAGGCGAATTTGCAATGGGTTTCTATGAAGACGAGCAGCGCATAATCCGGACGGGTCAGCCGATGTTCGACTGTGAAGAAACAGTCGGCGAGCTTGCGACAAACGAGATCAGCTACATTCTGACCACGAAAGTACCGGTTTTTGATACCGAGGGCAAAGTAACTGGAGTCGCGGGCATAGGGCGGAACATCACCGAGCGCAAGAAAAGTGAGGATGCGCTTCGTGACAGCAACCGCCAACTTCAGGAGGCAACTGCCCGGGCCAATGAGCTGGCCTTGGAGGCTGCTGCAGCCAATCGGGCGAAGAGCCGTTTTCTGGCCAACATGAGCCATGAGATTCGCACGCCGATGAATGGCGTCATTGGCATGAATCAGTTGCTTTTGGAAACAGAGCTTACTGTCGAGCAACGGCGATACGTCGAGGTTGCCCAAAGCAGCGGGCGGACCCTCCTGGCCCTCATCGACGACATTCTCGACTTGTCCAAGATCGAGGCCGGGAAGATCTTCCTAGAAAAAAGGAGCTTCAACCTGAACCACACGGTCGAAGAGGTGGTCCAGCCTTTGCGTGTTCAGGCGACCGCGAAGGGGCTCCGCTTAGACGCGCGCATCTCATCGGGAGTTCCCGGGTTCTTGGGTGGCGACGCTCACCGGCTGCGCCAGGTGCTGACCAATCTTGTCGCCAACGCCATCAAGTTCACCGATAGCGGCGGGATCACGCTGGATGCGGAACTGGAGAATAGCGCCGAGCGCGCGGTGATGGTTCGTTTCTCCATCGCCGATACAGGAATTGGAATACGTCCGGACCAGATCCAAACGCTGTTCTCGGCATTCGTTCAGGCTGACGCTTCCACAACACGCAAGTATGGCGGGACCGGGCTCGGGCTGGCCATTTCCAAGCAGCTTGTGGAGATGATGGAGGGGAGCATAGGAGTGACCAGCCGCGAAGGCGAGGGCTCCACCTTCTGGTTCACGGCAGTCTTCGATCGAACGCCCTGTGGAGAGCAGTATTCCGTGGGCGAACAGCGCGAGAATCGTTCCACTGCGCCGGGTGCTCTCAGGCATGTCGGCCATGGGGAAAGAGTATTGGTGGCGGAAGACAATTTCACCAACCGGGAGGTGATCCTCGCACAACTAACGAAGTTGGGATACAACGGCGAGGCGGTAACGAACGGCGCAGAGGCAGTTGAGGCGGTCGAGCGCGGGGGCTTCAAGCTGGTGCTGATGGACTGCGCCATGCCGGTGATGGACGGCTATGAAGCTACCCACCGCATTCGGGAGTCCATTCAGCCGCAGATTCCGATCATCGCCCTCACCGCGAGCGCGATGCCGCCCGACAGGGAACGGTGTCTGAGCGAGGGGATGGACGATTATCTTGCCAAACCGGTGGAACTTCTCCAATTGGCTGGTGTCCTTACCAAGTGGATCACAGTTTCCAGCGCAGACGATCCGCGAAGCGATCCAGCCCAAACTCGTCGGGAACTCTTAGCGAACCCGGCAAACATCATCTTCGACTCAGACTCTCTGCTACGGCGCCTGATGGGAGATCGGGAACTGGCTCGGGGCGTCCTCAAACGGTTCATCCAGGATGCACCATCCCAACTTGAGAATCTGCGCGTTCGGCTCGATGAAATCGATGCGCCGGGTACGCGGTTACAGGCACATACTCTCAAGGGATCGGCAGCGACAGTGGGGGCGGAAGCTCTGCACGCGGTCGCCTTGGCGATGGAAACGGCCGCATTCAGCGGGCGGTTGGACGACTGCCGCGACCTTCTGCCGGAAGCGACCAACGAATTCAACCGCTTCAAGACTACCGTGGAGCGCGACGGATGGGTTTCAGTTGCGAATGGTAATGCCGGGATCAAGCTGGGATGAGAGAGGACGAGCAATGATCGACATCGACGAGGAACTGGCGCAGGACTACCTGGCCGATTGCCGCGAGCATCTGGCCATCATGGAGACGGAACTGTTGGCCATTAAGATGAGTGAGTCCAGGATCAATGACGGCCGGCTGAATAGCATTCTTAGAGCCGTGCACGCCATAATCGGACCTGCGGACTACTTCGAACTTGTGAAGATCCGCGAGCTTGCCTACCAGACTGAAAACTCGGCTGCGTTGATTCGCTCCCGCAATGTTGCACCCACTCCGGAGCAAATCCGTGTTCTCTTGTCTGCTACAGAGAAGCTGCAGGAACTGATTCGGAACCCTGGCACGAGCAATAAGGCTGACACAACTCAAGTGAGAGACGACATGGTCAAGGCGCTGGCAGAGCGTCCGACCTTTGCCAGTCGTGCTGCTGGCTTCGCCGCGGCGTTGCCTCATCCAGATCCCCGATTGCTGCGTATCCTTTTGGTAGAAGACGACTTCGCCTGCCGATTCCTCCTGCAGACGTTCCTCGGTCGCTATGGCGAGTGTTATGTGGCCGTGAACGGCAGAGAAGCGGTGGAGGCATTTGGCGCCGCGACCGATCTAGTACAACCATACGATCTGATCTGCATGGACATCATGATGCCCGAAATGGACGGCCGCGAAGCAGTTCGACAAATACGATCTATGGAGGAAGCTCAGGGGATTCTGTCCACCTTCGGCGCGAAGATCTTCATGACAACCACCGTGCAGCAAGTCAAAGAAGTGTTCCTTTGCTTCAAGGAACTCTGCGACGCATACCTTATGAAACCCATCCATCTTGGTCAACTACAAAGCCAGATGAGGTTCTATCAGCTACTTCGCTAGGCGGCCTGCGCCGGGGGAGCCGGCATTCAAAGGCTATGCATCTCCATAGGACGCTCGGCGCGAGTACAGGTGGTGGACGTCGATCAGCGTCGATAGCTACTCGCAGACTGTTTTCTGGCCCGAGTATGCAACAGACAGAGTCGCGCTGTAACACTAAAGAAGCAGCTAGCGTGAGCGATCAAGACGTTGAAACGCTCGCTCCCAGAACGTAGGGAACTGCTCCAGTAGTCCTAACGCCTCAAGGGAAGCCCGGTCAGATTCCTCGATATCGAGTTCAGTTGAACCTTCCGGATGGTCCTCCAACTCGTGCGCCAGAAGGTCCGCAACATATACCGCGACGGTGCTATCAAGACCGGAGTGCGGTATGCGGGTGGGATGGTGGTGGTGCGCGATAGCCTCGACGGCAAGGTTGGGGATGCCCCACAATCCAAGAAGATACGCGCCTATTTCTGCATGTGAAGTTCCAAGCAGCTCTTCTTCGGCCTCAAAGGGCTCGCATCCGCGTTCGCTGGCGAACGCTAGAGTCGAACAGAATTCGTCGGGTATTGCGCTAGCCAGGAGAAGACGTCCAATGTCGTGCAGAAGAGCGGCCACGACAGTAACGTCGCGCAGTCCATGTTCGATAGGAAGCAAGCCGACGATTGCTGCCGTTTGGTGCGCATGCCGTTGCATCGACTCGTAAACTGACTGCGGAACACGCGAGTCGGATTCGAAAACACGAAAAGCTTCAGAGACAAGAGCCAGGTTCTTGATGGTCACCATTCCCAAGTATTGGGCGGCGTTCATCACGTTCGTGACTCTCTGTGAGAGTCCGAAGAAAGCGCTGTTGGCAAGTTGCAGAACTTTCGCCGACATGGCAAGGTCATTCTCCAAGATGTCTGCCACCTGGCTTATGGAAGCATCCGGGTCTTTCACTGCCTGCAAAAGGCAGGAGGACGTGCTAGGTGTATGTCGGGGTGCGCCGTGAAAGACGGTGCTTTTCAGTGGGAGATAGACCCACCTGGGAACTGGTTCGTTCCACCCAGTAGCAATCGAAGCGGCGATGGAGGTAACAAAATCGTCGGAGCCTTCGATGTAAAGGGCCGTATAGCGGCTCCGCGAGCATGCAGGTTGTAATGTGAATAAACGTTGAGCAAGCCTCGTAACCTCCAATGCAGGTGCTGACCTTTCACCGACACGGGGAAAGCTGATATTGATGGCTGAGTATGAGCGAACAGCATCCATCTTACCTGCCGGGGTAGTGACGACGACATGCATGCGTAGGAAAGCACACGGAACACGGGAAACCCCAGCAGTGGTGTAGAGCCAACCGGCAACTCGTGAGAGCTAGGCTGGGCTGTTTGGGGCTGCGGAAAGGTTCGTAGTACCGATGAAACCGGGTAATGCCGGTGGAGGAAAGGAACCTTACTTTTGACATGCTGCGGATTTGGCGGGTGGATTGGGGATTGGCGAAAGTCTACAAACCCCGGACTAATCTAGTCTGCTATTGAAAGAGCTACTACCGGTGAGCGAAGGGAATACCCGATAGCTCTATGGTGAAGTCAATCGGAAAGCCGGATGCGTTAAATGCGCCTGTCCGGTTTGATGTGGCGGGAACTGGAAACGTGAATATGGCTGTCGGATTGAGGTCCAAAGCGAAAGCAATGGGATAACCACCGGAGCCTAAACTGAACGCGCCAGTTCTCGACCCTACCATAGCGTTTTCGTCGAGGGCGATTCAGCGGTTTGCATGGCAGGGGTTCGAACTTGGGCTTGCACGCAGTAGTCCCGTTGGTGGTTTATAGCAAGCTACCTGTGCCGCTTTGGGGACAACGGGCCCCTTTTCCTGCCTTTTATGCCATTTCGAAAACCCGGCCGGTCCGGAACAGCTTCAGCAGGTTGCTGACCGCGCAGACCAGCTGCCACTCGCGGCTGACATTCTCTTTGCCACGCAAGCTGAAGCGGCGAAAACCGCGCTGTTCCTTGATCTGTCCGAAGACCGGCTCGACGATCGCCTTGCGCATCTTGTACACGGCGCGTCCAGCCTCGGGTCGCAGTTTTTCCCGCATCGCTTCTTTCGGCGATGCATCGGGAGGCGGCGGATCGCCAGTCATTTTCACCACCTCGCCATGCTTGTCGCGGCCCGTGGCGATGTACAGATCCACATCTTTGACGGACGCATCGGTCACATTGGCTTCGCTGAAATAACCAGTGTCGGCGCTGACCTTCTCCGGTTTCTGTTCCAGATTTGCCGCGATCAGCGCGATCATCGGCAGCAATTGTTTCTTGTCGTTGGTCTCCTGCGTAACCTCGGCGGCCACGATTACCTGCGACGCGGAATCGACCGCGATCTGCGCATTGTAGCCCTGCACAAAACTGCCCTTGTTCGCGCCGTCGGGCATGATGCGGCTCTCCGGATCGGTGAAGTTGCGTTGTGCTGTATTGTCCGGCGTGGCTTGCTCAGGATCGCAAGGTTCAGCCTTGCGGCCACCCTTCTTCTTGCCCGTGCGCTGCTCTTCTGCTTCGCGTTCGGCCAGCTTCTGCTCTTGCTCGGCGCGTTGCTGCGCGGCCTCTTCTTTGGCTTCCTGTTCCAAAGCAGCCTTGGCCTCGCCGAGCTTCTGCAAACGGCTCTCCCGCCGCTGCAACTCGGCAGGCAGTTCGTCGCCGTGCCGATCCTTGCCGTACTGCGCGTCCTCTTCGGTATCGATCTTTTCCGCAGCGGCCAGCAGCGCATCGATCTCCTGCTTCAGCCGCGCCTCGGTCTCGTTCATGCGCGCATAGCTCATCGCCTTGTGCTTGCTGGCGTTCGCCTTGATCTTGGTTCCATCGATGGACACATGGCCCAGCTTCACCAGTCCAGCCTCTGAACACAACCGCAGAGCCTGCATGAACAGGCCCGAGAGCGCCTCCAGATGACGTTTGCGAAACTCGGCGATGGTGGCGTGGTCAGGGTGTTGATCGCCGGAAAGATAACGGAAGGCGATGTCCTCAAAGGTACGCGTCTGAATCTTGCGCGAACTGTAGACGCCCCGCGCGTAGCCGTACAGCAGCAGGCGCACCATCATCTCCGGCGCATAGGCCGCCTGCCCGCGACCATCCTTGTCCTGATAGGACGTGGAGATCGCGCCCAGATCCAGCGCCGACACCACATCCACAATAAACCGAGCCAGGTGACCCTCGGGAAGCCAATCGTGAAGCGATGCAG
>Ga0224528_1002159_pt1 | contig 11595 bp, 7 predicted proteins | sample CBST25metaG_2_FD_179888 | JGI IMG/M metagenome (GOLD analysis project Ga0224528, IMG submission 179888) | Peat soil microbial communities from Stordalen Mire, Sweden - C.B.S.T25 | ecosystem: Environmental > Terrestrial > Soil > Wetlands > Peat | place: Sweden: Norrbotten County, Stordalen Mire...
TTGATGTACGTATCGACTATGTCAAGGTGACCGACAGCACGGACTTGGTGCCGATCACCTTGCAAATCAGGAATCGCGATATCACCTTCTTGACCAAGGACGGTGTTTCAAGAGGCGTGGTGAACATTCTGGGCAAGGTGAGCACGCTCACGCACAAGGCGGTGCAGACGTTTGAGGATACGGTGGAGATCGATCAGCCGGCCGAACTGCTGGAGAAGTCGCTTGACAAGAAATCGGTTTACTGGAAGGCGCTTCCTCTAATGCCTGGGCTCTATCGCCTGGATATTGCCATCAAAGACGAGAACAACAAGGATCACGTGGGCATCTTCGGCCGCGGGATCGAGGTGCCGAGCTATCACGACGAAAAGCTGGGGGCCTCATCGCTGATTCTGGCCGACCGGATGAATATCGTTTCCTCGCGCGAGATCGGGAGCGGCAACTTTATTATCGGCAACACCTTCATTCGTCCCCGCGTAAGCGCAAATGCGGCCACGCCGGTGAGCTTCACGCGCGATCAGGATCTTAATTTCTGGATGCAGGTGTACAACCTGGGCATCGACGAAGCCACAAAGAGCAACAATGCGACGGTGACGTACCAGATTACAGATTCGGCTTCCGGCGTAGTGATGCTGGAGAAAACGTTGGCTTCAAAGGAACTTGGAGCGCACAGTGACCAGCTGACCGTGGAGAAAACGCTGCGGATTGCCGGCCTGACTCCTGGCAAGTACAAGGTGACGGTCAAAATAAATGACGCAATTTCAAAACAAGAGATTGCGCAATCGGTACCTTTTGTCGTCGAATAGTAAGTATCACCCCCGCGCAAAGATAAACCGGACTTCAGATTCGGGGACTTGTGCGGGGGATTAAAATTTTCAAAATTGCCAGGGACGCCGTCAGGTCACAGTGATGATGAGCAGAGCCCATTTCGCCGGATTTGCGATGCTGTTTGTTCTAGGAGCCGCCTCCCTGTGCGGAGCAGCCCCGGCAACAGTGAGTGGAGTCGTGCGCGATTCGGCCGGCAAGCCGCAGATCGGTGCCGAGGTGCAGTTGCTGCGCCCCGATCTGAGCTTGGTGACCTGCGTTTATACCAACAGTAAGGGCCGTTTTACAATTCCATCCGTGTTGCCGGGCCGCTATGAGTTGAAGGCGATTGGGGCGTCGTTCCTGCCGTCTCTGCGCGAGAACGTCCATGTGCGCACAGCCACGGTGGTCAATCTGACGCTGAATACTCTGTATGAAGTGATGCAGTGGCTTCCGGCAGCGCCGCGCGCCAAGGACGCACAAACGGATGATTGGGCCTGGACGCTGCGTTCGGCGGCCAACCGGCCGTTGCTGCGCTGGCTGGAAGACGGGCCGCTGGTGGTGGTTTCAGAAGGCCAGGGATCGCATCCCAGGCTGAAGGCTCGCCTGATGGCTACCGGCCAGGATGGGGCCTTTGGCGAGAGCGGCGAGCGCATTTCTGCTTCAGTGGAAGAAACGCCGTCCGGCAGCCGGGAGTTGCTGGCGCGTGTGGATTTTGCGCCGGGGACCGATGCCGGGATGGAGTCGATGCTGGGCTTCCGTCAGGATCTTGGATTTGCCGGATCGGTTCAGTCGGTGGCAGCCGTTTCCATTCATCCCGAGATTGACGGCTCAGAGGGCAGGGGCCTGGATGAGGCCGCGATACGCTCCTGGCAGACGATACACCTGGGCGATGAGTTAGATGCGGAGGTTGGCTCGACCGAGGTGGTGGGACGCTTCAGCGGTCAATCGCCCAACACCGTGACCCAGGCGCTGCCTTCAGCTTCGGTGGATTGGCGCAAGGGCAACTCGACCGTCGGCTACCGGATGGCGACCTTTATTCCCGGCCCGCGGACGAGAGAAGATACGGAAGCCGGGGCTTGGCTGCCGCGGTTTGCCGAGCGCAACGGCGATCTGGTTTTGGAACACGGCCTGCATCAGGAGATTGGCTGGGAGCGGCGCACCGACGATTCTGGCGTGGCCGTCCGGGTTTTCTCCGACAACGTTCAGAATCCGGTTCTGGAGGCGATGGGGCGCATGGCGGCAGCGGATTCCGATGCTGTGCCGCTGGCGGCGCTTCAGGACCATGTCAGCAATCTGCTGCGCGTCGCTGGTCCGAATTTTTCCTCCGCGGGAATGCAGGCCAGCATCGAACGGCGTCTGCCGCGCGGTAACCATGTGCGTCTGAGCTATGCCAACGGCGGAGCGCTTGTGATGCCGGTTGTGCCGCGGCCAATCACGCTGGCGCAACTGGTTGCAGCGTCCCGTCCCCGTCACGTACAGACCTACGCGCTTTCGCTTTCTGGCACGCTGGACGGCACGGGAACGCGCTGGAGGGCCAGCTATCGCTGGCAGCCGGAAGATACCGTTACCGAAGTCGCCCCGTTCGCCGTGGACGGCACGGAGCCCTACCTGAACCTGTACGTGCGTCAGCCCATTCGCTTGAGCCGCGATGGTTCGGGAGGGTTCGAGGCGCTGCTCGACGTCAGGAACCTGCTGGCCGATGGCTACCGCCCCTATATCCTGAGCGACGGTTCTCTGCTGATTTTTGCGCAGGAACAGCGCAGCATCCGCGCCGGGCTGGTTTTTACTTTCTGATTCCCCCCCCCGATTCACGCTTCTCCCCTTGTCATAAAGCCGCCAAAATGGGGGAGCCAGAGATGTGGGCGTGAAGAAGATTTACGACCTTACAAAATCTGATTTATGCAGCCATTTCCCATCAGCTAGAGCTGTTCTCCTATTGCAGTAGAGCAGCTTTGAAAGGGCGTGGCTTTAGACACGCCATAAAGCACCAGCAATCTCGTGGGCTAAACAGGCTGCGGAAAAACTCAATTTCTCAAAACGAGCGAAAAATGGATCGCGCTAGGATGCCCTAGGAACGATTCGCGAGGGTTGGTTGATGGTTTTGTATCCCCCAATTTTCACCCTTTCGCTATACATTCGGAGTTTTTCCGCAGCCTGTAAAGCCCCCGAGGGACTCATTCTTCCTCTATACCATCAGGAGAAGATGAATATCATGTTTGCTCAGGCAATTCTGCAAAAGGAATCGATGCGTTGTGGCTTTGTAACAGGGCACGACCGGGGCACCCTCTGGGTCGCGTGCCGCAAAATGCCTCAAAATAAAGGTGGGCTTCAGCCCCTGTGGGATCTTTCCTTTCCACAACAACCGTCTTTTTATCTGCACCGTGCCCTATGCCGGAGCAAGCTTGATATTCATCCAGGAGAAATGCTCTAGTTAATCAACTTCGCAAAAAGATAGAGCCTGCTCCCTCCAAGGTGCGGTACATTCTCACAGAGCCATGGTTTGGCTGTAGATTTCAGTTGCCCTCTGACAAAACCTGGGCTTTCCTCTTTATCCTCAATTTTGTGCCTACAGCGGAACCAGAGTTGATGTATCCCGGAACCTTGCACAAAACTCAACAGGATATAGTTACTCTGGTTTCGCTCTAAATCAGTTTTAGTCCATTCCCTTATGAACAATTTATGCAGCTATTAGGCCTTTATTAGAGACAGAGCCATAGCCTTCTTATTGCGCGGGCAAATGCTACAGCGAAACCAGAGTTGATGTATCCCGAAACCGCAGCGTTCAAGTCGACGCGACCCCCAGGTTCAGGGTCCCCGCGAACGGGTCCTTGTTCGTGGGGTGGAGGCAGCGGCGACCTTGCACAATGCTCAACAGGATATAGTTACTCTGGTTTTGCTCTAGACCGCCTGCTTGGGAGATACGCGATGGCTGGACTGGTCGCATTAGGCGCGTTCTGTGCCATTGGCAGTGCATTCCTGCTCTGGGCGCTGGTCCAAATCGAACATGATCTGAAACGTCAAGAAAGATTTAATCGACGGGGCCAAACAGTCGTTACCAGGATAGTGATGGTCCACCCCAATATTTCTGACACAGATGGAATGTCAGTTTCCCACAAGAACCGTGCCTGAGAAAGATGGAGGTAATGTTGATGAAGAAGAAGGGCTCCCGCATAGAGCGGATTGTCTGTGCATTGAAGCAGGCCGAGTTGGGCATGCCAGTAACGAAGCTGATTCTGAAGGTGGGAATATGTATTCTTGCCGTACAGCTTACGTCTTATGCCCAAAGCGCAACTTCGATACCAGAAAAGGGCACGCCACCGCCGAGCGCAGATCCTGCGTCGAATACATCAGCTTCCTCCGCTACGACGCTCGTTAACCGCGATGCGATTCTCAAAGAGCTGGCAGAGATGAAGGCGCGCATCGCACAACTCGAAGCGGAACTGAGCGCGGGCAGCAACACCAGCGATGCATCGAATGCGGAGCGCGATGCCTCTGCGCTGCGCAAGGCGACGGGTACCGCAATGAGCGTAGGCTCAAGTAGTTCAGTAACGCCGGCTGTGCAGGCGGCAACAGTTGCTCCCGCGCCTCCCGCGCCTCCCGAGATCAGCGCTCAAATCACGACAAAGGGCGAACCCTTTCCAGGCGACTGGACCTGGCTCAACAGCAATGGACATGCCTCGGACAGCCCCATGGCTACCAAGTACTTTACGCCCGAATTCCGCGTCGACGCGAACTACATGCTGAGTTACAACCATCCAAAGGACGATACATTAGGCGGATCGACGGAGTCATTCCGCTCCGATGAGTGGCAAGTGGAGCAGATCAGCGTTGGCGGCGACATCCACATCAACAACGTGCGTGGGCGCATCCTGACTATGAATGGCATGTTCGCCAGTACCACTCCGCGCAACGACGCCAGCGTCAGCCGCGGAAACTGGGATCTGTCCGGCGCTTACAAATACGTCTCTGAAGCATGGGGCGGGTATCACTGGGATATGAACCACGGCATTAACCTGGACGCTGGAATTTTCGTTTCCTATATTGGTCTCTTCAGTTACTACAACTTCGATAACTGGGCCTATCAGCCTTCGTTCGTTTCTTCCAACACCCCGTGGTTTTTTAACGGCTTGCGTGCCCAATGGTTTCCTACGAAGAAGCTGAAAATCGAGCCATGGTTTATCAACGGCTGGCAGTCGTATGCACGCTACAACGGCAAGCCCGGCCTCGGCGGGCAGATCCTTTGGCGCCCCAAGCCGTATCTGGACTTCGTATGGAATAACTACGGCATGGGTGAAGATGCCGCTGGTTATCCAGGCCGGTCGCGTATCCATGCTGACTACAGCATGCAGGTAAAATATTACGACAGACCAGGGAAGTTCATGGACAAGGCGGCTTTCTCGTTGACGGGCGATCTAGGGTGCGAATACGGCGGGGGGCCTGCAAGTGGATCTTACAGCTCAGCGGGAGCCTCGCCAGAGAAAGGATCGAGTTCGACTTACACGGGTGGCGTGAACTGTTACAACAGCAAGAACGGCAGACCCAAGCAGTCTTTCATGGGCTGGATGGGTTACACGCGTTTCTGGTTCAAGAAGGACCGCTATGCGGTAACCCTGGGCGGCGGCCAGATGAACAATCCAGGCCGTTATCTGACGCTGCTGCCGCCCATCAACGGCGCCACGGCTGTGACGGGTACACCGTACTTTACGGAAAATGGAGGAGACCGGGCACAGATGCACGACGGCACTGTCACCTTTGATTACATGCCGAGCCAGTTCATCACTTTCCGGTTGGAGACCGGCTATCGTTATTCCGATGTGCCCTACTGGACCGGCCACGGCGGCATTACGCCTCCTGGTGGAAACAACGGATTCCCGGCACAGTATGCCTGTGCGAATGGAGCTGCTTCAGGAGTTGGTTATGTGGCATCCAGTGGCGGTCCTGGTGTAACTGCCGCTGCGAATGCCTGCGTAATCGCAGGGAATAACAACGGGGGAACAGGCGCCAGCGCTCTTTGGTGGCCTGACTTGCGCACAAACCAGACCGTGACCACAGGGGCGATCATGGTGCGGTTCTAGGTCTTTGACAGCTTGATTTTGTACCACAGCTGGGTGCCCCAGGTCTCGATTTTGAGACCTGGGAAAGCACGAACCAGAGGTACGAAATTATGCTGTCAGAGACCTACAGCGGAACCAGAGTTGATGTATCCCGAAGCCGCAGCGTTCAAGTCGACGCGACCCCCAGGGAGCGGCGACCCTGACAAAACTTAACAGGATATAGTTACTCTGGTTCCGCTCTAGCGCTCGTCCTTGCCGGGGCGGAGCATCAGTTCGCGGATGGCTTGACGGGGGTCTTTGCCTTCGTTGAGGATCAACTCCATCTGTTCGGTGATGGGCATTTCAATGTTGTGACGGCGGGCGAGGCCCAGGGCGGCGCGGGTGGTGTGTATGCCTTCCGCGACCCGGCCGCCGAGGCTCGCGAGAATTTCTGTGAGGCTGCGGCCCTGTCCCAAGGCCTGTCCGACGGTGCGGTTGCGGCTGAGAGAGCCGGTGCAGGTGAGCACAACGTCGCCGACGCCGGAGAGACCTGCGAGGGTTTCAGGACTGCCGCCGCAGGCTTCGGCGAGGCGGGAAATTTCGGCAATGCCGCGGGTGATGAGCCCGGCGGCGGAGTTGTGGCCAAGGCCGACGCCGGAGGCCACGCCGGCCGCAAGCGCAATGACGTTTTTGAGCGCGCCGCCGAGCTCGACGCCGATGATGTCGGTCGAAGAGTAGAGGCGGAGCGACTCGGAGGAGAACTCCTGCTGAATGCGGGAGGCGAGTTCCGGGTCGTTGAAGGCCACGGTGACGGTGGTGGGTTGTTCCTGGGCGACTTCAAGGGCGAAACTGGGGCCGGAAAGCGCGCCGACAGGGAGTCGGAGGTCGGTTTCATAAAGGCAGTCGTCGATGACCTCGGTCATGCGCAGGAAGCTGCGGTCTTCAATGCCCTTGGTGGCGCTGACGAGGATCTGGCCGGCGTGGAGATGGGGCCGGAGACGGGCAATGGTGGGGCGGAGGAACGCCGAGGGGACGACGGAAACAACAATTTCCGCTTCGGCGACGGCGTCGTCGCGGCCAGTGACATCGATTTCGACGGGGATGGGGAAGCCCGGGAGGTAACGGGCATTTTCACGGGCAGCGGCGATTTCACAGGCAGCTTCAGGGGTGTGAGCCCAGAGGCTGATCTGGTGGCCGCCGCGGCGGTGGAGCGAGAGAGCGAGGGCGGTTCCCCAGGAGCCGGAGCCGAGAATGGCGATACGGCTCATGCGGTCTTTTTCACTCCAAAGCGGGATTCGTTGCCGGCCAGCAGGCGGCGGATGTTCTGGTGGTGCTTGGCGATGATCAGCAGGGCCACGACTGACTCAATGGCGATGAAGAACGGAGAGCGGTGGCCAGAGACCAGGAAACAGGCGAAGACGGGAAAGCTGCCTGCGCCGAGGATGGAAGCCAGCGAAACATAGCGGCTGAAGTAGAGAATCAGGAAGAAGACCGAGATGGCGGCCAGAGCGGCCCACGGGGCTGCAACCAGGAATGCGCCAAAGCCTGCGGCCACGCCTTTGCCGCCGTGGAAACGGAGCCAGACCGGGAACATGTGGCCGAGGATGACGAATAGCGCGGCCAGAGCCATGGCGTCAGGGCTGGCGAGCGAGGTTCCAAGAACGGTGGCCAGCACGCCGCCCAGCCAGACGGCAAAACTTCCCTTGAGCATGTCGAGCAGGAAGGTTGCGCCGCCGAGAGACTTGCTGCCGGTGCGGAGAACGTTGGTGGCTCCGATGTTGCCGCTGCCGACCGAGCGGATGTCCTGGTGGCGGAAGAGGCGAACCAACAGGAATCCGGAGGGGATCGAGCCCAGCAGATAAGAGCCGATCACGATGAGTAAGATTCCAAGGGGCATAACGAGAGAGTTTAACAGGTACGGGGGCCGGTTGCAGATGAATTTGCGGCACGCCCCCGGGGGAATGCTCTATCGATACGACAAAGCGCTGTGGGCGGAGCGCACATGCGCGGCCAGCACCTCAAGAAGCTTGAAAGTGATAGTCGGTTCACGGCGCATAAGCCCGATGAATTTTTCGCGGGAGATGGCGCTGACCCGTGCGCCGCAACAGGCGATGGCGGTCAATGTGTAGGGAAGATTGCCGATGACGGCGGGCAAGCCAAGCAGGGACCGCGCGGTTGTCTGGAAGAACATGTCGGACTTGCCCACGGACGAGCACATGGAGACATTGGCCTGGCCGTCGTGGAGGATGAAAAGGTTGTCCGGGGCATCGCCCGCACGAAAGAGAACGCGATCCGCGTCACAGGAGATGGGCGTGGAATGCTTTTCGAGTTCCATCACGAGTGTGGGGTGAGCAACGAATGCGGAGGGGTCCAGTTGTAGGTGCGCTCCTCCCCGGGAAAGGAAGAAATGAGCGAAGGGTGTTTTCTTAAGGAACATCGATCTATGTTTTCATCGGTGGAAGCAGGAATTGAGTGATATGAGTCACGTGGTTCTGGTCATGCGGGCGAGGATGCCTATTTTGTGCCGGAATATGATACTTGGTTTCATAATGCGGCAGCACTGAGGCGAAATGTTATTTGCCCGGGGCGGGAGCGGCTTGGTTCTTCAGCGCTTCAATAGCGCGTTCCAGATGAACTCCGCGCGAGCCTTTGACCAGCACCACGTCGCCGGGACGCAGATGTTTGCTGAGCCAGAGGCCAGCGGCTTCAGCGTCCGGCAAATAGAGCGATGGAACGCCACCGGCGCAGGCGGCTGTGGCCAGGTGCATGGCGTTGCCCTGAACTCCGAGGACGATGTCGAGTCCCGATTCAGCGGCGGCGCGGCCGCAGTCGGCGTGGAGCGCGGGGCCCTTCTCACCCATTTCGAGCATTTCGCCAGCTACGAGAATCCGTCGGCCGGCGGTGGTGCGGGAGGCCAGGGAGTGAATCATGGAGCGGAGCGCTTCGGGGTTGGAGTTGTAGCAATCATTGAGGATGGCTGCGCCGGCAATTTTGAGGATTTGTCCGCGCTGGTCGCCGGAAGTGAGCGTCTGGAGAGCGGCGATGGCGGCGTCCAGATCGACGCCGGCTTCGATAGCCACGGCCAGACCGGCCAGGGCGTTCAGGGCGTTGTGTTCGCCGAGCATGTGCAGGGTGAAGCTGCCCTCACGGTCGCCGGCGCGATAGTTCACGTGCAGGCCGTCCATATCTTCCGCGACGGAGAGAAGCTGTGGATCGGCGCAGGGACCGGAGCCAAAATAGACGGCACGGCCAGGGAAGTTGCGGCCAAACTGCGAAACGTAGGGGTTGTCGCAGTTGAGGAAGGCGACGCCGTTGGCGGGTAGCGCAGCCACCAGCTCGAACTTGGCGCGGGCAATGCCGACCTGCCCCTCTTCAAAATTTTCAATGTGCGCTGTGCCGACGTTGGTGATCAGGCCCCAGTCGGGCGCGGCAATGCGGGCCAGCGCGGCGATTTCTCCAGGGTGGTTCATGCCCATTTCGACAACCGCGAAGTCGTGTTCGGGCTGAAGGCGCAGCAGTTGCATCGGCATGCCGAAGGCGTTGTTCAGATTGCGCTCTGACTTGAGCACATTGAACTTTGCTCCCAGCGCGGCGGCCACGGCTTCCTTGGTGGTGGTTTTGCCGGCCGAGCCGGTGATGGCCAGTACTCGCTTTCCCCATTGGCGGCGGACGTGCGTAGCCAGCGCTTGCATGGCAATGAGCGGGTCTTCGGCGATCAGCAGGGGCGCGGCCAGAACAGCGTCAGGCAGGGTGGCGACACGCTCGCGCGAAACCAGCGCGGCCACGGCTCCGCGTTCCAGGGCCGCGGCCACATAGTCATGGCCGTCCAGCCGCTCGCCGCGCACGGCAAAAAACAGGTCGCCGGGGGCCACAGTGCGCGAGTCGATGGAGTAGCCGGTGGCGACCAGCGAACCCGCGTTGGCTATGCTTGTGGGCGCTTCCAGAACCGCGCCCGCGCCGATTGCCGCTTCTGCCAGTGTTAGATTCATTGGCCCTTACCATACCCCATTTCGGAGCCCAGTTCGACCAGCGTTGAATATGCCACCTCCGCGTCGTCGAAGGGAACGGTGCGGTCGGCAAGAATCTGTACCTTCTCGTGCCCCTTGCCGGCGATCAGAACCACGTCGCCGGGTGCCGCCTGCAACAGCGCAAGACGGATGGCCGCCGCGCGATCAGGCTGGATAGTGTATTGGACGCCGCTCGCCTGCAATCCGGGTTCGATTTCTGCAAGAATCGCCTCGGGCTGCTCGGAGCGGGGATTGTCGCTGGTGGCGACGACAAAGTCGCTGCCCTGACCGGCGGCCTGACCCATGCGGGGGCGCTTGGTGCGGTCGCGATCTCCGCCGCAGCCGAAAAGCGTAATCACGCGCTTGCCCGTCTGCGCCGTCATCTGGCGCGCCAAAGCGGTCAAGTTGAGCAGGGCGTCGTCGGTGTGGGCGTAGTCCACGATGACGGTGAAGGGCTGGCCCGCATCGACGGACTGGAAGCGTCCGGGAACGGGCTTGAGATTGGGGACAGACTCGACCAACTCCGCAAAGGAAATGCCGCGCGCATGGGAGGTGGCCAGAGCGGCCAGGAGATTGGAAATATTGACTTCGCCGGCCAGATGCGACGTGATGCTGGCGGAACCGGCAGGTGTTTCAAGCTCGATGGTTGCGCCGGACGGCGTGAGCTTGTAGCTGGTGGCGCGCCAGTCGCCCTTGCCAATGCCGTAGGTGCGAACGTCCGCGCCGGCCTTGGCTGCGGCTGTGGCCAGTTCCTCCGCATGGGGATCGTTGGCGTTGATGACAGCGACGCGCGGTGCCGGATAAACGGTGCCGTCGAAGAGCAACCGCTTGGCCGCGAAATACTTCTCCATGGTCTGGTGATAGTCGAGATGGTCGCGGGTGAGATTGGTAAAGACCGCCACGTCGAAATTGATTCCGGTGGCGCGCCCCTGGTCGAGGGCGTGGCTGGAGATTTCTGTGACGAGTTCTGTAGCCCCGTGCGCAACGCCGTCGGCCATCAGTTCAAACAGGTCGCGCGGCTCGGGCGTGGTGTGCAGCGAGGGGCGCACTTCGCCGGTGACGTGATACTCAATGGTGCCAACCAGCACGGTTTTGCGGGCAGCGGCATTCAGCAGCGCCTCGGTGAGGAAGGCCGTGGTGGTTTTGCCGTTGGTGCCGGTGATGCCGGTGGAAGCCAGCTTCCTTTCCGGATGTCCAAAGAAGGCAGCCGAGGCCTGAGCCAGCGCGCGTCGGCCATGCTCGACCTCAAGCAAGGGCAGGCCGGCCTCGAAGACCAGCAGGTGGTCGAAGGTTTCCGCGGAGTCGGTGATGATGCCGAGTGCTCCGGCGGCGAGGGCTTTTTTCACGTAGCGGTTGCCGTCGGTGGAGCCGCCCTTCATGGCGACAAAGACCGAGCCAGAGCGTACGCGGCGGGAGTCGTATTCGATGCCGGTGATGGGCTCGGCTGAGCCGCCGCCCGCACCGACAGCGGTGATTCCTTCGATCAGTTCTGTCCAGTTCATAACGTTTCCAATTGTAGATGGCAGGAGGGCATTTGATTTGTGAGGACCGGCAAGCAGGGTGTGTTTCTTATTGATCCGGCACAAAACGATTTCATACCCAAAGAGCTATCATCCTTGTATCTCTAGCCTGGATCATTCACGAAGGTATAGCCACGGGCCGATTGTTTGGGGGCATCGTGTGATTTCGAGGTATGTGAGGTCTTCGAAGGCTGACTTGCACGTTTCATCTTCCGCCACGGGCACATGAGG
>Ga0224528_1002169_pt1 | contig 11559 bp, 7 predicted proteins | sample CBST25metaG_2_FD_179888 | JGI IMG/M metagenome (GOLD analysis project Ga0224528, IMG submission 179888) | Peat soil microbial communities from Stordalen Mire, Sweden - C.B.S.T25 | ecosystem: Environmental > Terrestrial > Soil > Wetlands > Peat | place: Sweden: Norrbotten County, Stordalen Mire...
CCCATAATCGAACTGCTCGACAGGAATCGGGGTGTAGAGTGTGGGTGCCCCACCTTACAAAACTGGGTGCCCCACCCTCGCCGCGCCCTTGTTTTTGCGGCTAGGGTGGGATACCTCTACAGCAACAGGAGAAATGCCCTAGTCCCTGTTCCCTGTTCCCTGCTTTTCAAGCATTCCAGTTCGATCCCACAGCCGCGTCCTCGCCATAGTCGGAGCTGTCAAAGCCTCCCTGGCGGCGCGACGAAGTAAAGGCCGCCACCTGCAACGGCGCCGGATTGACATCCGGGTCCCTGGCCACCTGCCGCCAGGCATCGCGTACATTGCGCACACACTCGATCGAGTGCTCGAACTTGGGCAGCGAGGCCGACTGCGAGGCCTGTAGAATCTGCGCGAAGATGGTGGCGTAAAACTCGCTGAGCACCTGCGCCGGACGCCCCCCAACATCCATCCGCAGACGCGCCTGCAAGTGAATGATGATGTCCAGCGCGCGCTTGACCGCCGCTCGCCGGCCAGACTCGTCGCCGCGCTCCACCGCATCCGACGCCGCATAAAGAAACCGGATGATTCCGTCGTAAAGCGCCACCACCAGATCGACCGCCGAGGCGCCGTCCAGCACATGCTCCTGATAACTTCCCATCGAATTTCATCTCCTTAGCTCGAGCTTTGGTTATAGCCGGTGATCGCCGAATACAACTCGCTGATACTGCTCAACTCCGTGGGAATCTCTTCCATGATCTCGTTGGCGCTGTTCAGCTCTGCCGTCAGTGTCTTCTCTTGTTTCGAAATTGAGACTTCCTCCTTGGAAATATCCGCGGTCAGCGTAGACTCGATGTTGCTGTTGGAAACCGAAGCAAGATGCAAAATGCCTGTCGAGGCAGAGGTGCCAGAATCAGTCAGCACGGTAGAAAAATTACTTCCCCAACTGTTGGCGTTCTGAAAAAATCCCACCACCGAGCTGTAATCAGCGGTCAGCACAGAATCCAGGCTGGCGGCGTCAAGGGTCAATATGCCGCTGTCTCCCACGCTGATGCCCAGAGTGGTCAGGTTGTTAATGTCAGATGAGTTGGTATAACTCAACTTGGCCGTGGTGGTATTGGTGGCGTCCAGAATGCTCGAAGTTACTGTCAGATCGCCATCCGTGCCCGAAGTATTTGAATACACTTCCAGGCTCCAGGTGCCGCTGCTGCTTTCCACCGCCGAAGCCGTCACCCCAATGGCGGCCTTGTTGATGGCCGCGGCCAGCCCGGAGAGGGTATTGCTGGGTGAGGCCGGCACATTGACGGTGGTCGCCGTCCCGCTGCCCACTTGAATCGAGATCGATCCGGTGAGCGTATCGCTGCTGCTGGAAATTGAGGTCAGGCTTCCGTTCGCGTACTCTGAAGAGGTCGCATCCGTGCTGGTGAAACTCAGCGCCGTGTCGCTGGTCGCCTCGACCGTCGAAGCCACCGTCAACCCGCCCGACGAGCCCGATGTCTGCGAGGTCAGCGTCATGGTCGAGCTGCCATTGCTGGTAGCCACGTTCGCCGTAAAGCCAATGCCCGCCTGAAGGGCCGATGTCACCGTCATCTCTCCGGTGGTTCCAGCGGTTCCAGAAGTCAAGGTCAGGGTCGCCGTGCCGTCTGTGGCCGTGGTCACCGTGGCCGTGAGCCCCAGGTCGGTTGCGTCATTGATGGCGCTGGCAATTCCAGCCAACGTGTTATCACCGCTGCTGGCGCCGGTGTAGATCGTGTCAGTGGCCGCGCCGGAACTGGGCTCGGCGCCGATCACTACTGTCTCTGCCGTGCCCGACCCAACCTGCACGGTCAGCGAACCGGAAAGCGTATTGGCCGCATTGGCAACCGAGGTCAGTGTGCCGCTGTCGTAAGTCGTGCTGGTGGGAGTGCCAGCTTCGGTATATGTCAACACCGAACTGCTGGCCGCGTTGATCGCCGCCGCCACTCCGCTGAGCGTGTTATAGCCGCTGCCCGTGCCGGTATAGATGGTGTTGGCCGCCGCCCCCGTGCTGGGCGCCGCGCCAATCACGACGGACTTGGCCGTGCCCGTGCCCACCGTGACTGTCAATGTGCCCGATAGCGTGGTGTTGGTCCCATCGGTGATCGATGTCAAGGTGCCGTTGGGATTTGTCATGTTGACGCCGCTCAGCAACTGCTGCTGCAAAAGCGAAAGCGTCGGCGAACCGAAGAGAGGCTCGTTGTTGCCCGAGCTGTCTTTGCCCTCCTGGGCATTGACCGCGCTCATCGCCGCGTTGTAATCGGAGACCAGCGTGGAAACCGCGCTCTCCACCCCCGTATTGTCATTGGCGATGACCACCTGCACCTGCTCCAGGCTGCCGTCGGATTCGGTCGAACTGGGAGCCAATATCTGAAAGGTCACACCCGGAATCACATCCGAAACCGCATTCGAGGCGCTGGTCACCGCGATTCCATCCACCGTCAGATTGGCGTTCTTGCCGGTCACCGACGAAACATAGCCCAGCGAATTGCTGGTATCGACAATGCCCGAATCGACCGTCAGATCTCCTGCCGTTCCCGTGGTTGCAGAAACCAGCTTGAGGCTCGAGGTGCCGTCGCCGTTGGTCACTACCGTTGCCGTCACTGCGGTGTCGGCTTTGTTGATAGCATCGGCCAGCCCGGAGAGCGTGTTGTCGGGCGAAGTCGGCATCTTTACGCTCACCGCCGTCGCTGTGCCCACCTGGATCGAGATCGAGCCGGTCAGCTTGTCCGTGGCGTTGGTGATCCCCATCAGCAGACTGGTGGACGCCGTCGCCGCCGTGCTTCCCGAGACATCGGTTCCCGCCGTAACGGTGGCGGCCAGCGAGGTGCTGGCCGCCACAATCGAGTTGTTGCTCACCGTGATGTTGCCCGCCGCTCCCGAGGTGCCCGAAACCAGGCTCAAACGCGACCCCGAGGCGTCGGTGATAACATTGGCGGTGATCCCCACGTCCGAGGCGTTAATCGTCGAGGCCAGCGTGGCCAGTGTGTTGTCAGAAGAACTCAGCGTAAGCGCCAGCTTCGTGCCGCTGCCCACCTGCAGGGTCACCGAGCCGGAGAGTGTGCTGGATGCGTCGGAGACCTCGGCCAGATAGCCGCTTGAGGTCTGCGCCAGATTCGTCACCTCGACCGTGTAGGTGCCAGCCACCGCCGTCGCATCGGCCGAGGTCAGGGTCAGCACACTCTCGTCTGAACTCGACCCCTCTTTCTCTGCCATCACACCCTCCAGATCGGTCAGCGAGCTGATGTCAGTCGAAAGGGTCGAAAACAGCGTTCCCAAACTCGAAATCGCCGTGTCCTGGCTCTCCAGCGAGGTCAATTGCGTCTTCCAAGGCGTCTCCACATTCTGCAAATTGGCCACGATCGTCGAGACCGTCGAGCTGACATCAAAGCCAGCCCCGCTGGTCGGCGATCCGAAACTCAGCCCTACTGTACTCATGCGCCCTCCGCCCCTTTCATGGAGCAGCCGGAGAACCACCCGCGGTCTGGCAAGATTAGAAAAAGCTCAACAAACTCGCCGCCCCTTGAGAGCATTTTCGGAATACACGTAGACTTTTTGAGCGGTGTGCAAGGTGACTTTTTGTTGATCAAAAAGTCACTTGGCGTCCTGCTTCCGGTTTACACCAATTCCGAAGATGCCATACTCGCTTCCAAGCCGCGAATTCCCTTGCCTGACTACCACTTCATCGGCTCGGTCTGGCGTGACTTTAGTCCCGACAAAAGGAAATTGCGCCGCCGTTTACGGGCTTTTTTGAGCGCAAAAAGGGCGCCCTTGCGGGCGCCCTTTTTGGGTTTGCGAACTTCCGCCGCCTTACTGCAGCAGTTTGGTCACCTCCTGCTGCACGCTGTTGGCTTGGGCCAGGGCGGCGATGCCGGTCTGACTCAGTATCTCGTACTTGGACATATTCGAGGTTGCCGAAGCGTAGTCGGTGGCCTGCACCGCATTCTGCGCCGACTCCACATTCTCCTGCTGGGTGGTCAGCACTTGGCTAACCGCATTCAGGGTATTGATCTGCGCGCCGATGTAGCCGTCTTGCGCCGCCACGTCGGTGATGGCCGAGTTCAAGTCAGTTAGCGCCGTCTCGGCATCTGTCTGGTTCGACAGATCCGTCGTGCTCAGCGACTGGCCCGCCCCATCCGAGTAGCTGATGGTGGCCACTCCGTTCGACCCGCTGGCGTTCGCCGTGACCGAGGCGAGCGTCGAGCTTGTCTGACCGCTTGAAGAATCGTAGACCGAGGAGTTGCTCAGACCCGTGTTGTAAGCGCTGGTGAGGGAATAGCTCAGCGACGCCGTTCCGGTTTCGTCGGTGATGCTGGTTCCGACCGTGTTCTGAATATCCCCGGCCGTGCCATAGGTGTCCGAGGTCAGCGTCACGCTATAGAAGCCGTTGGCTGTTTTGGTGGCTGTGGCATGGACTCCATACGGATCGGTAGTGCCGTTGCTGGTTGTCGATCCGGTGTTGATCTCGTTGATCAACCCCTGCACGGTTGTGCTGCCGCCCACCGAGAAGCTGACCGGAGTGTTGCTGCCTTCCAGAGAGAAGCTGACCGTGCCTTGGACCTTGTCACTCAAGCTGGCAAAAGAACCCAGCGAAGAGGTGGAAGTTGTGGCGCCAGTTCCTGCGTCTTTCAAAGAGCCAGTAGCTGAGGTGATGTTAATGGCGGTTGCGTTGTCGGAGTTCGAGGTCAGTGTCAGGCTATTGCTGTTTGTGCCGGAGATTCCGACGCTGACACCAAGTTCATCGTGAACGGCGGTCTGCAAATCTGCCAGAGTATTGCCGTTCACGGTATACGTGCTACCGCTCAACGTGCCCGAGGCTCCGCCCGAATTCGCGCTGGAGCCCATGACAAACGTGATGGGGCTGCCACCGTTGTTTCCATTGGCGGAAATCGCCACGCTGCCGGTCATGATGTCGGTGGTGGCCAGTGTGCTGGCCATTGTCATGGTAGCCGTTGAAGCCGCCCCTGTGATTCCCGTGCTGGCAGACGACACGCTTTCGGTCACCGAGTCAGCCAGAGTCGACCCACTGCCCACCTGAATGGTGGTATCCGTCGCAGTTGCCTGCAAGTCCAACGCACCGCTGGCTACCGAGCCAGTCAGACCCAGGGTGGTGTCCTGACTGATGGCCGTGGCCAGGGCTTGCAGCGAGGTGCTCGCGGTTGTGATGGTTGAGCCGTTGACGTTGGCCGTCGAGCCCATGACGAAGGTGTGTGTCACACCGTTGTTGGTGAGGACGAGAGAACCTGACAGGGCATCGCTGCTGCCGACTGATCCGTTCTTGATTCCCACCGTGGCCGCCGCGTTCGTGGCTTCGGTAGAGCTGGCTCCCGCCACCGGAGTGCCGGATACCGCGCCATAGCTATCCGTCAACGTGCCCGTCGCGGTCATGACGCTGGTCTGATCGTTCGATGCCACCGTCAGGCCACTGGAAGAGACGCTCGCGGTCAGATCCAGACCAGAATTTTTGATGGCATCCGCCAACCCTTGCAGAGTCGTATCCGAGCCGGTGTAGATGTGAGTGGCGGTGCTAGCCGAGGCGGTTCCCCCCATCGTGAAGGTGACTGTGCCGGCGCCATAGGCGGTTCCGCCGGCTGAGGTGTTGGAGAGAACGATGTCGCCGGTGACCGTATCGCTGCCGTCGTTGGTTCCGGCATTGGCGTAAACAACATGCGCGGCAGTAGCGCTTTGACCGGCAGCACCATTGACGCCTGTCCCCGCGCTTTCGCCCAAAGTAACCGTCAGGTTAGAGGTGTCGGCGCTCAAAGTGGTTGATCCAGTCTGGCTCGACTCCAGATAGATGCCGCCAGTGGCTGCATCCTGTGAAGCGGTCAGGTGGAGGTTCATGCCCGAATGAGTCGTGTCACTGCCTTCGGTGTTGATAGCCGAGACCAAAGTGCTCAGGGTATTGCCAACCACGTTGACCGTGCCGCCGCTAACCGAACTGGAGGACGCGCCCATTACAAAGGTGTCTGTGACGCCTCCGTTGGAGACGGTCACCGTGCCGTTGAGCGCAGCCGAGCTTTGCAGCGTGGTTCCCAGCTTGCCGCCATCGGTCAACGCGATGACCCCAGCCTGGTTCTGACTCGAGTCCGTGCTGCCATTCGGTGGCGTGGTAAAGCTCAAGGTCGAAGTATCCGACAGAGCCGAAGAGGTCACGCCGATGCTGGTTCCGTTCGTAGTCGCGGTGAAGTTCAGCCCTGTGCCGTCCGAATTCAATGCGGCACTGACATCGGTGGTGCCCTTGGCGCCGTTGATCGCCGTCTCCAAGGTGCTCAGGGTGTTGCCTGTAGCGACAAACACCGTGGTTCCATTCGCCGTCAGCCCCGAACTTGCCGTGCCGAAGGTATAGTTGGTGCCGTTGTTGGCGATGACCATGCTGCCAGACAGCGTATCGCCGCTGCCCGTGATCTGATTGCCATTGATCGCCGTCACACCGGTTCCAACGGTGTCCGTGCTGGCGAACGCCGCCGAAGGAGCGGACGCTACAACGCCGGTCGTTGTTACGGCATTGGAGGTATCGGCCAGAGTGTTGTTGCTGCCCACGGTGATCGAAGTGCCGACGCCGGTCGCATTCAACACGATCTGCCCGGTACCGCTCAACGAGGCGGAGATGCCGCTGTTTGTCGTACTGGCGTTGATGGCAGCCAGTAGGCCGGTGACGTCGGCCGTGGAGCTGGTGTAGTCATTGCCGGAATTAGTGCCACTCGTGCCCACGGTAAAGGTGTACGCCGATCCAGGCGTAGTCGCGTTACCGTTGGTCAGCACAATGGTGCCGCCCACCGTCAGGGAATCGGAGGTTTGGAAGCCTTGCGACGCATCGCCGCTCATGGTCAGGGTGGTCGAGCCACTCGTGCCATTGCTGGCCAGGGCGCCTGCCACGTTGCTCTGCTGCGTCAAGGAGGGAGTCGCGGTCAAATTGGAATTGCCCACCTGCTCAAGCGTGGTGCCGGCAGTGCTCGAGGTGATGACGATGCCGCTGGTTCCCACCGAGGCTGTGGCGCCAAGTTCAGACGAAATGGCGGTAGCCAAGTTGCCCAGCGTGTTGCCGTTTACGGTAAAGGTGTTGCCACCGGTCAAGCTGCCCGCGCTCGATCCAGAAGCCGAGCCCGAGCCCATCACAAAAGTAATTGGGCTGGCAGAGGCGCCCGCCGCCGCATTGGACAAAACAATGGTGCCAGCCAGAACCTGGCTGGAGGAACTGGTTCCCGAAGAACCCAGCCCCAGGGTTACCGAGGCGTCCGTGCCAGCCGCTCCCGTGGTATTCGCGCCCACTGTCAAAGTGGTGGGATTGGTGGAGTTGGTGGTGCCCGTGGTCAGGGAGTTCGCCGTGCCGTTGGCCGCTATGGTTGTGACCGCCAGCGCGCCGCCGCTGTTCGAGGTATCGGCCAGCGACAGGCTCTGTGTGCCATCGCCATTGGTGATCACCGTCGCCGTAACCAGGGCATTCTGCGTGTTCTCGCTGACCGGGTGATTGATCGCATCCGCCAATTCAGTCAAGGTGCTGGTGGATGAATTGATGGTGACCGAGGCCGCGCTGACGCCGCCAACGGTGATGCTGACCGTCTGGCCCTGGGTAAGCAGTTCGCTCGAGGAAATCCCCGCCGCGTTCAGCGTGCCGCTGGTGCTGGTCGAGCCGGGATCAACGCCGGCCGACACCAGTCCGCCGGTGATCTCAATGCCCGTTTCGGTTCCGCCGCCGGTTACGCCCGCCGCGGCTTGCGTGGTAAAGGTGGCCGTCAGGCCCAGGCCCGAGGCGTTGATGGCGCTGATCAAGCCATTGGCGGTGTTGGCATAGCTGGTGCCCGTGCCCACCGTGATCGAGGTTGTCGCCGTGCTCTCGGTGTCGTTGGCGCCCTTCACCAGATAGTTGACGCTGATGGTCGACGTGCCGCTGGTGTTCAGGGTGTCAGTGGCCTGCGCGTTCTTGCTGCTCGTCGACAGGTTGACAAACACGTTGCTCTCGCCGTTGCTATACGCCATCTCGCCGTCCGAATCGCCCACGTTGGACGAAGACAGCGTACGAATGTTCAATGTGTTGATCGACGACCCAGTGGTCGAGGAGTCGCCGGTGTAGATGCTCGTCTTGGTGCCGAAGACCGCCGTGTCGTTGTAGGTGGTCGTCGTGCCAATGTTCGTGATCTCGGACAGAATCGACTGATATTCCTGGTTGGCAGCCGTATCCTGTGAGGAGTTGAGGGTGCCGTTCGAGGCTTCGGTAGCCAGCGTCACGGCCCGGTTAAGCAGGCTTGTCACTTGCGATAATGCGCCATCAGCAACCTGGAGCAAACCCACGCCCTCGGTGGCATTGGTCTCCGACTGGGTGAGCGCCTGCTGATTGGCCTGCAAGCCATCCACCAACGACAGCCCAGCAGCGTCGTCGGCTCCTGAATTGATCTTCGACCCGGAAGACAATTCGCTCAGTACCTTCGACAGACTGGTGCTGCTGTTGTTGAGGTTATTCTCCGCGTAGGTCGCGTTGAGATTGTTCAAGACACCCAGGGACATGGGGTTCTCCTTGTGGATGCGTGGAATTGCGGCCCACCCCGGAAGCGCTCCCATATTTTTTACCAACCCTGGGTCGCTGCTTCCGATTCGGACACCGCCGCATCTGGCCCCTTCTTCGGCGTGGGAGTTATGGACTTTATGACCCCCTCCTTTGTGTCCCAGCCGGGACAGTTTCTCCATTAATTTCTTAATCTGCTAACTATTTCCCTTCTTCTTGAACCTTTCCCGCCAGCCGCCGATAACTACCACAAAGGAGTTTTGGGCAATGATCGAACTGACCCGGCTCAACGGAAACCCGATAATGCTCAACAGCGACCTGATCAAGATCGCCGAGGCATCGCCAGACACCATGCTGACCCTGATCAATGGAGAAAAACTGATCGTGCGCGAGGAGTGCTCCGAGGTTGTCGAGCGGGTGCTCGCCTACCGCGCCCGCCTGCTAGCCGCTGTCGCCAAGCGTCTGCCCACCTATGGCGACTTGCAAAAAATCATCGCCCTGGCCAGCCTCGACGTTTCCGATCAGCCCAAACCCGCTCCCCCGCGCAAGCGCGACGAAGATTCGGAAGCCGAAGAGCGCTGAGAATTCAATCCCAATCTCCGCACATGATCTTCTCAGGAGCGCTTCATGGATAAAAGCAGTGTTGCCGGAGTTTTGCTGGCCATCGTAGGCATCGTGGCTGGGTTGCTGATCGAGGGCGGCAACCTGGGCCAGATTCTGCAACCCACCGCGGCCCTCATCGTCTTTGGCGGCACCATGGGCGCCGTGCTCTTGCAGTTTCCCCTGGCCACGGTCATCGCCGCCTTTGGACGCCTGGCCCATCTCTTTGCCGCCCCCCAAAAGCATAACGACCAGCTCGTCCGCCTTCTGGTGGCCTTCGCCAACAAGGCCCGCCGCAACGGCGTGGTCTCGCTCGACAGCGACCTGCAAACCATCCAGGATCCCTTCCTCAAGCAAGCTCTCATGCTGGCCGTCGACGGCACCGAACCCAGCGACCTGCGCAAGATCATGCGCGTCAGCCTCGAATGCACCACCGAAAGCGAAGAACGCCTGCCCGCTGTCTTTGAATCTGCGGGCGGTTTCTCGCCCACGATCGGAATCCTGGGCGCTGTGCTCGGCCTCATTCAGGTCATGAAAAGTCTCGACAACATTCAGGAAGTGGGCAAAGGCATCGCCGTGGCCTTCGTCGCCACCCTCTACGGCGTGGGCATCGCCAACCTTTTCTTTCTTCCCTTCGCGGGCAAGATGCGCCTCCGCATTCACGACGAGTACAAGCGCCGCGAAATGATGCTCGAGGGCGTTGTCTCCATCCTCGAAGGCATGAATCCACGCATGCTCGAAGTCAAGCTCGCCGGCTTCCTCGATAACTCGGCCAAGGATAAGAAAGAGAACGCAGTATGAGCCGCCGACAGAACACAAGCCATGCTAGCCAGGATCGCTGGATGGTCTCCTATGCCGATTTCATTACGCTGCTCTTTGCGCTGTTCGTGGTCATGTATGCGGTAGCCAAGGCCGACCAGAAAAAGCAGATGCAGGTCACCGAGTCCATCGACAGCGCCTTTCACGCCCTGGGCATCTTTCCCGATGCCTCGCGCCACCCCGCCGCCGGAACGACGGCCGCCGCCGGCGCCGACAAGGCCGTCATCCCCATGAACATCGTCATGGGCGAGGATGTGCTCTCTCCGGCCCGCGTCAAAGACGACCTCGAGCATGTTCGCCGCGAGCTGGCCCAGACTCTTTCCAATCAAGTCGCCACCCACACCGTCTCCCTGCAAATGGGTCGCGATGGCCTGGTCATCAGCCTGCGCGAGGCTGGCTTTTTCAACTCCGGCTCCGCCACGCCCAAGCCGGAAAGCCTGCCCACCCTGCGCCAGATCGCCGCTTCCCTGGGCCGCACTCCTTACGACCTGCGCATTGAGGGCCACACCGACAACGTCCCCATGCACAGCGCCGAATTCGACTCCAACTGGGAACTCTCCTCAGCCCGCGCCACGCGCATCGCCCGCATCTTTCTCGACATGCGCGCCCTGCCGCCTGACCGCCTCTCTGCCGCCGGGTATGCCGAGTTTCATCCCGTCGCCAGCAACGACACCGCCGAGGGCCGCGCCCAGAACCGCCGCGTCGACCTGGTCGTGCTGCCCCGCACCAAAATCGATCTCTCCATCCCCGGCTTCCCTCCGTCTACCAAGACCTGGCGCAAAATCACCGACGACGATCCAACACCCGCAGCAAAGCCCTGAGCTACTCCACTCCCAGCACTTTCACAATCACCCGCTTGCGCCGCTGTCCATCAAACTCGGCATAAAAAATCCTCTGCCAGGTGCCCAGATCTAGTTTGCCGTCTGTCACCGGCAGAGTGGTTTCGTGATGCAGCAGCAACGACTTCAAATGCGTATCGCCGTTGTCCTCGCCGGTGCGGTGATGTTTGTAGTCAGGCCGCGCCGGAGCCAGTTCCTCCAGCCACTTGCCAATGTCCTCGATCAGACCACCCTCCAGATCGTTCACATAAATCGCGGCGGTAATGTGCATCGGCGAAACAAAGCACAATCCATCCCGCACTCCGCTGCGGCGCACGATCTGCTCGACCTCATCGGTGATGTGCACCATCTCGCGGCGTTTTTTCGTCTCAAAAATCATGTACTCCGTGTAGCTCTTCATCCTTGCCTCCAAACGGGGTGCCCCACCCTCGCCGCGTTTTTGTTTTTGCGGCTAGGGTGGGATTCGCGTTCCCCAGCCACTATCCTAAAATCATCTTGTGAAGCGCCTGCCCCAACTCGCTGCCGCCGAACGCCTGCGCCGCATCCACGACCGCCTGGCCGCGGCTTATGGCCCCCAGCACTGGTGGCCCGCCCAAACGCCTCTCGAGGTGATCCTCGGCGCTTATCTGACGCAGAACACCTCGTGGAAGGCCGTCGAGCGCTCCCTGGCCAACCTGCGCGAGGCCAACGCGCTCCACCTCGGCGGCCTGCGCGTCCTCTCCCTGCGCAAGTTGCAACGGCTCATCCAACCCTCAGGCTTCTACACCCGCAAGGCCGCCGAGGTGGAGCGCGTTGGCCTCGCGCAGG
>Ga0224528_1002172_pt1 | contig 11549 bp, 9 predicted proteins | sample CBST25metaG_2_FD_179888 | JGI IMG/M metagenome (GOLD analysis project Ga0224528, IMG submission 179888) | Peat soil microbial communities from Stordalen Mire, Sweden - C.B.S.T25 | ecosystem: Environmental > Terrestrial > Soil > Wetlands > Peat | place: Sweden: Norrbotten County, Stordalen Mire...
GCTTTGATCTGCGGATAGTATCCTGTCGCTGTCGCATTGGCATAGGTCGTCGGGTCGCGCGGAATGGCGTGCAGATCCGGTTCCCACGATCCCCAGTTTTCGTTGCCCACCGTAACATGGCTCACGTAATTGCCGTTGTTCAGGGCATGCTTCACCCAGGCGGCAGCTTCAGCCGGATCGCCAGGGCCGGTGCAGGCGATGTCCGTGCTGTAATTCGCCGTAAGCGCCACATCGAGATTCCCGGGTTGAATCACGTCGGCAGTGTACGTGTCGAACGCTGCGGCAGGAGCCGTGTAGCCGCCACTGCATAGGGTGTTGGTCGCCCAGTGATAGTCGTTGCCTCCCGACCCCCCGGGCCAGCGCACTCCACGAATGCCTGCCTGCTGGAATGCCGGCACGATTCCCGGAGTGGATGGGTCGTACCAATAGGCCATGTTCATGCCCATGAGCTGGCTGCTGACAGCCGCGCCCAGGTTTGATTGGTCCACCGTGATCATGGTCGCCACCACCACAGTTACTGCCGAGGATGTGCCCGTGGCTGCGTTATAGGTCGAAGCACCGGACGAGTCAGGCACGTAGCTGGCCGCGAATGTGTTGGTGCCCATCGACAGCGACCCGGCAGGAACATCAATCGTTACGCTGCCACTGCCAAGAGCGACGGGCCCTGAGCTATAACTGCCGCTGGTCAGCGTCACCGCTCCCGTAGGCGTTCCACTCCCGGTGCCATCGGTGACCACAACCGCTACGGTCATAGCCTGGGCAGTCGAAATGTTGAAGAGCGACGGCGTCACCGTAACTGTCGGCGTGATCATCGCCGGAACACTGACGGTCACAGCGGCGGTTCCCGAAGCGACTCCGTACACCGCGGCGCTCGCCGTGTCAGGAGTAAAAACTACCTGCAGCATGTCGCTGCCCGCGCTCAGGGCACCGGCCGGAATAGCGAACTGCACCTTGCCGCCGCTGAGCGTTGTGACCGTTGAAGAATAGCCGCCGCCCGCAAGGGCCACTGTCCCGGTCGGTGTCGCGCCGCTCGCAGGTCCCGCGACGGCAACAGTCACCGTGAGGGTTTGCCGAGTGGTAATGTTCGACGACGAGGGCGTCACCGTGACAGTCGGTGTGCTCATCATTGGAGTCTGGTAGCTGGCGGTCACCGTCGTATCGGCTGTTAGCGTCACCGTGCACGTGGCTGCGGCTTGGGCTGCGCACCCCGACCAGGATGAAAAGGTGTTGGCGCCCACCAGTGCAGGCGCGGTCAGCGCGAACGAGGCGCCGGCGGCGTATGTATGCGAAAAGCTCGTGGTGTCATGGGTGGTCGTGTTATTTCCGGGCGTGGTCACGCCGATTTGCACGCCCGTCTCAGGGTTGGACGAGTTCACGGTGAGAACGTAGGTCTTTGCGACCACGCTGTTTCCACCACCGCACGCGGCGATCAGAAGGCTCACTCCGGCTACCAGCGCCAGCGCTGTTTGCCGTTTCACACTTCGCAATTCAAGGTCCGATCCGGCTGCACAACGCCACCCTTCCCGCCAGACTTTCTCTGGTCCGGGGAATCCACGCGACTTTCCATGAATGCCTCCCATTCTAATCGAGGCTATCCATCTATCGGCTGAAGCTCTTCAGCAGGCCACTTGCCGGAAGGTCTTTCTTGCTCTAATGTCCTCGCTCCGGCCAGCATCAGCGATCTTCTACACTATCCCTTATGGAAGTTCTCTATGGTTTGCATCCGGTTGAAGAAGCGCTCAAGGCCGGAAGACGGCGATTTGACCACGTTTTAGTGTCCAGTGAGCGCCACGACGAGCGGCTCGAACGGCTGGTGGCCCTGTGTCGCGAAAGCGGCGTCCGCGTCCGCCAGGAGGCGCGCGACCAATTGACGCAGCTCGCCCAGACCCCTGCCCATCAGGGCGTTGTCGCCCTGGTCCGCCCGCAGGAGTTCATGACCATCGAGGATCTGTACACGCCCCTTCCGGCAAACGCCGGCGCAGCCCGCCTCGTTCTGGCCCTCGATGGCGTTGAAGATCCGCAGAACCTCGGAGCCCTGTTGCGCGTGGCCGATGGAGCCGGCGTGGACGGCGTGGTGCTCACCGAGCGGCGTTCCGCCCCCTTGAGCCCGGTAGCCGTCAAAGCCAGCGCCGGCGCAACCGAGCACCTACGTATCGCCCGCGTCGTCAACCTGGTGCGTGCCCTCGAAGACCTCAAGCGCCAGAATCTGTGGATCATAGGCCTGGACGAACGCGGCACTTCCGACTACGACCAGTTCGATCTGACCGGCAACTGCGTTCTCGTCATGGGCCGCGAAGGTGCGGGGTTGCACGACCTGGTTCGCCGCACTTGCGACCACTTGCTGCGCATTCCCATGGCCGGCGGCGTCAGCTCGCTCAACGTCTCCGCCGCCGGCGCCGTGGTGCTTTATGAAGCCTTCCGCCAGCGCCGCAACGCCGCCCGGGTCGCCGAAGGCGCAGTTGGCCCAACCGCAGGAGCCGCGTCTAAAACACCAAAGAAACAGAAAGGCCTGGGCTCATGAAGCTCTCTTTTTTGGGATCCGCCGTGGCTGCCCTCTGCCTGGGCACCCTTCCCTGCACCGCGCAAACGGCTCCGCCCCAACAGAATCAGCCGCCCCAGGGCAAAGTGATCTTCTCCCGCTCCATGGACGAGAACGGCCAGGTAACCACGCAAGCCGCACAGACAGCCGCGCACCCCGCGGTCCAAATGGCCTCCGAGCCCTCTGCGGAGGACGCCGAGCGCATGGCCGTCACCTTCACCAACTTCGACATGGACGTGCGTCTCCGCTCCGCCGCCCAGCAGATCGCCGTCCGCGCACTCATCGTCGTCCGCAACGACGGCAAAACTCCGCTGGCCCACATTCCGCTGCAAATCTCCTCCTCACTCAACTGGGAGCGGATTCGCCTCAATGCCCACGACGTTCCTCTCCAGGTAGCCACACTCAACGCCGACTCCGACCATACCGGCCAGTTGCATGAAGCCGCGGTTGCCCTGCCCCAGCCTCTCGCGCCCGGAGCAACCCTGCAGCTCGACGTCACCTATTCCGGCTCCATCGCCGCCAATGCCCAGCGCCTTCTGGCCATCGGCACTCCAGAAGAGGTGGCCCTGCACTCCGATTGGGACCAGATCAGTGTTCCCTTCACCGGCCTGCGCGGCTTTGGCAACGTGGTGTGGTACCCGGTTTCCAGCGTCCCCGTCATCCTGGGCGACGGAGCGCGCCTCTTTGACGAGATGGGCGAGCACAAGTTGCGCATGGCCGGCGCGCACTTCCGCCTGCGGCTCACCGACGAGTTCCCCCACGGCCAGCCTCCGACCGTGGCCCTCGTCAACGGGCACTCCGTGCCTTTGTCCGTCACGGAATCGGGGAGCATTGACCAGAGCCAGGAAGTCGCCGGCGTGGCCACGGCGACTCTCGATGGCGCAACCCTTGGATTTGAAGCGCCCAGCCTCTTTGTCGCCATTCGCACCCCCCACCCCGGCACCAATCTTACCGTCTGGACCCTTCCCGCCAACAACTTCGCCGTGCAGGGCTGGACCACCGCCGCCACCGCCGTTACTCCCTTTCTACAAGGCTGGCTCGGCCAGAAGCCCCGCGCCCAGCTGACCGTGCTCGATCTGCCCGATCCCGAAGACGCGCCTTTTGAGACCGGCGCCCTGCTGGCCACAACTGTCCGTGAAGCCGGCCCCGAGCAGTTGAATGGCGTCCTGGCCCACGCCCTCACCCACGCGTGGATGCAGTCCCCGCGCGCCTGGCTCAGCGAAGGCGTGGCACATTTCATGGGTACGCTATGGGTTGAAAAGCAGAGCGGCCGCGAACAGGCGCTCGGAATGCTCGAAGCCTCGCGCGCCGCCCTCGCCCTGGCCGAGCCGGAAAGCCCCGGCCAAGGCGCAGGACAGCCGCTGGCCCAGGCCATCTCGCCCGTTTACTACCGCACCAAGGCCGCCTATGTGCTGTGGATGCTGCGCGATGTAGCCGGCGACCCGACCCTTTCCGCCGCCCTGCGCGCCTATGACCCTTCGCAGGATCTGGGCAAGGACACCGGCCGCTCATCGTTTGAAAACCTGCTCGAACAGGCCGGCGTCCGCCGCGACCTTTCCTGGTTCTTCGCCGACTGGGTCGACTCGGACAAGGGCCTGCCCGACTTGAGCATCGACAGTGCCTTCCCCACTACAGCCTCTGCCGGTAACTGGCTGCTCGCCGTGAATCTGTCGAACAACGGCTACACCTCCGCTGAAGTCCCGGTCACCGTGCGCTCCGACTCGGCTTCGGTCACCCAGCGGGTCCGCGTTCCTGCCCACGGCAAGGCGGTCGGACGCATTCTTATCCAGGGCAAGCCGACCTCGGTCCAAGCCGACGACGGCACTATCCCTGAAGCCCAGGCCAGCGTGCACGTCACCAACCTCGACGGCTCGACGCCCGCCCCGGCCACTGGCAGCAGCTCCGCCCCGCAACAGCAGTAAGCGGTCGCGCCGAGTCCTTCGACGTCGAGGCGAGCAAGCAGCTTGCTCGGCTCGCGTCGAAACAGCAGAAGAAGCCCTCCCCAAACAAAGCCGAAAGCCCAAACAGACCCGGCTCCAGCGCGTATCGATCCTGTCGCGCCCACAAACTGACGGATGACTGCGCATGGGAACTTGCTGGAAGAGTAGTTACCGGTTAGGCGGCAAATACATTCAGGACTCAGAATCTCAAGTTATCCGGCCTTGATCAAAGTACCCTTCCTGTGCGGATCGTCCATCTCATCAAGCCAACGATCGGCGAATAGCGTGGGTGAGCCATATCGACCATACATGGGCAATTAGGTTGCCGTAGGGTGAGCCAAAGAAAAGGACGGCAACGTATGAGCGATGAAATGGTTCAAGGAACACCCAGAGCGCACTCAGGCGCACTGTTAGCTGCCATCGTAGTGGCGCTGCTTTTGGGAATCGGCGGGATTCTCTGGAGTTACTCGCTGAACAGCAAACTGGCTGCTCAGCAGGTGGCTATTACCAACGCAGAGGCGCAGAACGCCAAGCTGGTTGCGGCACAGCGGGATACCGATGCGCGGTTGAATGTGGCTACGGATGAGTTGAAGACGTCGCTTGGCCTGACGCAAAAGCAACTGGATACGCGCGCAGCGGCGCTGCAGGTCCGCGAGGTGCGCGGTGAGCAGACGACTGCACGGTTGGCCACCGCGCAGCAGCAGACGGCGGGGCAGGTGGCTGCGGTGCAGACGGATGTAGGCGGCGTCAAGACCGATGTGGCCAAGACGCAAAGCGACTTGGCCGACACCAACAACCAGATGATGTCGATGAAGGGCGATCTGAACGGGCACAGCACCCTGATTGCGCGTAATGGCGAAGAGTTGGAAATCCTGAAGCACAAGGGCGACCGGAACTACTACGAGTTCACACTTGTGAGGGGCCAGAAGCAGCAAGTGGGGACAGTGAGCCTGGTGCTGAAGAGAGCCGACTCGAAGAGGAGCAAGTTCACCCTCTCCGTATTCTCCGACGACAAGCAGTATGAGAAGAAGGACAAGAACCTGAACGAGCCGCTTCAGTTCTACAGCGGCAAACAGCCCATGTTGTTTGAGATTGTGGTCAACAATGTGAGCGCCAAGAATACGGTGACAGGCTATCTGTCTTCTCCGAAGTCTGCACCGGTACCATCAGTGGTCGCCGAGCGATAGCGAGCCAACAACGGAGACGTCCTTGATCCCGGATTGAGGATAAGCGAGCGGGTAGCCCATCCTTTTGCAGTTTCATCGAGAAAGGGGGGGCTACCTCAAACCCTCAACCCTGATCCGCAAGCATGGACGACGCAATCGAGTCCGGGTCGACCTTGTAGGTGCCTGACGAAACCGCTGCCTTCAACGCCGCAACCTTGTCTGTCCGCACTTCAGGCTGTTTGAGGGCCGCTGCGACCAAGTCTCCGACCGCGCTGACAGTGGCATGGTCCTGCGGCAGCTGAACGGGCTGCGTATCGGCCGGGGCAATTTTGCCAGCCTGGACTGCGCGGGTTGCCGAAATCGGTGTAACAGAAGCGACGGTGTTGATATTTACGGTCATGGGAAACTCCTTGGTTATTTAGCTATCGGGAGGCATCGCTTCCCATTACAGAGTTCTATGGTGACCATTTCGATTCAATTGGTAACCATCGAAACTGGTTACCTGCGGCCGCCGCGGCATTCCCTGCCTCTCCAGGAACTCTATCCCGCATCTCGCCCCCAATCAAGACCCAGTCCGTCCAAATGCCCACCGAAAGGTGGATGCGCGCATCGCAGCGTGCTGCGTACCATAGCCAAACGATGCAGACGGAGCGCCAGGCAGGGCGGCAAATGGGAGTGTGGGCGGCCACCGCCGTGGTGACCGGCGAGGCCATCTCCCTGGGCATCTTCCTCACTCCCGCCGCCATGGCTCGTTCCCTAGGATCTCCCGCTCTCTTAGCCGCTGTGTGGTGCGGCATGAGCGTGCTCACCCTCGCCGGGGCCCTTTGTTTCACGGAACTTGCGGTGCGCAACCCGCACGACGGCGGCGAATACCTCTACCTAAGGCGCGGTTTTGGCCGGCGCGTGGCATTCCTCTACGGCTGGATGGCCGCCATCGTCATGTACCCCGGCGTGGCCGCCGCCCTGTGCGTTGGCACGGTGCCTTATGTGCAGGCCCTGGTTCCGTTGCCCCCGGGTCTTGCCGCCGCGCTCCCGGCTCTTATTCTGCTTGCACTTGGCGTTCTCAACTATTGTGGAACCCGCCTGTTGAGCGGCGTCATGACCGCCCTGAACTGGCTCAAGGTGCCTGTGCTGGCCGCTCTGGTGGGATGGGCGCTCGTCTCCGGGCACGCCACGGTGGCCAATCTCGCTCCCATTACCGTGCGCCGCGCCGGTTCCGACCCGCTCATGGGCGCCATTGCCGGAGCCGCCATCAGCGCCTTCTTCTGCTTTGGTGGATGGTGGGAGGCGGGCAAGATCGCCGGCCAGGTCCGTAACCCGGAACGCACCCTTCCCATCGCCTTTTCGGGCGGAGTGCTGATCGTTACCGCCCTCTATCTGCTTCTCAGCTTTGCATTTGTCGCCGTCGTGCCGATGGAGCAGATCCAGTCGAACACTGCCTTTGTGGCGCAGTTTGGCCAGGCGCTGTTCGGCGCTGCGGGCGGACGCGTGCTCTCGGCTTGCGTTGTCCTCAGCGTGTTGGGCGGACTGATGGTGCTGAGCATGGCCGTCCCTCGCGTTACCTATGCTCTGGCGCTCGGCGAGGCAGGCACCAAGGACCAAGCCGGTCCACTGGCCGTCTTCGCTCGCCTCCATCCCCGCTTCGGGACCCCTGCGAATGCGGTGTTGCTACAAACCGGCATGGCGCTCGCGGTGCTGTTCCTGGGCGCATTCGACCGCATCCTGGCGTTCATCATCTTTTCCGCAGTGGTGTTTCTGGCGCTCACCGGGTCCACGCTCTTTCGCGTCATCACGCCCGTTCGCCGCTGGTGGTTTCCGCTGGCTCCTATCGTTTTTCTCACCGGCTGTTGCCTGTTGGCCGCGATGCTGCTCCTGCACAATCTGTGGCCTTCGCTGCTGGGAGCAGCAGTGGTGCTGGCCGGCCTGCCGGCGCGCTGGCTGCTAGTCCGCGGAAACGGGCCTGCCCCGTCTCCTGCAACCGAAACCCAACTTTCCTGATTTCAACCTCACAAGGAGAATCCCCATGCCCCACATCGCCCTTCCCCCTGACTTGCCCGGCATCCGCGGCGCCATGGCCTTTCGGCCAGAGACGGCGCGGCCGCTCAACGCCCTGGTCGAAATCCTGCTCACCGGCCCCAGCACGCTCACGCTGGGCGAGCGCGAACTGATCGCCACCTACGTCTCCAGCCGCAACTGCACCCGCTATTGCCACAGCATCCACGGGTTCATTGCCGCGGCGCACCTGGGCGGGGATGAGGCAGTGGTGAAGCAGGTCAAGACCGACTTCACCCAGGCCGCTATCAGCCCCAAGCTCAAAGCGCTGCTCGCCATCGCCGGCAAGGTGCAGCAGGACGGCAAGCTGGTGACCACGGCCGACGTGGAAGCCGCCCGCAAACAAGGTGCAACCGACCTTGAGATTCACGACACAGTGCTGATCGCTGCCGCCTTTTGTATGTATAACCGCTACGTCGACGGCCTGGGCACCGACCAGCCCGAGGACGAGTCGTTTTATCGCGAGCGCGGCAAGCGCGTGGCCCGCGAGGGATACGTCGCCGTCAGCGAAGAATACCTGGCCGCCCACGCTACTGCAGCGCACTAGATTCCGAGTTGAATACGAGTCAAAACGCTTGTCATCCTGAGCGAAGCGCAGCGGAGCCGAAGGATCTGAGGTTGCTCTTGTCCTTGCCTGTGGCGCCTGAACTACGCTCGACAACCGAAGGAGAGACTCATGCCGCACATCAATTTACCCGATAGCCTTCCCGGCATCACCGCCGGATTCGCCTTTCGCCCGGAGACAGCCAAGCCCATGCGCGAACTGGCCCACATCCTGCTTCACGAGCCCAGTTCCCTCACCCCCGGCGAGCGAGAGTTGATCGCCACCTACGTGTCGTCACAGAACAATTGCCATTTCTGCCAGTCGAGCCACGGAGCGGCAGCCGCCAGCCATCTGGGTGATGCAGCGGTCGTGGACCAGGTGAAGGCGAATTTTCTCGCCGCGCCGGTCAGCCCCAAACTCAAGGCGCTGCTCACCATCGCCGGCAAAGTGCAGCAGGACGGCAAGCAGGTGACCGAAGCCGACGTGGCGACCGCACGCAGGCTGGGCGCAACCGATCTGGAGATTCACGATACTGTGCTGATTGCCGCGGCTTTTTGCATGTACAACCGCTACGTCGACGGTCTCGGCACTTTCCAGCCCCGCGACCCGGGACTCTACGCCGAAATGGGCAAGCACATGGCCGAGGAAGGATACAGGGAGCCGGCTGTCCGCCAGCCGGTGGGTGCGGCTCAATAAGCGCGGGAGCGCTCGTTGCTTACAAGAGGACGCGGCTTGGGGCCGCGTCCTCTTGGAGCTTTACCTGTCCTTTTTCTCGTTGCGCGGCCTCACCTTGAACCAGATCGGAGTCCCCTTGAAGCCGAAGGCCTCGCGGATCTGGTTTTCGAGGAACCGCTCGAACGAAAAGTGGAGCTTGATGTCGCGATCGGTGAAGAGGACAAACGTAGGCGGCCCGACGGCGGCCTGCGTCATGTAGAAGATGCGTAACCGCTTGGCCATCGGTACCGGCGCGCGTTGGAAGTCGATCTTGTCCAGGAAGCGGTTCATCTGCCCGGTCGAAACCCGCTTGCGGCGCTCGGCGGCCACGGCCGTGACCTCATGCAGCACCCTGGCCACTCCTGGGGCGTTCGGACCTGTTGCTTCCAGCGCGGAGAGGAAGATCACCGGCGCGTAGCTCAGGTACTTGAGCACCCGGCGGAGCTGCTCCTCAAAGATCTCGCGGTCGGCCGGCGGTTTGCCGTCGGTGCGGCCGGTGGTCACGGCGTCCCACTTGTTCACCACGATGATGACGCTGCGTCCGCTTTCGTGCGCATAGCCGCCGATGGTGGCGTCCGCCCCGGTCACTCCATCGGTCGCGTCGATCACTAGGAGCGCCACATCCGCAGCCTCAAGATGCCGGCGCGCCATCACCACGCTCAGCTTCTCCGCCATCAGGTGGGTCTTGCTCTTGCGCCGGATGCCGGCGGTATCGACAAACCGCAGTTGGGCGCCCTCAAAGTCGACCACCTCGTCCACCGCGTCGCGCGTTGTGCCGGCGATGGGTGAAACGATGGCCCGCGAAGTGCGCGTCAGCGCGTTCAGCAGCGTGGATTTGCCCACGTTGGGCCGCCCGATGATGGCGACCGAGGTCTCGTGCACCTCAAACTCGCCGTGGGTGCGGTGCAACGGGTGCAGTTCATCGTCCTCTGCCTCAGCGGGGGGCTCTTGGTCGTCAGTTCCAGCTTCATGGGCTGCAGCAGCCGCGGCGGCTGCAGCTTCCAGAGCGGCCTCCGCTTCTTCGGCGGCAAGAATTTCTTCCTCGGTCAGCACCGCCTCAGGTGGCGCGGGAAGCGCATCCCCAATTGCCTCCAGCAGGTCGCCGATGCCCAAGCCGTGCTCGGAGCTGATGGGAAACACGTTGCGGATGCCCAACTGGCGAAAGTTCTCCGCAGCCATGGCCATGGCTTCGCCTTCGACCTTGTTTACCGCCAGAAACAGCGGCTTGCCGCCGCGGATCAGCATGCGCACCAGGTCGTAGTCCGGGCTGGCCAGCTCCGTCCGCGCGTCCACCACCAGCACAATCGCGTCGGCCTCTTCCAGGGCCACCTGGGCCTGAGCGTAAATCTCGCTGGGAATCAGCTCCGCGTCGTCGGGCACCATGCCGCCCGTGTCCACCAGCCGGAAATCGCGGCCCATCCACTCAAACTCGCCATAGATGCGGTCGCGGGTGATGCCCGGCTCGTCGCCCACAATGGAGCGGCGGCTTCCCGTCAAGCGATTGAAAAGCGTAGATTTGCCCACATTGGGCCGGCCCACAATGGCCACCAGCGGAAGCGCGCCCGCGCGCGATTTGGTGGGTACAACCGATTTATGATATTTCGACAAAACTTATCTCCAATGGCCACTCGCCCCAGGGGGAGGCCCGACAGCCTGCATCGATTCCAGGTTCGTCTTCTGCCCCAAATGCTTCTTTGCGACCCGCAGATCGAGGAACTGGTCGCGGCAGATGCGCAGAACACGTAACTCCAGCTTAGTCTACCCAGCGGTATAATCCCCGCGCGAAGACGGGCCGGCGGGCCGGATGAGCTTTTTCCCCGCCCAATAGGAGACAAAGACCCCGCATATCGGGCGGCAGACTGGCACCGGCAGGCCACTGCTACGCTCGAACAGGTGCTCCGGGACCGGTAGGCCGGGAATGGTAGGCCGGAACTTTAGTCCCGGCAGAAACTCAGCAAAGACAACGCGGGCTTCAGCCCCTGAGGGATGCTTTCGGGTATTTCTCCTCTGTAGCCGCCCTTTTTTACGCGGCCCGGGAGCCTGGAGCGCTGCTACAAGCGTTTTTCCTACACAACCCGCTCGGCGTGTGGATAAACTACTGAAATTCCCTGTCTTGTGGAGGTTGAACCTTGCCGAAATTCGTCATTGAACGGGAGATTCCCGGCGCCGGCTCCATGTCGGCTCAGCAGTTGCAGGGTGTTGCAGCCAAATCCTGCAGCGTGCTGCGCGACCTTGGCCCGCGCATTCAGTGGGTGCAGAGCTTCGTCACCGACGACAAAATCTACTGCGTTTACATCGCGCCGGATGAAGAAACAGTGCGTCAGCACGCTCGGTTAGGCGGCTTTCCCGCCAACAGCGTGGCGCAGGTGCGCAGAGTCATCGATCCCACCACGGCCGAGGAGCAGCCCGCCTGATTCCGGGCCACCGCATCGGAAGCCGGCCCGCTCCCCGCCCGCACGCCCTCCGCATCACTATGATGGGGAGAGTACCCGGCGCCCGATTTCCGATGCCCGTCACCGACAACCCAACCCGCGCCCTGCCCTCCCTGCATGAGTTCTTCGCGCCGGGCGGCATTTTGGCGCGTTCGCCCCTGC
>Ga0224528_1002173_pt1 | contig 11549 bp, 9 predicted proteins | sample CBST25metaG_2_FD_179888 | JGI IMG/M metagenome (GOLD analysis project Ga0224528, IMG submission 179888) | Peat soil microbial communities from Stordalen Mire, Sweden - C.B.S.T25 | ecosystem: Environmental > Terrestrial > Soil > Wetlands > Peat | place: Sweden: Norrbotten County, Stordalen Mire...
GAGTTCATTCTCAACCTGGCGCGCGATCTGGGCGTGAACATCGCCGGCATCGCCATCATCCTGCAGATGCGCGAGCGCATGGAAGAGATGAACCGGCAGATGCAGAGCTTTGTCGAATACGTGCGCACGGAGATGCTGGCCCGCTTCCAGCAGAATGCGCCCAGCTCTGCCGGAGCCATTGTGCCCATGCGCAAGCCCACTGTGGTGGCCAAATCCGCTGCAGCCAGCCGCAAGGCTTAAATCAGGCCTCGCGGGCCACGCTCGAGTTACTCAGCCAGCTTGCGCAGCCTGCCTTCGGGAAGCAACTCGTAGGGGTCGCCGCGATAGCGCAAGCGACGTGAGCCGGCGAAACTTCTCACCCAGAAGAGGAAACCCATCAGGTCGCGCAGCGGATAGAGCCATGCTTTGCGAACTGCGGTTTTGTCTTTGACCACCCAACCCGCCACTAATAGGCAAAGCAGCACCCGGTCGAGAACGGTGAACGCCAACAGCGCCAGTCCCAAGGCAAAGTGGCCAGAAGCGGACAGGCTTGCGAACCCCAACAAGCCAAAAGGAACCGCATAGGTCAATACCTCGCCCACATGTCCCTTGGGTCGCGAAAAGCGCGTGCTGGTGGCCCAGGCCTGCTGATGCGCCATGCTTTTTTTGAACTCGGCGTTCAGAATGTGATGCTCGACGATGTATGAAGAGAGAACAACTGTTTCCTTCGCCTTCGTGGCCGTCCAGTTGCCCAAAACAAAGTCGTCCGCGTAGTATTGCGCGACCTCTTCATATCCGCCGATCTTTTCAACCGTGGACTGGCGCATCACCATCGAAGGCCCAAGGGCAAACTGCATGCCCTCAAGCATCTCCGCAACCAGCACGCCGGAGGTCATCTCGATGGACATGCCCATCGCTTCCAGTTGCGCCCAGAGCCCATGGCGCGTGACACCGCGGTAGAGGCAGGTGACCATGCCCACTTGAGGGTCGACGAGCGGCGCAACCACGGACGCCAGGTAATCCGGTCCGACGCTGACGTCGCTATCTGTAGTTACAAGGATGGGGTAGAGGGCTTCGCGGCGCATGATCTCCAGCGAGAAGGTGCGCGCGTTCGGCCATGGCGGTTCGCCGCAGGTGAGGATGCGCGCCTTCACATGCGGGAAACGCGCAGCCACGCGGCGCGCCGTCGCCAAAGCACCGTCCGAATCGTGCCGGGCGCAAAACAGAATCTCGTATTCCGGATAGTCCTGCTCGAAAAAGCTGGTGAGGTGCTCTTCCAGATCCGGTTCGTCGCCATGGACAGGCTTCAACACGCTGACGGGAGGAAGGAAACTGTGCGTGCCAGCGGTGCGGGCGCGGCGGCGAAATCGGAACGCGCTCACAGCAACCATCAGGCTGTAGACGGTTGAAGTGGTGACTCCAAAGACGGCAAGCGCACTGAGAGCAACAGAGAAAATGGATCCAAATGTCATGGTGGTGTGGTCTATCTCAAAGCCCGTATCGCAATCGATCCACTATCCCCCGGCCTTGGACAGGTATAGAAGAACCTAAATACATCGATGTGCCAATGCGAGATTCTACTATAACGACGGCGGACTTGGCCTCGAATTCCCCGCTCGAGGAGCGCCGCGCTTCAACCACGCGCGGCGTCTCAACTCGGGGAGGATCGGGCAGCGAGCTTACTGGATCGGCCGGTCGGTCCAGAGCGACTTGTCGGCGATGGCCTGGACGGGATAGAGTCGGCCGGCCAGCAGTTGCTCCACCTTGGATTGGTTCGTGTCCTGGGCGAAAAGCCACTTGCGCTCGCCCGTTCCCCAGGCTTTGGAGAGTTCATCTTCGCTGAGGAATATCTTCGGCGCGTCGGGGTAGCAGGAGCCCCACAGCATGGACGAGCCTTCTCCGTGCGGCGAGCACTGCTCTCCAACCAGCAGAGCTGGTTTCCCTAGAAAGTTGTGCGTGTAAAACACCACCGAAGAAGCGTCGGACTGATCGCCGTAGATGATGAACGAGTCGGCGGCGGAGCCCTTCTGGATGATCGTGTCCGCCAACTGCTTCGAGCTGAGCATGGGTTCGAAGCGAGCAAAGGCGATATGCGCGGCCACCAGGAAAATGGCCGCGGTGAGCGCCACGGACAGAGTGGCGGCCAGATGCTTTTTCTTGAGACGCAGCCACCAGCCCACGGCCGGACCCACCAGCAGGGCCACGGCGGCCAGGGCCGCTGGCAGGCGCAGCGCAGCAAACGACGGGCCGGTCAGATCGAAGAAGTGAGACATGGAGAGCGTGTAGCCGCCCACGTCGCGATGCGCCAGCAGCGTGCCGATGTCGCCCACAAAGGGCAGATTGCGCGATACCCACAGTCCCCAGATCAGGGCTCCGGAAGCGATCAGACCGGCCACGGCAAACACCGCCTGCGCACCGGTCAGCCAGGCGGTCGAAAGCAGCGGCTTCTCTCCCGGGGCGCTGTGCTTTTCCTCGATGCCCGCCAGTACGCCGGCGATCAGGATCAGCAGCGGTGCCCAGGCCGGAAAGGTGTAGTACTCCTGATTGGTAGAAAGCGAAAAGAACAGCAGGATGAAGCCGGAAAACAGGCTCAGTAGCCAGATGGTGCGTACCCGGAACTTGAGGTTCAGCACGTAGGTGGCTGCATCCTGGCGGGCGGCATTGTCCAGGTAGAAGTCCACCGTGAGGCCGGCGTCGCGGCGCAGGTGCTGCAGCCAGTTGCGCCGGGTCTTCCAGGCCGCCACCAGCAGGGCCGGCACAAACAGACTCCAGGGAAACAGCCAGACCAGGTGCAGCAGCCAATAAGCCGCAAAGGGCAGCCGGTTGTAGTCGTGCGGGAAGCGATCTCCAAGGAACCGGAGAAAATGCTCGTTGACGAAGTAGAAATACCAGAATCCGTGAACGCTCCCCGGCGTGGGATGGTTGCCGAAGGGGTGGCCCTGGTCGGGATTGGCTAGGCCAGCCAGAATGTGCCATGGCGCGGCGATGGCCAGGAACAGCAACAGGCCGGAAAAGGGCTTCAACTCGCGCCAGCGCCGCCATTGGCCGGTCACCAGCAGCAGCGGAAGCGCAGCAGCAGCGAAAAACACAGGCGCGACAAGGCCCTTGGTGAGCACCGCCAACGCCAGTGCCGTCCACATGCCATAAAAACGGATGGGCCGCAGCGATTCGAACCCGGTGAGCAGGCAATAGAGAGCCAGCAGCAGCAGAAAGCTGAGCAGCGCCTCCGGAATGGCGAATCGGGTGAAAAGGAACGGCCCGATAGAGGTCAGCACGCCGAGAGCAGCGTAGAGTCCGGCCCTCGGTCCCCAGGCACGCCGTGCCCACAACCAACCGATCCAGGCGCAGCCGAGCAGGGCCAGCGCATTGGGCAGGTGGGTGGCAAAGGCGTTCTGGCCCAGCACGCGATAGAGCGCGGCGTCCAGCCAATACGGCAGCGGCGGCTTTTCGAGGTAGCGAATGCCGTTGACCTTTAGCGTGACCCAATCGCCGCTGATGGCCATGTGCTGAGCGGCTTGGGCGTGGCTGGCGTCAGCGTCGTCCAACAGCGGCGGCGTGAACAGCGAGGCAAGTTGAACGGCGGCAAAAATCACTCCCAAGACCAGCCACGCGGCGAGCGTGGAGGGCGCTTTGTGCGGGCGATTCTCGGTGTTGATCTCGTTTGTCTTCGCTAAATCAGGCATTGGATCAAGGATAGCAGCCAAGTTGACACGCCATCTCATGACGATGGGGCTGCGAGGACCGGGGGCGGGTGCCACGCCCTGCCCCAGTCGTGTATGTTGGCCGCAGAGCCAATTTCCTTCATTCGGAGAGCACCCAGGCCCCATGCCCACTTTTGCTGCTATCGATATCGGTTCCAACTCCTGCAGATTGAAGATTGCCAAGGTTGTCGCACACAGGCTGAAGACGGTGCACGAGGACCGCGAAGTGACCCGGCTGGGAGCCAGCGTTTTCGAGTCGGGGCTGGTGTCGCCCGACGCCATGGCGGCCACGCTCCGCGCGCTCAAACGTTTTCAGCGGGCCGTGCAACTGCATGGGGTGGACCAACTGCGCGTGGTGGCCACCTCGGCCATGCGCGATGCCCGCAACGGAGCCGCCTTCAAGGCCTGGGTCAAGGCCGAGACCGGCTGGAACATGGAAATTATCTCCGGGCTCGAAGAGGGGCGGCTCATTCATCTGGGCGTTATGGGGCTGGCGGAGGCGGGCGGTGAGCCGGGAGCGACGGGCCGGGTGTTGCTGGTGGATCTGGGCGGCGGAAGCTGCGAAATTACGCTCTCGGAGCGCAAGCGCATCAAGGAGACCATCAGCCTGCCGCTGGGCGCCGTGCGGCTCACCGAGGAGTTTCTGCTCACAGACCCAGCGCCGCCGGAAGGACTGGCGCGGATGCGTCAGCTCATTGTGCGCGAACTGCGCCGCGCCCACCGCAAGATTCAGCCAGCGGACATCAAGACGGTTATCTGCACGTCCGGTACAGCCGCCGCGCTGAGTGATGCGATTGCGGCTCTGGCCAGGAATGTGCGGGGCAAGGCGGCGACTGGCAAGCCGGGCAGAGCCCCGGCAAAGCCGGCCGGAAGAACCGCAAGCAAAGCCATAGGCAAGCCGCTGCAAGCGCTCACGGTTCGGAATGCTGCTTCGTCGACGGGGACTGCCTCCACGCGTGATGTGCGCAAACTAGCGGCCAAACTCGCCCTGTTGTCCTTGCCCGAGCGCGAGGCGATCGAGGGCATCGGACCGCGCCGGGCGGAAATCATCGTGGCTGGAGCCATGGTCTTTGCCGAACTGCTGGAGAGCTTCGATCTGCCTGGCTTTCGGTACTCCTCGCTGGGCCTGCGCGATGGCATCCTGACCCAAATGCTTGCTGAGCAGGACGCCCGCGCCACCGCGCACCGCGAGTTCGAGCGCGAGCGCTGGGAGAGTGTGCTGGCGACGGCGCGGCGCTATGGCGTCGATCCCCGTCAGGCCGAACCGGTGCGCGCCCATGCTTTGCAGCTTTTCCGCGAACTGAAGGCTCTGCATCAACTTCCACCCGATTACGAAGCGTGGCTGGCTGCCGCCGCCGTGCTGCGCGATACCGGCAAGTTCATCAACCACCAGGGGCACCACCGGCACACGCAATACATTGTTTCGAGCTCTGAAATCTACGGCTACACGCCGGTGCAGCGGACCGTGGTTTCGGCCATCGCCCGCTACCTGGGCAAAAGCCGCCCGCAGCCGGGAGACCGCGCCCTGCGCAATATTCCCCCTGAAGATCACCAGCACGTCCACCGCGCCGTGGTGCTGTTACGGCTGGCCGAGGCGCTCAATCAGGATCGCGCTTCCGACGTGCTCCGGTTCACTGCCAAAATCTATCCCAAGCGTGTTTATCTGGAACTTGAGCCGGGGCGGACGGGCGCTGAACTTGAACTGTGGTCGCTGCGCAAGGAGGCGGATTACTTCCGCGAGGTCTTCGGGCGCGAGCTCTTTTGCACGCTGGCATAGATAGCCCGGGCCATGCGCGGATCGATCAGCCAGCGCAACAGCGCCGGATGGCGGTCCAGATCGACGCGCGCCACCGAGCCCTTCCTCATGCGAATGGCGGCGCCGCCGTTGCCCGTGACCAACCGCCCCAGGAACTGAAAGAGCACGGGGTTGTGGCCCACGGCCAGCACGCCTTCGTAGTCGGCATATTTGGCCAGCATGTCCTGGAAGTCGGCATAATTCGCGTTGGGCCCGAGCGCGGGGCAGATTTCCACCTTGGCTTCGTAGCCCAGTTCCGTGCCGACAAACTGGGCAGTCTGCAAGGCGCGTTTCAGGGGGCTGGACACCACCACATCCACTTGCACCTTGAGCGCGCTCAGAACGCGCGCCATCAGGACGCATTGCTCTTTTCCCTCTTTGATGAGGGACCGTTTGGAGTCGAGCGCAGGGTTCCCGCGGGGAACTCCGGCATTGGCGTGACGCATGAGATAGAGGTTCATCGGGACGTTTCCGGCGGGGGCTGATAGGCCTCCGCCTTTTCTGTGAGGTTCGATATTAACACGGCTTTAACATTTCGAATGTGAATTCGCGCCGGGCGGTTTGCTTGCCGGGCGCTGAATCGGCAGGAGTTGTGCACCAAAGTTCGCTGATGAGAAGCCCGCCTAGCCACTCGCGGCGCATTTCAAGGGAGAAACCAGACTCCCGCAGCGCCTTGCCGTGGTCGGGCAACTCACGGACTTTGAGCCCCGTGAGCCAGCCAAAAGCCCAGTACAATCCCCAGACAATCGGCCGGGCCAGGAGCTTGCCGAACCGGCTTTCCGGCACGGCGAACTCCGAAACCACCCACTTGGCAGACGGAGAGACCGCGGCGCGAAGTCTCACTGCCAGTGCGCGAATTTCCGAGCTGGTTAAACAGTCCAGGAAAAAGTGCGAAACGATCAGATCGTAAGGCAAGTTCCTTTCGGGATCGTCCGGTGGGCTTGGGGGCCGCCAGTTTCGGGCGTCGGCCCGATGCGTCTGAACGCGAGCACGGTTCGGCCCGGTGCGGCGAATCAGGGCCCGAAGCATGGCTGGGCTGGCATCAACAGCATCGACGCGCACCGTGGGATTCGTTTGAAGCAGACGGACGGTGAAGCGCCCATCGCCATCGCCAAGGACGAGCGTGTGGCGGCATGAGCTCATTTCTCCCAGGAAGTGGCAGCGGCACCACCAGAGCCACGGGCCAAAGCTGGCCATTTCCATCCAGCGATAGATTCGGGCGAGGCGGTCGAAGTTCGGCGCCGCTGCGGACTGGCCTTCGTCGTTTGGGTGAGCACGGGCTGCCCATGAAGTCATCGACATAGCAGGATCACGGGACAGAGCAGAACCAAGTCTGCAGCGGTGCGCAAGGCTAATGGAGTGACTCGATTGCGCGTCCTGTCCAACAAAGCCAGCAGCAAGGCGCTGAGGATTCCAGAAGCAACCAGCGCAGCCGCGCGCGGCTCGATCCAGACGAGAATCATCGCGAAAAGCAATCCCGCAAGGATGAGGCCAAGGGCGGCTGCCGAAACTTGGCGCACCTCGCAGGCAGACTCCCACCGCTCGATCAAGGAGCAGTTGAGCCAAGCAAGGGCGGCAAAGCAGGCGGCCGCGGCGCTTAGCGGACCCAGAAGCGAGCCCGGGCTGGCAACGAAGCGGCTCAAAGCTGGCAGGACGCAACCGGTAGTGAAGAGCACTCCGACCAGGAACTCCTTTGATAGAAACTGGGCCAGCAGCTTAGGCAGCTTCCGACGCGTGTGGACGCCTGAAAAATAGGCAACGGCGGCTGCCGCAAGGACGGAATTCCGCTCCAGCGCTGCCGGCGGCATGAGCGCGACAACAATCCATGCGGCGACACAGGCGGACGCCATGGCCAGGGGACCGAGAATCCGACGATGGCGATGGTGGAAAAGATGGCGTTCGCGCAGTCGGTGGATTGCGCCTGTTCGAAAACCATTGCGAGCGTCCAGCAAGCGGTCCGCGATGTAGACGGTCCAAGTCACGAGCGCCAGCAGCACTAGAACCCACGGCGGCAGCCTTACTTTGCCCGCCCATGCGAACGCCAGCGCCCAGACCACGGCCACGGTGGGAGCGTCCAGGCTGGCCAAGTGCCACAGGCGCAGAGGAGCGGGCGCATCCAACATGCGGCGTGCGGTGGCTGGCGCGTAGTCCAGCGCAGGCGGATTGGCCAGGGGAAACGGCAACGGTCTCTATGGTAGGAGGGGCGGAAACGGCGGCAGGTTGGCCAAGGCCGGAAATGCGTCAGCCCCGGCTTTCATTCACCAAGGTTTGGATGCGGGCATTCACCTCAGATAATTGCACAAAGAAGGGCGTTTCGAGGCAATGCAGGGTCAGGTCCAGCGTCTCAGGCGAGTAATTCCAGGCGATTTTCACGCCGAATTTGGAAGCCGTGCCGCTGTTTCCGTCGAGATCGATTCCGGCCGCATGCGCCCTGGCGGTCAACCTCTTGTACTGTTCGGTCGTGATGCCGGTAAAGACCAGCGGCGCGTTTTGTCCCACAGGGATTTCCTTTCGTTGTTGCCGGGTTCGTTTGGCCGGATGGTCAGTCAGCAGCCACGGCCTTTCGCCGGCTGGCCTTGACAGGCGGCTTTTCCGCGCTGGGTTTGGGAAGGGCGTCCAGGTCGGTTTTGCCCTCGGCCAGTTGCATCAGAAAGTCCTGGCTGGCGAAGGGTTTTGCGTCCTTGAAGACCTTGCTGGCGCGAATGTAGCTGCCGTCGGACTGCTGCAGCCGGGCCTTCACCGTATCGGCAAGATAGGCGGGAAGAATCTCCTCGTGGATGCGGGCGCGGGCTGCCGCGTCGCGGACCGGGAAAACCACCTCGCAGCGCTCGAACAGATTACGCGGCATCCAGTCGGCCGAACCCAGATAGATTTCGTCGTCTCCGCCGTTGGCGAAATGAAAGATGCGCGAGTGCTCCAGGAAGCGGCCCACGATTGAGCGGACACGAATCCTCTCTGAAAGCCCCTTCACGCCGGGCCGCAAGATGCAAAGACCGCGAATGATCAAGTCGATCTCGACGCCCGACTGCGAGGCCTGATACAGCGCATCGATTACGCTCGGCTCAAGCAGGGCATTCATCTTGGCGACGATGTGGGCAGGGCGACCGGCTTGCGCATGTTCCTGTTCGCGGCGGATGAGGCCCAGGAAGCTCTCGGCCATGGTCAAGGGCGCCACCAGCAGCGGGCGATAGTCATCGATCTCGGCATGGGCCGTGAGGTAGTTGAACACCATGTGCACCCGCTCGGTGATTTGCGGATCGCAGGTGAGCAGGCTCAGGTCGGTATAGAAGCGGGCGGTGACCGGATTGTAGTTGCCGGTGCCCATGTGGCAATAGCGGCGGGTGACGCCGTCTTCGTCGCGGCGCACCAGCATCGCCAGCTTGCAGTGGGTTTTCAGGCCGACGACGCCATGGAAGACCTGCACGCCGGCGTCCTCCATGCTGCGCGCCCAGCGAATGTTCGAGGCCTCGTCAAAGCGGGCCATCAACTCGACAACCAGCGTGGCCTCCTTGGTGGCGGCAGCTTCAATCAGCGCCGCAAACACGGGCGAGTCGTGGCTGGTGCGGTAGAGCGTCTGCTTCATGGAGACAACAGCATCGTCCTCCGCGCCCTGCTGGATGAAGTCCACCACCGGGTCGTAGGAGTCGTAGGGATGGTGAAGGAGCAAGTCGTGCTGGCGCAGCTCGTCGAAGATGTTGGCGGACTTGCGGCTCAGGTGCAGCGTCTTGGGAGTGAAGGGCGGGAACTTGAGGTCCGGGCGATCGACGTCGCCATAAAAGAACATCAGGCGCGAGAGGTTGACCGGGCCGCCGTCATAGAAGACCTGGTCCTCGTCGAGCTCGAAGTTGACGCGCAGGCGCTCCACAATTTCCGGGTCGGCGCCGGTTTCGATCTCCAGGCGCACCGCGTCGCCCTTGCGGCGGTTGTGCAGCTCCACGCGAATGGTTTCCAGCAGCGAGCGCGCTTCTTCCTCCTCGAAGTAGAGGTTGGAGTTGCGCGTGACGCGGAAGGCCGCTTTGGCCAGCACTTCATAGCCGCGATACATGCCGGAGAGGTTCTGCGCGATCAGGTCCTGGAGCAGCAGGTAATCGAATTTTCCGTCGGCCGAGGGCAGGCGGACGAAGCGGGGCAGGGCGCGGGGAACCGTGACCACTCCCAGAACCTGGGGCCCGGAACTGCGCCGCTTGCGCCGGAGCAGCAGGGCCAGGCAGAGCGCCTTGTTGAGGACGCGTGGAAACGGGTGCGCCGGGTCGATGCTGATGGGGGTCAGCAGCGGGTCGACCTCGCGTTGGAAGTAGCCCTGGGCGAAGGCGCGGGCCTCGTCGCTCATCTCCTTCCAGGCGAGCAGCCGGACGCCCTTCTGGCGCAGTTCGGGCAACAGTCGCTCGTTCCAGCAGCGGTACTGCGCGTCGACAAAACTGTGAATCTCGGCCGTCAGAATGGAAAGCGATTCTTCTGGGCGCAGCCCGTCGTAGCCCTGTTCGCGGTAGCCGTCCTCAATGCGCTGCATGAGGCCGGCCTGACGGATCTCCACATATTCGTCGAGATTGGAGCCGGTGATGGCTAGGAACTTGACCCGTTCAAGCAGGGGATTGCCGGCGTCCTCGGCTTCCTCAAGAACCCGCCGATTGAACTGCATCCAGGAGTAGTCCCGGCCGTTAAATAGCTTTTGTTTCTGCATAGTTCTGGCCATCGCCTTTATCCAGTGGGCCGTGTTGGCAAGTCTACAGCGTTTTCGGGGGTTTCCGCACCCCCGGCACACGTGCCGAGAAGGATACCCCCGTCAGCCAATCCATACAGGACGGTCGCGAACGTGCTGTGAACAGCAAGCAAAAAAATGCCGGGGCGTGCGACTTCGATTGACCCGCCCGGCCTGGCGGGTTGAGGATAAAAACTGGGGCAGATTACCCGCAGACCCCTCCAGAGAGGAGCCGTTTCCATGACCCAGGAACCGATCCCGCAGAATAACAGCTTGATTCCGCCCGAGGCCATCCCTGCCGGCGCTCATGCCTTTTCCTCGCGAATGTTCGGCTTGATGGATGGACGACCGAAGGACGAGGCGACGGTCACAAAGGCGCTGCAAGGCGTGGACGAGATGTTCGATGTGATTGCCGCCGGACTCTACAGCCTGGCTTCCATGATGGTGGGCGAAGGCGAAGACAGTGTGCGGCTGGTTGAGGCCGCGGTGGCCAACGCCGAGGTCTCGGTCTGCCACGACCCACTCGTGGGGCGCAAGAGCAGCCGCCGGGCTCTCTCAATCGCGGCCCTGGATCTGCTGGTCGAGCGTAACGCCGTCCTGCTGGCCGCGCCGGAGGGGCTGCCGCCCGTCCACACCTGCATCGAGGACGACGAAGTGGCCTCGGCCGGCATCTCTACAGAAGAACTGGAAAGTATGATTGGCGGCCCGGACCGGGACCGGGTACGAAAGTGGCTCGCCAGCCTGCCCACGCCGGTGCGCACGGTCTTCGTCCTGCGCGCAGTGGCCGGGTTCACCGCAGGGGAAACGGCTGACTTGCTGACCTCGCATGGCGGAACCCAAGCTGCCGGATGGACTTCGGAAGCCGTCCGCGGAGTGTTTCGCCAGGGGCTTTGCTCCCTGGCCTCGCAGCTGATCCACGCTTCGACGGGGCGGTGAAAGAACAGGGAACAGGGAACAGGGAACAGGGAACAGGGAACAGGGAACAGGGAACAGGGAACAGGGAACAGGGAACAGGGAACAGGGAACAGGGAACAGGGAACAGGGAACAGGGAACAGGGAACAGCTTGGATGCTTGTTGGCGCTGTCTCGCAGCTTCCTCGTGATTTGCGGCAACGGTGGGCGCGCTGTGCGCCTAGCGACTCGCTTTCCTGTAGCTGCAGCCGCTTCGCGAGAGTGAATACAGAAATTACGTAAGAGTGCTGCCGAAATGCCGGTAAATCTCCCGTTTTCCATAGACGACAATTGCGTCCAAATGTTTACAAGTTGTGCAACAGCATCGCCCGGGCCGCGGCGACCGTGCTGTTGACCCCCACTGTGGCGCTTCCGGAGACCGCAGAATTGGATGCCAAAGCAGCCTTAATAATGTGGCTTCCCG
>Ga0224528_1002175_pt1 | contig 11540 bp, 19 predicted proteins | sample CBST25metaG_2_FD_179888 | JGI IMG/M metagenome (GOLD analysis project Ga0224528, IMG submission 179888) | Peat soil microbial communities from Stordalen Mire, Sweden - C.B.S.T25 | ecosystem: Environmental > Terrestrial > Soil > Wetlands > Peat | place: Sweden: Norrbotten County, Stordalen Mire...
GGCAGGGGGCTGCCCCATCCCCCCCCACACGATTCCGGACCTTCGGGCTTGCAAGCAGGGATTGAATGATGACAGCTGGTGGTTGGATCAGAAGCGGGGCCGGGTCCTGCGTCGAATGCCCGGTCAGGCAAGATGGCCCTGCTTTCCGCTGAAACCTGCGGTGCGATTGGACGATCCGGGTTGGAGGGGACCTCTCAGAATGCAGCGGCGCGGAAGAATCACTCTTGCACAGTATCCATGTATGGCTATCCTGTGGACGGAGGCTACCCATTGATAGCGTCATTTGCCGACTCGTCAACGAGAGCCCTCTTTGACGGCTACCCCAAAAAGGCTTTCAAAAGCATCCCGCCAGATATTCATGCCGCAGCCATACGGAAGTTGGACATGCTCAATGCCGCTGCAATCCTCGATGACCTGAAATCACCTCCTGGAAACAAGTTGGAGGCGCTGAAAGATGATCTCTTGGGGCTTCACAGTATCCGAGTAAACGACCAGTGGCGGATTGTCTTCCGCTGGCAAGGATCTGACGCCTTCGAAGTTCAAATCATCGATTACCACTAAGGTAGGCCAGCCATGATCCCTTCACACCGCACTCCCACTCATCCCGGAGAGATCCTGCTTGAGGAATTTCTCGCTCCCTTAGGCATCACCCAGGTTCAGTTGGCCGCCCATATCGCTGTGCCCACTCAACGTGTAAATGAACTGGTTCGCGGAAAGCGCGGAGTTACCCCAGACACCGCCTGGCTTTTGAGCAAGGCTTTCAGTACGAGCCCGGAATTCTGGCTGAATCTCCAGTCAATCTATGATCTATCTCGAACTCGCCCTCAGCGCACGATACGCCCGATGAGAAAGGTGAGCTGATTTGAACTGGGGCGCCTCCTCTTTGCGCATCTCGGTGGGGCGGTGCCCCGCTCGGGCCTAACGCCAGCGTTGAACCTAGCCGCTTGCGCGGCGGTGAACGTGAGATTTCGGTAACTTGAGGAATACAGGCCGATTTACGGCGTGCCTATGGCCATCTCCTTCCTAGCGGTAAGTTCCGCAGGAGGAATAGTCATGCGTGACGTCTTTGAGCGAATGGCCTGGGACATGGCCTTTGCGAAGAAATCGGTCCGGACCCAGAAGAAGTCCTGCTTTGCCCCTTGCGCGTGGGTACCTTAGTAACCACACTTGGAACAGGAGGCTGATTATGCTTCACCCCAACCCGACACCTGCGCCCCTGCCCGCTCCCATCCGCGCCAGGGTGATCAAGGACGGAAACTCTGTTGCCGTGCGCCTGCCTGCTTCCCTTGGGCTGAAACCTGGTGAAGAAGTGGATATCGACATCCGCCGAGTAAGTGCATGGCCTGCAGGCTTTTTCGATCTGGAGCCCAGCCCCGATTTCCCGATGCCCGAGCGCACCAGCCCAGCAACCCGGGAGGCCCGAAAAAAACAGCTCTTTGGTGGGAAGAGTGATCTCTGATGACCGCCTTCCTGCTGGATACCAACTTCTGCATCCACTTCATTCGTGGCCGCGCCTGGGCACGCTCTGCCCTGGCCAGGGTCCAAGTGTTGGATGTTGCCATCTCAGCCGTTACAGTCGGCGAACTCTATGAAGGAGCTCACAGATCAGACTTCCCAACCAAGGAGTTGGCCAAGGCAGAAGCCTTTCTGAAGCCCTTCCAGGTCATCCCATTAGGCCGGGAAGAAGCTATAGCTTGGGGTTTGATCGAAGCCCGGCTCCGCAAGGAAGGAAATCCAATAGAAGCTGAGGACAGCATGATTGCTGCCACCGCGCACAACCATGGCTTGACACTCATTACCGGCAACATGGAGCACTTCGCTCGCGTGAAAGGGTTGAAAGTAGTGGACTGGGAAGAAAATCCGTCGAAAGGTTGAACCTCCTGTTATTGCAGAACCGATGATCGCCTCGATGCTTCGGCGCTCCGATGGTGCCTGTCATGAAAGCTAATCCGAAATGCTGAATTCGCGTCGAACGCAGGGTTAGACAGGGACGCCAATGCATTTCGCTGGAGACCGCTGTATGACTGGATTTGACGCGATTGGAAGATGCTGACGCCGGAACCGCAAGAACCTCCCATTGGTATCAGCTTGGGATTGTGAAACCGACGGCTTCGGCAGCTTTCAATAAGGCCGCATCAAAGGCGAGGAACTGGACTTCGCCATCGAACAGGCCGCGAAGCATACGCCTAGACTCTCGAGCGGAGGCGAGATGAATGGCATCGTAGGTTCTCAAAGGAAATCGCTGAGCCAATTGACGAGCATTCTCCAGGACCTCCTCGGCAAGTTCCACCTCTTGGATTGATTGATCCCAATAGTCTTCCAGGCTGCCCTGGTGGTGAGGCAATTCAGCCGCAGAGATCCGGCCGAGATGCACCATGCGGGCAAGGCTCACAGAGGCCTCGGTGAAACCCAGGCGGCTTACCAAGAGAATATCTGCACTCCCCCGCCCTTGGGCCAAGGCACGAACCCGCGCGCTCCCATCCTCCTCGACGAAGAGCTTGATCAAAGCCGAAGTATCCATGTAGAGCGCATATTTGGAACGACGGATCACCACCTTAACCCTCCCGGTCCATCATGATGAGTTCCGAGGCTGTTGGGCCTTTACCTTTCAGCTTGATAGGCGTTGGGAGGGGGCCAGGCCGCTTGAGGTAACGAACAGAATTCATTCCAGTTCCGTGCTGAACCAAGTCTGCGATTGGCGTCCCATGATTGGTGATGATCACACGGGTCCCTTCCTTAGCCTGTTTGGTGAGGCTACTCAGGTTTGCTTTAGCATCCCGCAGGGAGATGGTTTCTTCTTGAAGCACGCGGGCAGTCTTTTGCATGGTGCGCTCCTCTCCGAACAGGTTAGGCCATTTGTAGTCACCGTGAAACCACTTTTGGATGATCAACACACCGATTAAACGTCAGTATGGGCACACGCTCCTTGTCTCGGTGGGTCGGGGGCCCGCTCGGGTCTAACGCTAGCGTTGACCGGCACAGCCCTGGCGGCGCGAACAGAGGAGGGCGGCCGTTTGCATGGTGGTGGCGGCATGGTGGGTTATCTCAAGGGCTGTGTCCGGGGTCGAACGCTCCGGTTAGGCAAGACGACGACGTTTTTTTGCTAAAGCCCGCGGCGCGACTGTGTATGCGACTGCATAGAAACTGCAAACTTAACGGTTCTGCGGTTTGACCGGAGCGCGCTTGTTCCCGCTGGAGCCCCGGTTTTACTGGAATGGCTAAGGCATCCGGTTGGCAAGAAGACTGTCGATCAAATGCTGGGTTTGAGGACTAAATTGCTCAAACTCATCATCCTGCATCAATGATTCCCTTCTGAGCATAAGAGCAAGCTCAACGGCCCGGGACCGCCTCAGGTTATCGTTGAAAAGGACCCCAAGTTGCTTATCCTTGCGCTCTATTAACCGATATAATTCAAGATAACGCTGGTGATAGCTCGGCAGCGTGCCGGCATTCAACTGGTTGACCTCTTCAAGGACTCGCTGGCAATACCTCTCCAATCCGGAATTATATAAGTCTCGAAGTCGCTTCCAGTCTCCCTCCGGCATTTCCAGCGGCATAGCGTTACTCCCCTGCTCGCGCTAATTGTGCCTCCAATGACACCATAGAAACACTACCTTTTTGCAGGCCTCGGCGGGTCGGCGCCCTGATGGGCCTAACGCCAGGATTGACCGGCACGGCCCTGGCGGCGCGCTGAAGGGAGGACGGGCGATGGAATGATGATGCCGGCTTGGAGGATCGCTTACGGGGCTGTGTCCGGAGTCGAATGCCCGGTTAGGCAGATGGCCCTGCTTTTCGCTGAAAAACAGCGGCGCGACTGGATTGGACGCGATAGTTAGGCAAAGACGGCCCTGAATTGAGCGCTGAAACCCGCGGCGCAACTGGATCAGGCAGGAGTAATAGGCTTGGTCTGCCAGGCGATTTTGACTTTTCGATGCTGTGCCACACAGTCGCGGAGGTACAGGTTGATGAGGCTCTGGTAGGGGACACCAGCCTCCATCGCCATATCCTTGAAGTAGAGGACGACCTCCTCGGAAAGCCGCATGGTTACAGGTTTTTTGAGCTTGGAGGCATAGGGGTTCTTGCGCGACTTCATGGTTGAAAGATCGTATTCAGGCTTCATGGCTATTCACCTCCATAGAATGCGCTTTCCCGGTTTGTAGCCTTGCGCGCGGAAATGATTCGAATGATGTTACCGGCCCCTTGCTCGCAGTGGCTAACAAGGAGAAGTCGAGCCTTGGAGCTAAGGCCGAGCAGGAGGAAGCGATCTTCAGAAGTTGAGTGTTCATCGTCATAGAACTGGACAGCGAATTCATCGTAGAAGGTGGATTGTGCCTCTTCAAAGGAGACGGAGTGCTTCTTGAGATTTGCCACTGCTTTGAGGGGGTCCCACTCGAACCGAATCATCAATACAGTGTATTGATCTATGTGGACACGTCAAGGGATGGGGAGGCCCAACCGGTTCAGCTGGACCTTACCCACCTGCCCGCCTCATGCACCGATACCCCGGTCGGGCCTAACGCTCAAGTTGAGTTGGCCCCGCACCGGCCGCAGTAATACGGGAGGCGGATGCTTGTGGCCGCGAGCACCTCAAAGGGGCCGATCTGAGTGCGGGGTCCAACCTCGAACGGCGGGTTAGGCAGGGTACGGGCTTGATCCTTTCGATGAAACCCGCGGCGCGACTGGTACCGGCCGCCGAGAAAAAATCAGCAGGAACAGAGAACCATTCCCGCCACAAGGAACACTCATTACCTAGTTGCACTGCACCAACGGAGCAAACTCAATTTGTTTTCTCAACTCACCCTAAGTGTAGGCACAGCGTAAACTCTATGGAGAATAGCATTGATGATAGCGTTGATAAAAACTGCTTTGATTGCAGCCGCATTGTTTGGAGGAGACCCGATACCAGGTGAATTTGTTGGAGCTGCCAGCCTGCCTTTGCATGGTGTTGAACCTGCCTGTGCGAGTTCGGCATTTCGAGCCTGGACGGTTGAACTGAGCTTCCCTTCAGAAGAGGCAAAAAGAGAGTGCCATTATTATGGAATGCACCAACTGGTTTACTCAATGTCTTGGAAAGAAGAGGAGACAAAAGAACCTTATTTACTGATTTATACCGTTTATCATCTCGGTTCTCCTAAGGATAATATCGTTGCCGCTTTGGCTAAAATAGAGAAGTTGTGCCCCGAGGCGCAATTCGTAAGCGTCAAGGTCACTGAGGTCCGGGCGGAGAACGGCGTACCGACTTCAATTGGGTGGTGATGACAGGCGGTTTTGAATGTTCACTGGCGGCATAGCATGGCCTTTGAACTGGGTTGCGCCTGACGGATCAGCACGCTGCCGAGAAAGCCCGGCTTACCCCGCTACCAATGGTGATGATGACAAGCTGGCTCGGCCGCGGCATTCCAGGACGGCGGATTTGACCTGCAAGGGGCGCCGCATGCACCGGAGCAACGCCTCTTGCCGGTGCAAGCACCACAGCGCCGCATTACTGCGTGCTTCGGTGGGTCGGCGCCCCGTTCGTGACCTAACGCTCAAGTTGAGTTGGCCCCGCACCGGCCGCGCGAATGTGGGAGAAGGAGGCTGGGAGTTGCACGCAGCTCAAAGGGGACGACCCAAGTGCGGGGTCCAACCTCGAACGACGGGTTAGGCAAGACGGCTATCTTTTTATCGCTTAAACCAGCGATGCGATTGGATTGGCTGCAAAGGGAAAAACGGATGTTGAGATCTTGGAGAATGATCAGCGTGAGGAGTGACACGCCGAACAGAATCCTTAAAGATGGATCAAAACTGGGGTAAGCCAAGCTTGCGCGGGGAGCTTTTATTATATACTATTAATTAAATTAACAGCCATCGGCTCCCGCCGAGGGCAAACTGTTGTGAGGAGCCCATGCCCCGAATGATTCAGCGCCTCTTGCTGCTAGCCGCTTTGTCCATCCCGTGGCAGCCAACTCTGTGGGCGGGTGGCAAAAAGGTGCTACTTGATGCCGGACACGCGAGGATCGTCTACCTGGACTCCGGCAAGACTGCCCTGCAAACTCAGAACCTCTCCTTCCGCAAAGGGAATACCCGTGTCGCCGTCATTTCCGCAGCCCACGTGGGCACTCTAGACTATTACGCGGCCATCTGCAGGTACCTACACCAGCATCATTTCGACACTGTCCTCTACGAGGACATCCACTCCCACGCTGACTTGGTCGAATTGAAGCGGACCTGTGGCGGGGACTACCGATTGCTCCACGACCGAATGCCCCAACTACAAGTGGCCCAGATACTTGGCCTTGCCTTCCAATGGGACGCGATGGACTTCAGCGCCCCCATCTATCGGTTTGCCGACCTGGAGGAACGCACCCTGAATGAGGAAATCACTTCCACCCGCAGCCGGGCAGCGGATCTCCGAGCCCCTTATCGCGTGTCGGGTGCCCCAAATGCGGCCCTGAAGGATGTAGACCTGGACCCGATCATCGTCGCAGACATGTTTGAAAAATTACGGCAGTCCGGATTTACTCGGGAGTTATTTGCCTATTCTGAACTCTCTGTCGATCAAAGGATCGACCCCTCCGATGATGCTCGCGAAAGGCATGTGTATAGCTTGGTGAGGGACTGCACGAATAATGCGACCAACCAGACCATCGCCATCCTATTCGGTGCTCTCCATACGCATGCCTTTGAAAAGTTTCTGCTAGCCGACGGATTCAAGGTGACCGGGAAGGGTTGGCTGACCGTTTTTACATGGTGAAAGCGGACGAGGATACCGTGAACCGATGGTATACGTGAAGGGCAGGGGCGATTGACCTCGATTAAGGGTGGTCATCCCTGCGTTCATCGGTGCTACGGCGCTCCGATGGCGCCTAACGCCAGGATTGACCGGCACAGCCCCAGCCGCGCGATGAGAGGAGGACGGCGGGCTGAATGATGATGACGGCCGGCTGGTGCATAACAAAGGCTGTGTCCGGAGTCGAATCCAAGGTTAGGCAAGTACGGCCTTGATCTTTTTGCTGGAACCCGCGGCGCAATTGGAGCTGGGACGATTTGATGGCCCATCGATGAGCGCCAGCGTTGACGAGGAACCTGTTCCCATGGGTGATGTTGACAAGCCAGCTCGGCCGCTGCTCCATGGAATGGCAGTTGGAGCCAGGCCTCCAAGCCCCTGCACCGTAGCTATGGACCTGGCTACGCCTGATGGCCGAAAAGGAGATGGTAGCCACGACCCTCGACTGAACGAATACCCACGGTAAACCCGCAGCCTTGTTAGGTTTGCGCCCGGCGAATGCCTGGACAGTATGCCTTTGGATTTACGGTGCCTCTCTTGGTTTTGCGCCTGACGTCTCTGCAAACCCGCAGCCTGACATATTTCTCCGACTCCCACTGATGATGATGACAAGCTGGCCCGGTCGCTCATTGGAACATGCCACCTATCTTTGACTCTCGCAGAAAGCCGGCCTGTTTCCGTTTGCCAACTCCCAGTGGTGATGATGACAAGCCGGTTTGGCCGCTCATTGGAACCATAGCCACCAGAGCTTGCCCATCGCAGCATGCCCCGAAACGCAGCAACCACAGCGTTCTGCGGTGGGTCGGCGCCCCGCTTGGGCCTAACGCAAGCGTTGACCGGCACAGCCCTGGCGGCGCGAACAGAGGAGGATAGCTGCTTGCGTGATGACGTCGGCACGATGGGTTATCTCAAGGGCTGTGTCCGGGGTCGAACGCTCCGGTTAGACCCTCTACCCCGATGGGCCGCCATGGCGGCTGAAAGGGCTGGTATTTCCAGGGATACATCGGTTTTTACATTTTCGACCAACCCTTTTACATTCTGAACTTGGGTTGATCTTTCATAGCAGGCAAGACGACCCTGCTTTTTGATGGAGCCCGCGGCGCGACTGGATTTGCCGGGATGGAAAGGAACTTGGGACTTGGCCTCGATTGGCGCCTGACGTCGGTCTGAGGATTGCCTAAACATAAGAGTCGGTCGTGGAAAAAATTCAATGGGGATCGCGCGGGGGTGCCAATTGACGACGGCCCCGAGTTGCGATGATAAGCGCCATGGTCCAGGTGGGGGCCAGATCCACAAAGGGAAGCATCTTGGTGACGAAGGAGGGCAGGAAAGCCCAGTGGAACCCCACAAGGAACACCAAGACCGCCATGGTGACCAAGTCCACCCCAGCACCCAGGACCCATGCCATGGGGCCAGTCAATTCCGCGGGCGATGTGATCAACTGCAGGCCATCCACGGCCACCGCAACCACCCAGGCGGCTCGTAGGCGTGATCGATTGACGGGACTGGTCATGCATGAGAGTCTAGCCAGGATTTGTTCCTCTATCGGTTGCCGGAAATAGAACGGGGTACCGACTTCCAATGGTGATGCTGACAGACGGCTTTGATGACCACTGGCGGCATAGCATGGCCCTCCAATCGGGTTGCGCCCGGCGTATCAGCAAGCCACCGAACGAGTTCTGTTTGCCGATTCCCACTGGTGATGATGACAAGCCAGCTCGGCCGCCGCTAAGCAGAATGGGTGCTGGGCATGCCCCACAATTGTACCTGACAGAGAATTCGGCATGCTAAAAGGCGCGACCTCTTGGCGTTCATACAACTACGGCGCCTCGATGGGCCTAACGCTCAAGTTGAGTTGGCCCCGCACCGGCCGTACGAACGAGGGAGGCGGGTGCCTATGCCCGCGATCAGTTCAAAGGGTACGACCCGAGTGGGTCCAACCTCGAACGACGGGTTAGGCAAGGACGGACTCAATCATTTCGCTGAAACCCACGGCGCGATTGGATGGAACCCCACCAAGAATCATTGTTGGATTTTTTGAAATGTGGCCTGCTTGACATGGCAAATAATTGTTCTACATTAATCCAAGGAGTGAAGAATGCTCTTGCATTGGGACAATCAGAACCCCGAGCACATCGCCCGCCACGGGGTTTCTCAAGCACAAGCGGAAGCGGCCATGGAGGCCAAGGACGCCACTGTGCGCCAAGACACCACTTGTTTCAAACGGTGGATCATTGAAGCCACCGTTGAAGGCCGGACCATGAAAGTTGCTTTTTCAAGGGCCTTTCAAGATGGTTTCAGGGTCGTAACCGCCCATTGGATGAGTTCTAAGCGCAGGAGGAAAACATGACTACCAAGAAGAAAGCGACGCCTGAGGGGATGAGCATGGAGGCTTTTATTAAGGATTCCGGCCCCGGCGAACCCTTGGAGGTTCTCCGGGCACGCCAGGAAGAGGATGCTGATTGGGCCGAAAGAGCCTTCGCTGGCAATGCACCACTCGGACCGCCCATCAGGATTCAGCGAGGCCGACCAAAAGCCGGAGAGGAAGCGCCACAAACTGTAGTTAAGGCCATTCGTCTCCCCGTCCATCTCCTTGAAAGCCTCCAAGCCAAAGCAGAAGCTCAGGGACTTTCCCTAAATGCCCTGCTTCAGATAGCCGCTGCGGAATACTTGGCACATCATCGCGGAGCGTGAACCTTTCGTGCCGGAAGTGGCACTGGAGGTTTGGGCTAAATGCACCGGATCGCTGAATCCCTGCGTTTCACGGTGGGTCGGCGCGCCGATCGGGCCTAACGCTAATTAGGCGTCAAGCGACTGGGAGATAATTTCCCAGGGCGACTTCGTTTGAGAGATTCCCTGTTTGGCAACCCGGGATTAGCTGACCGGGAGGATGTGGATGTTTCTACTTATGTGTTGATATTAAATTGGATAAACAAAATGGAGGCATTGGGGTGATCCGGATTAGACGCTGGATGGCCATTTGGGGTTGGGCGGAGTGGGACGGGAGGCGGTGATCTGGGCATGGGCGCGATGCTTGTGGTTGGACGTCCGTACCGCAAGTCACTTGGAACCCCCGTGGACTTGACAGGCGAAAATAAAGCGACATCATGATGTGGGTTTACCGATCGTGCTCCCTGGAACGCAATCGGGCCGGATAACGCTGTGCTTTTACGCCTGGTGCAACATGGTCGATTTGAACCGTCCCGACTTTCCGGGTGGGGTGCAGCCTGGGGCTGGCGGGCCGAAGCCGCGACTCCTGGACCAGGTGCGGTCGGAAATCCGCTTGCGGCACTACAGCCTTCGCACGGAGGAAGCCTATACGGATTGGATCAGGAGGTATATCTGCTTCCATGACAAGCGGCACCCGAATCAGATGGGGCTTGCGGAGGTGGAGGCGTTTCTTTCTCACCTCGCCGTGGAAAGACGGGTCGCGGCTGCAACGCAAAACCAAGCCAAGGCGGCCCTGTTGTTCCTTTATCGATGCGTGCTAGGGATGAACCTCCCCTGGCTTCAGGGGGTGGTCCAGGCCAAGCCGTCGCAGCGGCTGCCAGTCGTCCTGACCCCAGGGGAGGTTCGCAGGCTGCTGGACAGGATGAGCGGGGTCACGCAGCTGGTCGCACGGCTCCTGTTCGGCACCGGCATGCGGCTCATGGAAGGGCTGCGCCTCAGGGTGAAGGATGTCGATTTCGCCCGAAGGGAGGTGATCGTCAGAGCGGGCAAGGGTAACAAGGACCGGGTCACTATGCTCCCCGAATTGCTGGAAGATCCGCTTCGGCAACACCTGGCCGAGGTCCGAAACCTCCATTGGCGTGACCTGGATTCGGGGTTTGGCCAGGTGCTTCTGCCGGAAGCCCTGGCTGAAAAGTTTCCGAGCGCGTCCAGCGCCTGGGCGTGGCAGTGGGTCTTCCCATCCGCGGTCAGATCGGAGGATCCCAGATCCGGGGTGGCAAGGCGCCACCACCTGCATCCGGAATCCATCCAGCGAGCGGTGCGGGCTGCCGATTTGTCCAAGCCGGTGACCCCCCATGTCCTCAGGCTCAGCTTCGCCACCCAGCTGCTCCAGGCCGGGTACGATATCCGGACGGTCCAGGAACTGCTGGGACACAAGGATGTGGAAACGACCATGAGCCCCGGCATGGACCCGGTGCTCAGCCCCCGTGCGTCTTGTAGAAGTACCAGCCGGTGAGCAGGAAGCCCAGGGCGATCACCACCCCTCGCACCGCCTTCCGGCCCACCCGGTGGGCCATGTGCGAGCCGAACAGCCCGCCCAGGGTGGCGGCGACGGCCATCATCAGCACCACCCAGCCGACGATGTAGCCGGGGCGGAACAGGAACTCGTAGATGACGAAGGCCAGGATGGCGACGCCGTTGATGGCAAGGGCGAGGAAGGTCTTGAGGCCGTTCATCTGGTGGATGTCGGTCAGGCCCAGGAGGATCAGGGCGGCCAGCATGAGGATGCCGATGCCGGCGCCGAAATAGCCGCCGTAGATCCCCACCAGGAACTGGAAGGCGATGGCCCCGATCCACCAGCCGCGGGTGCGCTCCTGGCCCTGGACCCGGGAGATGAGCTTGGAAATGGGCTCGTTGGCGGCCATGAGCAGGGTGGCGGTGAGGATCAGCCATGGGATCAGATGGTCGAACACCGAACTGGGCGTGACCAGCATGAGCCAGGCCCCCAGGGCCGCGCCGGCCAGGGAGGGCGGTACCAGCCTCAGGGCGAAGCTGCGGGTGCCGGCCAGGTCCTTGCGGTAGCCGAAGAAGCCACCGACCGAAC
>Ga0224528_1002180_pt1 | contig 11510 bp, 6 predicted proteins | sample CBST25metaG_2_FD_179888 | JGI IMG/M metagenome (GOLD analysis project Ga0224528, IMG submission 179888) | Peat soil microbial communities from Stordalen Mire, Sweden - C.B.S.T25 | ecosystem: Environmental > Terrestrial > Soil > Wetlands > Peat | place: Sweden: Norrbotten County, Stordalen Mire...
GCCTTGACCCCTCTACGCTCAAAGCCGCCGCCGTTCGGGATACGTGTAAAAAATGGTCATAGGGCCATCGGCTGGGCGACGTGTACCCGCACACGGAGTAAGCCCAAACCGCCGAAAATTTCGCGATCTTTAGACGGGCGCTCTCAGCGGCATTGGGAACAAGGACGGAAAGTCCCGGTAAGGCTCCCCGGTGCAATGGAACAGGGAACCGGCTTAAGGGGCCGACTCCCTGTTCCATTGCACCCCCAGGAGTACCCGCGCTGCTTCGCATCGGCAGAAGTATTGACACATCACCCCCAAATGGGAACTGCGGCGCTACCGGAAAAGGCCCCGGCGTTTACAAATGAAAACGTGTTTTTAATCAACGCTTTAGCTGTTTATAGCTTTCATCCTGTCCGGCCGTGTCTTCGCGTGTAAACGCGGGAGAATTTTTCGTGTAAACGTGTTGATTCAGCAAGACTTGGACGTAAACGCGGAAATTAGTTCTTGACTGTTCGAGCCTCTTATAGCAATCTGTTCTGCAAGGCGAGCTCCCCATGAATTCTTCCCGCACGCTCTCCCCGGCCGATCCCGACGCCCTTCCGAGCGAGGAGGCGAAGCCCGGCTTCCGCACCAAAACCATTGCCACGCGGATCACGCCCGAAGAGCTGGCCGAGGTCGAGGCCGCCGCCGAGCGCGACGGCAAGAGCCTGGCCGAATGGCTCCGCGAGCTGGTTTTGAACTCCGCGCGGCAGCGCCCGGCCGATCCCGTCGAGCTGCTTCTTTCTGAAGTCGCCGCCACCCGCTACATGCTTCTGACCCTGTTTCACGCGACGGCGGAGGCCAGGAGGGACGGCGTCGATCTGCTGCCCGAAACCGTTCTCAAAATCCGCGACACGGCCGACCGAAAAAAACTTCAGACAGCGCGCAAGATGCTGAAGGAGTTTTCCGCCCAGGGAGACCGGGAGGAAAACCAGACCGGAGGCCGGCCGTGAGCCGCCCGCTGCGGTTTCCGCGCCGCCGTCTCTGGCTCCTGATTGTGCTGCCCGTGGCCGTCGTTTTTGCCCTTCCCGTGTTTCTGGTCATTCCGATCTGGCTGGTTCGTTTCGGGGTCAATATCGATTCCCCGGAAAAGGTCTTCCGGGGGATTCTTTGGGGCTTCGCGACGGTGCTCGCGCTGCTGGGAATTCTCAGCTTGAGGAGAGGACAATCCCGCTACGAAGAGCGCCACGGGCGGCGGACCAAAGGCCCGGAGCTGACCCGCCCGGCATGGCTGAAGATGTCCTCCAGGGAGGACGGAATCCGGTTCCGGCTGTGCTTCGAGCGCCCGCCGTTCGACGGGCTGCCCTTCGGGCCAGGCTACCGGGTTCCGCGCCGGCTGGAGTCAAGCCATATTCTGCTGATGGGTGATACCGGCAGCGGCAAGTCCTCGGCGATCCGGCAGATCCTTCGCCAGGTCGAGGAGCGGGGCGAGAGCGCCATCGTCTACGATCCGGCGATGGATTTTGTGGGCGAGTTCTACTCGCCCGCGCGCGGCGATCTGATCTTGAATCCGATTGACGCCAGGTGCCAGTACTGGGGCCTGGGCGACGAGATCGAACGCGAGGAAACCGCTACGGCTATCGCCGCCGCGTTCCTGCCGGAGAAGGAATACGAGAAAGAATTTTTTACCGACGGGCCACGCCGGGTGCTGGCCCATCTGCTGAAGAAAAAGCCGCAGCCCAGGGACATTTTGAAGTGGATGGCCGAGCCGGAATGGATCGAGCGCATGGTGACGGGAACGCCCTTGGCGGTCCTGCTCGATCCGGGCGCGCCGGCGCAGCGCGCGGGCGTTCTCTCCAGCCTGAACATGGTGGCCGATTGTCTGGAGCTGCTGCCCGAGTGGGACGAGGCGAAGGGAAAAACCTTCGCGACGGCCGAGTGGTACACCGAGCGCACGCGCTGGGTGTTTCTGACTTCGCAGCCGGCTTACCGTGAGAAAATTTTGCCGCTCCATTCGGTATGGCTGGACCTGTTCATCCTGCGCATGATGGGTTATTGCGCGGACCAGACAGCGCGCCCCGTCTGGTTCGTTCTGGACGAGCTGGCGAGCCTGCACAAGCTGCCCCAGCTCCACACCGCCGTCACCGAAAACCGCAAGTACGGGAATCCGGTCGTGCTGGGTTTCCAAGGGCGCAGCCAGCTCGAAAAACGCTACGGCCAGGATGCCGAGGCGATGCTTTCGCAGCCGGCGACCAAGGTGTTTTTCAAGACCTCCGAACCGCGCGCGGCCAAGTGGGTTTCCGAGGCCATCGGCGAGATCGAGGTCGAGCGGCTGAAGGAATCGCGCAGCATGGGGTTATTGGCCGGCAAGAAATCCTATGCGATGGAGATCGCCACCAAGCCGCTCATCATGGCTTCGGAAATCTCCGGTCTGGAGCCGTTGCGCGCGTTTATCAAACGGGAGAACCAGGTCGTTCCGGTACGCTTCCAGTTGGCGAAGAAGCGTGGCGGGCAGCCGGATTTCATCGAGCGCAGGATGCCGGCGCTTGCGCCCCGGCCCGCGCTGTCGATGCCGGCGGTTCCGGCGGAACTGCCCCAGCCGGCCCCGGCCGCGCTTCCGTTTTCCGATCCGTCCGCCGTCCAGCCTAAAAAGGTTTACGTGTGGGATGAGTCAAAAGGAATCGATTAACCTGCGATCTCATTTAGGATCAAGGCAACACAGTCAGCGGTTGATATGAACGGAGAGAGTTGCATGAGTGGAAAAATTAGCGGGGCAGAATACCCTTTGGCAAAGATATTCAGTTCCGATTTTGATTATGAAATTCCTTCTTATCAACGACCATATGCATGGGAAGTCGAGCAAGCAGGAGAGCTGTTTGACGATTTGTACGACTTTTACGAGAGCGAAGAGGAGGACAGCTACTTTTTAGGAAGCATTGTCCTTATTAAGGAAGATGGTAAGCCACGCGCCGAGGTTATCGATGGACAGCAGCGGCTTACGAGTCTGACTATCTTATTTTCGGCTCTGACAGCATGTCTCTCTGGTGAAGAGCGCGCAGATTTTTACAAATACATACGAGAGCCAGGCTCTGTATCGCAAGGGTTGAAACCAAAACCCCGGCTTGCTCTCAGAGAACGCGACAAAGATTTTTTTGCTCAGTATATTCAGAATCTTGAGTTGGAGAAATTGCAGGCTCTTGATCCAGAGCAGTTGGACAACGAGGCACAGAAAAACATTTATTTCAACGCCAAATTGTTTGTAGATCGTCTCAAGGAAGCATATGGTGATGACGAAACCGCACTGTGTAAGTTCGGCTCTTTTCTTGTGCAGCGGTGTTTTCTGGTAGCCGTTTCTACTCCAAGTCAACAATCCGCTTTTCGGGTATTTTCTGTTCTGAATAGCCGTGGTCTAAATCTGCTGCACACCGACATAATCAAGTCTGACCTCATTGGTCGTATTCCTGCATCCATGCAAGAGGAATACACCGAAAAATGGGAAGACCTAGAAGTGCAAACGGGGAGAGACGAGTTTGTTGAACTGTTCGGACATATACGCATGATTTATGCGAAATCAAAGGCGCGCAAATCGCTGCTGGAAGAATTCAAAGAGCACGTCCAGAGCAAAGAGCATTCGTCGGAAGACCTTATTTACAAAGTGATCGAACCGTATGCCGAGGCTTATCTTGTAGCCAAGAAACAGAAATATCTGTCTACTACAAACGCACAAGAGATAAACCAGTTTCTATGGTGGTTGAACCGGATTGATAACTCTGATTGGCTGCCAGTTGCCATTGTGTACTTGGCGAGGAAGAACAGCAATCAGCAACATGTGCTCGCTTTCTTTCAAGGACTCGAACGTTTGGCGGCTTTCATGCATATATGTGGGAAAAATGTAAACTTCCGCATTGATAGATATGCGCAAGTATTGACGGCATTGTCAACGCAACAAACCCACAACGGTTTTATCAAAGCCCTTGATCTTACGAAAGCGGAAAGAAATGAAATGCAGGAAACTTTGGATGGAGACGTATATCGATTTCCAGCGAGACGCCGCAACTATCTTATCCAGAGATTGGATTCGTTTTACTCGGATGGAGCTGCGAAATACGAGTCCAGCATTATGACCGTTGAGCATGTGCTTCCGCAAACAGTATCTGAGGAAAGTGAATGGGCGACATTATGGCCAGACAAAGAGGTTAGAGATGGATGGGTGCATCGTTTAGCCAATCTCGTTCCTCTTACGCAGAAGCGTAATTCCGCAGCTCAGAACTTTAGTTTCTCCAAGAAGAAGGCAGCGTACTTTGGAGGAAAGCAGGGGGTGTCTTCATACATTCTCACAACCCAAGTTTTGAAATCTCCATCATGGACCCCTAAGGTCGTAAAGCAGCGTCAGAAAGATATTCTCAGTGTCTTGTATGAATACTGGCGTTTAGAGACAGACTGAACGTGTGGCTTTATGCTCACCATTTCCAAACCGCAATCGGCAGGTCAGGCGCAGAGCTATCATGCGCGAGAATTCGTCTCCAAGGAGCAGAACTACTGGAGCCGCGACCAGCAGGGTTTCAGCGAGTGGCAAGGGCAGCTCGCCCGGCAGTGGGGCTTAGAGGGGGCAGTCGGCTCCAAACACTTTGCCCGGTTGAGCGAGGGCCAGCACCCGGAGACCGGGGAGCAGCTCATCCGGCATCAGCCCCAGCGGACCTATGACGGCAAAAACGGCCGGGAAGTGACCAGCGTCGAACACCGGGCGGGTTGGGATGCGACCTTTTCCGCGCCGAAGTCGGTTTCGCTCACCGCCCTTGTGGGCGGCGACGAAAACGTCAGGGTGGCCCACCGGGAGAGCGTGCGCACCGCTCTGGCCGAGCTGGAGCAGTACACGCAGGCGCGTATCGGCAACGTCCATGCACCGGAGACGACGGGAAAGTTCGCCGCCGCGACCTTCGAGCACGACACCGCGCGGCCCGTTGCGGGCTACGCGGCGCCTCAGCTCCACACTCATGCGGTGATCTTCAACGTCACCGAGCGGGAGAACGGCCAGGCCCGCGCCTTGCAGCCGCATGAAATCTTCGCTTCGCAGCACTACGCGACCAGCGTCTATCGAGCGGAGCTGGCCACGCGGTTGCAGGGGTTGGGCTACGAGCTGGAGCGCGGCAAGCACGGGCAGCCGGAGATCAAGGGCTATACAAAAGAGTATCTGGAGGCGTCCAGTCCGCGTCGGGAGCAGATCAAGGACCATCTCCGCGAGCAGGGCCTCGACGGCGCGGGAGCCGCCCAGGTGGCGGCCCACCGCACGCGTGACCGCAAGGAGCTGCTCTCGCCCGAGGAGGTTTTAGCGCGGCACCGCGAGCTGGCCGCGCAATTCGGGCATCAGGCCGACAAAGTCGTGGCCCAGGCCCGCGAGCATGGACAACGGCACGCCTATGAGCCCGACCTGAATCGCGGCACGGGGACAGCACAGCGGGCCGTGACGTATGCCCGCGACCATCTTTTCGAACGTTCCGCAGTCCAGGGCCGCCGCGACATTCTGGAGGCGGCGCTCAACCGCGGCATGGGCGAGACGACCCATGCCCAGGTGCGGCAAGAGTTCGACCGCCGCGCGCAAGCCGGCGAATTCCGCCAGGTCGATCATGCCGGAGCCGGCCGGCAATACACGACCGCTGCCATGGCCGGCATGGAGCGGGAAATCGTCGCGCGCATCGAGGAGGGAAACCGGCGCGGTTACGGTGACCCGATGCTGGTTTCGCCCCAGGCGCGCATCGCCGCCGAGGACCGCCACCCGGAGCTGAACGCCGGGCAGCGCCAGGCCGTCGATGAGATCTTTCTCTCGCGCGAGAAGGTCGTCGGTCTGGACGGTCTCGCCGGCACGGGCAAGACGACGACGCTGGCCGTGATCCGCGAAGGCGCGGAGACGGAAGGGTACAGGGTCGAGGGTTTCGCGCCCACGTCCCGCGCGGCGCAAAAGCTGGCCGAGGCGGGCATCGAAACTTCCACGTTGCAAAAGGAACTGGCGCGGCGGCCGGAGCCGGACACCGGGGCGCGGCGGCTTTATGTGCTCGATGAATCCTCGCTTGCCTCCACCAAGCAAATCCACGAGTTCATGAACCGGCTTTATCCGAACGACCGCGTTCTGATGGTCGGCGACCGGCGTCAGCATGAGGCGGTCGAGGCCGGGAGGCCCTTCGCGCAACTCCAGGAAGCTGGCATGAAGACGGTCAAGCTGGAGCAGATCGTTCGCCAGAAAGACCCGAAACTGAAACAGGTGGTCGAGCAGTTCGCGCGCGGAGAAGTGGGGAAAGCCGTACAAGGGTTGGAGCGGCAGGGCCGCGTCCACGAGGTGAAAGACCCGGCCGAGCGCGTCGCGGCAATCGCACGTGAGTACGCGCGATCGCCGGAGAGCACGCTTGTCGTTTCGCCCGACAACCGCTCTCGCGCGGAGATCAACCGCGCCATTCACGCCGAGATGCAAGGGCGGGGGCTTGTCGGCCGGGAAGAGCATAGAGTGCAAACGCTGGTTCCGCGCCAGGACCTCACCGGCGCGGATCGCGCTTGGGCCGCGCGTTACGACGCCGGCGACGTGCTGCGCTACTCGCGGGCGTCGAAGGAAACCGGCATCGGAAAAGGCGAGTACGCGCGGGTGAAAGAGATCGATGCGCCCAACAACCGGCTGACGGTGGAGCTGAGAGACGGCACGGAGCGGAGCTACGATCCGCGGCGGCAGCAGGGCGTCTCTGTCTATCGGGAAGAACCGCGCAATTTTTCCGTGGGCGACCGCATCCAGTTTACCGCGCCGGCCAACGATCTGAAGGTGGCCAACCGCGAACTGGGGACCGTCGAGGCCATCGGCCGGGACGGGCGGATGAGCTTGAAGCTGGACGGCGGCCGCGAGGTCGATCTCGACCCGCGCGCCCATCCGCATATCGATCACGGCTACGCGGTCACGAGCCATTCCAGCCAGGGGCAGACCGCCGAGCGGGTTCTCATCAACGTGGACACCGATCTGGGCGCGCGGGATCTGCTCAACAACCGTATGGCCTATGTTTCCGTCTCGCGTGGCGCGCACGATGCGCAGATTTTCACCAACAGCATTGAGAAGTTGCCGGCAGCGCTGGGGCATGACGTTTCCCACGAGAGCGCCCATGTGCCGGAGATGAAGCCAGAACAGAAGCAGGAGCAGACCATCACGCCGCAGCGGGAGATTGCGCCGAAGCAGGAGCAGAGCTTAGATATTGGCTTGGGCCTCTAGCGAAAAAGGTTGAGGCCTAGAACCCCTGTCTTAGCGTACGATTTTTAAGTAGTTCATCGTCCGTTTTTCCAGCGGGAGTTTTCACCTCATTCGAGGCAAGCATATGCAGATGATTCAATGCCCTAATTGTGGCAAGTTGACCGGATTCAAGAGGGCTCTCGGCTTTGGCACGTTCTTCATGGTGCTGCTCACTTGTGGCCTTTGGCTGTTGGCGATTCCGTTTTATCCGGCGCGATGCATGAGCTGTGGCCTGACACGCGGATCAGCATTCACACACAATTTCACCACATGGTATCGGGGCCTCAGTCCGGCCGCCAAGGCGCTTGTACTCATTCTTCCGGCACTGCTCTTTTTCGGTCTAGTGATGTTGAACTCGTTCCAGAACTCCAGAGCGCAACATAACCCGCAGAACGACGGACCAACAACAGACCTCTCGCCTGCTTCCGGGGATGCTGAATCGGTGATCCGTATTAGCGCCAAAAACCTCATCGCTGAATTCCAACAAAGTGAAGCGGATAAAGAATTGAGAATCAAACGCGAGAGCCTTTCAACATATCTAAACGACAAAACGGAAACTGCAGATGACCGATATAAAGGCAAGAGGATACAGGTCACGGGAATTGTGACCGGAGTATTCATTCCTTCGATTGGAACTTCTCGCCGAGTTTTGGAAAGCAGGGGGAAAGGCATCTCTGATGAGCAAGGGGGAGCTGGTTCATTTATCACCATGGGTGGGCCTTATCCCCACTCCGTGGAAGAAACCCTGCTTCTGCCTGGGATCGAAGCGTGGTCTAAAACAGGAGACTCGCTGCAGCCCTTATTCGGACAGCCAAACATTGAGTCACTTGCTGGGCGGCTCGTTGTAGGCAAACAGGCCTCGATTCTATGTACCTTCAGATCCTCAAGTGGTTCTTCGCCAACTGAAGTCTCTATCTCTTTAGAGGATTGTATCTTGGAGTCTTCGCCGCCACTGTCAGCACCGACGGTGCCCGCACCTGTCGCAGCCCAGTCCATCGAAGAGCCAAATCAGAAATCAGAGGCCGACATGCTCTACCAACAGAAACGATATTCGGAAGCGTTGCCTCTTTTCGATCAGGGTTGTACGGCTGGTAATGGAGAGGCGTGCAAGGGACTCGGCGTGTTATATGCAAATGGACTTGGGGTTGCACAGGATCTTCCGCGTGCTGCTGAACTTTTCTCCAAATCCTGCAATAAAGGGAACGTCAGAGGGTGCTTTAACCTTGGTGTTAGTTACAAGTCTGGCAGAGGAGTGAAACAGAATTATTCCCGCGCGGCTACGCTCTTTTCCCAGTCCTGCAATGGGGGAGATGCAATGGGTTGCGAAGCTCTTGGCATCATGTACGAACTTGGCATTGGTTTGGCAAAGGATGCTTCTCGCGCGGCGTCTCTTTATTCCAAGGCTTGCAGTGAGGGCAACGCGAACGGATGCAATCACCTTGGTAAAACTACCGAGAACCAAGCCTCCGTAACCAAGGATAAATTAGATGAGGCATCGCGCATTATGGTGGCGATCATCGAGCAAAAGGTACACCCCGCTCCATTAGACGCGTCGTTCACGGCCCCCCAGATCAGTTCCGTCGATAAGGATGCTGGCGGTAATAGAAACGTGGCTGGAGGCAATAAACCCACGAAAGGCATAAGCGGGCAAGTCGTTCTCGTGTGCGTGATCGATCCCAATGGCAAATGCCAACACTGGGATGTTCTCAAGTCGATTGATCCAACAGAAGATCAGGCGGTCATTCGCGGATTATTAGGAGTCCATTTTCTGCCAGCGACAGAGTACGGACACCCTATTGCCTACCCGTATGTTGAAAAAGTCGCTCTTAAATTTGCTAAGTAGAAGAGGTCCGGTGGGCGTATAAACAGGTGCGTTCAGGCTTTACTTTGGCCACTGCGCGACGGTATAATGAAACGTAACTTAAAGGCGTTGGGCGCAGGCCGATATAACAGCGCAAGCCGTGGGAGTACGATACAGAAATCGCTAGTACAAGATTGGTTCTGGGCTTACCTCCAGTCTTGCCACAACTGGCCAAAGTAAGTATCCGAAAGGCCACGCTATCCCACTTAGGGGAAATCCAATATAAGGATTGTCCCTATGCGTGTTCATCCGGACGTTCAAGCTGCTTTACAAGCCATAAAAGCCGCCACTTCAAGCCCAACCCGTGAGTCGTTGTTCTGCACTCAAAATACAAAATACCAGGGTTTTTTTATCAAGCGACGGAAACCAGACGGGGATACCTGCCAAGTCGTAATCGGCCCAAGTCTGCTACGGTGGATTCTCGTTATTGTTCTGGTAGTTGTATGGCTGTTCCAGGGGGGAAATCCTGCCCAGCTACTCCGGAGCTTTTTACATCCATGAATTCTGCGTGGCCCTCATTCACGCTTGGCCGATTAGGCACACACCAAAACCGAAGATCTCAGGAAAGCAGACGGGCAGTCCGACGAGAGCGCGGCCTGATTTTGCGGCTGGGTTCAGCGTTCGGCAGAAGCAGTCGCACGCGGCCGCCTTGCCACGATTTCGTCTTGTGCCGCAGGGGGCATATTTGCCAGTGGGTGGGGTGGGGCGTCCATAATTGCAGAACATAAGAGGAGCGTCATGGACAACGATCATCAAATGTGGGGAATACACGGCGGACGCACTGGAGACGCTGATACGCTTTTTTTGCAAGGTGGGTGTGTAGCTCTCGGTTGGCACATCATGGGCAATTTAAGCAAACTTCCTGCAAATCGTGATGGGTTCAAAAACCGCGTGGCGGAGGCATTCCCAACCATGAAGCAGGGAGCCGTACCCGTCAGCGCCGGACAACTTTATCGATTTGTGCATGAGGCCAAGAGTGGCGACATTGTTGTCTACCCTTCCAAGAGCGACAGACATATTCATATCGGTCGAATTGAAGGCGATTACGAATACAGTCCGAAGCAAGAAATCTCCTACCCTAACCACCGAAAGGTGAAATGGATAAAAGATTTTCCCCGTACCCATTTTTCGCAAGGGGCTTTGCATGAAATAGGGGCGGCTATGAGCTTCTTTGCGGTCAAAACATACGCCGATGAATTTTGGGCTACCATCGAGGGCAAAGATGTATCTGTGCCCGTTGCACAGGATGAAACGGTTTCCCTTGTTGCGAGCGACATTGAAGATCAAACAAGCGATTACATTCTGAAAAAGCTCGCGCAGGAATTGAAAGGCGGCTCCTTCGAGGATTTTGTCGCCCACCTTCTACAGGCGATGGGGTACAAAACTCAACAGCCTAAACGCGGCAAGGGCGCAGATGGCGGGGTCGATATAACAGCCCACAAAGACGAACTCTGTTTTGAGCCGCCTATCATCAGGGTGCAGGTCAAAAGCACGGAAGGGAAGAACGGCGACAAGGATGTGAGTGCGCTGTATGGCAAGCTTAATCCTGGCGAGAAGGCTCTTTTTGTCACGCTTGGCGAGTTCACACCCCCAGCCGAGAACTTTGCGCGGAATAAATCCGATCTCCGTTTAATCAATGGCAACGAGCTTGTGAAGCTTATCTTTCAGCATTACGAAAAATTCGACAGCCGCTATAAGGGGATTCTTCCCCTCAAAAGGGTTTATATTCCTGACCCAGAAGAGGCAGAAGAATAAGCTTTGCATAAATCTAAATCGCGGTTTAGGCGCAGTACATCATGGTGGTTCCGCATACCCATGCGGGCATTAAGGCACAATGGGTAAGTCTTGCCCCTCAATTGGTTCCTTTTAACGCATGATAAAGGACATTATCATGCGTATAATATGGCCATGACGACCACCGCTCTTCAGGTCCAGTCCCCTGCCCTGCCCTCCGTCTTCACGGCCCAGCCCCAGGCCAGAAAACGGATGCGGGATTTCTTCAGCTCGCACATCCGCAATAAAAACACCCGACGCGCGTACCTTGAGGCAGTCCGGCAGTTCTCCGCCTTCTGCGCCGGCGTCGGCATCGAGGATCTGGCCCAGGTCGAGCCGATCCACGTGGCGGCCTTCGTTGAAGACCAGCTCCGGGAGCATTCCCGGCCGACCGTGAAGCAACGGCTGGCCGCTCTGCGGATGCTCTTCGATTGGATGGTGGTCGGCCAGGTGATTCCGTTGAATCCCGCGCACAGCGTGCGCGGCCCGAAGCACACGCAGAAAAAGGGCAAGACGCCGGTGCTTACCCCGGAGGAGACGCGGACGCTGCTCGATTCCATCGACACCGCCTCCCTGCCCGGCCTGCGCGACCGCGCGTTGATCGGCCTCATGGTCTACACCTTTGCCCGCGTGGGCGCGGTGATCGGTATGCGGGTC
>Ga0224528_1002181_pt1 | contig 11508 bp, 7 predicted proteins | sample CBST25metaG_2_FD_179888 | JGI IMG/M metagenome (GOLD analysis project Ga0224528, IMG submission 179888) | Peat soil microbial communities from Stordalen Mire, Sweden - C.B.S.T25 | ecosystem: Environmental > Terrestrial > Soil > Wetlands > Peat | place: Sweden: Norrbotten County, Stordalen Mire...
ATGTTGATGATCCCCACGGCTCCCAGCCCCAGCGTCACAATGCCCACGCCGCCCAGGAAGACGTCCATGGCGTCGAAGATGGCGCTGATCATTTTGAGTTCCTGGATCGAGTCCCACTCGTTGAAGGCGTCCTTGAAGGAAGGATCGAAGCCATGGCGGGTGGCGACCACCTGGTGGACGGCCTTCATGGCGGCAGTGGCATCCCCTCGGGTCGTGGGCTGGTACTGGATGAAGCTGATCGCGTCTCGGGCTACATTCTCGCCCTTCATGGCGAAGAGTTCCTGCATGGTGCTCAGGGGAATATAGACCTTCTGGTTGTCGCCATCGTTGTTGCCGCGGCCAATGGATTCCACGCGGCCCACGACGGTAAAGGCGATGTCGTTGATGTTGATGGTCTCGCCCATGATGGGATGGCCGAGCGAGAGCAGTTCAGCGGCCTTTTTGCCCAGAACCACGACGCGGCGGCGGTCGGCCTGGTCGGATTCATCCAGGAAGCGCCCCTCGGCGATGGGAATGATGCGAATGACGGCGTAGTTCGGCTCGACGCCCAGGACTTGGCCGGAAGTATTAGACCAGGCGCTGACCTGGTAGAGATCTCCACGGCTCAGGATCGAGGTGACAGCGCGAATCTCGGGGCGGGCCCGCATGGCGGCCACGTCGCCCGAGGTGAGTTGATAGGGCCTCATGCCGGTGTGCTGGTTGGAGAGCGCCGGAATGGTTCCTCCGCCCATGAAGACCACGTCGTTGCCAAAGGTGGCGAACTGCTTGTGCTGGCCGGAACGGAAGCCTTCACCCAAGCCCACCAGGACCAGCAGAGAGCCCACGCCCCAGGCAATCCCGAACATAGTCAGGAAGGTGCGCAGTTTGTTGGCCAAGATGGCTCGGAAGACCTGGCCGAGTGTGTCGGAAAAAGTCTGCATGACGTTTGGACGCCGAGGAAAGGCGCTTGCAGAACCATACGCAAAGGGCACGGTCCTGGTTCCGCGCCGACGCAGAGATCTTCCCTGGCGGCTACGCTGTTCATCCCGTTCGGTCAGGGTGAAATCGCGGTTAAGGCGCCTGGTTGCCGTTGGGGTTGAAACCGACGAGCCGCAGAGGCTCGGAAAGCGTAAAGATCAGCGCAGTTCCGGGCTCGAGCCTGGCCTGGGGGTGGCTGACCAGCAGATGCGCTGTGACGACGCCGGCCCCGATCAGACCGCCGGTCAAAGCGCCGACCGGGCCACCCAGGATGGCGCCGGTTGTAACTCCTGCGCCCACTGCGCCGCCATATTCGATACCGTCGCGCTTGGCGCGGGAGTCGGGATTGATGGTTCCTTCGCTGCCGACGTGGGTTCTGGAGCCGGGGGTCCCGGTGACTTCGGCGTGGAGCTTGTAGCGCGTGCCGTCGGGCAGAAGGACCGCTTCGGGTTGCAGGCGCATGGTCCCATGACCGCCAACATGGCCGCTGGAGACCTCGACGACTTTGCCGTCAATCTCGGCTCCGGCGGGGATCAGCACTTGGCCCCCTTGCAAAACATCGGAACCGACGCGGCTGCGGAATGCCTCGCCCTGCTCGGTCGTAGCGGTGGAAAGCCCCTCCAGCAGGCGGACGCGAATGGTGGTGCCTTCGGCGAGCACGCCAGGAGGCAAAGGACGTAGATGGACAATATCACCGTCCGGGTCGGCAAAATCGGAGCGGCTGGCCAGGGTCGGCTGGGCCGGCGCAGCGGCACGCGGCTGCACCGCAACGATTCCGGAGTCCGGATCCACATAGTTGGCCGAAGGATCTACGGAGGAAGGCTGAGGCCGGGACTGGTATTGGTCCTGAGGAGGCGCAACCGGACGCCCGGCTGGAGGCTTGGCGGCCGGAGTGCTGGAGGTTTCGATGGTGTCGTCCGCGGGAGGATTCGAGGTGCCCTGATACGGGCTGGCCTGGCTCGAATCCTGCGCTCCGAGGGTGGCAGCGGCGACGACAAACAAGGCGCATAAAACAATCGTCCGGTTCATCCAAATCTCCTTTTGGGCGGGAGAGAGCAGAAATCTCCCGTATATTGCAAACCCCGCCGGGCGGTCCAAGTTGCGCGAGATCTCTGGTTTTGGCGGCCGTGCGCAACTCACCCAACGTAAGACTAGCGTGCATTTCGATTCGCTGGAGTGCTGGGAAGCCGCCCAGGTGCCTAAAGCGGCACGAATCAAGCGAGTTACCCCTGGACGCTCCGGAACCGCGATCTACGAAACCAGGCGCGTGTGAGCGCAATTACACGGGCGGCAGCGCTCAGGTTTGCTAGAATCCGAACGGAACGTAACGCTATCAAGCAATGGACTGAGAGGAGATTCCGAACGTGCAAGAGCTTCTGGATACGATTCAGAGCGCTGCCGGAGAGGCTCTCGCCGTGGATCGCCGCCCCAAACTGAACGACCGGCTGCAGCACCGCATTATGAGGATCGATATGACTGAGATTGTTGCCATTCGTGCACGCGAGGTCCTGGACTCTCGCGGCAACCCTACCGTGGAAGCAGACGTAATTCTGGAGAGCGGAGCATTGGGCCGCGCCATTGTGCCATCGGGCGCCTCCACCGGCGAACATGAAGCGGTGGAACTGCGCGACGGCGACAAGAGCCACTTTGGCGGCAAGGGCGTTTTGCAGGCCGTAGCCAACGTGGAAACCGTGATTGCACCCGAGTTGGAAGGCATGGACGCCGCCAACCAGCGCCTGCTCGACCGCACAATGATCGAGTTGGATGGGACTCCGAACAAAAGCAAGTTGGGAGCCAACGCGATTCTGGCTGTTTCCATGGCCGCAACCCGCGCCGTGGCCCAGACGCTGGAGATTCCGCTTTACCGGTACCTGGGCGGCATCAATGCCTCTGTGCTGCCGACGCCGATGTTGAATGTGCTCAATGGCGGAGCCCATGCCGACAGCAACGTGGACTTCCAGGAGTTCATGATCATGCCGGTGGGCGCCGAGCGGTTCTCCGAAGCGCTGCGCTGGGCTGCGGAGACCTTCCACGCACTGAAGAACGTGCTGAAGAAGAAGGGTTACAACACGGCGGTGGGCGACGAGGGCGGCTTTGCTCCCTCCCTGAAGTCCAACGCCGAAGCCATCGAACTCATCCTTGAAGCCATTGAGGCAGCCGGCTACAAGCCCGGCGAGCAGATCGCCATTGCTCTCGATCCCGCCTCCAGCGAGTTCTACAACAAGGAAACCGGCAAGTATATCTTCAAGAAGAGCGACAAGCGCGAGTTGTCGAGCGAAGAGATGGTTGACTTCTACGACAACTGGACGAAGCAGTATCCAATTGTGTCGATCGAAGACGGCCTGGCCGAGGATGACTGGGCGGGCTGGAAGCTGATGACCGACAAGATGGGCGGACGCATCCAGTTGGTGGGCGACGATCTGTTCGTCACCAACACCAAGCGCATCCAGCGCGGTATCGAAGAGGGTGTGGCCAACTCGATCCTGATCAAGGTCAACCAGATCGGCACCGTCACCGAATCGCTGGAAGCCATCGACCTGGGCCGCCGCTACGGGTACACGTCGGTGATCTCGCACCGTTCGGGCGAGACCGAGGACACCTTCATCGCCGACCTGGCCGTGGCCACCGGCGTGGGGCAGATCAAGACCGGTTCGGTGAGCCGCACCGACCGCATCGCCAAGTACAACCAGTTGCTCCGCATCGAAGAGGAACTGGGCTCCGGCGCCGCTTTCCTGGGCATCGAGAGCATCAACTACAACGACTAACCACCTGCGCGGAAACCCGGAGAGATGCAGATGCAGTCTCCGGGTTTCCGCCGCCTTCTCCCTTCCGAACGCCTGAGCCGTTTTTCCTCTGTACAACTGAGCGATAATAGATAAAGAGTGTCCTTTCGGCTCCCCACGGAGTTTTGAGTTGCTGTGTGAAGCCCAAGGCTAGCCATAAGCCAAATTGAAGGGTCCGGTTTGTCGGCGGACCTGCTTGAGGCAGAACCCGAGTTCCCCGACTCAACCGGCAACCAAGGAATCCATACGTGTCCATTACCAAACGTCCTGTCGTTCTGACCATCCTCGATGGATGGGGCTATCGCGCCGAAACCGCCAACAATGCCATCGCGCTGGCCAAAAAGCCCACCTACGATCTGCTGATGCGCGAATATCCCAATACATTGATCCAGGCCTCGGAGAAGTTCGTCGGCCTGCCCAGCGGGCAGATGGGCAACAGCGAAGTCGGCCACTTGAATATCGGCGCCGGCCGCATCGTGCAGATGGACATCACGCGCATCGACGTGATGGTGGCCGAAAACACGCTCAAGGACAATCCGGAGCTGATTGCCAGCTTTGCGCACGCGCAGCAGAAGGGTCGCGCATTGCACCTGCTGGGGCTGGTCTCCGACGGCGGCGTCCACAGCCACGAAGAGCACCTTTACGCGATTCTGCGCGCGGCCAAGCAGTTCGGGCTGACGCGGGTCTTTGTCCATGTCTACCTGGACGGCCGCGACACACCGCCAACCTCCGGCGCGGATTACGTGGCCAAGCTGGAGCAGAAGATGCGCGAGTACGGCGTGGGCAAGATCGCGTCGGTGAGCGGCCGCTACTATGCAATGGACCGCGACAAGCGCTGGGAGCGTCAGCGCAAGGCCTTTGACGCCATGGTACACGGCAAGGGCGAGTGCGTTGCAGCCAGCGATGCAGTGACCGCCATCCGCGCCAGCTACAACACCGGCGTGAACGACGAGTTCGTGATTCCCACGGTGATTGTGGACGCAAACAAGCAGCCGGTGGGCCTGATCCGCAACGAAGACGCAGTACTGAACTTCAACTTCCGCGCCGACCGCGCACGCCAGGTGACCCGCGTGCTCACCCGGGAAAGCGGCATCAACACCGAGGGCGGGCGCAATCTGGACGGCTGGGAAGCTCTGGACGCGACCATTCCCCGCGCTGAGCTGCCCAAGAACCTGCACTACACCTGCATGACGCAGTACGACGAGAAGTTCCAGTTGCCGATCGTGAGCCCGCCGCAGTCGATGCAGCACCTGCTGGGCAACATGCTGGCCGACGCCAACCTGCGCAATCTGCGCACCGCGGAGACAGAGAAGTTTGCGCATGTGACCTTCTTCTTCAACGGCGGACGGGAAAAACCGTTTGGCGGAGAAGAGCGGATTCTGACGCCCTCGCCCAAAGTGGCCACCTACGACCTGATGCCGGAGATGAGTTCGGTGAAGGTCGGCGACAGCATCGAGAAGGCGATTCTCGACGCCAGCTTCGACGTGGTGATTGCCAACTTCGCCAACCCGGATATGGTGGGGCACACCGGCGTTCTGCCTGCGGCGATCAAGGCCGTTGAGGCCGTGGATGTACAGTTGGCGCGCGTTTACAAGGCTGTGCGTGAGCGCAACGCCATCTGGCTGGTGACTGCCGATCACGGCAACTGCGAAACAATGGTGGATCCGATCACTGGCGAACCGCACACCGCGCATACCACCAACCCGGTGCCGTTTATCTATGTCGCCGAGGAAGCGAAGAACTTTCGCCTGCGCACGGACGGATCGTTGCGCGACATCGCACCGACCATCATGAGCCATCTGCACATGGGACTTCCCGCGGAAATGAGCGGACGCGACATGCGGATTCCGATCGCGAAATAACTTCCATCGCCAGACAGAAAAGCCCCGCTGCAAAGCGGGGCTTTTTTATTGCTCGGAACGGTGGGTGGCTTGGCTACTTCAGGTTGGCCATCAGCGCGTCGAAGGCCGCTCTCGAAGGACGGGTAAGGGACTCCGGAAGCGTGGAAAGCGGCTCATCGACGACGTTGAGCAGGTCAATGAAGGTGGGCTGTTCGGTGTTGATGTAGAAGACCCCGGTCAGAATCTCGTCGTTGGTCTGCGCCTCCATCAGGGTGCGGACCGCGTTGGCCTTGTCGGTGGGGTCGTAGTCCTCCAGTAGCTTACGCAGGCGAAGGTTGGAGCCATCGTGCATCTCCACTTCGTAGATCTGGCCGGAGTCGTAATCGACCTCAATGTCATCGAAGCTGGCCACAAAGCCGATCTCGTTGATGGGCTCGTCGTTCTCCTGCATGAACTTGTAGCTCTTGGTCGAGCCTTCGTGATCGTTGAAGGTGACGCAGGGGCTGATCACATCGAGCAGCACCGTACCCTTGTGGGCGATGGCGGCCTTGAGCATGGAGAGTAACTGTTTCTTGTCGCCGGAAAAGGACCGCCCAACAAACGTCGCTCCCAACTGAATCGCCAGCGCGCAGGTGTCGATGCCCGGCAGGTCGTTGATGACGCCGGTCTTGAGCTTCGATCCAAGGTCGGCCGTAGCTGAGAACTGGCCTTTCGTGAGGCCATACACGCCGTTGTCCTCGATGATGTAAATCATCGGCAGATTGCGGCGCATGAGGTGGACGAACTGGCCCATGCCGATGGAGGCGGTATCGCCGTCGCCGGAGACGCCTATCGTCGTCATCTGGTGGTTGGCCAGGATAGCGCCCGTGGAGATGGCCGGCATGCGCCCGTGGACGCCGTTGAAGCTGTGTGCGCGGCTGAGAAAGTAGGCGGGGCTCTTCGACGAGCAGCCGATGCCGCTCATCTTCATCACTCGCTCCGGCTCGACGCCCATCTCGAACAAGGCTTCGACGATGCGTTCGGAGATGCCGTTGTGCCCGCAGCCGGGGCAGAGAGTGGACTTGCCGCCGCGGTACTCCAGAATGGGCAGACCAATGTGGTTGACTTTGGGACTGGGAGTTGCGGTCGCCATTTTAGAAGCCCTCCTTGGTGGCAAATGCATCGCTGATGGTGCGCGCGTCGAGCGGCAAGCCGTTGTAGTGTAGGATGCTGCGCAGCTTCACTACCTGGTCGGCGGGAAGATCGAGTTTGAGCAGGCTGGCCAACTGCGCGTCCCGGTTCTGTTCGACGACATAGACGCGCTCGTGGGAGGCGACGAAGTCGTGAATCTCGCGGGCAAAGGGATAGGCGCGAATGCGTAGATAATCCGCATCGCGGCCGTGCTCCTTCTTGATCTGGTCGAGGCTTTCGCGCAAAGCGAAGTCCGTGGAACCGAATGCCAGGAAGCCGACCTTCGAGGTTCCGTTCTTCACCACGACCGGCGCCGGAACCAGCGTGCGCGCGCTCTCGAACTTCCGCGCCAGCCGCTCCATCACTTCCTGGTACTCGTCCGGCTTTTCGGTGTAGATCGCGGCGTCATTGTGCCCCGAGCCGCGGGTGAAATAAGCAGCCTTGGGATGGATCGTTCCAGGCAGGGTGCGCCACCCGATGGCATCGCCGTCCACGTCGCGGTAACGCGCGAACCCGCCCAGCCGGTTCAGGTCCTCGGCGGTCAGAACCTTGCCGCGGTCCAGAGGCTTTTCGGGGTAAATAAAGGGTTCCGACATCCAGTTGTTCATGCCCAGGTCGAGATCTGTGAGGACAAAGACCGGGGTCTGCAGGCGCTCGGCCAAATCGAAGGCTGCATACGTCAGCTCGAAACACTCCTTGACCGAGCCCGGCAAGAGGATGATGTGCTTGGTGTCGCCATGGGAGAGGAAGGCCACGGAAAGCAGGTCGGATTGCTGGGTGCGGGTGGGCATACCCGTGGAAGGTCCGGTGCGCTGCACATCGACAATCACGCCGGGGATTTCGGCGTAGTAGCCCAACCCGGCGAACTCGGTCATCAGCGAGAGCCCTGGGCCGGAGGTCGCGGTCATGGAGCGTGCGCCGGCCCACCCTGCGCCCATCACCATACCGATGGCAGCCAGCTCGTCCTCGGCCTGAACGACAGCGAAGGTGGCCTTGCCGTCGGGCGTCAGGCGGATTTTCTTGAGCAGGTCGGCGGTAGCTTCAATCACCGAGGTCGAAGGCGTGATGGGATACCAGGCAACCACCGTGACGCCCGCAAAGACTGCGCCCATGCCGCAGGCGGCGTTGCCGTCGACAACGATCTTGCCCGCCGTCTTGTCCATCTGTTCGATCACGAACGGGTCCTGCTTGGGCAGGTTCTCCGCAGCATAGTCGAAGCCCGCCTTGACCGCGCCGAAGTTCAGATCGAAAACCTTCTGCTTGCGCGAGAATTGCTTGCGCAGACCGCTCTCGACAACGCCCAGGTCGATCTGGAGCAACTGCGAGACCACGCCCACATACACCATATTCTTCACCAGCTTGCGCAGCTTGGCCTCGGGGCAGACAGAAGCGGTGATCTTGTCAAAAGGGACCGGATAGCAGACAACGTCGTCTCGGTACTGCTTCAGGTCCAGGTTCTCCTCGTAGATGGCAGCCCCGCCGGAAGGAAGATCCAGCATGTCCTGGCGCGCCGTCTCTGGATTGAGCGCCACCAGAATCTCCGCCTCGCGCTTGCGGGCCACATAGCCCTCTTTGCTGGCGCGGATGATGAACCATGTGGGGAGGCCGGCGATGTTGGAGGGAAAGAGGTTCTTTCCACTGACCGGAACGCCCATTCCGAAGATGCTCTTCAACAGAACGCTGTTCGCGGATTGGGAGCCGGAGCCGTTTACCGTTGCTACGTTGATACTGAAGTCATTTGCTACGCGCTTGCTCGTGCTCAGTGCGCCCTGATCTTGACCAAGGGCCAGATTGCCTGTCGCCATGGGGCGGAATTCCCTTCCGATGAGCCCTCAAAAACAAGGGCCGATCACTCACACACGTGTGATTATAGTCACGGGCGAGGACCTTCGTCGCGGTCAGGAACGCAAGGAAAATCCCGGAAAAACGCGGCTCCGAGGGGAAGCCGCTGAAATTGGAGCGTTTTTAGCCAAAAAAGCCCTTACCGGCAAGGAACCGCATCAGGCGCCAAGCACCAGACGCACCGAGTCGCGGCGCCAGCGGGCAAGCAGGGTGCTGGCCACCACGATCAGCGCCAGGGTAATGCCGATCCACAGACCGTAAATGCCCCAATGCAGAAGAAAGCAGAGGCTTAGCCCCAGCGGAAGCCCCAGAACCCAATAGCCCACCAAGTTGGCCAGCATCGGAATGCGCGTCTCGCCCAGGCCGCGTAGGGCGCCGGTGGAAACCGTCTGAATGCCGTCGAAGATCTGGAAGGCCGCAGCCAGGGCAAGCAGGCCAGGGGCGACGGCCATCACCTTGGGGTCGCGGGTGTAGAGGGCAACCAGCGGGCCCGGCACGGTGATGAATGCAACCGCTGCCAGCAGCATGAATCCCGTGCCCAGTGCGAGTGCCAGCCAGCCGGCGCGCCGTGCGCGAGCGCTGTCCCCCGCGCCGACGGCGTGGCCCACGGAGACCGCGGCAGCCGAGGAGACGCCGAGCGGCACCATGTAGGTGAGGCTGGCGTAATTGAAGACGATCTGGTGCGTAGCCAAAGCCACCGGGGTGAGCCAGCCGGCGGAGAGAGTGGCCAGGTTCCACGCACCCACTTCGAGCAGAATCTGCCCGGCGGCGGGCGCTCCCAGACGCACCAGTTCCTTGAGTCTGATCAGGCTCGGACCGGGCCAGTTGCGGAAGAGCGGATGGCCCCGCCGCCGCTCGTAGCGCCACGCAAAACCCAGCAGCGAAGCGGCCATCAGGATGCGAGAAAGCACCGTCGAGAGCGCCGAGCCGTTGACGCCCATGGCCGGAAATCCCCAATGGCCGTAGATGAGCAGCCAGTTGCCGAACCAGTTGAGCAGGTTGGCGGCGACGTAAGTGATGGTGATGACTTTGGCGTCGCCGACGGCCTGCAGGTAGCGGCGCGTGCCCCCGTAGAGCAGCAACGGAAGCGTGCCCCAGTTGAGAATGCGCAGGTAACCGGCGGCCGGGGAAGCCACCTCATGCGCGATGCCGGAAGGCGCAAAGCCGAAGCTGGCCAAGGCAACCAGCAGCATCAGTGGCAACGTAAGGATGCAGGCCATGTAGACGCCCTGCGCCAGCCAGCGATGGCACTCCTCGTGGTCGTTGCGACCGTAAGCCTGCGATACCAGCGTGTCCAGCCCCAGCAGCAGCCCGAAACCGCAAAGCGAAGCCGTGTAATAGACGGCATTGCCCAGAGCGACCGCGCCGATCGACGCCGGCCCCAGCCTGCCCACCATAATCGTATCGACAATTCCTTGGGCCACCCAGCCCAACTCACTCAGCACCACCGGAACGGCCAGCGCCACCATCGCGCGCAGTTCCGGCTTCCACTTGGCTTCGACTTGCCCCATCTTTTTAATCTACATGGCAGGGTGGACCAGGCGGCCGGCGAGGGCGCAGTTCGCGCCGCACCACGACTACGAGCCAATCAAGTGGGTTGTCTCATTTGCCTCATTCCCCCTTCGGCTGCGATCATCCCAGCGATCACTTTTCCTGGGGGATCCATCGCATGAACAGAATCGCCTTGCTTGCCGCCGTCCTTGCAGCCGCTTCCCTTCCCCTCGCCGCGCAACCCTCCGGCTGGCCGCCTTCGGCGGAACATCCCACCATCGCGGTCTGGCCCGGCGCAGCTCCCGGCGCGCCTGTCAATCCTCCCGCCGAGGCCGACACCACCAGCCCCAAGGACAACCTGATCGCCGGGCGCCCCCTGGTTCGCCTGGGCAACGTCTCCTCGCCCACCCTTACCCTCTACGCCCCCAAAGGCAAGAACACCGGCGCGGCCGTCGTGGTCTTTCCCGGCGGCGGCTACAACATCCTGGCCATCGACCTCGAAGGCACAGAGGTCTGCGACTGGCTCAACTCCGCCGGCGTCACCTGCTTCGTTCTCAAGTACCGCGTCCCGTCGACTGGCCCATTCCCCAAGTCTGCCGCGGCCTTGCAGGACGCCCAGCGCGTCCTCGGTCTGGTCCGCCAGCACGCCGCCGACTGGGGCGTTGACCCCAACCGCATCGGCGTTCTTGGCTTCTCCGCCGGAGCGCACCTCGCCGCCGCACTCAGCACGCATTTCAACCAGCGCCTCTACCCGCCTATCGACGCGGCCGACCAAGCCAGCTGCCGCCCCGACTTCGCCGTCATCGTCTACCCCGGCTACCTGGCCCTCGCCGACAAGAACTTCGCACCCAACCCCGACATCGTTCCCACAGAAAAAACCCCACCCCAATTCATCGTCCAGGCCGAAGACGATCCCGTGCACGTGGAGAACGCCACGGTCTACTTCATGGCCCTCAAAAACGCTAAGGTCCCGGCCGAGCTCCACATCTATGCCCAGGGAGGCCACGGCTATGGCCTGCGCCGTACCGAGCTTCCGGTAACCTCCTGGCCGGAGAGCGTCGAAGTCTGGCTGCGCACAATCAAGGTTCTGCCCGCTAAATAAGCTCTACAATCAATGCATGTTGCTCGCCATTCTCACCGTCTCCGACCGCTGTTCGCAGGGTCTGCTCACCGACACCGCTGGCCCATCGGTTACCGCGCTTCTTAGCCGGCAATGGCCCCAGGCCGAGCTTCGCACCGGCCTCGTCCCCGACGACGAAGACCTCGTCACCGCCCACCTCGAAGACCTCTGCAACCAGGGCGCAGCCCTCATTCTTACTGTCGGCGGCACCGGCCTCGGCCCCCGCGACCGCACCCCCGAGGCCACCCGCCGCTTCATCGACCGCGAAGCCCCCGGCATCGCCGAGGCCATGCGCTCTATGGGC
>Ga0224528_1002182_pt1 | contig 11502 bp, 12 predicted proteins | sample CBST25metaG_2_FD_179888 | JGI IMG/M metagenome (GOLD analysis project Ga0224528, IMG submission 179888) | Peat soil microbial communities from Stordalen Mire, Sweden - C.B.S.T25 | ecosystem: Environmental > Terrestrial > Soil > Wetlands > Peat | place: Sweden: Norrbotten County, Stordalen Mire...
ATCGCCCTCAATCTGCTCAAACAGGAAACCACTTTCAAGCGTGGGATCAAAGGCAAAAGGCTCAAGGCCGCCTGGAACCATCCCTACCTGCTGAAATTGCTGGGAATTTGATATGCGTCGGCCCTGCACTTGCTCCTCTTCGTCGCCATGGCTCAGCCGGAGGTTGAATCCATCGCCCAGGCCCGCCCCGGCAATGTCGAAGAGATGTTTCGCGCCGCCGCCGCCCAGGAGATGGCTGCCCGCCGCGAATTGCTCCTCGCCCGCCTGCACGAGCAGGGCGCCCTCACCCTCGATCTCAACCCCGCGGCGCTTACTTCCTCCGTCCTGAATCAGTACCTCAACATCAAGGAACGGGCGATGGTATAGAAGCAAGACACCGTGCCGCGGTCGCCTCTCGCCGGTTCTCCCCCCTCAAGCGCTCGCGCTCAAACTTTGCTAACTAAGTTGACTCTCGTCAATGGATAGCGCGACAAATCGGTTACTCTCTGTGTCAAAGTAAACAAAACCCGGCGGTTGGCCGGCCTTCCCCGCATGTTGCACGTTGCCGCCAACCCCAGGTAGACCGCGCCAGCGCGGCCAGGGAGGCATCATGCAAGCACAGGCTCATCCACTCGAACCCTTCTTTCAGCAGGTGGTTCGCAACAGTTACGAGGGCAAGCTGGGACTGCGCGATCCGGAGGTCACCGGCTACGTGGCCCGCCTGCTCTGCGCGTTCTCCGAGGCTGACAAGCTTTACATGGTGCGCGACGCCATGGGCCGCCCTGTCGAGGAACTCGATGTCATGATGCAGGCCGCCGACCCGGTGCATGGTGACGCGCCTTCCTTCGATGCAGAGCGCTCGGTGCGTAAGTACATCGGCGACTACGCGCTCTTTGTCGGCGGCATGTACCCGGAGGCTTCTGACTCCATGCGCCGCCATCGCCGCCATCATCCCAGCCTGGGCGAGTTGATTCGCGCGGGCAAGGAGAGCTACTTCATCGTCAGCCAGTTCAACCTCTTCGAGTACGCCGAGGAGGCTCCCCTGTTTGCGCGTCTCTCCGACAGCTTCGAGCGCTGCATCCTGGGCCTGACCATGGTGCGCGAAGACCTTGGCCCTCGCAAGCCCCTGATGCTTCCGCCCCAAGAGAGTCAAGGATGAGTTCTACATCCAGGTTTTCCAGGTCTCGATCTTGAGACCTGGAAAACCACAACACGGTTCCACTCCGGAACCTATTCCGACCAGACGCCCAACACGTTCCCTGCGCCGTCGGAAAAGTGGAAGCGCCGCCCACCGGGAAACTCGAAGGTGGGTACCACGATGCTGCCGCCCGCGGCCACGATTGCATCCTCCGTCGCCTTCAGGTCCGCGGAGTAGAGTACGATGAGCGGCGCGGTTCCGCCCGGCTCCTGCTCTTTCGTGCGCTTGGCGAAGCCGCCATTCGCTCCGGCGCTGGCCGCGTCGAAACTGACGTAATCCGGTCCCCAATCCTGGAAGCTCCAGCCGAAGACGGCGGAGTAGAACTGCTTGGTCCGCTCAATGGATGTGGAAGTGAACTCGATGTAACCGATCTTGTGGTGATGCGCGGGATGGCTCATAGCTCTTCTCCTTCTGCGTTGTGTTCCATGGGATCAAGGGAAAGGCGGGGCGGACTCGCGAGGTACGCGTCTACCTTACAGACTCAGGAGCCTGCTGTGCAAGAGCTATTGTGCGCATCAACGCCCAAGCTGCAGCGCAACCCCGCCGCTGATCGACCGGCCCGGCATGGCCACTCTCTGTATCTCCTGGTAGCCGGTATTACTTAGATTGCCGAGACGAAGATACGGCCGCAGTCTCCCCGAGTCATGCGTCAAGGAAGCGTTCCACACCGGGTAAGCGGTCTGATGATAGCGTTGCGCAATCTGCACCGTGTTGTTCAGAGTCACGGCGCGGCCCAGCGCGGAAGTCCACGAGGCATGAATGTTTTCGACCGGGTAGTTGAAGATGTATTCCGACTGCAAACCGTGCAAAGCGTCCTGCGCACCTTGGAGCCCGGTCCAGGCGATTCGGACTGTCTGTGTCTTCGTCGGAATCCACGTCATGGAAGTCTCCACCCCGCGAAAGTGCAAGCCGCTGAGGTTGGCCGCCTGCCAGGGCTCGGTCGTGTTGGCGCGTAGATAGTCGATGGCGTCGTGCTGGCGGCTGTAAAAGCCGGTGACGGAAAGCAGCAGGCGGCTGGAGGCAGCCCAATCCGCGCCGCCCTCGCCGCTCCAGGCAGACTCGGGCTTTAACTTGGAGTTACCGAGGGTGGCGGGGTCGGAATAATAAAGGTCAGTGTAAGTCGGAAGACGGAATCCATAGCCGCCACTGGCCCGTAGCTTCAGCCCATTCTTGATGCGCAAGCTTCCCGCCAGGTGAGGAGCCAGCGCAGATTGCAAGCCGCCGGAGAATAACTCTTCGCGCAGCCCGGCAGAGAGATTCCAGCGCTTTGCCGCAGGTTGCAGGTCCAGGTCAATGTAACCCGCGCCGCGATTGCGTGCGTGCAGGCCGAGGTTGTTGCTGTGGATGCTGTCGCCGTCCGACTCCAGCCCAAACAAAAGCACGGGGGACGAAGCAATCGGCAGCGTGTGCCGCAGAGAAGCCTGCCAGGAGCCGTCGATGTGGTTGTTTTCGTAGACAGACGGGGCGTTGCGCAGCAGGACAAACTCATCCGTGTGGCGTCGATAGCCAAAGCCCGCCACCGTGCGTCTGCCGAGTTCCTGCCGTAGGGAAGCAAACCACCCCTTGGTGCGCTCCCACGAGTTATAAGAGCCATAAAACTGATTAGCGCCAAAGGAACGGTCGCTGGCCGCGAAGAGCAGGTCGGAGACGCCGAGGCGCGAGCCCATCCAACTCTCCAGCGAAGCGTCTTCGTTGCGGTAGTCGCGGTCGGTCATGAATCCAGAGGAGGAGTTGCGGCTGGCCGTGAGCCGCAGGCTCGCCTGCTTGCGGGCCAGTTCAGCCAGTAGAGAATCTTCATAGGCGCCGAAGCTTCCCGCCCCGGAACGCAGGCGCAGCGACGAGACGGAAGGCGCCGCGGTGAGAAAGTCGACTACGCCGCTCAACGCGTCCGCGCCGTGCAGGGTCGAACCTGCCCCGTGCAGCACCTGGATCGAATCCATCGCCTCCAGGGGGATGGGCAGATCCAGGTTGTGATGCTCCGTCTGGCTGTCGTTCACGCGGAATCCATTCACGAGCACCAGCGTCTGCGCAGAGCCGCCGCCGCGCAGCGACAGGTCAGATTGCGCGCCGCCCGCCCCACGCTGTTCGAGAAAGATGGACGAGTCGTCCCGCAGCAGATCGAGCGGGGTTGCCAGCGTAAGTATTCTGCCTTCGATCGGCAGAATGAGCACGGTCGATGGGGATTCCGCCAGCGGTGTAGGCACTGCCGAACCGAGAACCACCATGGTCTCGGAGGGATGGGGGAGTACTGCGCCTTGCGGCGAGGAAGCTTGCGGTGCAGAGCCGCTTTGCGCGAAGGCCGAGAGTGCGTACAACGCCATGGAAAGGCTGCTTAGGGTGCGTATTGGTTTTTGAGTTTTCATGTTTTGTCTCTCCGATCCTGCGCGTCTCCCGGTCGAACGGCAAGCGTAATTCGATGTTGTGTTGAATAGTTGAGCCGCTCAACTACAATGCACTTATGCGCATCGATGCATTTCTGGAACAGAGCCCCATGTTCGCGGTCAATCGTGCGGCGCGCCGCTTCGATTCCCTCACCGCGCAGGTGCTCTCCGGCGACGGACTTAGTTTTCTTGAAGGGCTGGTGCTGGCGGCCATGTTCTTTGAGGCGCCGCTGCCGGTGAAGCCATCCGAACTGGCCGAGACCTTCGGAACCACGCGGGGCAACGTGAGCCACTGCGTCTCGTCGCTGGAGGCCAAGGGGCTGCTGCAGAGACGGATCGATCCCGAAGACGCGCGCGCCTACCAACTCACTCTGAAGCCGCAAGGGAAGCGGTGCGCCGTCCGCGTCATTGGCGCGTTCGATAAGTTACAGAAGGAATTCGAAAAGGAAATCGGGAAGACCGCTCTCGGCGAAATGCTCAAGTCCCTGCGCAGGATCGAAGCGCTGTACGTAGAAAAGTAAAGGGCGCCGCTTGAGCGACGCCCCTCTGTGTTCCTGCCTGTTCCGGACAGATCCCTACAGAATGTACCGGCTCAGATCCTGATCCTTCACAATCGACGCCACCATCTGCTTCACGTACTCCGGCGAAATCAAAAAGACCTTCTCCGGGCCTGAAACGGTGGTGCGCTCTTCGTATGGCAGGGGCGTAGAAGACTCGCTCTTGATGGCCTCTTGCAGCGCCTTGGCGGCCTCTTCATCCGGCGCGCGGCGAGCCACGTCGGGAGCCAGGAAGCTCACATCTTCGAGTACGCGCTCCATGATGGTGTGCAAGCGGCGGGCGCCAATATTCTCAGTGGTTTCGTTCACCTTGAAAGCAAACTCCGCCATCTCGCGCAGCGCTTCGGGAGCAAACTCCAGCCGTACGCCTTCGGTCTCCAGCAAGGCCGAATACTGCTTGGTCAGCGAAGCCTTGGGCTCGGTGAGGATACGCAGAAAATCGTCCACGGTGAGCGACTGCAGCTCTACGCGGATGGGAAAGCGTCCCTGCAACTCGGGAATCAGATCGCTGGGTTTGGAGACGTGAAATGCACCGGCGGCGATGAACAGGATGTGGTCGGTGCGCACCATGCCGTAGCGCGTGTTCACCGTGGTTCCTTCCACGATGGGAAGAATGTCGCGCTGCACGCCTTCGCGCGAAACGTCGGGGCCGTGGCCGCCTTCGCGCCCGGCAATCTTGTCGATTTCATCGAGGAAAATGATGCCGCTGGACTCGACCCGCTCCACCGCCAGGCGGTTCACCTGGTCCATGTCGATCAGCCGGCCTTCTTCTTCCTGCACCAGGTAGTCGAAAGCGTCCCCAACCTTCATCTTGCGCTTCTTCGATCCTGTGCCGAAGATGTTGGGCAGCATGTCCTTGAGGTTCATCTCCATGTCCTCAAGGTTCTGGTTGCTGATAATGCCGAACTGCGGCGCGCGCTCGCGCACGTCGATCTCCACCTGGCGGTCGTCGAGCTTGCCTTCGCGGAACTGCTGGCGAAGCTTCTCGCGCGAGCGCTCGTGGCTGTCGGTGCCGGGCAGCGTGAGCTGGCCTTCGGGGACTGGCGGCGCAACCGGCGGAGGCGGCAGCAGCACGTCCAACAGCCGCTCCTCGGCGTTCATTTCCGCCTTGTCTTCCACCTCTTCCAACCGCTCCTCGCGCACCATGTCGATGGAAATCTCCACCAGGTCGCGGATCATCGACTCTACGTCGCGTCCCACGTAGCCCACTTCGGTGAACTTCGAGGCCTCCACTTTGAGAAAAGGGGAGTTGGTCAGTTTGGCCAGCCGGCGCGCAATCTCCGTTTTGCCCACGCCCGTCGGCCCGATCATGATCATGTTCTTGGGCATGATGTCGTCGGCAATGTCGGGGGGCAGCTTCTGCCTCCGCTGGCGGTTCCTCAGCGCAATCGCCACGGCGCGCTTGGCGGCCTTCTGGCCGACCACGTGCTTGTCCAGTTCGGCGACGATTTCGCGCGGCGTCAACTCGTCCAGCGAGACGTCTTGCTCTTCAGCGGATGCAGGCAGGTAAATAGCCATAAATGAATGGGACTGGCGGAGACTTTCCGCTAGCCTTTCAGCTCCTCAATCGTGACGTGGTCGTTGGTGTAGATGCAGATCTCGCCGGCAATCTTCATCGCCTTTTCGGCAATTTCGCGGGCACTCAAATCGGTGTTTTGCAGCAGGGCGCGCGCCGCGGCCGTGGCGTACTGGCCACCCGAGCCAATGGCGGCAATCGGCTCGTCGGGATCGATCACGTCGCCCGAACCGGAGAGCAGAAATGTCTGTCCCTGGTCGGCTACCACCAGCAGGGCTTCCAGGTTGCGCAGCATCTTGTCGGTGCGCCAGTCCTTGGCCAGCTCTACAGCCGCGCGGTTCAGGTTGCCGGCATATTGTTCCAGCTTGGTCTCGAAGCGCGAGAAGAGCGTGAATGCGTCGGCCGTGGATCCGGCAAATCCAGCCAGAATCTTGTCCTGATAAAGGCGGCGAATCTTGCGAGCCGAGTGCTTCAGTACGGTCTCGCCCAGTGTCACCTGCCCATCGGCGGCCATCACCACCAGCCCGTTCCGCCGGATACAGATTACCGTGGTGGATCGAATGCGCGCGCGATTCTGGGAATGCGGTGCCGAGGTGGTACTTATCTTTGAAACCAAGGGAAAAACCTCCGGAATTCGCGCGTCCGGCAGGCCGGAACTCTTTCAAGACGCAGTCACGAGTATATCGCAGCGCGGGACTGCAAATAGACGGGGACAGTATTCACGTTCCTCCAATTCCGGCTGCGGTATGCTCAAGAGAGGGACCCGTGGGGTGGTGTCCCGTCCAGAATGACCCTCCAGAACATCAACACCTCGGAGATTGCCGCCGCATCGGTTGTGCTGGCCGCGCTGCTGGCGCTGGGACTCTGGCTCCTCTTCCGCAAACGGCCGACGCCGGAAGAACTGGAGCGGGCGCGCCGCCATTTTCTCTCCCAATGCGGTCGCCTGGTGGACGGAATGCTGCTCGACATCTGCGAGTTCCCCGACACCGACGGGCGCGCGCTGACTATGCTCCTCTACCACTACCGCATCGGCGGCGTGGACTACGAGTGCTCCCAGGACATTACCCAGATGGCCGGCGTGCTGGACGCGGCCCAAGTGCGCGCGGGCTTTCCCTGCTCCGTGCGCTACCAGCCCGGCAGCCCGCAGAACAGCATCGTCATCGCCGAGGAGTGGTCCGGCCTGCGCATTGGCCTGCCGGTGCTGCCTCCTTTCGAAGACCCCGACCCGCTCGATTTCAGCCACCTTCGCCCCGGCCGCGGCTAAACGGTTTCTTCTTAATCGCCGCGGGTCTTCCGCCTCCACCGGCTGGCGCCGGATACCCACCCCCGGTATACTTGACTCATGCATCTCCACGCGGCGTCCTCCCCTCCGGGTTCGGGCACAGGCGCAGACAGAACCCAAACCGTGCTCCGGATCTCCCTGGCGGCCACCCTTGCTTATGTGCTGGTCACCTTCGTGGCCGGGCTTCGCGCTCACTCGCTGGCCCTTCTCTCCGAATCCGGGCACAACGTCTCCGACTTCCTCGCGTTACTCCTTAGTTTTGCCGCGGTTTACTTCCAGTCCCGCCCCGCCGATCACACGCGTACCTTCGGCTACCAGAGGGCCGGGGTCCTGGCCGCCTTCATCAATGCCGCCACCCTCATCGTCATCTCCATCTGGATTGGTATCGAGGCCATCCACCGCCTAGCGGCTCCTCCGGTTGTCGAGCCCCGCCTGATGATGATTGTGGCCGCCGCCGGCGTGCTGATGAACGGCATGATTGCCGCGCTGCTCTGGGGTGTAGCCCGCGACGTCAACCTGCGCTCGGCCTTTATCCACATGGCCGGCGACACGCTCTCCACCGCCGCGGTCATCGCCGGCGGCGCCGGAATCCTGCTGACCGGCCAGAACTGGATCGACCCGGTTCTCTCCCTGATCATCGCTGCGCTGATCCTCTGGTCCAGCATCGGCATCGTCCGCGAAACGCTGAATATTCTGCTGGAAGGCGCACCCAGCGGCGTTTCCCTCTCCGAGATGCGCGCCGGCATGGAAGCCGTCGAAGGCGTGTGCAACGTCCACGACCTGCACGTCTGGAGCCTCGGCTCCAACTCCCGCGCCCTCGCCTGCCACGTCACCATCGCCGACATCCCCCCCTCGGAGAGCGCCTGCATTCTGGCCAAGCTCAACCACGTTCTCAAGGATCACTTCCGCATCACCCATACCACTATCCAGTTCGAGCACATTGGCTGCGGAGAGCTCGAAGGCTGCGTGGTGCCCATGGACGAACTGGCCGGCTGCGCTCCCACCAGCCACCACGGCCACACGCATTAAGATGAACAGATTACGAGTCCTGGCCTGATTTCAGCTCGTCTTGAAGAGGTCTGCCTTTCCCGCCATTGCTGTTGTCCTGTTTTCCTGGAATTGCACGAGGAGGTCTTCGCTTGATGCGCCGCCGTTTGGTTCTCGCCGCCCTTTGTTGCACTCTCGTTTTCGCAGTGCCTGTACCTGCCCGGCCGGCGTCTCATTCGGCGCAAGCTCAGGCTGCCGCGCCCACCCAGGCCCAACTCGAGGCCCTCGCCGGCGAGTACACCAGCCCCGACGATCCCGATACGCCGCTCAGCTTTTACGTCCAGGACGGCAAGCTGACCTTTGAAAGCGAGCGCCGCGTCCCCGTGGAACTCAAGTCCGTCTCGGCCGTCGAATTCGGCATCCCGGACTCCAAGGGCGTCTTCCGGTTCACTCTGGATGCCTCCGGCCACGGCGCATCGGTCGTTTCCCCCACCGATTTGGCGCACTACAGCCGCACCGGCTCTGCCGTCCGTCACGTCTTTCACGACTACCAGCGCTCCGAAGTCATGATCCCCATGCGCGATGGCGTCAAGCTCCATGCGGTGATCCTCAAGCCCGCCGACATCGCCGGCCCCTTGCCCTTCCTCATCCAGCGCACGCCCTACGGCGTCGACGGCAACAACCGCGCCTCGTTCTTCGCAGGCCGACCGGAACTGGCCCGCGCCGGCTACATCTACGTCGCCCAGGACATTCGCGGTCGCTATAAGAGCGAGGGCACATTCATCATGAGCCGCGCCCTGGCCGACCCCCCGGGGTCCCCGCGGACAGGTCCACGTCCGTGGGGTGGGCACGACGACCCCAAAGCCATCGACGAAAGCACAGACACTTACGACACCGTGGACTGGCTGCTCAAGAACGTCACCGGCAATAACGGCCGCGCCGGCTTCGTCGGCACCAGCTATCCCGGCTTTCTGGCCATGATGGCGGGCATTGACCCGCACCCGGCCGTCAAGGCCATCTCCCCCCAGGCCCCCATGATCGACGTCTGGATGGGCGACGACTTCTTCCACAACGGCGCCTTCCGCCAGAGCTACGGCTACGACTACGTCTACGGCATGGAGTCCAGCAAGGAAGAGACCGACGTGAACTACGGCAAGGACAAGGACGGCAAACCCCGCGACGGCTTCGACTTTTTCCTGGAACGCGGCAGTTTCGCCAAGGCCGCGGAGCAGTCCGGCGCCAAGTCGCTGCCCACTTGGAATCTCTTCCTTGAGCATCCGGCCTATGACAGCGTCTGGTCCTCGCGCGGCGTCGAACACGCGCTGAATACCGTGGCCGTTCCCACGCTCAGCGTCGGCGGCTACTACGACCAGGAAGACATGTACGGACCGCAGGAGGAGTACGCCCGTCTGGAGCCGCACGACGACCAGCACCGGAATTTTCTCGTCCTCGGTCCCTGGCGTCACGGCTACTGGGGCTCGTCCTCGCGCCATCTGGGCAATCTCGACTACACCGAGCCCATCGGCAAGGAGTATCGCGCCCAGATCGAGGCCACGTTCTTCGCCCATTACCTGAAGGACGAGAGCGGCTTCGACCTCGAAGATACGGCCAGCTTCCAGACCGGCTCCAACACCTGGAAGCGTTACGCCCACTTCCCGCCCAAGGAATCCCAGCCCACCAGCCTGCATTTGCAAGGCGCGGGACTGCTGGGTTGGGCCGACTCGACGACCCAGGCCAAGACGACTTATCTCAGCGACCCGGCCAACCCAGTTCCTTATCGTCAGCGCCCCATCCAGCCCACCTACGGCCCCGGCTCCCAGTGGTTCAACTGGCTCACCGAGGATCAGCGCTTCGTAGCCGACCGCAAGGACGTGGCCGTCTGGAAGCTTCCGGTTCTCAAGAAGGATCTGGTCGTCACCGGCGAAGTTCTGGCCGACATTTTCGCCTCCACCACTGGCACCGACAACGACCTGGTGGTCAAGCTCATCGACCAGTACCCGGACGACGATTTCGACCCAAAAATGCGCAGCTACCAGCTGATGACCAACGCGGAGATCTTCCGCGGCCGCTATCTGGATTCCTTTGAGAAAGCTGCGCCCCTCCGCGCCAACTCCATCCGCGAGTACCGCTTCAGCCTGCACGATGTGGACCACGTCTTCAAGGCCGGCCACACGGTTCTGGTCGAAATCCAGAGCACCTGGTTCCCGCTCTACGACCGCAACCCGCAGACCTTTGTGCCCAACATCATGGTCGCCAAACCCGAGGACTACAAACCGGCCACCATCACCGTCTACTCCGACTCGGAACACGACTCCAGCCTGCAGTTGCCTTTGATGAACGCCTGCGACCACATCGAGTGTTTCTAAGGGGCAATGATTTCGGTTGACACAGGATACGTGCGCACATATCCTGTGTACATGAACATCACCCTCTCCGTTGACGAGCAGATTGCCGAGCGCGCACGGGAGAAGCTCCGCGCCGTGGGCCGAAGCCTGAACCAGGAGATTCGCGACCACCTGCAGCATCTGGCGGGAGATGACGGGCAATTGGAGCGCGACTTGGAGTTCCTTCAGAGCACTGCAGGGCTAGGTGATTCAAACGGTTGGAAATACAACCGCGAAGACGCTTACGAAGATCGCCTCAAATGGCCGCGCTCATGAGTCCCGACGACCCGCGGCGCAAAAGGGGCGCAGCGCCATCTGCGCCTACAGCGCGGCCGTTGCGGACTTTCCTGGACACGAATATCCTTCTCTACTGCGATGACTCTACGCAGGCCTCAAAGCAGCGGCGAGCGTTGGAGCTGGTTCTGGAGCATCGAGCGCAGCGCACGGGCGTGGTTTCCTTGCAAGTTCTTCAGGAATATTTCGTGAACGCCACGCGGAAGCTCGGCCTGGATCCCGGATTGGCTCGCCAAAAGGTTGAGGCCTATGCGCGCTTCGACGTGGTTGAGCCGGTGATCGCGGATGTTCTGGCCGCAATCGATTTCCACCGCATTCATCGAATGTCTTACTGGGATTCCCTGGTGCTTCACTGTGCCCGGAAGAGCGGTTGCCGCGTAGTGTTAACCGAGGATCTGCAGCACGGCCGGGAAATCGATGGAGTCAGGATCGTCAACCCATTCCTGTAGACTTTGCGGCAATCGCGCTAAAATAGAAACAGTCGTATGGTTCTCCATCAGCCCATTCCGGCCCTTCTCTAGCGGCGCCCGCCGCTTCTACTCGTTTTCCGCCTGTTTTTCCCCCATTTTCCGAATTCAGAATTCTGCGTCTCGCAGTGGAGTTTAGCCGTGATTGATCGTTTAGCACAGATGGAGCAGCGCTACGAAGAGCTCTCCGCCCAGCTCTCCCTTCCCGAAATCGTCAACGACCGTGAAAAGTATCATCAGGCCGGCAAGGCCCTCCGCGACCTCGAAACCCCGGTCGAGAAGTACCGCGAACTGAAGCAGGTCCTTGAAGGCCTGGCCGAGGCTCACGCGATGCTCGCCGATCCTGACATGAAGGAGATGGCCGAGGAGGAAATCGCCTCCCTCGCTCCGCGCCAGGCGGCTCTTGAAGAAGAGATCAAGATCCTGCTTCTGCCCACGGATCCCAACGACGAAAAGA
>Ga0224528_1002189_pt1 | contig 11476 bp, 7 predicted proteins | sample CBST25metaG_2_FD_179888 | JGI IMG/M metagenome (GOLD analysis project Ga0224528, IMG submission 179888) | Peat soil microbial communities from Stordalen Mire, Sweden - C.B.S.T25 | ecosystem: Environmental > Terrestrial > Soil > Wetlands > Peat | place: Sweden: Norrbotten County, Stordalen Mire...
GATCGGCCATGAAATACCGCATTCTAGCTTTTGTTTTGGGAGCAACCGCACTGGCTGCGCCGGCCCTGGCGCAGAACTCGCCCCTGCCGCTGCCACCGCCTGTTGAAAAGGAGCTCGCCGCCCGCGCCTCCAACGTCACGGAGGTTACCCTGGGCAAAAACATGCTCGGCTTCGCCGCACGCTTCATGAACGGCAAAGACAAGGACGAAGCTGCGACCCGCCAGCTCATTCAGGGCCTCGACGGGATCTATGTCCGCGAGTACACCTTCGACAAGGAGGGCGAGTACTCCATCGAGGAGATCGACAAGCTGCGCCAGTACTTCGAGACCAGCGAATGGTCGCCGCTGGTCCGTGAGCGCGAACGGAAGGGCGCGGAAAGCACCGACGTCATGGTCAAACTCGTCAACGGCGAATCGCACGGCATGTTCATCCTCACCGTCGAGCCCAGGGAGTTGACGATCGTCCTCATCCTCGGCCCCATCCACATGGATGAACTGGGCAAGCTCAAAGGCATCGGCGGATTGGGCGCCCTCGGCAGCGTCGAAAAGGGCGCAAAGAGCAAAGGCAAATAGGGAGGCAACGCATGAAACGTCTCTGGATTCTTCCCGTAATCGTCCTGGCCTTGTTGGTTCCGGCCGTGGTGCTGGCTGGCAGCGGCCAAGGATTTGAGGGCGTGGTTCGCTCCGTCGAAACGCGCTATCACGTCCACTCCACCCACATTCCCTTGCTCGGCCTCGCCAGCTTCATCGCCGGCAGGGCCACCCACGGGGGCGTTACCAACCTGCACATCGCGGAGTTTGAGCACTTCTCTCAAGCCGTTGACGGCGAAGAGCTCGGCCGCATGGTCCAGGAGAAGCTGGGCCCCGGCTGGGAGCGCGTCATCCGCGACACCTGCCGCCAGGGCGGAGAGCAGACGCTCATCTACATGCAGCCGGAAGGCAATCGCATGGGGCTGTTTGTCGTGGCTCTCGACGAACACGAACTCAACGTGATCGAGGTCTCGGTCGATCCCGACCACCTGAACGAAAGCGTCGGCCACTATCGCCATCACCACGCCAATCACGACGAATCCGACTAGTCTCCGACTGCTGCCCACGCGCGGTATCCGCCTGGAACTGCGCCAACGGGCCCTGCGACAAAGCTTCCATCGCCATTGCCCGGAAACAATATCCGGGCAAACTTGCAAAGGGACGGGATGGCTGCCCCTGGAGGTCGGTCGCTATCGGATCTGCTCTGAGTAGCCATTGCGACACGGCCGAGCGATTTCAGTTGCAAGCCGACTTCCAGGTGCGAATCATGTGCACGCAATGTGAAAGGCGAGCCTGGCCGAACATCATGCCGAACGGGTAGTCTGCGCCACCTTCTTCGCGGCGTTCGTGCGATGCGCCATGACTCGCGCGACATTTGCCTCAATGTAGGAGGTCAACGCCTCCATCCGCTCAGCTATCTCTTTCCCCAGGGTGGTCAAGCTGTATTCGACTTTCGGCGGTTTTGTCGCATGAACGGTGCGGAGAACGAATCCATCTTCTTCCAACGCCCGTAAGGTCTGCGCCAGCATCTTCTCGCTCACGCCCCCAATCAGGTATGCAAGTTCGCTGAAGCGATAGGTGCCTTCTCGAAGCAGGAGCACCAGCACAAGCGATCCCCAGCGCGATGTGACGTCGTCCAGGATGTTGCGCGTTGGGCAATCCGAGGCAAACAGGTTTCCCTGTCTGATCCGGGTTGTCTTTGTACTTTTGGGCCATGGCATGGATGGAGCTTACCTCGAGGTATGTACTTACGTAAAGTAAGCGAGTGGATTACGCTTGTTGTACCGCCTGGTTTGGCGGAGAGGAGACACGCCATGATCGTCGTCACCGGAGCTACCGGAAAGCTTGGATCGCTCGTTGTAGAAGGCCTGCTTCAAAAGGTTCCTGCAAACCAGATTATCGCCGCAGTTCGCACGCCGGACAAGGCCAGTGGGCTGGGGGCGAGAGGGGTGCAGATTCGTGAGGCCGATTACTCGCGCCCTGAAACTCTCAACGCCGCGTTTGCAGGCGCGACCAAGGTTCTGCTCATCTCAGGCAATGAACTTGGTCAGCGTGTAGCCCAGCACAAAGCCGTAGTCGACGCCGCCAAAGCTGCCGGTGTGCGTCTGCTTGCCTACACGAGTCTCCTGCGTGCGGATACTTCGAAGCTTCTGCTCGCAGCGGAGCATCTCGCCACGGAGAAATATCTTCGGGCGAGCGGCATCGCCTTCACGCTGTTGCGCAACGGTTGGTATGCCGAGAACCTGACCGCCGGTATTGCGGCCGCCGTCCAGCAGGGGGCGTTTATTGGAGCCTCAAAGGATGGCCGGATCGCCGCCGCAACGCGGGCGGAGTACGCAAATGCGGCTGTAGCTGCGCTTACGGGCGAGGGCCACGAGAACCAGGTTTATGAGCTTGCCGCGGACACGGCCTTTACTCGCGCAGAGCTTGCCGCGGAAGTCAGCAAACAAATTGGCAAATCTATCGCATATCACAATCTGCCGGAAGCCGAGTACGAGAAAGTCCTTGCGAGCTTTCTGCCGCCGGAACTTGCGCGGATTATCGCGGATGCCGAGGCACAAGCAGCGGAGGGTGCTCTCGATGATGACTCGCACACGCTGAGCCGGCTCGTCGGCCGTGCGACAATGCCTCTCGCAGACGTCGTTGCGAACGCACTGCAGGCATCGTAAGTAACTGATTTGAGGCCGAACCTATTTTTGAAACACGCTCTAGCGAAAACTCCAAGCCAACGCCTCCGCAGAACTTCGGTTCCATGGACGGAGGCGCCGCTTCTTTAGTCCTGATATTCAGGGGAAGGGAACTGGGCTGAGGGAAGGAGATGAGGAATGGCCTCCAACTTCCCGGAGCAGAGGAAGGCGGCTGCCGCGTCAGGCTGCAACGGCCGCGAAAAGAAGTAACCCTGGATAAGGTCACAGCCGCCCAACTGCAGGGTACTCAGCTGTTCGGCTGTTTCGACCCCTTCCGCCACGACGCTCAGGCCGAGCGTGTGGGCCATGGAAAGGACCGCCTCCACAATGGGCCCTGTGCTGTCGGCATCATGCAGTTGCTCAATGAATGATCGGTCGATCTTCAACACATCAATGGGCAGGCGATGCAGGTAGCTGAGCGAAGAGTATCCGGTACCAAAATCGTCGATGGCGATCCGAACTCCGAGGCGCTTCAGGCGCTCCATCTGGCGGGCGGATTCGGTGAAGTCGTGCATCACGATGCTCTCGGTGAGTTCCAACACCAGCATTTCGCCGGACTGGCCGGTCTCGGCGAGGATCTGAGCGACGGTATCGGCAAAGTCGTCGCGGGAAAACTGCAAGGCCGAGATATTGACGGCAATCGACGCGTCCGGATGTCCTGCCTGCTGCCATTCCCGGCTCTGGCGGCAAGCCTCGCGCAGTACCCATTCGCCCAACGGCACAATCAGTTGCGTCTCCTCGGCGATCGGTATGAAGTCGCAGGGAGGAACATTTCCGAGGCGCGGAGAGCAGAAGCGCAGCAAGGCCTCAAAGCCGCGCAGAGAGCCATCCGGCAGGCACAGTGGTTGATAGGCAACGGTGAAGCCGCCGGTCTCCAGAGCATGGCTCAACTCTGCTTCCAGTGCGCGCCGCTCGGCCGGCTCGCGGTCCATCTCGGGAGTAAAGGAGAGGACGCCACTGCCGCCGAATTTGGCCGCGTACATGGCCTGATCGGCATGCTGCGAAAGGCTGTCGCCGGTCTGGCCGTCTTCCGGATAAAGCGAAATGCCGATGCTGGCGGTAATGGCCAGTTCCAGTTCATCGATTTGCATGGGCTGCGCGAGGACATGGAGCAAATCTTCGGCGACCGCTTCCCCTGCCTCGCGGCTGGATGTTCCTTCGATCAGAACCATGAACTCGTCTCCGCCCATACGCGCCAGAGTGTCGCTGGAGCGAAGCCTGCCGCAGAGCCGCTGCGCTGTCTTCTGCAGCACCGCGTCACCCACCGGGTGCCCATACTGATCGTTGATTTGTTTGAAGCGGTCCAGGTCGATCCACAGGACGGCCATCCCCTGGCTGGTTCGCGCGGCGCGTTTGATCGCGCTCGAGATGCGATCTCTCGCCAGCCGGCGATTGGGCAAACCGGTCAGGCTGTCGTGATAGGCGTGATCGATCAGTTGCGCCTGCAACCGGCTCCTCTCGAGCACGAGTGCGGCCATGTGGCGGGCCATCTCCAGCATTTCGAGGTCCGTGGCAGACGGTTGCCACTGCAGGAGGCTGTAGACGCTCAGGGTTCCCAATGCGTCGGAGTCGGAGGCGATAAACGGGGCCGACCACACGGACAGCAATCCGTTGGCGCGGAGCAACTCACTCCAGGGCTTGTGCACAGCTCCGAGATCCGCGACCATGTAAGGCTCTCCGTTCGCGATCGCCACACTCTCCGGAGCCCCGGCAAAGCTTGCGGAGATGGAGCCAAGATGGTGCATCAGCTTGCCGCTCAGTCCGGAACTGGCCATCAGTTTGAGCGATCCCGAGCCCAGGGAGTGAACGGCGCAGGTCCATGTGGTGCGATATTCGGCGACGGTCTCGGCGAGTATTTTGAAGATGTCGGAGATGGGCTCATTGCGAGCCACCATCTCCAGCATGCGGTTGCGGCCCCGATTCAGCCGCTCCGCGCGCAGCCGCTCCTTCACTTCCGCCTCGAGAGCAAAGGTGCGCACTTGCACCCGCTTCTCCAGTGCTTCCCGTTCCGCCCGCAACTCGGACTCCATGAGGAAGCGCGCCAGCTCCTCGCGGCGAAGATGACGGTAAAGCTTGATTGCACTGACGAAGGCCAGCACGATCAGAAGGCAGGCGAGCGCCTCGCAGGCGTTGTTCCAAAAACTGATTTGCCGGACTTGATAGAGGCGGCTGAAATCATCGTCTTCCTCGCGATCTACGCCAGTCCGCAGTGCATCCAGAGTCCGCTCCACGTGAGCAATGGTGGCCGACAACTCTGCCGCGCCGCGCACCCGCGCCTGTCCGCGCGGGGTTTGCCGAAGAGTCCGCCACTCGGCGTCCATTTCGGCAAGCGACCGCTGCAGGTCTTCCACTTCGCGAGGAAGTTCAATCGAAGTATCCAGCAAGTGAGCCGACTCCGTTGCGGAATCGATTTCTGCTGAGATGGGGCCACTCTGCTTGTCATCCGCAGCGAATGCACGGACTGCCTGGAGGATGTGGTCGAGGCGTTCGGAAAAGCTATCGAACTGCCGCCGTTGCTGCGCGAGTTGTTGATGACGGACAACCACATCATGACAGACGCGGTACACATGGCCGGAGATAGCCAGACCCAGTCCAACCGCGATCAACTGGATCGCAAGCATGGTGAGAAGCCGTCCGCTGGCAATGGAGGATGGAGGCTGATTGCGATCAGCATGGGTCGAGCTAGGCAATGAGATTGGTCCTGTTTGTCTGTGTTCTTTATAGAGTACCTATATGACAAGGAGATAAAGATCCAGGGCTTTCCCGGCTGTTTTACCGCTCGTCACCGCCTGCTCCATCTACATCGCAACGCAGCAAATCGACCGCCTCAGACCGCAGGCTGAAGGTCCATTTCATCCCAACAGATGAACTAAACGGGAGCGTATCAGCGACATACCTGTTGGTCAACCGGGAACGCGTAAAAGGATCGAGCGCGGTGAGGTCAGCCTACGATTTCTCCAATTCGTGAACTGCCCCTTAGGTGTAATCGTGAAGGCGCCCCCGGTTGAAGCATCCTAATTTGCTTGCAGAAGCGCATTTATCGACGTTATGCTCGAAAAAGCCCTTCCGGGGGTGCCGCATAGAGTTCGCTGCTCCCGAGTCTTGATAGCCCCCCTTTGATATACCTACCGCCGAGAGAGACTAGCCCTGTTCTCCGATCACTTAGGCCACGATCGCGACCCTGGATACGATCTTCCTTTCAAAGTTTGGAGAAATCAATTCTTATGCGAACAACTTCTCGTATGGTTCTCAAGCTTACGTCCTGCCATGCCACTCACCGGAGCGCGACTTCGCGGTTGGGCGAATGCCGCACATCTCGTTCTAACTCTCGTCTTTACCGGTCCTTCTGTACACGCCGTGTTTTCGCATTCTGCTTTGCGCTTTGCCTCGCTCTTTTCGGATGCGTCGCTGATGCCGCGGAGCGATCCACGCTGCCCGCGATCATTGGCACCTTTTCGGCGCAGTCGGATGAGCCAGTTTCCACGCTGAGCATCAGTGTCTCGAGCGTGGCCTTTGGAAGTGTGTCGGAGAACGCGCCTGTGACGCAGACTGTCACTCTCAGCTCCACCGGCACGGCGCCTGTAACCGTAAGCGCGGCGTCGGTCACCGGCGCGGACTTCAGTTTGACGCAAGGGACCATCCCCGTAACCTTGAGCCCCGGACAAACGGCTACGATCACGGTGCAATACGATCCCACCGTGCTCGGTGCTGAAACCGGTCAATTGAGCATTTCCAGCACATCTTCCACCAACGGTACTGCGACGATTCCGCTCAGCGGTACAGGGATCCCAGTGCTGACGGACTTCACTTGCGCCAGCGCGTCCATAAGCGGAACGGCCAATGACTTGTGCACGCTGACTTTGAGCGGGCCAGCGCCTGCGCATGGCTTGAGGGTGGTCGTATCAAGCAATAATGCGGCGGTGACGACGACGACTGCGGCACTGGTTCACGCGAACACAACCAGCGTGCAGTTCACTGCGATTGCCACGCCGGTTGCATCTGCCCAGACCGCGCTCCTGAGTGCGAGCACGGGGCCTGTGACCAAGACCTTTGCGGTGCAGTTGACCGTACCCGTTCCCACCCTGAGCATCAGCGTGACGAATGTGGCCTTTGGAAGCGTGTCGGACAACGCGCCTGCAACTCAGACTGTCACTCTCAGTTCCACTGGCACAGGGCCTGTCACCGTCAACGCGGCGGCTGTTACCGGCGCAGACTTCAGTTTGACGCAAGGAGCATTCCCGGTGACGCTGAGCCCCGGAGAAGCAACTACGATCACGGTGCAATACGATCCCACTGTGCTCGGTGCCGAAACCGGTCAATTGAGCATTTCCAGCACATCTTCCACCAACGGTACCGCGACGATTCCGCTCAGCGGTACAGGGCTTCCCGCACTGACGGGCTTCACGTGCGCCAGCGCTTCGATGAGCGGAGCGGGGACCGATCTGTGCACGCTGACTTTGAGCGGGCCGGCACCCGAAGGCGGTCTGAGGGTGGCCATAGCGAGCGATAATGCCGCGGTGGCGACAACCACCGCGGCGCTGGTGCATGCAAACAAATCGAGCGTACAGTTCACGTTGAACGTGTCTGCGGTTTCAACTGCGCAGACGGCGATCCTTGCTGCAAGTGCTGGACCCACTACCGATATTTTCACGCTGCAGTTGAATGCGGCGCAACCAACCCTGGGCGTCAGCGCCGCCAGCGTGGCCTTCGGAAACGTTCCGGTCAATGTAGCGACGACGCGAACACTTACACTTGCATCGACGGGGACGGGCACAGTAACGGTCAGCGGAGCGACAGTTACCGGCACCGGCTTCACCCTGGTTCCCATCGTCTTCCCGGTTTCGTTGAACCCGGGACAAACGACTGCGATCAGCGTGCAACTCGACCCCGCAGCAGCAGGAGCGGTAACCGGCCAGTTGGCCGTCGCCAGTAACTCTACCAGTGGCAGCTCAACGATCATATCCCTCAGCGGCAAAGGATCGACGACCGGAGCCTTCTCCTACTCTGGAAGTCCGTTGGTGACGACGCTTGTACCGCCAAACTCCTCAGCGGCTATTTCGGGGGACTTTTTTGGCATGACGATTCGTCACACTGCAACGCCATTGCCGGCATTCCCGATTTCCACGCTTCGGTTCTGGGACGTCGCGGCCTGGGCGGACATCGAAGCCGCAAGCGGACAATTCGATTGGTCACGCTTGGACAACACAATCCTCACCGCAGAAGTCTATGGCGTCACCGATTTCGTGTTCACCTTCGGAAAAGTGCCGGCATGGGCATCAACAAACCCGACGGACTCCTGTGCGGGTGCAGACCTTGCCGGATCATGCGCGGCTCCGATCATGGCAGCCTTCGATGCCTTTACCACGCAACTGGTTCAGCGCTACTGCGGAAAAATCAAATACTACGAGACATGGAATGAACCGAACGGCGCTGCTTACTGGGATGGGACCAACGCCCAACTGCTGGCGGTTGCGCAGGACTTGTATACCATCGCGAAGGACCCGGCCAACTGCGGATGCACGAATGGATTCTGCGCTCCAAACGGCGGCAACAATCCGAACCGGGTCATCACACCGTCGATCAGCCGCGTTACCACGGCCAACCTGAATTGGCTGGATTCGTACCTGTCTGGCGCAGGCGCACAATACCCTTATGCAGATGCCGCGTCATTTCACGGCTACGGCGACACCAGCCCCGAGCAGATAGCCGCCGACGTTCAGTCGCTCGACGTGACCCTCGGTAACCATGGTCTGTCGGGCCTTCCTCTTTGGAATACGGAAGCCAGTTGGGGCTCGACGACGTCAGTCGGCGAGGACCAGGCTGCCTGGCTCATGCGCTATCACATAGTCCAGGCCGCGGCCGGCGTATCGCGCTTTGCCTGGTACGCATACGATAGCTGCGATTGGGGGGCACTGTGGGAACCGCCATGGTGCACCAATCCTCAAATGCCGACCGGACAGCCGACGGACGCAGGGAAAGCATACAGCGTTATTGAGAGTTGGCTTATCGGAGCCAACCTGACAGGTTGCCAGCAGTATGTGAACGGTCTCTGGGCATGTGAATTGCAACGGGCGAATGGTTACGATGGCTGGATGATCTGGAGCAGCACGGGGACCGATATCTCCGTGCCGGTTCCTGATGCGTTTGGCTTAGCCCTCTATCGAGACTGGCAGAACAATGTGAACGCGCTGCCGAGTGAGATCACGGTAGGGGAGATGCCAGTACTTTTGGAGAACTACGACATCTGATTCCTAGAAAGTGGAAATGTGTGCGTTTCCCCCAGGGGCTCACCGAACACGGAGCCTGTCAAGCCGAAAGAAAGCAGCTTGGGGGCTCAAGGGTTGGACAAGCCCCCGATTACTTCATGATCCATGGTTCCTGCCGAGGAAGCGAAGAGGAACGCCCACGAGGGGTCGAGGTAAAGCCAACGCTGGCTGCTAAACCAACTTGTGGGCAGGCTGGGCACATGCAGCAGCGTGTGACCGCCCATGCACATCATTTCCGTTCCATTCCATGCCAGGAAAGTTCTCGACGCTTGTCCAACCTGCGCTGGATGTGCCACGCATCGCAAGCACACCGGGCACCGTCGGCGCTGGTCTTTGAGTACCCAGCGCATGCCAAACAAGCACATCGCAAACGATGCGGCCAGTTGCGTCTCAGTCGCGTGGTCACGGCTGAGGGATGTGAATCCGTAAGCCAAATCCAGCGCCACAAAATAAACCATTGGCATCAGTAGCGCAACCTTGGCGGCGAAGAAGCCCCAGCGGTAAAGCTTCCTTCCCCACGAAGTCTCTTGCGGATCCGCGCTGTACTCGCCTAGCGAAACGGCGGTAATTGCCGGGACAGACAGCAATGCCAACAATGCTGCAAAGCCATAGAGCGCACCAGTTCCCGGACGCGACGAGTCGACCAACACGCCCATCAGGTCCTGCTTGGAATCCCCCGGGCCATTCGCTGTGATGCGAACGCAGGAAGACCATAACTCCCCCTGACCCTCAGCATTCAATCGTCCAACCGCGTATCCCACACTCTTCGATTCCCGCGCTGCGTTTTGCTCCAGCAGCCATGCGTCTACACCGCCCGGCAAACCCAGCGCCCCATCCGGCGCAACGCCGGCAATTCTGACCGACCGACCGCCGAGCCACAGCACTGTGCCGGCGACGTGCGGGTCTGCGCCAAAGAGCCGCTTCCAGGCCGACTCGCTCAGCCAGACATCGGACGAGCCACCGGCCTGCAATCCCGGCTCGGCAAACTGCGCCGTCAACCCGAGCGACTCAAACAAATTCTTGGTGGCATGAGCCACGGCCCAGGTGGAAGTAGCGTGGGAGTGTCCGTCAGGAACATCGCTCCAAGCCGATTCCTGCTCCCGCGCCACATGATAAAAGGCAAGAGCGTCAAAGTACTTCTGCCGACGTTCGTTCCACGCGCGAAATTCATCCGCCGTCACCGTGGGCATTGATCCGCTGTAATCTGCCTGCTGAATCAGTACGGCGTTTGGGTTCACCTTTGACGGCCATAGGCTCCGCTCCGCGCGTACGCCCGGTAGCAGCAAGGCGACGGCATAACTGGCTGCCAACAGTCCCGCCATGACCAGAAGACACCGCGCCGGCGTTCCCTCCGTCGCAACGAAGCAAGCGGTATGAGGTTTGCCCGACCGCCTCAACCACAGTGCATCTTCAAACGCCCCAAGGCAAAAGCCATTCGCACGCTGATCGTCCCGGCAGCCCAGCGCGCCGGAAGCGGCACATGCCTGTCGCACATGCCATAACTCCGACCACCACTCCCGCCGCCACTCGGCTCGCTGCTGCTGCGGGACCAGGAACGAGGCCATGCGCAGAAGTCCCAACTGCAATTGCCGGTTGGCCCAGTCCGAGCGCAGCGTGAGCCTCATATCGTTTTGGCCTCTCCGCTTGGAATCAGCCGCTCCAGCAGTGGATAGCGTCGGCGCGAGGCTTCGAGGGTCGTCCTGCCGGCCGCCGACAGTTTGTAGTACTTGCGCGCCGGGCGCTGCTCTTCGTCGGCGGTCGATTGCTTCTCCCATTGGGAGCGGATCAATTCGTTTTGCTCCAGCCGGCGCAACGCCGGATACACTGTCCCGCTGGGCAGTCCGGTCGTCTCCATAATGCTGAAGCCGTACACATATCCAGCATCCAGCGCCTGGAGAATGAGCGCCGCGGTGTGAGAGAGTCTTGCCTCCAAAGCCATGACGCATTCTACCTATGTAGCAATCTACTTGACAAGCACCTATGATGATTGCTACATAGGGTGTAGAGATTCGTCTTCACGGATGGATTGCCGAGGGCTTTACGCACACCATGGAGGGCGCACATGCTCCAGCTCCAGCATCTTTGCCGCAACTACCGCGGAATTCCCGCCATTCAGGACGTGACTTTCCAAGTCGCGCCCGGCGAGATCGTCGGCTTTCTCGGTCCCAACGGCGCCGGGAAATCGACCACTGTCAAGATCATCACCGGCATGCTTCGCCCCGATGATGGCCGTGTTCTATTCGAAGGCCAGGACATTGCGAAAGATATGGTCGCTTTCCGCTCAGTCTTCGGCTATGTCCCCGAGGAAGCGCAACTCTACAGTTATCTCTCCGGCCTCGAGTATCTGCAATTGGTGGGCAGGCTCCGCGGGCTTGGCGAAGCTCTCATCGAAGCCAAGGCGACTCGTTTGCTCACACTCTTGAACCTCGAGTCCTGGCAATACTCGCCCATTTCCAGCTACTCGAAAGGCATGCGCCAGCGCGTCCTTCTGGCT
>Ga0224528_1002190_pt1 | contig 11465 bp, 11 predicted proteins | sample CBST25metaG_2_FD_179888 | JGI IMG/M metagenome (GOLD analysis project Ga0224528, IMG submission 179888) | Peat soil microbial communities from Stordalen Mire, Sweden - C.B.S.T25 | ecosystem: Environmental > Terrestrial > Soil > Wetlands > Peat | place: Sweden: Norrbotten County, Stordalen Mire...
ATGGGCGAAGCGTAGCAGGATCAAAGAGAATCATCGTGCTGATGAACCTGAAAAAGCAACAGTTTTTGATCGCCTCACCCGGACCTTGCCAGCATCCCCCAGTGATCTGGACTGCGTAACATCAGTTACTATTTATTCTCTGCAAGCGTCCACCGATGGGAGCCGCCTTGATCTGGAGAGGATTCGTCAGGAGTAGTTGCTGTTGCAATGCGTTCAAGCCCGGCGGGTGGGCAAATCATGGCGCTCCGATCTTGAGGAGCGACCTTCAGGGCGGGAAGACGGGCGCGCGAAAAATGGAGGTCTGCCTTAGCAGACCCCCGAATTGACTCCTGTTCTCAAGCTGCTTTTCTAGCCTTTGGCGGCGTGCCCTTTGCGGCTGGCTTCGGTGCTGTCAGCTTGGCTTTTTCCTTCGCGGCGAACTCGTGCTTGACCTTGAGGCTGATAGCGTCCACATCCACCTTGTACGCTGTGGTGGCATCGCGAAGTACCTGTGCGGCGTTCTGCTTGCTGGCCGCATGTAGGATGGTGATCTCTACCAGCAAACCACTCAACGCGCCTTCCTCGGCATGGCGCAAATAGGCCGTAAATGGCTTCCCGATAGAGTCGCTGTCCTTTGCCTTCTTGATGCCGCGTTGACGGGCGACAATCTCCAGACGGCGTTCGTCCAGCAATGTCGCCAACCGCTCGACCACGAAAAGCAGGTCGCGTTTCATCAGCCGCACCGGGACCGCTGCGACGATGGCGGCAAGTGTGCGGAGTCCGGTTGCCTGGGCGAGTGCTTCTTCGCGGCGGCGCTTCTGCTCCTCGACATTCGATTTCGGTTCGTATGTGCTGGTCTGCTTCTTCGGGTGATGCACCGGGCAATCTGCCTGTGCGCAAACCGTGCGTGTTTCGCCTCGCTCGCTGCCTTCGGAGACAATGGCCTCGCTGGTGTACTTGCAGGTCTTGAACTCCGCGCGTGTGGCCTCTTCTTTCGTCTTGGGCTTTTCCTGCCGGACTTCGACATACTTGTTTCGCGGTAGCGTGGTGCTGCCCTCCTTCTGCTGACCATAGGCTGTGCTGATCTGTACCAGCTTGGGTTTCGCTGCGATGGTTTGCCGGATATGTGCGTCCACTTTCGCGGCATAGCATTTCGGGTCTGAGCATGAATCCTTCTGCCCTGTTCCCATGTCTGCGAAGAGTAGCCTGTTATGGCCGGTGCGCTTCGGGCAATCGACGCAAGAACCAGCTTCCGGCACAAGCTGCGCATCTTTTTTTGAGAATGGCGCGGATGCGAGTTCCAATAGGATGTTGTGTTCAATCCACTGTTGAAGATTGCGCACAGGTAACAAGGTGCGCTTCGATTTGTTGTTGGTTCCATACTGCTCCTGATAGCAAGCACTGAGCGCCTCTTCCTGTTGCGCGGGTTGTAGCTTCGCCAGTAACAGCGCGTGTCCGGTGCCGATCTCCTCGCGGTAAAACGCCTCGACCACTACGGGCGAAAGCTCGGTAAATTTCAAACGAGAGGCCACGAAAACGGCCGTCTTCCCTGTACGTGCGGCGATTTGTTCAATGGAGTATTTCGGCTCTTCCAAGTTGAGAAGAGCGCGGAATCCGTTGGCCTCTTCCATCGGATGCACATCGGCTCTAATCAAATTCTCGACCAGAGCGGCTTCCATCGCTTCCGCGTCGGTAAGGTTGACAATGCGCACAGGAACGGTTTCGGCTTCTGCCATTTTCGCGGCGCGGTAGCGCCGCGCTCCAGCGATGATCTCGAAGCCGCGCTCGTTCAAAGGCCGCACTAGCAAGGGCGAAAGTACTCCTTGAACGCGGATGCTCTCGGCAAGCTCTTTAAGCGCGGCATTGTCATAGATGCGGCGTGGGTTGGTGGTGGACTCGGTGAGAACGGCGAGGGGTAGGTTGCGGTATTCGGTGGTGGTGTTCGGGGTCATAGTTGCTCTCCTTGAGCGGGTTGGGCGTTCCGGTGGTGGAGCGGACGGCATGAGGCCGCCCGCCGCAGAAAAGGGTTGGTTAGCTGGCTTTCGCCAGTTCCGGCTCTGCTTGTTGCGTCTCTTCCGCTCTGGGTGTTTCAAGCGCGGAAAGAATGATGGCTGAGGTACGTTGGATAACTTCCAAGCTCTCGGCCAAAAGTGCCGCGTTTCCGTGGTATAAGTGGATGTAATCTGCCGATACTCGGCCAGTGTCGAGACCGATAGTTTTGCCCACTACAAAGGCAATCGCCTCGGCCTCTGTCTCGCGTACTATCTTGGTGGTTTCTGTGCGACGGTCGGCCTTGTGTAACATCTCGTGAGAAAGTTCATGGACTAAAGTTGAAAATTCTTCAGCAGTTGACTGGCCGGGAAGCAAGACAATCTTTCCACCGTAGCTGGCTCCTAACGCGGGGGCGATAGACTCCTTGAACTCAAGCTGAATGCCTTGCGCAATCACGAAATCAATCAGCCGTTCCCGCCGTTCCCCTACATCTCCGCTCACTTTGGTTGAAAGCTCTGGAAGCTCTTCGCCGTCGGTCTGGCTAACATCGAAGACATAGGCCGAACGGAATCCGACTAACACACCATGATTCTGTGTGCGTATATCCTTCTCGGCCTCTTCATCCTTCTTGCGCTTGATGCCGATCACTGGAGCAAGAATGCGAATGCCGCGCTCTCCCTTTTTGACTCTCCGTTTTAGCTGGTTCCACGCATACAGGCCAGCAACGCGGGTTGCATCCGGCTTCTGCCGTGCAATCTCCAAAATGTTGCCAAAACTGTAATTGTGAAATCTGCCCATCGCGGTTAGATAGGCGGTAAGTCCTTCGCTGTGTCCCTGCTCCAACTGGTCAATCAGGGCTTGCACATTCGCTGCGATTACTTCTTTTGCGGTCTGCTTCTGCTGCGGTTGGTGTGAGTTATCGGTTGGCGGGTTGACAGTGTTTGCGGTGGTAATGGCTGCGCTGCTCATCGGTGTTTCTCCTTTGTCTCTGCTCTTGAATGGTCTTGCTGTTGTTGTTCACACAACAACGCCTTGGCCCAGGCCCACGCCTGCGGGGGTAGCAACTGCAAGGGGAGGGGAATCTCCCAGGGCTTGCAACGGAGTGCAGCGAGAGTGAAAAGCCCCTTGGTCTGCACAAACGCAGCGCAGCGCAGTGCGGAAGACTGGGGAAACCCCTTGCGGGCGCGAGGGGCGGAGCTCCTTAGGAAGGGCTTCTAAAGGGTAGGCGTTGCGGACAGGACACAGGTCCGCTAGAGGGGTAGCGCAAGACGTGCCGTTTTTCACTGCGGCGCGCCTGGAGCGTAGGGCAGGAGCCCTCACTGGAACGGCAATGTTGTAACAAGTTATTTGAAGGATGGAATGTCGCTGTTGATAAGACCTGGGTGGCTGTCTAAGAACATTTCGGGGCGACGCTGAGTGGCATCTACTATAAGATCTTCTTCGTACCTCTGCTAATCCATGGTATATCTCACATGCTAACTTTAAAGAAAGGTATCCTAGTAGTAAAATGAATCAGCGGCCCAGTCTTTGAACGTCTTGCTAATGGCGCAAACACAAAGACATGGATAGCATTGTTCGAGCTTTAGAGACACTTCTCTTGCGTCAGGAGAAACGACAATCAACCTTCCATTACGAGACTCAGCGAGAACGCGCAGAATAGAATCGCAGGACGCCTTGTCGTGATTGTTGAAACTGTAGCCAATTGATACCAATGTCTCAGATTTACTTATCACGGTGCGAGCGCCTTCATATATCGCTTGGATAAACCTCTGTACAAGTAACGGGCCTTTATTGGGAACTGGAGCGATTACTCGGCTATCAGTCGGGAGGTATTGCAGCCTCGGTCTCACGCGTTCGTATGGTGCGAAGTCGTTCGCAAGGCAACCAGGATCGAACATGAATCGAGTTGGTGCAGATTGATCAAGCTATACTGTATCGTCAACTGATTTCTCCTGTGTATCGAATTCAGTGGAATTCAGACAATAGCCGGAAATCAGTGACCTGCACGGCGAACACACAGCGCACCAGTGTCCCCACGCCGCCCCACTATTGTCCATTCGTGCTCAGTCCCACCGGAGAACCGAATCCCATCTTTGAAGTCAAATATCAACACTTGCTTGGAAGAATCTCCTTGAGAGCTGCTCCATTCCCACCATCTAGGTATTTGCAGATCACCCTTCACGTTGTGACCGGCTATACCTGAGTCTCGGTCATAGATGCCCTGTAGTTCCTCGATCTCCGGCAAACGCCAGTCTGATTGCCCGGCCAATTGCAGATTCTGGCAATAAGCCGTCGCTTGCTTCCAGTTCAAATTTCCCTGGTCCTTCTTCGTCCACACTAAACCCGTTGCTGCGTCGGTCCAGGTAAGTCCCGCCGCGGCCTCCCGTGCGGCCTGCTCACGTTCATGTTGTTCACGCAAGGCCCTGTCCCCCGTGGCGCGAACACAGAGCGCACGTCCTCCACTCAAATCGATCGGGAATGTGGACCGCTTTCCCCAGTCTTGGGAGAATTCGAATATCCACGCCTTCCCGGCGGGCTGATACGAATTCTGCGGGACTTCTTCCCGAGTATTGCTCACTTCCCACATTCCGGATAGTTTCAGGTCGCCCTTGATATGCCAATTGAGCGGCTGCCCATCAATGGAATGGCCAGAAACATTGAGGCTCAAGTCGTAGATGTCCCCCAGTTCATCAATCTCCGGCAAGCGCCAGTCAGAATAATTTGCCAAATGCAGATTCCGGCAGTAATCTGTCGCCTGTTTCCAAGCCACGCTGCTGCCGTTATCCTTCTTCGTCCACATTAGGCCCGTTGCAGAGTCTGTCCAGACGCCAGGTACCGCCTCGCTGGCCGCCTTGTCCCGTGCTGCCTGCGCGGCCTTTTCGAGCAGTTGCTGAGTCTCTGCCTTGGCCTGAGCTTCCCGCGCAGCCTCCTGCGCAGCCTTGTCCTGTGCTTCCTGCTCGGCGATGAGCCGCGCATCGCGGATGGGCTGAAGTTCGATGTTTACCATCGTTTGCCCCGTCGGTTTAACCGTGCTGGGTTGCTTTACCCAATCAACCCCATCCTCCGTGGTGGCCTCCACCATGTGCTGGCCGGGTTCGACCTTAACCTTGACAGACCCTCCTGCATAAATGTGGCCCTTGACTTCGCCGTCCAACTTCCAGTTGCACACCAAGTCGCACATGACCAACAGTGTCGGAAGGGTGGCCGGTTTAGACTTCGCTTTGATTATCACCGTCACATCTCCATCCTGCTGCGCATGGGCTGCCAAACCTGTTGTGAGCAGGGCTGCTAGGACGAGCAAGAGAGCGGACGGATTTCTGTGCAAGTGCATTGTTTCCGCCTTTCTGGTGACAGGGAGTGTATGGTGGGCAGCCCGTTCCACGCAGCCGACACGGTTTCATGCGCTCGCCTTATTTCCAGTCAGAGTAACGCGCAGTACCGGCATTGCGCCAGAGCGGGGCGGCAAGCCCACTCCAAGAGCGACTCGCGGGCAGCATCCGTGCCCCGTTTCAAGGGGTTTAGTTGTCCGATACCAAGGGGTTGCATATTCGCAGCAAGCCCATTGTGAAGCGCGCCTTTTCTAAAAAATCCCATTAAGGCGCAGGAATTCGCCAGTCGGCATTTCTTCTTTTCAGTGCCAGGCTTCTGCCACCCTTCCGGCCTTTAGCTGGCATTCCGTGCGGGTTTGAACCGTGGGAAGCTGCCGGAAAAGGTCCGGCAAAGCCGCTTTCAGCCTCTTGCGGCCCACGTGGGGCCGGACGGCGTTACAATCCCTTCAGCAGTTCCGAGAGCGTTGTCTCCAGAGCAGAGGCGATTTTCCTGAGGGTGCGCAGACCCGGTTCTCGTGTGCCACGCTCCAAGTCCGAAATATGCACCTCGTGGACGCCGGACTGCTCGGCAAGGTCAATCTGCCGCCAATTCCGGGCGCGGCGCAACTTTCTGATTCGCTCGCCCGTCGCCGCACAGATGTCCTTTGCCATGCGTCCATCATCGGGTTAGCCTTTGCGCTATATTTAGTGCATACACTCTCCGAAGCTCGAAAGGTGGCCAAAATGCCGTTGCACAGAAAGATTGCTTTTGCATTGCTTGTCTCGATTGCCCTGCTAGCGTCCGGTTGTGGCGGAGGTTCGGGCGGTAGCAGCGGCGGGGGCAGTACGCTCGCAATCACCTCTGTTACGGTGGCCTGTTCGCCAGGTTCGATCAATACGAATCAAACGTCAACCTGCACACCGACAGTGAGCGGGACTGGAAATTACAGCTCATCGGTCACATGGTCCGTCAGCCCCACGAGCATAGGCACCGTCAGCAGTGCTGGCGTATTTACGGCTTCCAGCACAGGGACGGCGACCATCACCGCAACATCGACGCAGGATTCGACCAAATCCGGCGATGCAACGGTGACAGTGGCCGCGCCGTCCACAATCACTTCGGTTTCAGTGGGTTGTTCTCCGGCACCCATCCTAACCACGCAGACATCTATCTGTACGGCAACCGTGCAGGGAACCGGATCATACAGTTCGGCGGCTACCTGGGCTGCATCAGATGGTGCAATCACGACTTCTGGGGTTTTCACACCCGCTGGTACAGGCACCGCGACCATAACGGCAACCTCGACGCAGGACACCTCAAAATCAGGCACCGCTACAATACTGGTTGAAAGTCCGACTTCAAACGAATGGACATGGATGAGTGGCAGCAGTACGATGTCTGTCGATTCATCTGGGTTCTATTATGGACAACCAACATACGGCTCACTAGGTGTAGCTTCGCCAAACAATACCCCCGGAGGAAGGGTTGGGGCCATTAGTTGGACAGACAGTAGCGGCGACCTCTGGCTCTTTGGTGGCAACGGCTATGATTCGACCGACGTGGGCGAGAAGCTTCTCAATGATCTATGGGAATTCAACATCTTGACCAAGGAATGGACATGGGTCAGCGGTAGCGATATAGGAACGCCAGTCTCAAGTGCTTCTGGCACACCCGGTGTGTATGGAGCATTGGGAGTTGCAGCTGCTGCGAATACGCCTGGCAAGCGGTATACACAAGCCGGATGGACTGACAGGAGTGGCAACCTGTGGCTATTCGGTGGTGCCGGATTCGATTCGACAGGAGCGAGTGGCGGCCTTAACGACCTCTGGGAATTCAGCCCAACAACCAAAATGTGGACTTGGGTGAGCGGAAGCAATCTAGCTAACGCATCAGCTGTATTTGGAACTCAAGGTATTGCTGCACCGAGCAATGTGCCGGGGACAGGGTATTTGGCGGTTTCATGGACGGACAATAGTGGAAATTTCTGGCTCTTTGAAGGCAACACCCTTCCTTGTAACGATCTTTGGGAATTCAGTCCAACAACCACAATGTGGACTTGGGTAAGCGGGACCAACACCAACAGCGGAGCATCATGCGTCGCGCCGGTTTACGGAACGCGGGGCATCGCCTCTGCCAGCAATGTCCCTGCTGGAGTGCAAGAGGAGGTTACTTGGACTGACCTCAGCGGGAATCTTTGGCTCTTCGGGGGCGCTGGTTATGATTCAACAGGGGCATATACGTCCCTTAACGACCTTTGGGAATTCAGTCCCACCTCCAAGGAATGGACGTGGATAGGCGGGAGCAACAAGGGAACGGCTACCGGTGTTTATGGCACTTTGGGTGTTGCTGCTGCAAGCAACATGCCTGGAAGCAGGGTTAGCGCCGTAAGCTGGACAGATAGCAGTGGCAACCTCTGGCTCTTTGGTGGACTGGGCGTTGACTCAACTGGAGGAAGTGGTTGGCTCAACGATCTTTGGATGTTCAGCCCAACTTCCAAGGAATGGACTTGGATGGGCGGCTCCAATACAACCTATGCAAACGCTGCACAGTATCAGGCAGATCGAGGCCAACCAGGCGTCTATGGAACTGAAGGTGTGCCTGCCGCTACCAACGTCCCCGGAGGCCGATATTCCGCCGTAAGCTGGACTAACAGCAGCGGACATTTCTGGCTCTTTGGAGGCGCGAGTCATGATTCGACGGCGACACAGATAGGCGAACTTAACGATCTTTGGCGTTTCCAGCCCTAACCAATCGTCTGTAGGCCACGCGCAGGTGTGGCGTAAGCACCACTAACGCCGGGAAAAGGAATGGCTGACAATGAGCGATGATCCAATCAAGATTTCGCCAGAGCAGTTATCTGGGATAAGGCTAGCCTTAAAGGAATACGAAGGCGAATTTCGCAGAAGCATTGAAACCAGCACAGGTTTCTTCGAAAAGCTCTTTGCTCTTGACGCGGCCTTAATGGGCGTTGCTGCCACTGTCGTCATGGCGATCATGGCCAGGAGTGAATATCCAACCTGTCCGCTTCGAGAAGCTGTTCGGGGACTCGTTGTAATCTTCAATTTGCTAGGTTTCTCGCTTGTTTTTGCGGTGATACACCACTTTCTGGCTGTAAATATTGCGGCAAATGACGCGGCGTATGCAGACGTAGACCTAACCGGAGCGGGCATGAGAGAGACATTCCAGATTGCTCTTGCGAACACTCCTGGGGTTGGGGAAGTTGCGACGGCTCAAGCAGAGGTTGTGAAGGGGATGATGCACCAAAAGCTGGTTACTGAGCCACAGAAGAAGATCGTGACAGCCAAGCAGCGCAAGCACCGTTGCATGAAGATAAGCGGCAATATCTCCATAGGAGCATTCCTACTCGCCTACTTTTTCCTTGCGCTTTGCAGTTGGCGAATCTGGTAGCAGGCCCAATTATCTAGGCCTTCATGGAAAGGATTTCAGAGCATGGTATCGAACAGCAACGAAGTGTTAAAGCGTCGTTTCTCTGTGTCTCCATACCTATTGCCATCCGTTGTGGCCGCGGTCTCCTTTGTCTGTTGCTGTCTTTCATGCGGATTGGTGGCCCAGTCCTCTGAACTAAATACTTTCAGAATCGAACGGCAGGCCAAAGCTCTCTTCGATCAGAAAAGATTCTCCGAGGCGAGACCTCTTTTCGAGCAAGCCTGCGCTGCCGGAAGTTGGGATTCTTGCGACACATTAACCGTTATGTACATTGGTGGCCTGGGGGGATTGTCCCGAGGCTCATCAATGGCGGGAAAACCATTTTCCGAGGCGGTTCCTGTGTTCGAGCGTGCGTGTGCAAATGGCCAAGCGGATGCATGTAGTCATCTCGGCTGGATGTACAAAAACGGAATCGGCGTGCCAGAGAATTGGTCCCTGTTCTTTTCCTACTCGTCGAAGGCTTGCGACGGAGGCGACGGATTAGCCTGTCTCAATGTTGGTGTTGAGTATGAGGTTGGGGGCGGGATTAAGCAGGATTATTCGCGAGCGGTTGTAATCTACTCCAGATCCTGTAATGCAGGAAATGCTATAGGTTGCCAAGACCTTGGCTCGCTCTATCACAGGGGTTTGGGCGTCGCGCGAGATGACTCTCACGCAGAAGAGCTTTTCTCCAAAGCGTGCAAATTAGGTGCCGCTGGCGGTTGCACGGAGCTTAAAAACATAAACAATGGGCGGTAGGTCGCCTCGCGGAATGCAACATCGAGATGTCTGTTAAGGAGCTTGCAAGTGCAACTTATTAAGTATGCAGGTATGGCGTTGGTACTGGTGTTAGGAATCAGTGTATCGGCTTTCTCGCAGGCTCCCCACGTTCATTTCAGTGTTGACCAGACCAGCTTCTATGCCGATGGAAGAGAGTCTGAGAAATCTCTATTTCCCAGTGAGACTCAGATTAACTGTGATCGGCAAAGCAGGACCTGTATCGCTGCAACCGCAGAATATTATTCCGGCCACCCCCACGTTTCAATCGAATATTTCCAGCTTTTGAAATGGGACGCAGACGGGATCATCGCTACATCTGATGCACTCTGTATGCGGAGAACACTGCTCATCTCCTTTCCCAACAAGTCCATTTCTATTTCAGGGATGTTGAAGAGCTTGCCAAAGGAGAAGACAGAAGCCTGCGAAACACTCGGAGCGAGTAAGCCCTATACGGACGTATTTGTTCTCAAGAATTCGCCGGAGTGGGACAAGGACCCCTACGGCGAGAGCAGGGGTAAATGAACGCAAATGCCGCGAGGAATCCTCGCACTTGGAAGGCGAAGTCTACGCTACGCCAGCATCGCAAGGCTGTGGCACCAGGAACTTGTGCGAAGAGAAACGCTCTGGCCCATATGGAGGAGTTGTCGAGTCTGGCCCGACCCGGCATACAGCCACCAGCCTTCTAAGCCGGGGGACTAAAACCGTGGGACGTAGCATGGGTATTGTCTTCCATGCTGCCATCCAACTCAGTGACCAACCATCAGAGCTGATAGGGAGAAACGTGCAGATGAATAATCTGGCGTACCCCTGAAAGACGCTTCAGCAGGCGCGGAACTTCGTTTAACGGGTCAGCGTCTTTGGGACAGGTCGTATACGCTATTTTGCAAATCTCGGAGTTTCCTTGGACGGCTACGTACTTGACTTGTAAGAGATCGCGTATCTGCGAGTCTGGGGCCATCACTGGAATTTCATCATCAATCGTGGCAGAGGAACAGGAGAACTCTTGCCCGCAAACAGGGCATAGAAAATCTGCAGGCCAGCCATCCTCGGTCTGCTCACCAAGACTTTGAAACATTCCTAGCGGGCTTTGATGCGGAAGAACAATCGGTTTTCGACACGCTGGGCAATAGACCACATCCCGACCAAGATTCATCATGAGGCACCCCTCAAACCTAATTGAGCAAGGAACACGCTGAGTGACAACCTACATCAACCATGCTTTAGATCAAGCCTTCTGGTATTCATCACGATACTCGATTAGCTGCTTGACGATTTGCTCGGCCAATTCGATAGATGAGGCACCGATAATCTTATCTTGGTTCACATTCCATATGACCTCGCCATCATTGCTTGAGAGCGTGAGTATCCACCGCAGATCAGGAGGCGTTTGCTTGCGCGAATCCATAGGAGTAGCCACCCATCCAAATACAACCAGGCAGTTCCTGGTCGCACCAACAAAGGGCGTCGATCTGACTTCCTTGAATTGAGCGCCTACTGGTTCCAACTTTAAAAGCGGAGATTGACTCTTACCGCGCGGCAGCCCGTCATCCCATTCAAAAGGGACCCCATAAATATCTCTGACGCGCTTAGCTGTAGCACACGTGACCTGAATCAGCCCCTTCCACATTGCAGTGCCGTGGTCGTTGGACAGCGGTGTTCCGCTCAATTCGGCCTCCACCACCGAGCCCTCCTGCCTTCGATCATGTCCACGCATGGATAGAAAGTCATCAAGGCTTTGCATATCTCGCTTAATCTCCTTTTCCGGCACGAGATAAGCAGGAATAATTCCCAGCTTTTCGCAATGCCTGTCATTCGGTCTCGTTTGTCCTGTTATGAGGTTGTGTGCCGTCTGGCGGGATACGCCCAAAGCTGCGCCCTCTGTGCCAACATCAGTGAGACAAGTAGCCCCTCAACAATTACTGTAGGGCGGGGAAAGAAATCTCACCTTGATAAGCATGAGCAAGACCAGCACTTCTTCC
>Ga0224528_1002193_pt1 | contig 11444 bp, 7 predicted proteins | sample CBST25metaG_2_FD_179888 | JGI IMG/M metagenome (GOLD analysis project Ga0224528, IMG submission 179888) | Peat soil microbial communities from Stordalen Mire, Sweden - C.B.S.T25 | ecosystem: Environmental > Terrestrial > Soil > Wetlands > Peat | place: Sweden: Norrbotten County, Stordalen Mire...
GCTTTAGAGCATTTTTCCAATACACGTGCAGTGTTGAGTGGCGTGCAAGGTGGCTTTTTCTTAAGGAAAAAGCCACTCGGCATCCTGCTTTCGCTCTACACCAATTGGAAAAATGCTCTAGCCTCGGGCCTTTGGCTCCCCCCAAAAAGAACTGCCCGTGTCTAAAGGCAACAGTCTCTGCTGCCGTCTTCAGGGACATGAATGTCCTTGCTCCCTCCCGATGAAAACCGAAAAATCGAGGAGCCGTCTTTGCGAAATCCAATTGCTATTACCCTGTTCCCTGGCCACTCTTCACTGCCCACTGTCCGCTGTTTGTGCTATATGTGGACGCATGTTTCGCGTCAGACTTTTTCTTGTTGCCTTTGTTCTCTCACTCTGCGTGGCCACACACGCCGCGCTCGCGCAATCCGTAGCTCCCGCGCCACCCATGGGCTGGAATAGCTGGGATGCCTACGGATTCACCATCGACGAAGCCGCGTTTCGCGCTAACGCCACCGTGTTGAAACAGTTTGTAGGCTACGGATGGAAGTATGCGGTCATCGACGAGGGCTGGTACATGACCAACCCCAATGGCAAAAATGTCGCCGAGATGCGCTATATCTGGGACCAGAACGGACAGTTGATTCCCGACCCGGCGCGCTTCCCTTCCGCGAATAACGACGCTGGCTTCCAGCCGCTGGCCGACTGGCTGCACCGGCAGGGACTCAAGTTCGGCATTCACATCGTGCGCGGCATTCCGCGACAGGTGGTCGAGGCGAACCTGCCCATCGGCGCGGGCTTCCACGCCGCCGAGGCCGCCGACAAGACCAGCCCCTGCCCGTGGGACAACGGCAACTGGGGCATCGCCGACAACGCCGCCGGACAGGCCTACTACGACGCCATGTTCCGGCTCTACGCCCGCTGGGGGCTGGATTTCGTCAAGGTCGATTGCATCAGCGACCACCCGTATCGGCCGACGGAGATTCGCCAGATCGCCGAGGCCATTCGCAAATCGGGCCGTCCGATGGTGCTGAGTCTTTCCCCCGGACCGACGCAACTGAAGCACGCCGCCGAGGTGCAACAATACGCGCAGATGTGGCGCATCGCCGACGACCACTGGGACTTCTGGGACGCGAAGCGCACCAAGCCGAACAGTGAGTTTCCCTTCGGCATTCGTGACGCCTTCGACCGACTGGCGCAGTGGTACACCTACGTGGGGCCGGACAGTTGGCCCGATCAGGATATGCTGCCCATCGGCCAGCTCAGCCCGCACCCGGGCTGGGGTCAGCCACGCGCCTCGCGGCTAACGCAGGACGAGCAGCGCACCGAGTTCGCGCTGTGGGCCATCGCCCGCTCGCCGCTGATCGTCGGCGCGAACCTGACCACGCTCGACTCGTTCACCCGCTCGCTGATGAGCAATCAGACGCTGCTGTTCATGAACCAGTACGCCACCGCCAGCCGTCCGGTCGATGTCAGCGGCCTGCCCGGCTTTGCCAACGCGCGTGTCTGGCGCGCAACCATCCAATCTCCCGGAGCGCGCGGCTATGCCGAATACTTCGGCTTCTTCAACCTCGACGACAAGCCCACGACGCTGCGCGCCAGTTGGAAGCAGCTCGGCCTCGACGGCAAGCACGCGGCCACCAAGGCCTGGGACGGCACAACGACCAAGGCCTCGAAGGAGATCTCCGTCACGTTGCCCGCACATGGCAGCGTCGTCTATCAGATCAATTTCAACTAGCCCTCACAGCAGACCACACGCAGCAAGGGCGAGGAGAAAAATCTCCTCGCCCTTGCTCCTTGCCCAAAAACTTTCATGTGCGCAACTTATTCGTCCCGGTGATGATGAGAATGACGATGCACGCCCACTCGCCCGTCGTGCCGCTTCTTCCGCAAAAAGCGTTGACGGCAGTTTCCGCACTCCCACGGATAAAAACCGAAAAGAGGAAAGAACTTTTGTTCAAGAAAGCCGATGCGTTCCGTTCTCGACAATCGTTCGTGTCCACACTTTGGACACACCATTCGCTCATCTGCGGGTTCTGAATTCGATGTTTTTTTCACAGTCATCTGATTTTGGTGCGCGCATTTCTATGTGAAGCGCCCGATTCTCCCGTGAAGTCAATTGGCCGAAATACTAACCTGAATAAATCGGTCCAAGAAAAAAACGCAGAGTTCCCACTTGCATCACGCAGAGGACAATCGCCTATTTCTGCAAGAAACTCGACTGCATTATTCTAAATAGCATGCTAACCTTCGGGACTTAGTTCTTTCCAGAGTGACAAAGTAACTTCTCCGGTTACCAAAGCATCATACTTTTCTATGACCTTTCGTGCGCAAACGCCTCAGGGCCGCGCACGCCAACCCGGCCACGGCCTTTGCCAGCAGCGGCGCATCGTTCAACGACTCCGGCCGCTCGAGTCTCATCCCAAGCTTCGCCGCCTCTTCCTTAAAGTGAATGTCGATGTCGTAGAGAATCTCGACGTGATCGCAGAGAAAGCCGATGGGCTGCAAAAGCAGAGTCTTCACGCCTTCGCCGGCGATGGACTGTAGCGACTCCTCGACGGTCGGCCCGATCCATACGCCACCCGAAGCACCCTGACTTTGGAAGGCGAACCACCAGAGCGGAATCTCCGGCACAAGCGCGGCCACCAGTGAGGCCGTTGCGCGCGCGTGCTCGACATAGGGATCGGCCGGTTGGCCTTCGCGCGGCTCAAGCGTACGCGCGGGCACGCTGTGCGCGGTGAAGAGCACGGGAACCGGTGCGCCGACCTCGGCGCTCAGTTTTTCATAGGCCACACGCAACCGCTCAGCGAAGGCCGCAATCAACAGAGGATGCGTCTCCCAGCTCTCGGTAAAGTCGAGCTTGATTTCGCCAGCTTCCGCCTCGACCGCGCGGCGATAAAGGCCCACGCTGGTCCGCGAGTTCTGCGGCGCGAGGCAGATGACCGCCGCCTCGGTAACGCCGTCGTCTTTCATCTGCCGCAGCACATCGGCGATATAGGGCTTCCAGTTGCGCATGGCGACGTAGACCGGCACCGGCTCACCCGTCGCGACCAACTCGGCCTCGACGCTTTGCCCCTGCAACCGCGTGATCTCCGTCAGCGGACTGTGGCCGATCAAGCGATACCGCCGCTCGACCTCATGCACCACCGGCTCGGGCAACGGACGGCCGCCGGTCACGTTGCGCAGATAATCGGGAATCTCCTCGACCGACTCCGGCGTGCCATGCGCCAGAAGCAACACAGCCTGCTTAACCACGCGCCGCCTCCTCAAGAGAAAACTCATGCACCATCTTCACCACCGCCTGCACATTTTCCACCGGCGTTCCCGGCACGATGCCGTGACCCAGGTTGAAGATGTGTCCCGGCCTGCCCGCGGCAGAGCGCAGAATTTCCCGAACGTGTTTCTCGATCACCTCTTGCGGCGCAAAGAGCGTGATCGGATCGAGGTTGCCCTGCACGGCGCGAGCCGCGCCCACGGCACTCCAGCCCACATCGAGCGACTGCCGCCAGTCAAGACCGATCACGTCGGCCCCCGTCGCGGCCATCTGCCCAAGCAGCGCCTGGGTTTCCACGCCGAAGTAGATCACCGGCACGCCCATCGCCTGCACGGCGCGCACCAGCCGTTGGCTGGCCTCAAAGGCGTAGTCGCGATAGTCGCTCACGCCGAGCGAACCGACCCAACTGTCGAAGATCTGAATCACGTCGGCTCCAGCTTCGACCTGCTGGCGGCAATACTCCGTCAGCACGGCAACCAGCTTATCTAAAAGATTGCGCCACGCAGTGGGATCGCCGTACATCAGCTTTTTGGTTTCAATGTAATTGCGCGAACCTCCGCCCTCGATCATGTAACTGGCGAGCGTATAGGGCGCGCCGCAGAAGCCGATGATGCCCAGCCGGTCGCCGAAGTGCGCGGAGACCTTTTCGATGGCGCGCGCCACATAGCCGAGATCGGCGGCGCGATCAGTGCGCAACGCCTGGACATCTTCGCGCGAACGCACAGGCCGGTGCACAATCGGGCCCTCGCCCGCGAGAAACTCGAAGGGCAACCCCATCGGTTCGAGCGGTAGCAGCAGGTCGGCGAAGATGATGGCCGCATCCACGCCCAGTTTTTCAGCGGCGGTGATGGTGACCTCGGCGGCCAGCTCGGGCTGCTTGCAGATTTCCACCAGCGTGTGATGCTTGCGCACCTCGCGGTACTCCTGCATATAGCGGCCTGCCTGACGCAGGAACCAGACCGGCGTGCGGTCCACGGGCTGGCGCAAGCAGGCGCGTATAAAGCGGTTGCCGGAAAGAATCTTTTCCGGTGAAACGGGGGAGGGTTTCAGGGGCATCGGGTCCATAACCCCTCGATTGTAACGGGCATATGCCAAGCTGGCATAGGAAAAGATGGCCGTGAGCCTTCCTGGAAATTTGTTCCGGCGGGAGGGTTTCTATACCGCGTTCAGGCCATCAGGTCTGCTTGTCGCGGCCGTGCATGGGGTTGGCGCGGCGCAAAGGGTTTGCCCTTGCGGCGCCCATCGCGCGTGTTGCCGGTGTATTTGCCGTACATCGAGGTGATGGCAAGAATCGACTGCGCGTGTTCTTACTGGAGTGCGTCAGGCTGAATGGCCGCCGCCACAGCCTTGCGGAAGCCCGCCAGCGAGCAAGCTCCGTCGGCGCGTCCGCAGGCGGGAAGGAAGACCGGCAGCCGCTCGGGCGGCGCGGCCAGCGTGAGTGGCGCGGCGCGGCGCATCTGTTCGAGGGTCTGCGCGACGTAGTAAGTGCGCACCTCAAGATCGGCCGCGCCGGGTCTCTTCCAGAGTTCGAAGACCAGCGCGCCGCCCGGAGGCGTATCGTCCCTGCGGCCATCGACAATCCAGTTCAGATGCAAGGCTCCGGCGATGTTCACAAGGTTCGTGTCGTGGCCGGAGAGAATCAGCAGGCGATCGTCGGGCCGGCTCAGCGCGCCCTTCACCGCCGTGCCGTTGGCCGCCTGATCGATGGAGCGCAGAAGGCCATCGAGCAGAGGGGTGGCCAGCGCACGGGCAATCGGTTCGGTGCGACCGACAAGATCTTCCTGCGCGACGTGCAGTTGCAGCAACGCGCGCAGCGTTCCGGCATCGACGCGTCCCCATCCCACCTGCGCAGACTCCATACCTTCGATATATTCCAGCAAAAAGTTTTCGGTCATGGTCGAAGCCAGCCCGAGCGGCGAGCGCAGTTCAGCCAGGTGATCTGATTTTCCTGGTGTAACCGAAGTGGCCATCTCGACAAGCGAATGAGGTTTGCCGGAGTTGCAGACGGCGCCTTGCGGGCAGATTGCAAGTACCTGCCGCAGCATCTCCAACTGTGGGCGATAGGCCACGGCAAGCGCGGAAGGGTTGCCGCCAATGCGCCCCGCAAGCGCGGCCGCAGCCAGTTCCCTGTCTGGAGAGACAAGGCCGGCCTCAACGGGATGAAAGAGTGGATCGGGCGTGCCCTCTGGCAGCGCGACCACAGGAATCGTACAGCCGGGAGCAAGCCCCTGCGCCAGAGCCCGGCCGGTTTCGCGCGTGCGCTGGTCGGAGTCGGCCACGATGCGAATGTGCGCGGCATCGCCGCAGCCGGAGGCCGCTAGCAGTCCTTGCGCGGCGAGCTGCGCGCGGTCATAGACGCCCATCCATTCCATCAGATGAAAACCGTGCGCGGTGAGGTAGCCATCGGGCACCTTCCACCTGGGCCACGGCTGCGCGGAATATTGATTGAGCAGGTCTAGCTTGCCCGTCGGCGAACGCACGCCGTGACGGGTCACAATGGCGACGAAACGCAGTTCGCCGTTGTTGTCCGCAGCGCTACGAACGGGCGCGGGTGCTGTCGGCTGGGCCACGCTCCACGCGCCGCACAAGGAATAAAAAAACAAGACCGAGGCGAAAGATGATTTGCGAAGATTCAAGCAATTGCTCCTGGAAAAAATGCAGAAAGATGAGAAAGAAAAGCGGAGGGAAGAACGGCACCTCCCCCACGGAGTTTTTGCGTCAACGCGCTTCGCGATGGGCGCCGAAGTTATAGCGAAGACCGCCCGTATAGGTCGGCTTGTAGTATTCGCGCTGATTGACGAACTGGTCGCTGCCGGTGTAGTAACCGAAAACCTCATTGTTGAGATTGAGACCACTGGCCAGAAGGCTGATGCCGCGCCCTAGGCGATAAGTGGCCTGCGCATCGATCTGCATGTGGGCCAGGGTCCAGACATCGCCGGAAGGGCCAGCGGGACCCAGGCCGCTGGGGTCGGCACCGGCGCCCGAAGCCAGCGCGGGCGAAATCCAGTTATAGGAGAACAGGCTTCTACCGTTGTACGTCATGCCAAGGCGCAACGAAAAGCGATTGGTGTCATAGGTTGGGCTGAGATTCCAGGTATTTTTGGATTGACTGAGCATGTGCGGATGATCGGTGCGCAGCCACACGCCCTTCTCGCGCGAATCGGTATAGGAGTAGTTGGCCGAGAGGCCGAGGCCGCCAAGCACGCTGGGCAGATAACTGAAATGCTGTTGAAAGCTGACTTCGAAGCCGTAGAGCCAGGCGTTTTCTCCGTTGATGTATTGCGTGACCGACGCCGTGCTGCCCGCCTCGGCCTGCGCGTTTTCAATTTCGGTGAGCATCCAGGAAGGGATGGTGCCGGCTGGCAGCGAGGCCACATTCACGCCGGTCGGAATCTGGAAGGTGATCTGCGGCGCGGTGAGTTGCTTGAAGAAGAAACCGCCCTGAATTATACCCAGCGGTTTGAGAAATCTTTCGTAGAGCAGGTCGTAGTTATTGGCGTGCTCGGGGCGCAGCGAGGGATTGCCGACCGCCGCCGTTGCCGCCGAAGCATCGGCCGTCACGTAAGGCACCAGTTGGTAGGGATCGGGCCGCGCCACGCCGCGCGCATACACCAGACGCAAATTTGAGTCCGGCGTGAGACCGTAGCGCAGTTGCACGCTGGGCAGCACGTCGATGTACGAGGGATTATTGTTCACCTCGCTGAGCACATAGCAGTTGGTGTTCCCGGTAATGGTGCCGCCCGCGCAGGCCGTCGGCTGCGAAGCCAATGCGCCGCTGGCGTTCACCTTCGCGGTCCACGCCAGCGCGTAGCCGGTGGTATCCATCTGCGTAGCCTCGATGCGCAGGCCGGTCTGCACATGCAGCCTGCCAAAGTCGACGGTATTCATCAGGTATCCGGCGGGAATGCGCTCGACATAGTGGAAGCGGTTGGGCCAGATATCGTTGACCGTCTTGTACTGATCGATGTAACCCGGCAGGCTGGTCAACGTGAAGCTCTGCACCTTGTTGAAGTCGGAGACAGGACCGAACTTGCCACCGAAGTAACTGCCGTTGTAGTAATCGGTATTTTGGAAGGCGCTCTGTAACTGCGCCATGGTGGCCGCCGGCGCGCTGGTGCTGGTGGACCAGCCGTCGTAGACGGTTTCGGTGGCGTTCTGCGTCTTGTGCGCGTTACTGATCTTGAAGCCAGCCTCGAAGGTGCCGAAGTGGCCATGCGCGGTGTAGTTGTGCGCGTAGCTGGCAGCCGCGGTCAGATCCAGTTCCGAGGCCATTCCGGTGGAAGTCGTGATGTCCTTGAAGGCCCAGGAAGTGGCCGTGAGCAGCGGCGAATTCGCCTGATCGCAGGTGCCGAAGCTCGGGCGGTACTTATGCGTTTGCACGGCTGGATTGTAGTTGCAATAAAGCGTCGGCCCGATCCAGGAGAAGTCCGCCTTGGGGTTGCCCGCCGAATCAACTTCATAGGCGCGCGAGGCCGACAGCGTCACGTTGTACCAAGAGCTGTTGTCGTAGTGGCGCACACCGAGCGAGAGGCTGCCGACCGAAGCGTCAGGCCGCTTGCTTGAGGTGTAGAACTTCGGCGCAGTAGAGGCCGCGGTTGTGCTGGGATACACCACATTCGCGCCGTTGTTGCAGGTCTTGCCTGTAGGGCAGCTCAGCGCCTTCGAGATCGGCGAGTAATACCACTTATCACCCCAGTCCTTCAGATCCGACCAGAGACCGTGCGCAAACAGACTCGTGTTTTCGCTCAGTTTGTAGTCGGCGCTGCCGGAAAATCCCGTACGATAACGGTAATAGCGATACTCGCGAATCGTGTTGTTGTCATAGAAGGCAGTGGCGAAGGTCGACAGCGGGTCGAGCGCTGGCTGAATGTTGTCAATGCCGCGACCGTTGAAGTCGAAGGCGCCGTCAACGAGCAAACCGAAGCGCTTGTTCTTGCCGTAGCGCCGACCGTAGGTGCCGCCGCTCTCGGTGGAGGCGCGACCGTTGAGGATGTTCGTGTATCCGCCGTTGGTGAAGAGGATGAGAGTTGGTTTTTCGCCCGCGCTTTTGGTACGCAGATTTACCGAACCACCAATGCCGTTGGCGTCCTGATTGGCCGACAGCGTTTTGTTGATCTCGACCGACTCGACCAGCGCCGAGGGGATCACGTCAAGGCGCACCTGGCGCACATTCGGCTCGGGCGAAGGCACGGTGATGCCGTCGACAGTAACATTGGTCAAACGCGCCTCGGTGCCGCGCACCTGCACATACACGCCCTCACCTTCGATGCGATAGAGCGTGACCGAAGGCAGGCGGCCGATGGCATCCGCCACGTTGGCGTTGGGCAGACTGGTGATGACCTCCATCGGCAGCGACTGAATGATGTTGTCGGCAGCGCGCGTCAAATTGATGGCGTCCGCTTCGCCGTGCGCGCGCTCGGCGCTGACCAGAATCTCTTCGCTTTTGGAGGCCACCAGAAGGCTGAGAGAAAGATCGAGGCTTTGGCCGACGGTCAGATCGAACTCCCTGCGCAACGGTGCATAGCCCACATAGGAAACCGTCATGGCATAGTGGCCTGCAGCAACGTCGGAGAGCGTAAAGAGACCCTGATTATCGCTGAATCCGATTTTTGCCGAGGGCTCGAGTTCGATGCGCGCGCCCTTCAACACCGCGCCGGAGTTGTCCGTCACGGTGCCAGAGATCAGGCCTTTCGCCGACTCCGCCATGGCGGACATCGGCAACGCGAGACAAAGCAGCAGCCAGCCGAAACAAACAACCAACCGGGTTCCGCGGGTCAGGTTCATTGCATTCGCTCCTCGCACTCTCCACGGAGAGGCATGAGCCGAGTATTGAGGACGAATCTAAGTTCAATCTGAAGGAGGAGCCGGTCATGCGCGCATTTCACGGAGATTTCACATTGGGCAGATAGCATCGATTCATGCATGTACTGATCGTCGAGGACAAGCGCAGCCTTGCGCATCATCTGGGCCGCGCGCTCGAAGGCGAAGGCTACTCGGTCAGCTTTGCCTATGACGGCAATGAGGCGCTCGCGCAGGGCCGCAGCGGGCAGTTCGACCTGATGCTGCTCGACGTGATGTTGCCCGGCCAGGACGGCTTCGCGGTGATCCGGCAGATGCGTGAAGAGCGTTTGACGACGCAGGCCATCATTGTTTCAGCACGCGATTCGATGCGTGACATTATCTTCGGCCTCGATGCCGGAGCCGACGATTATCTGACCAAGCCCTTCGCGCTCGATGTGCTACTGGCCAAGGTGCGTGCTGCAGCGCGGCGCGTGCCGCAGCCCGCTGATGAGTTGTTGCAGGTCGGCGATCTTCTACTGCGTCCTCAGCAATATGAGGCGCAACGCGGCGCGCGCACCATTTCGCTCACGCGCACCGAATGCCAATTGCTGACCACGCTGATGCGGCGCGCCGGAACGGTGGTTCCTCATGCGGTGCTGATCGATGCGGGTTGGGACGCCGCGGCCGAGGTGGGCTACGACAGCCTCTACGTCTTCATCCGCGCGCTGCGCTCGAAGCTGACGCGCGGCGAGGAACCAGAGATGCTGCACACCGTGCGCGGCGTTGGCTACACGCTGCGGAGCGCAAAATGAGGCTGGGCCGCGTCTCCATTTCGCTGCGGCTGACACTGTGGTTCGCCACCATCTTTCTGCTCGGATGGGTGGCCTTCGGCGCAGCCATGTGGTTCAACTTGAAGCACAGCCTGACGCAGGAACGCCGCGCCACGCTCACACGCCGACTCGACCGTCTGCAGGAATTGCTACTCAAAACGCAAGGCGAAGCGAACGCCGATCGCTATGGAGACTTCAAGGACTTTGCCCACGCCACAGGCAACGGACTCAGCGAGGTTTTCCGCGCCGACGGCCAGCGATACTACCCCTCGCCCTCCTCTGCGGCGCGCAATTTTCCCTGGCCTTCCGCAACACTTTCCGCGACGAAGCAATTTCTACTGGTCAATTCCTCGGGGCAGTTTTACTGGGTGTTGTCGCGACCCTGGCAGTTGGGCGCGGACAAAATCGATCTGATGGCAGCCGCGCCCGCCGCAGGCAATCAACTGATCCTCGACACCTTTTGGAGCGGGCTGCTAGCATCTGCTCCCCTGCTGCTTCTTACCTCTTCGCTCGGCGGATACTGGCTGAGCCGCCGCGCTCTGCGCCCCGTCGATCGCATCACCGCAACCGCGCGCTCCATCAGCATTCGTAACCTGAGCAAGCGGCTTCCCGAGACTGGCAGCGCCGATGAATTGCAACGGCTGACGGAGACCTGCAACGCCATGCTGGCGCGGCTCGATTCGGCCGTCGGCCAGATCCGGCAATTCACCGCCGACGCCTCACACGAGCTGCGCGGACCGCTTTCGTTCGTGCGCACCGTTTCCGAAGTGGCGCTGCGCAATCAGAAGATCGACGAGGAAAGCCGAGCCTGCTTTCACGATATTGTCGGCGAGGTAGCCAAGGCCTCGGTGCTGCTCGACGACATGCTCACGCTGGCCCGCGCCGATGCACGTTCGAGCGAAGCGGTGCTTGAGGCTCTGGACATCGGGATGCTTCTGCAACAGGCCTGCGCCCATGCGCTGCCAATTGCCGTCGAGCGAGGCCTGCGCTTCTCCACAAAGATTCCCGAGGAGACCCTCTGGGCCGCGGCCGACGAGCAAACTCTGCGCAGGCTCTTCTGGATTCTTCTGGACAACGCCATGAAATACACATCCGCGCCGGGCGAGATCACGGTCAGCCTGCGCGCAGCCGACGCGGCATTGCTCATCGAGGTGCGCGATACCGGCGTCGGCATTCCGGCCAAGGATCTTCCCTTCGTCTTCAACCGTTTCTACCGCGCCGATCCTTCGCGCAGCCAGACCGAGGGCAGCGGCCTGGGTCTGTCGATTGCCCAATGGATCGCCGCGTTGCATAGCGGCGCACTGAGCATCACCAGCGAACTGCATCACGGCACAACCGTACAACTGAAGCTGCCCATCCTGGCCGATCAGGAAATTCATTCGCTGCTGTCTCTTCAAAACGAATCGGCCTGAGTCTTTTTCGCTTTGGAGACGAGAGCTCTAGTCATTATGGAGTGACCGGCGCCCTGCGCGATGCGTGGGTTAGTCTGTGGTGTTTAAGGAACACAGATCAGAGCCACAAGCGGAGGAAAACCGGTCATGAGGAACAAGGTACGATTTCTGGGCCTGGATGTCCATGCC
>Ga0224528_1002194_pt1 | contig 11440 bp, 9 predicted proteins | sample CBST25metaG_2_FD_179888 | JGI IMG/M metagenome (GOLD analysis project Ga0224528, IMG submission 179888) | Peat soil microbial communities from Stordalen Mire, Sweden - C.B.S.T25 | ecosystem: Environmental > Terrestrial > Soil > Wetlands > Peat | place: Sweden: Norrbotten County, Stordalen Mire...
AAAAATTGTTTTTCTCTTGGCTCTTTGAGCGGGGCATAGGCGCGACCAAGCCAGACGATCAAGCCTGACTGGATTTCATAGACATCTCCAGAACGAGAAATTTCGGCACTGTCGCTCCTGTTTGCTTCGGAGATGGCATGAAGATCGCATACGATGAGTGTGTGGGGTTGTGGCTTGGGCACAGCACGCCTTCGCAAGGGCATCCGAACAGGAGAATGAGAAGCGAATGACGCAGAGTGGACACGGGGCCATTTTTTTTGCAGTGTTAAAGAAAAAGTATTTCTGGCATTCGGGGATTGCGTGCGTGTTGGCTGCGGGAATTGCGGCGCAAGCGCAGAGGCCGGCTCAGTCGGCACAAGAGGATACATCGTGCGAATCTTCGGTCGCGGCATCGCCCTTCATTCCGGTCGATAGCTGGATTTATCCGGCTGTATTGCGGCTTTATGGGCTGGGCTATGTGGACAGCGCGTTTTTGGGCTTGCGGCCGTGGACGCGTGTGAATCTGGGCCATTTTATCGATGAAGCCAATGTGGGCCTCGCGGGTGCGACGGACGGGACGGCTACGGACGAAGCGCAACGGATTGTTGCGGCGCTGCGTGGCGAGTGGCTGTCGGAGGCGAGTGGCTGCGGGGAAAAACACGGACAGGCGCGCGTCGAGTCGGTTTACAGCGTGGTGCGCGGCATCAGTGGCACGCCCCTGCGCGACAGCTTTCACCTCGGCTCGACTTTCGTGAACGACTATGGCCGCCCTTATGAAAACGGCGCGAATAACTTTACCGGCGCCAGTGGCTACGCCACATCCGGCCGCTTTACTGTTTACCTGCGCGGCGAATTTGAAGGGGCTCCCTCGGCAGCAGGTTATTCACGCGCGCTGGGCCAGACGCTTTCAGGCTATGACCAGACGACCTTTCTGAATCCGATCACGGGCCTGCCGAATTACCAGGCGACGATTCCGCTGGGGCCTATCGGCACGGTCACGCAAGGGAGGATTCAGGAGGCTTATGTCTCTGCGCAGGTGCTCAACCACGTGATCTCCTTCGGTAAGCAGGATGAGTGGATGGGGCCTGGCGAGGGTGGTGCGATGGCCTATTCCAACAATGCCGAGGGCATTTATGCCTTCCACATCAATCGCGTCGAGCCGCTGATGATTCCCTTTCTATCGCGACTGACCGGGCCGTTCCGCTATGAATTTCTCGTCGGACCGACCAAGGGCCACAACGAGCCGCTCGATCCCTGGGTGCATGTGGAAAAACTCAGCTTCCGCCCGACGCCCAATCTGGAATTCGGCTTCGAGCGCACGGCGATCTGGGGTGGCAAGGGGCACACGCCCATCACGCTGCACAGCTTCCTGAAGAGCTTCTTCAGCACTTCGGCACCGCAGCAGGACGAGAAGAACAGCCGCAACGATCCCGGTGCGCGTTTTGGTGCCTTCGACTTTTCTTACCGGCTGCCCTTTGCACGCCATTGGCTCACCCTCTACACGGACAGCGAGGTTCACGACGACATGTCGCCGATCGATGCGCCACGCCGGGCCTCCTGGCATCCGGGCCTGTATCTGTCCCATGTGCCGGGCCTGCCCAAGCTTGATCTGCGCGCGGAGGCGGCCTATACCGATCCGCCGATCACTAACAGCCACAGCGGCCAGTTCATGTATTGGGAAGGCGTGCAGAAGCAGGGCTATACCAACAACGGCCAACTCTTTGGCGACTGGGTTGGTCGCGAGGACAAGGGCGGCCAGCTTTGGGCTACCTATCACCTCAGCGGCAACGAGTGGATCAAGGCCGATTGGCGTCATCAGAAGGCAGCTAAAGATTTCATCTCCGGCGGCACTACGCTGAACGATGTCGATTTCCAACTCGTCAAGCGCCTTGGGCACGATTTCGAGATCAACGGCAACTTCAAGCTCGAACACTGGAAGGCGCCGATCTACAAAACAGGTTTGCAGACAGTGACCGCGACGACGGTGCAACTCACTTGGTACCCGAAGCGCAAAACCACGTTCTGAGCTTAGGATAAAAACCAAAAGAAAAGCGAGGACTCAGCGCCTCGCTTTTCTTATTTCGTAGGTGCGGCGGCTTGCCGCAGCGCGTGCTCGACGACGCGTTGCATATCGGCCTCGGGCGCGGGTTTGCCGGTCCAGATCTCGAACTGGCGCGCGCCCTGTTGCACGAACATCTCGACGCCGCTGATGGTGGGGATGCCGCGGCTGGCGGCCAGCTTCAGCAGAGGTGTTTCCAGCGGGTTATAGATCATGTCGAAGACTAGCCCGGCGTTCAATTCGTCCTCGTCGATCGGGAGCTTTTGCTTGATGCCGGTCATGCCGCAGGGCGTGGTGTTCAGCAGCACGTCGAAGCGCTGTTTTTTGAGAAGCTCGTGCTTGAGCGCCTTGGCTTTGGCCTTGCGCGCCAGCGCCACCGCGGTTTCATGCGTGCGGTTGACGACGAAGACCTCGGCGCCCTGCTCGACCAGTCCGAAGACGGCTGCGCGTGCTGCGCCTCCCGCACCGAGCACGGCAATCCGTGCGCCTTTCAGGCTCAGGTGGCGTTCGAGCGGTCGCACCACGCCGGCTACGTCCGTGTTGAAGCCGTAGAGCTTGCCGTCGGCCCCGGTGCGCAGCGTGTTGCAGGCGCCGATGCGAGCTGTCAGCGCGTCCATATTCGCCAGATACGGCAGCACCTCCTGCTTGAGCGGCATGGTTACCGCTGAGCCTGCCAGCGGCAGCTCGTGCAGCAGCGTCAGCAGGTCCGCAAGCTCTTTGACCCGCAGAGGCAGCATGACGGCGTTGACGTTTTCCCGGCGGAAGGCCGTGTTGTGCATCAGCGGCGAAAGCGAGTGGCCGATGGGGTTGCCGGCCACGCCGAAGATGCGTGTCGCCTGATCGAGCTGTTCGATGCGGTAAAGCTCGCGCAGTGTCCGCGCCGTCAGTTGGCCGGGCGCGGTGCCCTCGCCGTCATCTGGCGCGGCAAAGGTGAAGACGCCGCCCGAGCGCGGGCCCAACACGCGGCTGACGATGCCCTCCTCACCCATGGCAATGCCGACAATCTGCGTCGCCGCCGAGCGGTCTTCGATCAGGCGCAGAACCTCCAGATTGTCCGCCAGCGTCCGTGCCGTCGAAACAATCTTCACGTAGTCGGGTGCAAAAGCTTCGATGCGCTGCGCGGCCAGGGTCAGGCTTTTTGTCCGCGTGAAGTCGTGGAAGCTGACCAGCAGCAGCGCACCGGCGGCGTGAATCTCCATGCGAAATTTTTCAAATTGCGCCGGCTTGGTTTCCTCGGCGGACTCAACTTCAAGATCGACGATCTGAGCGCCAGCCTCGGCCGTTTCTTTCAGAATCTCAAGCTCTGAACTTAAAGATCCAGAAAAAGAACCGCCGTGCGGTTTGCGCCGACAGGTAGCGATCACTGTCAGGTCGCGATGGTGGGAAAGAAATTTCTTCAGTTCCGGCAGTGCCGTGGCCGGTTTGGGGATCGAATCGAGGCGCAACTCGAGGAACTTCGTTTCCTGCGCCGCGCGGGTTGCGTGTTTCCAGAGCTCTGCCGCGCTGTCGGCCTGCAAGGCCACGCAGAGCTTTGGCAGATGCGGGCGCGGGGGGGCGGCAACCGCATTTGCGGCCCTGGCCGGAGCGGCTTGGGAGGTATGTTGTGCCATGGTTCTCAATTCACGCATCTTAAGCGCGATCGTTTGCAGATGCAACCAGGTTTTTGAGGAGGAACCGGAAAAATGCAAAACGAACCGGATTTGCGAAGAAAAGAGGCCGATGTGCCCGTCCTGCGCCAGCCAAGCGGGGCGTGAGGGAAGGATTGAGAGAAAAGGCGGTCGATGATGGTGCCCCGGTCAGGGTGTTCTGGGGGAAGATTTTTGATTCCTCTCTGTCTTGCGGAAAAATCTTTTTGGTTTTGGGCCGTCCAAGGATCGAAGGCCGATTTTCAAATGGGCCGTTGTTTCAATCGTCTAGAATCGACTCACGGAGAAGAAGTCTTTGCAGCTATCGGCGACCGACTGGATGTGCGCTTTGTTCCTGCTGAGCGTAATGCCCGCTGCGCACGCACAGAGCGTGGCGCGGCCAGAGTCGACGTCGCAGGAAGCGCCCAGCCAGACGCAAACTCTCAGCACGCAGCCCAAGTCCTATGTGCGGGGAGGCGTGCCGCGTGTGCCCGGAGTGGGCGCGTGGCTGAACGGCGTCAATGTTGGACTGAACTTTTCCGGTGTGCACAATTCCGCAATTGGCTGGTATGAGGTTGCGGTGCCGGCGGTCAGCTATTCCTTTTCTCCGCGTTTTTCCGCGGATATAAGCACGCCGGTTTATCTTCATCGTCTGGTGCACAATACCGATTCCAATGCGACCTCAAGCAGTGGCTTGGTCATGGACGATTGCACTCCGGGCGACACGCAGGTGGGGTTGCATGGCAGCTTTCGGCCTCATGGCCTGGACGAAGTTGTCACCGTGTCGCTGACGGCGCCGAGCGGAAGCCGTACGAAGGGCGTCGGCACCGGGCGCGTAACCTTCGATGTCGACAATGATCTGGGAAAATCCCTGCGGCAGATGGCCTTGCATCTGGATCTGGGAATGGGCGACTCCTCGGGGGCGGCCAACAACTTCATCATGCAGGACTACAACTCGCTCGGCACCCTCGCGCACTTTCAGATCGGCGCACTCTTTTGGATCTTCGGCCAAAACTACATTCAGGTCGATGCCTACGAGCAGCTTCCGATCGGCAACCAGAAGGTGTATAGCGTGGTGGCCGATCCGTCGCAACCTGCCGATTCCTGGAAGAATTCTTTGGTGACGGTGATTCGAAGCAAGGGTCTCAGCGAGGACAACGGCATGACCGTTTCGCTCGGCGCTCCGCTCTCGGCGCATCTGCTCTTCAATAGCTACTACAACCACAGTCTGCGTCAGAAGCAGGACACGGTTTCACTGGGAATGACCTATATTTTGCACGGTGTGCCGTTCAGAAAACATCTTTCGATGATCGATCGCGCGCTGCGCGAGGCGGCGGGAATGACCCCAGAAGAATAAATTAATCTTTTTGGGTGGGCGGAAATCGAAGTCAAACTCGAATAAGCTTCGGGCGGAACCTATTCGAGTTTTTCCAGCTTTTCGATTTGTGCGGGAGCCATCTGTTGGCGCAGTTGCAGATACATCAGTGCGGTGGCCTTCTGCAACGCCGCGCGTGCCTGATTGACGGCGTCGATGGCGGCAAAGGTCGAAGCCTTATCGGCTTGAGAACTTTTGCTCAGCGATGTCAGTTTCGACTGTTCCTTCAAAAGATTCTGATAGCTGGCCAGAATCGCCGGCTTGTTCTCATTGAAGATGCTATCCATCCGCCGCTTTTGTTCCGGGTTCAAACCAACGGATTTCACCACGGTTCTGTCGTCCCACCACCGGCCGACGGGGCCGAATTGCACGCCCGTGCGCGGAGCCGAGACATCCGGCGATAGATGGTCTGACTGTCCTTCGGTGTGGGTATGTGCCGGGGCATGCTGTGCCTGGCTCATGCCGCGCGGCAGATGCGCGCCGGGCATGTTGCTCAGTGGTTGAGGCACTCCGGCTCCACCATGGCTTTGTGCGGAGGCCCGTGCGCCAAAAGCCATGGTCAGCAGAGCGCACAAACATGCGGATCGAAGAAGCAGTACGGGCATCCTAGTTTGCATCCTGCCGCGCTTTCTGTCGCGGATGCGACTGATCCGAAAGGTGATATGCACGAACGGGTGAAGTCTCGCTCGGGTTGATGGCCGCATCGACTGCGTGCATCAGATCGTTGTCCTGAGCGATCTGTTGCTCATTATCCTCGCTCTGCGCTGTTCCCGGCGCTACCGGCCCCTGAAGCGTTCCATTCCAATGATCGAGAACCGGCAGGCTTATCACCAGCAGCAACATAACCGCCAAGGCACAGCATATTTTACCGAAAGGTATTGTGCCGATTCCGGCTTTTTGTGGCACAGGCAATGCCGCGGCATGTATCCGGCTCCAAGCCAGCGAAGTTTGGCCAAGCAGTGCCATGTTGGTTTGAAAAGCCTCGGCACGAGCGCGGCATGACGCGCAGGCGGTCAAATGCGCCTCGGCCTCGGTCGACCCCATCCCGATCAGCAGGTCGTCGAGGGCTTCTTCGGAAAGATGCGGATTGTTCGCCGACGGGTTCATTGATCTTCTCCCAGACGTGCGCGAACCGTGTGCAAGGCGCGGTGTAAATGAGTTCGGACTGTGTTGACGGGCATTCTGAGAACGTCGCTGATCTCCGCAACGGAGAGTTCTTCGAAAAACTTCATCAGAAATACAGTGCGCTGATTGGGCGAAAGATCCTTGAGTACGATGGTTAACTGCTTCACCTTTTCCTTGGCCAGCATGTGCCGCTCGGGGCTGCATGCATTGGCCGGAATGAAGCTGGCCATCTCTTGCACGTCGATCGCTGTAGCACGTACTTGCTTCCAGAATTTGAACTTAGCCGAGCGCGCGTGATCGCGAATCACATTCAGCGCAATGCCGGTCAGCCATGTGCCCACGCTGCAGTCGCCGCGAAAACTCTCACGGCCGCGGTAGGCGCGCAGCAGCGTGTCCTGCGTGACGGTCTCGGCCAGATCTGGATCTCCGGTCGAAAAGGTTACGAAACGGAGGATGCGTGCCTGATAGGTGGCTACCAATGCATCAATGTCATCCAGCTCGCTGCATGGTTTGCTTCGCTCCATTAGGGGCAATTCTATGTTGCCGCTAGGAAACGTGTCCATCGCACCGGTACTTGCATACGTGCCCATCGAACGGATTCCTTCCGCGAGTTGTCGCTCCACCATGCGTTCACATCCTGTCGGCCGAAGAGAATGGTGCTTATTACATCCTATGTGTTGCACCATCTTTTGTCCGGGCGTACTTTCAGGAGAACAACTTCGCCCAGTTCGTCGTTACCGCCGTGCAATTTCCTTCCGCGGCAGGGGATTACGCGCATTTTTTATACTTCGCTAATGATTGAGTCGTCAATTTCAGATCGTTGGATTACACGGTTCTTCTCTTTTCCGGCGGAATGGAATGGGGATGGTTCCGATGCGTCTGGGGAGTATCGGCGAACCAACCTCAATGGTTACAAGAATTAAAAGAGTGCTCCGCATTCCCGTCCCGCTTAAAATGGACGTGAATCTGTAATCGTCTGGTTTAAACGGCGCAACAGACGTACTAGCTGTGCAGGCACAATACCCATAAGAAGTTTGCATAAAGACAGTTTTTCTTTTGGAGCATCGATCTTTATGCGCCGGAAGAGGCCGGAAGGCGTCTGTGAGTGGCCTGTGTCCCCAAGCCCCTTCACGCGTCGAATCTGTCAACCAAGGTAGGGAAGATGAGTCAAACGAATCATCCAGAGCGGGTATTCGGATTGTTGCCGGAGCCGGAGCGGAGTGCGGGGTCGTTTGCGACCAGCGCGGCGGTCAACGGGGCGATTCTGCTGCTGGTGTTCTATGTCGGAACCATGGCGCGGCACGCCATTGAGGTGCACCACTATGAGCAAAGCGAGCTTCTTCTGCCGACCCAGCCGCCCAAACCGAAGATCAAGATCACGCCTCCCCCCGAACTGCCGCCTCCGCCGAAGCTTGCACCGACGCCCAATATCGCGCCGCCGAAGATCGCTCTGCCCGAGCCCAAGCCCGAACCCAAGCCGTTGCAGATGGAGGCCAGGGTCGAGACGCCGGTCATCCATCAGGCCAGGCCCTCGGTAGTGCTGGCGCCGCAGCCGAAGGCGGCACTGGCCGCGGCCATGCCCGCGCAGTCGGCCAGCGTAAAGCCCTCGACCGCGCCTGTGCATCTGGGCCAGAGCTTTGGCGCGACGCCGAACCCCTACGCAACGCGACCGGCGACGATTGCGGCGATCGGCAACCCCTATGGCGGCCATCAGGGACCGGCGGTGGCTCCGCACGGAGTCATCGGTTCCACCGGCATCGGCAACGGTACGCGCTCCGGCTCGAACGCGGGCACGGTGGGCCGCGTGGCCTCGGCGGGGATTCCCGGCGCCACCGGCACCGCGCAGCACAGCTATGGCCATGTTGGTTCGGCCGGCATTCCGGTGGCAACCCAGGCCGCGGCCGTGCATCCAAACATGCAGCAGCCAGTGGGCAGCGGGCTTGAGGTTCTGTCGAAGCCCACCGTGCAATACACCAGTGAGGCGCGCCAGTTGCATGTGCAGGGCAACGTGGTGTTGCGCGTAACGTTTTTGGCCTCGGGCCGCGTCGTAGTGGACGGTGTAGTGCGCGGCTTGGGCCACGGCCTCGACGAAGAAGCGCGCCGCGTCGCGCAGCAGATTCGCTTCCGTCCGGCTACGCGGGGCGGTCAGCCGGTCGACACCACCACCAACATCACCATCAGTTTTCAGTTGGCGTAACATCAAGCTCGTAAGATCGAGTTGCAGTGCGGCTATTCCCCCCACAGGTCCAGGAGCCGCGCAACCAATGGACCAGCCGGGCCAACCGGACGAACGACGCGAGGAGCATTTGCATGACGTTTCGAAAGATGCCCGTGATCGCCCTGATTCTTTTGCTTGGGGCGACCTACGTCGAGGCGAAAAAACTACCGAAGTATGAAAAATACGGCCAGGCGCACCCGCTGACGACCGAACAGGCAGCGCTGGTTGACCGCGCCGTCGGACGCGAAAAGGTGTTGATCAAAAACATCCAGCAGCGCACGCCTCTGGTCGAAACCTACATTCAGGACACCCGGCCCGACGTGCATCTGTATCAAGTGCCGGTGGCCGACACCTACACGCTCAGCCGCGTCGACTTCGGCAAGGCATTTTTCGACAAGACGTATGAGCCGCGCGCCGCCGCCCCCAAGCACGGCTTCTTCAAAGGCTCGCTCAGTTCGATCACCGGTTTGACCAAGCTGCTCGGCCTCGAAAAGTTCACCTACTCCCAGACCGGCTTCATGCAGATGATGTTCCTGGATCCGACCGGCTTTGACCAGCAGCACTACGTCTTCAGCTTTGTGCGGCGCGAGTTTCTCGGCTCGGTGCGCACCTGGGTCTTCGACGTGCATCCGAAGCCGGAGACCAAGGGCATGGGCCGGTTCTACGGCCGCATCTGGGTCGAGGATCAGGACGGCAACGTGGTGCGCTTCAACGGCACCTACACCGGCCCGACCACGGCCGACTCGTCGCGCTACTACTTCCACTTCGATTCGTGGCGCATGAATGTACAGCCGGATGTGTGGCTTCCGGTGGCGGTCTACGTCGAAGAGACGCAGCGCACCGAAGGCACGAAGAGCGTGGGTTTAAAGGCGCAGACGCACTTCTGGGGCTACGGCTTGAAGCTGCCGACGCACGATTCGGAAAACGTCAGCGTGAAGGTGGACGACGCTGAGGACAAGAGCGAAGACGCACAGGACGTGGGTCCCTTGCAGGCCTCGCGGATGTGGGTGACGCAGGCGGAGAACAACGTGATCGACCGCCTGGTGGAAGCGGGCCTGGTTGCGCCGCTGAATCAGAGCGGCTATGAAACCAAGGTGCTCGACCAGATCGTCGTCAACCTCGTGGTGCCGAACAACCTGGCGTTTACCGATCAGATTCACACGCGCGTCCTGCTCACCGACACCATCGAAGCGACCACGGTGGGCAACACCATCCTGATCTCGAAGGGGCTGATCGATACGCTGCCGAGCGAGGAGGCGATTGCCTCGGTGGTGTCGATGGAGCTGGCGCACATCGCACTTGGCCACCATATCGATACGCGCTACGCCTTCAACGACCGGCTTCTGTTCCCCGACGAGTCGAGCTTCCGGCGCATCAATATGTACCACTCGGACCACGACAACACCGAGGCGGCGAAGAAGGCGACCGAGTATTTGCAGGCCTCGATGTACAAGGACAAGATGCCGTCGGCGGCGCTCTACTATGCGCAGTTGGTGGACAGGGCGAAGGTGCTGAAGCAGTTGAATACGCCGAAGCTGGGCGACTCGCTGCTGAAGCAGGACGGCACGCCGTGGATGGCGGATCTGGCAAGGATGTCGCCGAAGCTGAACTGGGACGATCTGACGCAGACGGCCGCGTTGCCGGTGGGCAGTTGGCTGAAGACCGATCCGTGGGACGACAAGGTGACCATGCTCAACGCCAAGCGCTATGCGCCGATGAATGCCCGCGACAAGATGCCCTTCGAGGTGACGCCGGTCTTCTACAAGTTGCAGCGCTATGACGCCGCCGCCAACCAGCCCAAGCCCATCGCAGAGCCGGCGCCATCTGCCGCTCCCGACAACGCACCGGCTGCTGCTCCGGCCGACCCTAACGCAGTAGCCGCACCCGCCAACCAACCCGCGGAACAGCAACCCGCAGCCGAGGCTCAGCCCACGGTGGCACAACCTCAACGCTAGCGATTCACTTTTCTCCGGTGAAGCCATCTTCGCCGGAGGAACGACTGATTTCTTTGAGGACGCAGCAAACACACCATGCGACGACTAATCTTTACCTTTTTCTGTGGCATTCTGTTGGCCAGCGCAGTTGCACTCCACGCGCAGGTCTCCGCTTCGGCGACCAAGAGCCGCCCGGCACTGTCTGTCGGCATCGAATTCTCTGCCGCGCAACCAGATTTCGACGACGAGACCAGCACAATCAAATCCAGCGATGATCACATCTTTGGCGGCGGCATCTTTGTCGACTACCGCATGAGCCGCTGGGTGCAGATTGAAGCCGAGGGCCGCAAGCTGCACTGGAATCAATACAACAATGAGCGGACCCATGAAAGCAACTACCTGTTCGGCCTGCGCGAACCGATTCACACCTATGGACGCATCACTCCCTACGGAAAAGTGCTCGCCGGCATCGGCGGCGGCAATTTTCTGACAGGCCACCCTTTTGCCTACGCTATCGGCGGCGGCGCTGATTACCGGTTCAGCAAGCGATGGAGCGTGCGCGCCGACTTCGAGTACCAGCATTGGAAGGTTGCGCCCACTGCGATGAAGCCTTACATCGGCAGTATTGGACTCAAGTACGACATCTTCAAATAGCCTTCCAAAAGAAAATCCGGTGTCGATTCTGCTGAGAATTGACACCGGATTTTTTGCGCCCCTCGCGGACGCGGTTATGGCTTGACCGGCAGCGGATCTGCCTTGGCCGTCGGCAGCGATGCTCCCAGTATCCCCGCCACGGTCGGCGCAATGCGGCGCATGTCGACCACGCCCAGGTCACGCCCGGCAGCAATGCCCTTGCCCGCGACGAAGAAGCTGGCATGCATCTCCGGGTCCTCGGGAGTAAAGCCATGCGAGCCGTGCGTGCCCTTAACCTCTGTCACCAAATCGCCCCTGAACGCAGTGCCCGTGTAGTAGCCCGGCTTGAGCACAATCAGAAACTCAGCCTCTGGAAAACCGCCGCGCCGGGCGATCTGATTTTTGTCGAGCACCTCGGCCACGCCGCTCTCAGAATCAGACTTGAGCTTGTCTAGCAGTGAGCGCACCTCGGCACGTGTCTTCGCATCGGCG
>Ga0224528_1002195_pt1 | contig 11433 bp, 22 predicted proteins | sample CBST25metaG_2_FD_179888 | JGI IMG/M metagenome (GOLD analysis project Ga0224528, IMG submission 179888) | Peat soil microbial communities from Stordalen Mire, Sweden - C.B.S.T25 | ecosystem: Environmental > Terrestrial > Soil > Wetlands > Peat | place: Sweden: Norrbotten County, Stordalen Mire...
CGCTTGAATACATCTGGCCAGCCTGAAGGCCCAACAGGTGAGCAATTGCGCGGTTGGCTGGAGGGCCTGAACGACGAAGACTTAGGGCACTACAAGATGTAGTCAAGCCACTGATTCCAGAATGCTTTTGTAGATTTTTCAAGCGTCGGTGAGTGCTGAAGTCCCTTTGCGCGCAAATCCTGAACATTTATACCTGCCGCCCGCAACTCACAGGCATGCCCAACATACCAGCGCTCCAGGCCAACAGCCGTCACCTCTGGATGAAACTGCAAGGCCAGTGCAAAATTTCCTATGGCAAACGCTTGATTCGTATAGGCTTCAGTACTTGCAAGGTGATATGCGCCTACAGGAAGATCAAATGTGTCTCCGTGCCAATGGAACAGTGATAACCCCGGCGTCAGGAGCGGGGCAAACCACTCTGGCGTTTTGGCCGCCTCCGGTCTCTGAAGCGACGCCCAGCCGATCTCAGGTCCTTGGTTTCCAGGGTAGACGCGGGCGTTCAGGGCTGCAGCCATCAATTGTGCGCCCAGGCAAATACCCAAGGTTGGTTTGCGCGCGGCCAAGCGTTGGCGAATGCAAGCGATTTCGTCCTTCAGAAAGGGATAGTCCTCAGTGTCGCCCACGCCGATCGGACCGCCGAGCACGATGAACAGGTCATAGCGTTCGGCTTCAACTAATGGATAGTGTGCGGTGCTCGCATCGAGCGTTTCAATGGCAACCTTTCGTTCCTGAAGCACAGGTTGAAGGGAACCGAGATCCTCGAAAGCGACATGGTTCAAGACCAAGGCCCGCAGCGGCTGATTTTCCATAAAGATATGGTATCTGTATTGACCTGGATTTGTACTATACATAATATCTGTTATCAGACATTGCGTTTATCTAGAGGGGCTGGCAGGAGTTGCCAGTGCATCTCGTTTCGCAACAACTCAGCCTCTTCCCGGATAGCGAACCTCGCCAGTATCGTCCTTCGATGGACGATTTGGAGCGTGATCGGCGCTCAGGGGGGCAATGGCTCCGGTCAATCAAGGCTTATTTAGAATTCGGCGCTGGAAACGCGTGGAGGCGGATGTCCGATCCGGTTCAGCGCTGGAGTCCGGAGCGTGAATGGTACCTCAACGGTATCCGGTGCCTGAACGGCATCGGCCGGCCTGATTTTATCGCTGCCGAAGATCGGCCCCGCCTTACTACCGTAAAAACCGCAGAGGCCATCTATCTTGAGAAACTGACCGCCATGCCGCGTGCCTGGCTCGTGGATGAGCTGATGCGGTCTAATCCGGTCTACACCAATCGAAAACTGATTGCACATTTCACGCGTATCAAGTTGGCTCTGCTGCTGATGGAGGCCAGAGAAAACTGCGCCGCGGCGCTGGAGCGCACCGCATGAGGCCTCTTATGTCATTTCGGGAGATTGCTGAGCGTGAGGGGTGCACGGCACGTGAAGCGGAACGCGCTTTTTGGTCTGGCATATACAAGCTGCGTACGCGTAAGAGGATGCTCGTCTTTCTCGCACTGATTGAGCAGTCTCTCGATGAAAACGGCGTGAACCACGAACGGAGGGTTGCATGATGTTTCGAATTCTTGAAGTAGTGATAGCTCTCGCAGGTTTGTTCATCGTGGGAAATCTGCTAATTGCTAGTTGGTACAACTGCACCTCAACCCGGACTCCGGTCGGATTCCCTTCCCCATCTGAATTTACGGCGCCAGCTCGAGGTTTCTCGGGTAATGCGCATGATCGCAGATTGGCCCGCAGACGGTTAGAGCGGGCCGCAAAGCTCCGCAACGCCTAGACAGCGACGGAGGGGCGAGAGGGGCGGCCGGGCCCATGTTGGCAGCCGCCCCACTCCAGAAAGGTAATCAGCTATGGCAGTCACACGAAAGTGCATGGAGCCCACCTGCGAGTTGCAGGTTTCAGGGAATCACCTCATGTGCATCGAGCACTGGAAGGTGATTCCGCCGCGCATCCAGGCGGCCGTACAGGAACGGCTCTTCGGATGGAAAAGCATCGACGCGGCCAAAGAGTACCTCTCGAATTACATCCACATCTCGGCTGCGGGGAGGCTGGCATGACCGGATCAAATACAGACCCTGTCTCCATTCCTACCCACGTGACCGCATCGGCTGTTCTGCTTCGCCTGGCAAATCCGTTCTTTTATCGGGCAATCGAGCACATGGGAAATCCGGAACAGATCGCTTATGAAACGTGGGAGACTTTGCGTTCCACAGCGCAGCTCTTAGTTGTTCGCGATGCCATGCAGCTTACACAAGAAGAGGCATACAAGCTGCGTAATGTGCTGGAGCACTGTCCGTTTGGCAAAGACCGCGATTTCATCGAAGCGCAGACATTCACAGAGAGAGGTTGACCGTGGACAAATTAAATGAACGCGAACGCCTAGTGCGTCACATCTGCGAAAGCATCCGCGTCTATGCTCCTGCACAACGTATTGACGATTTTTTCAAGATGCGCATACGGCTCCAGAAAACCTCTCTCGATGTGCTTCGGCAGATCGTTGAGGAGGACCTGGTCAATGTCACGGCCGCACAGTTTATTAGAACGGTGGTGGCAAGATGACCGATTCCCTTTTCAAACCGAAGCGCATCTGTTGTGTATGCCTGGCCGAGTCCACAAACGGATCAAGGAAGCCAATTGCCGGCGAACCCAACATCATCGCCATCAGTCCGTTGATCTACAGGCGCGGCAGTGGCAAAGCACAACTCCGCAACGCCGGTCGCGTCCAGATATGCGAGGAATGCCTAACAAAAGCGCTCACATCCGGACGGCTTGGATGGATGAGCGATAAAAGTGCAAAGCTGTGGACAGCTATGCGTTCAGCCCTTCTCGACTGTTACAGCGCGATGAGCGAAGGGGATGCTAAACACTAATGTCCGCTATAGCACAAGCATTCACAATGGAAACACGTGTGGCCCCTTCTCGCCCGAGTCGTCTGGGGACCCGCCGGAGGCGCGCCCCCCAAGGGCGCGCGGCTTTGGGGGAGGCGGGGGCCTCGCGCTCGGCGGAACGCCGAGCCCCTTCACTTGATACTGAGAAACAACTAGCAACAACTGTCAAAGAATGGAACGAATCACAGAAGACGGACGGTGAACTATATCGGGAGCAGGAAGCCCTCCGCAGACAGCTAAACTCCTCTATTCATAAAATCTGGCAAGATCACGCGGCCGCTGGGCACGAAGAAGCTGCGGCGAAGTGGGAAAAGGTCTGGCTTCAGATTTACAACTGTCAATCAGAGTGGATCGGATACCGTGCGTCCTGCTGTGGAGCCAGAACAACCCCTATAGCGGTTCCGATTGGATGCAACCACCGGTTGTGCCCCGTGTGCGCTTGGCATCGCAGCAAGGTGGCGCGGGTTCGCATCAAGACTATGTTTGATCGGCTGACGCATCCGGTTTTGATTACGCTGACCATCCCCAACAAGGATTCGATTCGCAAGCACGATTTCACGCTCTTTCGGCAGCGGGTCAGGAAGTTCATCGCTCAGCATAAGCAATGGATTAAGGGTGGTGTCTACTCGCTGGAAACGACATACAACCGGCAGGAAAAGACCTGGCATATTCATTGCCACATCCTCGCGGACGTGGCCGCTTCCCTTCCCTCCAAGACAGAGAAAATCATGCTGGCTGGCGAAAAGACCTATGCCTTCACTGCTATTAAACTGCGCCTCGAATTCGACTGGATGAGGATCTGCACGGCCGGGTGGGGTAAGAAGGCCAAAAAGAACGCGTCTAAGATGCGGCAGGAGGGCGACGTTTACGACTTTGAGAGTTGGGTTGCTGATGGTCGACAGATGCGAATGAAGGAATGGCGCAACGGTGGCTATCAGGCCATTCAAGCTTCGCCGACGGTGTTGGCAGCGCGGACAAAATGGAATGCAAAGAATCGCCGCGTGGTAGACGTGCGCCCGGTTCTCGACCGTGACGGTGCTGCACGTGAAGTTCTGAAATACATCACGAAGGTAGCAGATTTTAGCGACCTTCCAGAAGCTATTGAAGTTTTCTGTGACGCGGTGCGCGGAGCACGTCTTATTCAGACGTTCGGCACGTGGTACGGCGTCAAGTTGGATACGGTTTTCGACCCTGAACATATGGACGATTGGGGCGAAATGAAATGCGCCTGCGGGCTCAATTGCTGGGAACGTATGGGCGTGTTTTATAGGCGCGATGTCGAAATGGACAAGGAGGGGCGCTGGCATCTGAAGCGCTCCATAAAACACACGTGCCGGGGAACTGTTCCACGGCCAACCATCCGTGCGCTCGATGCGCCTCCGGAAGAAAGCGATGAAGAGCTATGTCAAATGGAACTACGGTGACGATGGAAGTTCGCGAAGAGCCGAAGTTTGTGCAGTTCTCAACCGGCGACGTGATTGAAGGTTTGTTGCTGAATATCGACCGCATCAAGGTCAAAGATAATGCGGCCATACGATACACGGTTCAGCAGGACGATGGTCAGTCTGTGTCTTTCCTCGGTACGCATCAACTCAACACGAAGCTGCGTACAACGGATCGTGGGCATCGTATCGAGATCACCTGTGAGGGTGAGGACACGATGGTGAAGCGCGGTGACAACTGCATGAAGGTTTTCAACGTGAAAGTGTCGAAGGAAGTTGTAACGAGAGATGCGGCGTTGCTTGCCAGCTCCGAGATTCCTGAGATTACTGACGACGACATACCGTTCTGAGCTGGGCCACGTGCGCCGCTTTCGCGGCGCACGTGCAAACAAGTGAAATTACATATTTGATTCCCGCAGAGAGGAAAGCATGAAAACATCCGAAGCTATTAAGCTCTTTGAAACTCAAGATGTGACTGACGAGCAAGGTTACAACATTCTGATAGAAGATCTCTGGAATATCGGTGTTGTTACCAAACCTGCATTTGAAGATCAGGCAGGCGAACACCGTACCGTAACTGTCGCGGATATGGCACAGCCTATAGCGCAAGCACTGATTCAATTTTTTATGTATCAGATTCAAACTGTAATGCTGCCGGTTATCCGTGATCTTCGCGCGCTGAATGCTCAAATAGAACACGCGGGACAAGTGTTCAAAGACGAACTGGATGAGAAAGACAAACGGGGAGTTAACTAAGTAATTCCCCAAACAAGTGGGGGTGAGACGTGGCCTTTAAATGCCCGAAGTGTGGCAGTGAAAACGTGGACGTAACAGCCAATCGGCGCGGTGCTCTCGTGGGCAAATGCGCCGACTGCAAGAAATGGGGGAACTATGGCAAACAAGACGAGAGTGCAAAGAACTCCGAAGAAAAGGGCAGCAACGCGCCGTCCTCGCCGGTCAAAGAACCTGCCGGAACCAATCGACCTGGCGGCGGAACGCATCGTCGTCGCACAACCCACTCAGTCCAGCGTAAGTCCGCTGCAAGCCATCGGGAACCTGTTTCGCCCGAAGGAAACGAACCAGGCGCAACCGGAGTCGATTTCACAGGGCGAGTCCTTGACTTCATCCGGAAATTCGACCTCTGATCCGCTGAGCGCGGAATCGGAACGTCTGCTCGATAGCGTGCCTGAATCCATTGGCGGTGAAGTGGACGACGCCGGGGGACCGGCCGCCGTATCTTCGCAAGTTCCCGAGGATCCAATCGCCGCGCTCATGGCGCAGGTGGCCTTCGAAGAGCAGGACGTGAAGGATACGCTCGGGGAGTTGTTCGATTGGTTGGCCGAGCGCTTCGAGAGCGATCATTGGCGGCTCACGGATCGGCAGACACGTATGCTCGGGCGGCCGGCCGCGCAGATGCTCAATGCGATCTGGGGAAAACTTCAGGTATATATCCCCGACATCCTCGGGAAGTGGTGCGAGGATACGCCGGGAGCGACGGCATTCATTCTTGCCTGTGGCATTGTAGTTGTGCCAAAGGTCACCAAGCAGGTCGCAATTTCTCGCCAACGTGCAAAGACGAGAGGACCTGTGATTGCACCTCAACCGGCGCGGCCGCAAGCTGTGCCGCCGAAACCGAAGATGGGGATCGTATTCGATCCAGAGGAGACTCATGCTTAGCTTTATCGAAGCAATCGCAAAAGCAGAGGGATTCGGCGTTCCCAACGCACGTCCGACCCGCAACAACAATCCCGGCGACATTGAGTACGGACAGTTTGCCATAGCCCACGGCGCAACTGGACGTGACTTGCGCTTTGCTGTCTTCCCTTCCCCCACTGCTGGATTTTCCGCAATGCGTGTGCTGCTTTCGCGGGCGTACGTGGGGCTCACGTTGACACAGGCGCTCGATAAGTACGCGCCGCCTGTCGAGAACGAAACGAATGCCTACATTGCGAACGTGTGCAAGTGGACGGGGCTCACGCCGGACACTGTGCTGACAGAGGAGCTTATCTAGTGGCGCGTGGATTCATCGATGGAGAGTACCAGGACGGCGAGCTGCGGGGCTGTACGTTCATCGCCGGCAAGCGGGGCATGGGGAAGACAACCGAGATGGCGCGGCTGCTTTCCCTGTGCTCCGGAGGCGTATTGTTTTTTGATGCCCTTTCGCGCCATGAATCGGTGCTCAAAGGATACAAGCTGTTCAGCGAGCCGGGGCCGATGAAGGAATATCTGCGGCTGAACCGGAACCGGCGTTTTCGCGTGATTTATCAGCCGCGCTCCGGCGACCTGGCAGAGCATTTCCATGCTGTATGCGTGATAGTACGTGCCATCGGTTGGATGATCTTTGCGGTAGACGAGCTGGACATGCTCTGCGGTTCGCAGTGGGGTGATAGCCGCATGGACCCGGCGTTCTACCACTTGGTGAACTATGGACGTCATTGCCGTGTGTCGATGATGGCGACGGCACGTCGGCCGATGAGTGTTGCACGTGGGTTCACGTCACAGTGTTTGGAGATGCGGCTTTTCGGCATGACGGAACGGACGGACCTGAAATACTTCGAAGACTACATCGGACAGGCGGACACACAACGTCTCGCTTCCCTTTCCAAGTATCAATACCTTCACTGGACAGGTGACGGACCAGCCCTGCTTAAGGGTGGACGCCGATAAATTAACAGCTATAGTCGTTTTTATTGCACGTATCCCTATTCGCTATAGCGATTTTGTTTCAGATATTTCGCGAAACTCGTGTCATACATGGAAGAGACATAGCTGATTTGGGCGCGGGGCCTTGGTTCCGCGCCGTCTTTCTTCGCTGTGAATCGATGGAGGTTTGAACATGACTCTTTCCAAGGTTCTTGTGATTTTTGCCGTTGCTCTCGTGGCGATTTATGTGAGCAACAACGTGTCATTCGTCAAAAATATCGTCGGCTAACGCTGACCGAACAGGCGAGCAACATCGTGTAGCAATCGATTTCATGGAGTAATCGTGCTGGAAGCCCCAGACGAGGAGATGCATCATGGCATTTGAAGATCGTCGAAACCGTTCGAGCTGGCCGTTTATTGGCGGTAGCTCCGTTATTTTTTCGCTGCCCTCGGGTGGCAAAGTGCTGCAAGGCAGGTTGATTATCACCGGTAATCTGGTTGTGTCCGGTGGAACCATAAGCGGCATCGCCATTGGTGAGGGTGGACCGATCAACATTATCAAGCGCATCACCGTAACGGCGACTCGCGCGGCAGGTTCGCGCTATCCGGGCGGCAAGATCGTGGATTGTCATCCGCGTTCGCTTCTGCGCTATGCGATTGCTCAGCACAGCGGCAAGTTTATCGGTGAGCTGAGCGGAAGCACTATCGGAAATGGCGCGGCCGGAACCTATCCGATCTACCTGAGCATTCCGATCTACTGGGCCGATCCGACGTTGCGCAACCAGGTACAGACCTCGTTAAATCTTGACCCGCAGGACTCGGCAGGCAATCCGATCTACTCGAATGTACAGGTGCAGGTCGACACAGCCTCTAGCCTGGCCTTGTGCTTCAGTGGTAATGATCGCACGTGCGATTTCACCGGACTCACTGTTCAGTGGGACGATGATCGCCTTGGTCTTTCTGGAGATACGATTCCGATCATTCAGGAAGATCACGAGATGTTGATCGCCACAACCCAGACACGTGCAGCCGATTTCGCGTTGCCGCAGGATGGCGCTTTCACACAGATGCTGATCCTCGCTGAACTGGGGACGTATCGCACCTTGGCCGATTCGCTACTCAACCGTGTCACGATCACCGCGCCGACACTCAACTTTGACGAATACGGCAATGATATTCGTCAGAAGATGTACGACGACGAATGGTGGGACCCGTCTCAGGCTGGCATTGGACAGTACTTCATCGACTTCACGAACGGGGCTATTCAGAACTCGAATCCCGCGCGTGCCGTCGCTGCGCTGTTTGATGTGAACAACGTCTCTGGCGCTAACCTCGACCAACTGCACTTCTACACGCGCCGCGTGTTCGCGCTGTCGTCCTAGGCGGGGGCTCACGTGGACATAGTGTTGCTGGCCATTCTCGCGCTGTGTGCCTGGCTGTTTCTCGGGAAAGGGAGCAGTCAGGCCTCAGGCGTGAATGGAAGCGCTTCACCAAGCTTCAACAACAGCGTGGGTGCGTACGGGGATCCAAGCGATGCGCTCGATAATTTCGTGCAAGCCATCTTCCATCACGAAGGCGGCCGCTCCGGAGATCGAAACGTCGTCAACAACAACCCCGGCAACTTGCGCTCTGACTCAAACATGATCGGAACGCAAGCGGGATATGCGAAGTTTGGCGATGTCGGAGATGGTTGGGACGCGCTCTCTAGTTACGTACAACGGCACGTAGCTGCGCATCCGGACTGGGATTTTTATGACTTTTTCAGCCATTATCTCGGGGGAAATCCCGAAAATGGTGCGGCTCCAAGCAACCAGGGTGACTCTGACGCGTACGCGGAAGATGCCGCAAGCTATGTAGGAGTCGATCCAACTACCGCAGTTTCGCAGTTTTTGGGGATGAGCTGATGACAGTGAGCAATAAAAATTTGGGAATCTCGCAATCGCAATTGTCGCAAACACAGCCGCGCAATGCGATCAACTTTACAACGCAGCTTGTCTTTGCAGCGACGGACGTACCGCAGAGGTTTCCTGCGTTGATCGTTCCCCATGGGCTATCAGTCGCGTTGAGGGGCGTTGTCGGCGGGACCGTCAATACAAATGCCGCATACATTGCGACTACGCGTGATGAGCTGATGGAAGCCGCGTCGGGGCGTTATACGATTTCGCCGGAATCGCAAAACACTGTGGTCAGTTTCCCCGTGGACAACCTCGGGCAGATTTGGGCAATGGGCACTAAAGGTGATGGATTGATCGCCAGCGTTATGGGTGCATCGATCGGATAAAGGAAGGGACGGAAATGGGAATCATTCATGAAATCGAATGCGCGTTGGGCCTGAAGAAGAAGCCGCGCCGACGCAAAGAGAAGGGCGAACGCGAGTACAAGCGCAAGCGCCGGGCTGAGCCGCGAGGAGAGCGCAAACGGAAGCGGCGCACTCCTCCGCGTAAGAAGGACGGGGAGTTCAAGAAGAAACGCTAGCGTCGCTGGTATGGCGGTGGAGCGCCAACAAAGTGGTGAGGAGTAGGGCGGCATGGACCGATAGTGGATAGCACAACGACAAGCACAATCAATGCCAATATCGTTCCAGCATCTAGATTGTCAGACCGGTTTGGTCTCCGGCGGCGGTGTTCTCTGACTCTTACTGTCTTTTCTTCAAACATGAAGGCTAATTTTCTTTTGCAGAGACTGTAATCGCATTTGCCCGCGGGGTCGAAAAAACGGGAGTAGAACGTAAGTCTCGGATGAACAAATCGGAAGGGTCCTTGAATGAACAAGTCCACTGCACGGTGTAATCGGTATGGCATTCCCCTGCTGCGATTTGAACCGGATATTCGCTACGGATTTCTACTCGATGAAATGCCTTGTTTTTTAGGTTGAGCGTTCGTCCAGGAAGTAACGAATATGTTTTGTTCCACGTTTTAGTTGCCGCCTGTTGAGGGATGGCTGGGCAGGTAAAAAAGGTGGACAACAACACTGTGAGAGCTATAGCTGCTTTCATGTCGGAAATTGTAGCACTGAGGAGTTTATGGCGATAGTCAAAAGTGCGGAAGACGATCTGGTCGTAATTGCGATTTTGTTTGTCTTGGTCGTTGCTATCGCTATGACTGTTGGGTTCGGTTCACTCGTTAAGTGGGGTCAAGACCTTTGGAATAAGTTGTTTAGCTCAGAACTTCCTAATTGGTTGAAGCCGGATTTTATCAGCAAATGGCTAGGAAATCTTGCGGCAAATATGAACATCGATTCGCCGGTGGCAAATTTGCTTGAAAACTGGGACCAAAGCCTGAAAGCTCTCCAGCAACAAGATGGATCGACGGGTGGAAATCAACCGTCCGACGTTGTTGAAACGGGGATCAATTCGGGAGACGTTACGGACTATATGGATCCATCTGACGAATAGGAGAAGTGAGGACATGAACATGGGCGAGATTTTGAAGTGGGGAGTGATTGCCGTGGTAGCGCTGATCGCCTGGCGGTGGCTCTCCGGTTCGTTGCTGGGTGGGAGCATGGTCAACAACTCTACCGCTTATGGGGCTGATCCGATTTATGCAGGCTATCCGAACGGCTATGTGCAGATGTATGGCGGCATGATAGACCACGCTCGCGGGCGTGGACGGGGTGGATGGAGTGGCCGAGCACGGTACTGAGAGGGACAAGATGGCTTCGAAAAAGAACAATCTCGATCCGACAGTGAACGCGGTCATGATGATCGCGGTAATTGTCGTTGTGGTGTATGCCCTATACAAAATCGTGCCAGCGCTTTTGAAGAAGATCAAGAATTCATCTTCGAGCAGCGGGACCAGCGGAAGTTCAGGGTCCACCTATAACTATCCAGCCTCGGCGCAACAGCAAGGCAGCTCACCCAAGGCCAGTTTCAATTTTGGGGATTCTAGCAAAAATGCGAGCAACACAAGTGGTACTGACGCGGGTTTTGGTGGGAAGTTTTATGCCGCTCAGTCCATGGACAATTACGGCAAGGGCGAGGATATTCTTGCCACGCCCGTAAATGGTACGACCACAGCGTCTGAAGTTGCCGATCTGAGCAGTTTGGAAACTAGCCGGTTGAACTCGGAATTGCAGAATACGACTATGGGCCTCGTCGACTTTGGAACGTCGGGAACTCCGGTAGATTCCACAGGAACGATGGATGACTCGATTACAGGCGCGTCAATCGATTCCGATGAAGTGAGTTCTTACGATTTAAGTGCAGATGACGTCAGTGGAGATTCGAACGATACCGTTGATAGCTATAGCGATGACAGCGGCGGAGATGATTCAAACAGCGACGACAGCGGAGACGACGACAGTAGTAGCGATGACGGTGGCGATGATGGCGGAGGCGGTAACGATGATAGTGGGGATGACGACCCCGGATACTGATTGGTCGTTCGCAGATGTTCCGCCATTATTTGAGCGTGTTTGGAAGTTGGCTGATGACTGTGGGTATCTAGCTTCG
>Ga0224528_1002197_pt1 | contig 11429 bp, 12 predicted proteins | sample CBST25metaG_2_FD_179888 | JGI IMG/M metagenome (GOLD analysis project Ga0224528, IMG submission 179888) | Peat soil microbial communities from Stordalen Mire, Sweden - C.B.S.T25 | ecosystem: Environmental > Terrestrial > Soil > Wetlands > Peat | place: Sweden: Norrbotten County, Stordalen Mire...
CTTCCGCCGGACGAGTGCGCCCCTCCGCTGCGCTCCGGTCGGCCCTTCGGGATAGCGCGCCCGCGCGCCAAACGGTGAAGCGTGTTTGTCACTTGCCGCGCCCACCTCTCGGTCCTTCACTCTCGTCCTCTGGTCGTTCCTCTTTGTCTCCCGTTGGTTCGTTTTTTCCTTCGCTTCGCTCCTGGGTGAAAGAAAAAAACGACCCACCGGGCCGACAAAGGAAAAAACAATGGAATATCAGAGCAACAACAACAGCAGCAGCAACAACGGTTCAGCCGAAGTAAAAGCAGCTTCCGACAGTAGTAATCGGAAGCCTTCCACCGCGCAGCAACTCATCCGCGAGAATGTGCAGTACCTCATCGAGCAGCTAGAAGCCGGACACACCGAGGCTCTCACCGCTTTTCTCGATGCGATGGCCCACTTTCACAATTACTCATTCGGCAACGTGCTTTTGATCGCACGGCAAAAGCCCGACGCAACCAAAGTTGCCGGGATGCGGACGTGGAACGAGCTTGGACGCCGCGTTAAACGTGGCGAAAAAGGCATTGCCATTCTTGCCCCGATGATCGCCAAGAACCGGAAGAAGGACAGCCAGAAATCCACGGAGGAATCTGACCCGAACAAATCTGCCCTGCTTGGATTCCGGCGCGTCTATGTTTGGGACGAGGCGCAAACCGAAGGCGCACCGCTTCCCGCGCTTGGCGAAACCACTGGAGAAGTCGGCGCATATCTCGACCGACTGCGGGAGTTTGTCGCTTCACGCGGAATTGCCTTGGAGTACAGCGAAGACATAGCACCCGCGCTTGGAATTTCTTATGGCGGCAAAATCGCGCTGCTACCGGGACAGACCAAAGCAGAAGAATTTACCGCCCTTGTTCATGAAACGGCGCATGAATTTCTTCATAAGGCAGAACGGCGCACAGCAACGACCAAGACGGTACGCGAAACCGAAGCCGAAGCAGTTGCTTTCGTAGTCTCCAAAGCCATCGGCCTCAATGCCAACACCAGCGCCTCATATATCCAGCTTTACCACGGCAACGCCGAGTTGCTGATGGAAAGCCTTGATGTTGTCCAGCAGACGGCCTCTGTGATTCTGGCCGCAATCGAGACGGAGGAATTAGTCTCGCAGGAGATTCCAGACACCCAGTTCTCAGCAGCGGATGCGGTTCAGTCCGCAGCCTGAACCGCCCCGCACCATCGGCGCGGACAGGCGATGAGTGTCTGTCCGCAAGGCTTCCACCTTCACTCGAAAGGAGCGATTTGTCATGTCCACCGCCGTTCGCATCAACCATGAATACCGCAATCTGCCTTTGGCGCAGTTGCAGGAATCGCCGACCAATCCACGTCGGCGATTTGATGAAAACAGCATCGCCGAGCTTGCTGTCAGCTTTACGGCACAAGGAATTCTTCAGCCCTTGCTTGTTCGCAGCGTCGACGAAAACAAGTACGAAGTTGTCGCAGGAGCACGGAGGTTACGAGCCGCCAAGCTTGCCGCGCTCGAAGAAGTTCCTGCACGCATCGTGGCGCTCTCAGATATCGAAGTTCTCGAATGCCAGCTAATCGAGAACGGACAAAGAGAGGGAGTGCATCCGATGGAGGAGGCATCGGCCTATCGAGCGATGATCGAGGCAGACGGCGCGCACTATGACGTTGCGCGCATTGCTGCCACGATAGGACGTACTCAGACCTACGTTGCCACTCGACTCCGCTTGGCCGAACTCATTCCGTCTATTGCGGAGGCGTTTCTTGCCGACCAGATCGGGGTAGGCCATGCGCTCGAAATCGCCAAGCTGCCAACGTCGGAACAGCAACGAGCATTCGATGCCGCCTTTCGCACGGTCTGGAACGGCGGCAAGGAAAACCGTGTCGTGTTGCCTGTTCGTGAATTAACGGCATGGATAGAGCAGAACATTCTGCTTTCGCTCGAAAGTGTTCCGTTCGACAAGAACGATGAACTACTTTTCCCCGAGGCAGGAAGTTGCACAAACTGCCCCAAGCGCACCGGATACAACACTCTGCTCTTTGGGAGCACGATCTCTGATAGTTGCACCGATGGAAATTGCTACAACACCAAGCTTGCCAAATGCGTTGAGAAGCAGATCGCGGAAAAACCGAAGTTGGTACAGGTTACAACGGCATGGGGAGCACGCGGCAACGATGCCGTACTTGGACGCAACCGTTACGTTGCTTTGAATCTTTCTGCTAAGAATGGAAAACCAAAAGCGCCACTCTCGCCCAATCAGAAGCCATGCAAGAACATGAGCGAGGCAATCGTAGTGGACGGTACAGAGCGAGGCCACACAGTAAAGGTGTGTGCCGATCCACACTGCCCGATTCACTTTCCAGACCGTCAGACCCCGAAGCCAGAGCAAATCGCGAAGGAGCGCGAACAGCGCAGAAAGGAACTGGAAAAGCAGAAGCTCGAAATAACAATACGCCACCGAATACTTGCGGAAGTGCTTAAGCGCATTTCCGCACCACTGGACCGCGCTGATCTTGTGTTGGTTGCGACTACGCTTCTTAACAGGCTTGAGCCGATGCGTAGAGAAGTTCTGGCAAGACGGCACAAGCTGATTGATGCAAGCAGCCAGCAAGTTACTTATCAGCAGGTGCAACAAGCCATCGCCAAGATGCTCAAGCAGGCAGACGAAGCAGTACTTTCAAAACTGCTGATCGAGGTTGTCCTGTTGGAAGTTGCAGATCAATCGGCAAATAGCGAAGCCGATCCTCTAGCCATCACAGCCAAGCGGCATCGCGTCGATGTGGAGAAACTTAGGAAAGCCGTTGAGCAGGAGTTCGCTGCGAAACGGGCCAAACTGGCAGTCAAGCAGAAAACAGCCGCCACGAAAAAGAGCACGGTGAAATCCGCAGCATAACCGGACTCAGTAAACAATAAACAATTTCAGGCACTCGGAGACAATCTGGGTGCCTTTTTCATTGCCCGTGATCCCACCCAGCTATGGGCTCCTGCTAACGCAGGATTCTTCTTCATCCCGCCCCACGGGCCGCGCACAGCCCCTCCACACGTCCAACAATCGCGCAGCCTGGATTTATATCTAAAAGAGATAAATCGTCCCAAAAAGATATAAATACCCTTCACATTTCTGGCTTAGCTTCTCTCAAGCGCAACCCGCAACGGTTGCGAATTCAACGGAGGAGTTTTCGCACGATGCCGCCAGACCATCTCAAACCCACAACTTGTCGCCGTTTCTCATGGACACGGCTCCGAACGCTTGCCCCTCTCCTGCTACTGGATCTTCTGATCCCGTCCGCCGCCCACGCTCAGAGCACCGGCAGTTCGCCTTGGGAGAATGCCGTCAATGCTCTCAAGACCTCATTCACCGGACCGATTGCCACCGGCTTATCCCTGGTGGCCATCGTCGTCGGCGGACTGATGTTCGCCTATGGCGAAGGTCAGTCGAAGCGAATGCTCGCAGGAATCGTCTTCGGCGTCGGCATGGCCATCGGAGCGGTGAACTTCATGGCCTGGCTGTTCCCCGGCTAACCGGGAAAGAAAAGGAAAGGAGGCGATGCCAATGGCAAAGGGCGGTTCCCAGATCGAATATCGGCACAACAAGGTGTTTAAGGCGATGAACCGCCCACTGACCATCCTGGGAGCGGAGCGGCGATTGTTCTTCGTCGCTCTGATCTCAGGAGGCGCGGTCTTCTCGCTCATGCACTCGTTGCTCGGAGGAATCCTGCTCTTCGTTGTTGGAGTGATCGCAGCGCAACGGGCGACCAAGTACGACGTAGAAATTCTGCGGGTGCTGATGAACTCGGCAAAGTTCCGCAGGAGATATGACCCGATGAAATGGCAGCCAACCGAGGTTCGGATTGCGAGGGGCAATGTTCAAGGTTGAATGGATCACGAAGGATTGGAAGGAAGCAGGAGCATTGCAGGCGCATATCAACCTGTACGGCTTCTGGGACGAGCACGCGTTCCTGACCAAGTCGGGAGACATTGGCGCGGTGCTCAAGATCGGCGGCATTGATTACGAAAGCCTCGACCACGCGGAACGTGACTACACGGTGAAGCGTCTGGAAGCGGCATTCCGCTCACTCGACGACAAGACTCGGTTGTACCAAATCCTGTTCAAGCGCAACCGGCCCGAGGTTGCGCACGCGGAGTATAAAAATCCATTGGTCCGCGCCGCCGTGCAACAGCGGGCGGAGTTTCTCCAGTCGAAAGCAGAGCGGCTGTACAGCGTTGAGATCTTCTGGGTGCTGATGATCGACGGCAGCCACGCCAAGAGCAGCTTGGTACACGCGCTCTCGCAGTTTCCTAGAGAACCACGACGTTCGATCAGAGAATTGAAGTCATTACTGGCCGGCGATCAACAGCGGACTCTTTTGTACGAACAGATCGAACGCGACCGTCTGCTATTGCAGCAGAAGATTCAGAGTTTGAGTGGGCAGCTCAATGACCTCATGCAGGTCGAGCTGCTTGGGGCGGAGAAGACCTTCCGGCTTGACCGGCGTCTCGTGAATTTCCGCCCCTTCAAAACCGAGGAGGCGCGCCTGCATGGTTCGCGCTTCCTCGATTGGCAGTTGTGCGATTCGGAGTTGGAGGCCCATCGCGGCTACCTCCGACTCGATGACGATTATGTCCGTGTCCTGACAATGAAAGAGATGCCGAGCGTAACGCATCCGCTACTGCTGAATGGGCTGCTCGATGTTGGCGCCAACTTCCATGTCGTAACTGAATGGCATCCGGTCGACAACGCGGCAACCCGCAAAGAAATCAACAAGCGCCGCCGTCATTACCACAACTCTAAGACCAGCTTCCTTTCGAATCTGCAGGACCAACAGCAGAATGCTGGACCGCGAGACGAGTTGGTCGATGACTCAAAAGAAGCCGCCGTTGCCGAGCTGGGCGATGCCTTGACTGCCCTCGGCGTGGAGGGCAAGTCCTTCGGCGAGTTCACGTTCTCCGTCGTGATCTATGACGAGGACCGCGTGAAAGTGGAACACGCAACAGCGGAGTTCCAGAAGTTGTTCACCACCCATGACGGCCTGCTGTATGAGGAGCGTTACAACCTACTCAATGCATTCTTCGCCACCGTTCCTGGTAACCGGCAATTTAACTTACGTAAGCAGTGGGCGTTGAACTCAAATTACGCCGACCTGTCTTTCCTGTTCACGGTCGATTCCGGCAAACGATGGAACGCGCACCTGGAGCGGGAGTATCTTGCCGTTCTCGAATCCGAGCACGGCACGCCGTATTACCTGAATCTTCATTCGGGCGATGTGGCGCACTCGCTTGTGTTAGGTGCAACCGGCTCGGGCAAGAGCTTCACGCTAAACTTCCTGATCCAGTCGCTACAGAAATACGAACCGCTGACCTTCATCTTCGATCTTGGCGGCAGCTATGAAACGCTGACGCGCGGATTCGGCGGTACCTATCTTAGTGTCGGGCTGAAAAATCCCGGCTTCACCATCAACCCATTTTCGCTTGATCCAATACACGAGAACCTGAACTTCCTATATTTGTTCACCAAAGTTCTGATCGAAGCCAATGGCCGTTATGAGCTGACGCCCGAAAATGACAAGGCGCTGTTTGCCGCCATCGAGCGGATGTACAAGCTTCCGCTCGACATCCGTACGCTGTCGAATTTTGCATCGATCCTCGGGCCGCTCGGAGATCGTCTGCATCGATGGACGCGGGCCGGGCAGTTCGGCTACTTGTTCGACAATGCCCAGGACACACTCAGCTTCGCACGCTTTCAGACCTTCAACTTTGATGGCTGGTCCGACTACCCAGACATTCTCGAACCTCTGTTGTTTTACGTCTTGCAGCGCGCATCGTCAGAGATTGAGAAGCCTGAGAATGCTGGGACCTTTAAGGCGTTTGTCATTGACGAGGCTTGGATCTTTCTAAAAAACCGCACCATCCGCGACTGGATCACGCGGGCGGAAAAAACGTGGCGCAAGAAGAACGCCGCGATGATCCTGGCCACGCAGTCGGTGGTGGAACTGCAGGCTTCCGAGATGTTGCATGTAGTCAACGAGTCTTGCCCGACTAAAGTCTTTCTCGCCAATCCAAATATCGACCGCAAGCTTTACGCGGAAATCTTCCAGTTCAACGATACGCAGCTTGAATTGCTGGAAAGCCTTGTCCCTAAACGCGACCTGTTGCTGATTCAGCCCGGCAGCACCAAGAAGCTGGTGCTCGAAGTCGATGCCCTCAGTTACTGGGTCGCTACCAACAACGCACGCGACAACATACGCAAACAGCAGTACTTTGCCCGATACGGCGCAGAGGAGGGATTGCTGCGCCTTGCCCATGACTATCCCAACCCAATTGAAAGGTAACCAATGAACAACCTGATTCTCTCGCTCACGCTGTTGCTTTCCGCCGCAGGCGGCTTCGCACAGCAGACCGCCCGCGTGGTGAAGTACCACGCCAACGACATCATTAGTGTGCATGCCAAGATGCACTACACCACGCTCATTCAGCTTCCAGCGTCGGAGAAGATTCTGGAAGTTGCCACCGGCGACAAGGATTTCTGGATCATCGACGCCACCGGCAACTACTGCTTTCTGCATCCGGCAAAGGACGCGATTCACTCCAACCTGAATTTGATCACCGATAAGGGCAGCGTGTACTCGTTCACGCTCGATGAGGCAGAGGGTGCCGATCCCGATCTCAAGATTGTGATCGAGCCCTCGGATGCTTCGACAATCTCCGCTGTCAGCGGATTGCCGAAGCTGGTCTCTGCTGCCGAGGTGGCGGCTGCGCAGATTCAGATTCAGGCCGCACAGACGCATGCCGCGCAGTCCATCGAGCAATTCCGCGCTGAGTATCCAACCAAGAACCTAAGGTTTGATTACAGCTACCGGAACGACAAGCTTTTCAATGTTGCCGCGATCTATGAGGACGGCCAGTTCACTTACATCAAGTCTTCGGCGACGGAGAAGTTTTCGATTTACGAATTGAAGGACGGCAAGCCCGATCTCATCAACTTCCAGTTGAAGGATGGGACTTACGTGATCTCCAAAGTGGTCGATCACGGCTACCTCCAAATCGGCAAGCACCGCCTCGCCTTCACGCGGGCGGCACAGTAGGAGATAACAATGTCAGAAGATAAGAAATCCCCTGCAACAGACACACGCGATCCGCTTGCCAGTCGCACACCTGAGGTGCGCGACCGGCGATCACTGCCAGAAGGTGTGGTATCGAAGCAGAGCCAAGCCTATCTAATAGTGGGGTTGTCGGTGCTGATTCTGCTGGCAGTGATGTTCTCCAATAACCGCACCAAGCCCACTGCAAAGCCGAGTGCCGCGTCACCCACTGTCGTTTCCACCGATGCCAATCAGCGCAGCATCGAGGAGCTGAAACACGACTTGGGTGAGGAACAACGGAAGAGCGAGGAACAGGCACAGTCGCAGAAACCTGCGGGCTCTGGACCGTCGTCATCGACTTCCGGAGGAACACAGACCACACCCCCGAACTACAACATTCCGGCACACGTGGAGCCGCCACGCGATCCGGTGAAGGATGCCGAGCGCGCATTGAGCTTCAAAGCGCGCTTCGCTTCGAACCTTGTTTCTGTCACCGACACAGCCGCGCATCCGGCGGCAACTCAATCGGTGGAGGTCGCAAACGCAATCTCTCGGCAGGATGTGCGCGCAGCAGAAGCAAACGCGGCCACATCCAAACACGCGCCCGAGGTCAATATCAACTCTGCCTTTGGGCAGCCCTATGTGCTGTTCGAAGGGACGACCGTCGATACCGCGCTGGTCAATCGGCTGGACGGAGAATTCTCCGGGCCAGTAAAGGTGATGGTTACCAATCCGGTCTATAGCCAGGACCGGCAGCGCGTGCTCATCCCCGAAGGCACATTCATCCTGGGCGAAGTGCAGAAAGTCTCTGGCTTCGGACAGAAACGGTTGGCCGTCGTCTTTCATCGCATGCTGATGCCCGACGGGTACTCGGTGGATCTTGACCAGTTTCACGGCCTCGATCAGGTGGGCGAGACTGGCTTGCGCGACAAGGTCAACAACCATTACCTCGAAATCTTCGGAGCCTCGATTGCACTCGGAGTCATTTCCGGCGCGGCGGAGGCAACCACCAATAGCGGCTACAACCAGAGCGGTTCGGATATGTATCGGCAGGGTGTGGCGTCCAGTCTGTCGCAGGAGAGCGCCCACGTTCTCGATCGCTTCATCAACGTGCCGCCGACCATCACCATCCGTGAGGGGCACAGGATCAAGGTCTATCTGACCCAGGATTTGCTCCTGCCAGCGTATGAGAACCATACGGTTCCGCCCAATATCTGAGCCGTGAACCGCCGACACCAACAACCGTAGAGAGCGCCAGCTATGGCTGGCGAAAGAGAGAGTCGATGAAACACGGAAGGCTTTGCTTGCTCATTTTTACCTTCGCTGCACTGCTCGTGCCCACGGCACATGCGCAGTTTGCGGTGTTTGATGCCACCAACTTTGCCAACGCCGTCAACGAGTTCAGCGAACTGCAGCAGATGTACACGACGGCCAACCAGACTCGCGACCAGATCATTCAGGCGTACAACCTCGCCTTCCAAATGTCGCGGATGCCGCAGAATTTTGGGAGCCGTTACCAGTCGAGCTTTTCGCAGTGGACCAATGTTTCTTCGCCGAATACCTACGGCAACACGTCGGCATGGAACGAAGTGCTGAATCTCGGCAGTCCGAGCCGCGCAACTGTAGCCTACAGCAGCGCGGTGATTCAGCCGCAGTCCTATCCCGGCACGAGCCTCGCATCGCAGGATGCAATGACCCAGGCCGCGATCAAGAACCAATACGCCTCATCAGAAATCGGCCAGGGGACGATCACTAACACGCTTTCGACCTTGGGCACGGTGCGCTCGAACTCCGAGCTCTTCTTGCAGAAGCTCGCCAACCTCGAAGCTGACACCTACTCGACCGATCCCAACCAGCAAACCGAGATGGCGGTGCTGGGCAAGATCAACACGGCGACGCTGCTGCAGATTCACTCGCAGCAGGACACCAACCAGATCCTTGCCGCCTCGGTTGCGCAGCAGGCGCTCGCCGACAAGCAGCGCTTGGATGAACAGAACCGGCTGATCAATCAAGCCATTTACTTCCAGCAGAACTTTCCCACAACCATGCAGCGCACGACCGGAGGAGTGAGCACTTCCATCCAGTCGATTTCGTTGAGCACCAGTGGAAGGTAGGCGATGAATCAGAATCCATTCACGTTTCTCGGTCAGGCCATCTCTCAGTTGCTCGCCACCAAGAGCGCGACCATTCAGGCGATGGGTCTGCATATGTTTCGCGGCTTGGCGGTAATCCTGATTGTCTGGTTCGGAGTGAAAGCCGCACTGTCCGCAGCACACGGACACGGTGGCTTCAACTTCGCCCGCTTCGCTGACCTGATCCTGCTGATCTCCTTCGGTCTCGGCATGCTGACCTACTACTCGACGCCCATACCGGGCGTCGGGTACAGCTTCAGCGACCTGATCACCCAGGAGACTTTGCAACTCTCCGGACAGATCGAGTCCGACCAGACGCAACAGATTGCCGACGCCATAGTGGGCGCCGAGTCGCAACTCGGCAGCCCTCCCGGCATCTTCAGCTTCCATGAATCGTTGACGTTCATCGTTATGGCCTTTGCGTTGGCCGCAATGCAGGCCACGGCGTTCGCCATCATCGCCTATGGCTATGTGGCTTCTGCCGTGTGCGTTTTGCTGGGGCCGATCTTCATTCCATTTTTCATCGTGCCGAAGATGGACTGGCTTTTCTGGGGATGGTTCAAGGCATTCCTCGGCTTCAGCTTCTATCAAGTCGTCGCCGCCGCCTTCATCTTCGTCTTCTCGAAGGTGCTACTCGGAATGCTGGCCGTCATCGGGCCGCTCTCGCTATCGAATGCCTTCACTATCTTGCCCGCGCTGCTGGTGACCTTATTTGTCTGCATCTACGGGCTGATCAAAATTCCCGAGCTGACGGCGTCGCTCTTCGGAGGCCGCTCTGGTTCGTGGGTGAACCCACTGGGGTAAATACAAAATGACAAAGACGAAAACCACACTTCCAATTACCGAAGCCGGCCAGAAGTTTCTTGAACTCTACGCCGAGCCGGTCGTGACCAACACGTATTTGAAGATTGCGATCCTGGTGCTGGCCGCGGTGTCGTCCGTCTCGCTCTATCTTTTATATAGAGCGCAGACGGCGGCGCTTCAACTCAAACCGCTCATCATTTCCGTGACCGATTCCGGGCGCGGACAGGTGATGCGCTATGACGACTTCCGCTCGATTCCCATCGAGCGTGTCAGCAAATATTACCTGGCCCGCTGGGCGGGGTTGTACTACGGACGCAATCACGCAACCCTGCATCGTGACTTTGCCGAGTCGCTGAACTTCTTCTCCAACGACCTGCAAGGAGCGACGCTCGCCCAGGTGCGCAAGGCCAATACCCTTGATGCGTTTCTGCTCGACCCTAGTCAGCCGAATGTGGACATTGAGATTAAAGCCGTGGTGCTCGAAGACCTGCGGCAGCCTCCATTTAGAGCTCACGTTGAGTTTGAAAAGGTCTTTCATTCTATCGGTGACCAACAGGAGCAACGACGCGAACGCTGGACGGCCAACATCGTCTATAGCTTCCGCGATGAGGTTCCCAATCAGATGTTGCTTTCGAATCCGCTTGGCCTCGTCATCAGCTACTGCCGCGAAGATCAGGCATTCGAGAAATAGCACTTCGAGATTGCCGCACGACAGCGCGGCAGAAAGGAACATCGTGTTTGCCAATGCCGTCTTTGTCGCTACGTTGATGTTTCTCGCGTTGATTGTCTCGCTGAGTGGTGAGTTGCGCTTCCTCACGCCCTGGCGCAGCCTGATCGTCCACAGCTACCTCAGAGAAATCGCCGCGTACTGCGCACTTCTCTTCGCCAACATCCTTTGCCTTGCGATTTGGATTGAACGCAAGTTCTTCCTTCGCGACACAGGCCGCAAACTCAAACATCTTGACCAGGAGATCCACAGTGGACACAGCGAACTTTCGGAAGAAATCACCGCGCAATTCGACGAACAATGAAAGGAAGCCCGACATGGCACAGGAGATACCACACCACACTCGCGTTAACGATGTGGACCAAGAACAGTACATGGATCGTTCGTTTGATCTGGTAGCTCGCGTGCGCGCTGCACGCGAGGCAGCCCAACACGAGATGGAAGCCTTCGGCGATGTCTCTGAGTACGAGATCAGAAAAATCTACGGCCAGCGGACCGATATCACCTATGACGACGTGCTCCCGAAGAAGGACGAAGAGAAGCCGTCCCCGCAGGAAGTTCACGATGCCGATGCCCGCGAACTCCGCTCACCCAAGCATCAGGACGAGGACCGTCGTCAGTCCACCTTCGATTTCACCGCGAGTGAAACTGCGGGTCAACCGCGACGCAAAGAGGAGGAGTAATGCGATTCGACTTACCTGATG
>Ga0224528_1002201_pt1 | contig 11394 bp, 18 predicted proteins | sample CBST25metaG_2_FD_179888 | JGI IMG/M metagenome (GOLD analysis project Ga0224528, IMG submission 179888) | Peat soil microbial communities from Stordalen Mire, Sweden - C.B.S.T25 | ecosystem: Environmental > Terrestrial > Soil > Wetlands > Peat | place: Sweden: Norrbotten County, Stordalen Mire...
CCTCCTATACCGTGAGCAAACGACTGCGGGAACTGGGGATTCGCATGGCGCTGGGAGCGCGCCGCAAGCAAGTGCTGCGGGCGGCGTTGGGGCGTGCATTTCTATTGCTGTCGGTTGGCTCGGCGGCGGGATTGGCGCTGGGCATTCTGGCGACCAAGGTGCTGTCGTACATCGTGTACCAAGCGGGCCCGAAAGACCCGCTGGTGTTGAGCGGAGTCGTGCTGACCATGCTGGCGCTGGGGCTTGTGGCTGCGTGGATGCCCGCTCAAAAAGCGCTGGCAGTCGACCCGATCATCCTGCTGCGGGAGGAGTGAACGGGAGAGGCACCGCCACCGATGGATTAGCCTTCGGAACAAAACAGGAGGGGCAGGTCAGATTCGACCCGCCTCTCCTGAGCGATCCTGCCCGGACTCTGCCCAGAGACGCCCCTTCCGAAGGAGTTATGAGCCACTCCGGGCCTTTCGACGTCCGATGGTTGCATCACAACGGAACTTGGGCTTGTATACCAGGAAGCGACTCCCAACGGCTTGAAGGGAGCGTGCGCAGCCACGGCCTTTGTGTCGATCGCGCCACGCGGCCGTTGTTCAGCTTTGCGGTCGAAGGCTCGGGCGAAACCTGGTTGGCGGCGATCTGCGTGGCGGGGAATTGCGCCGGCATGAACTGAATCGAGTTCGCCGTTGCACAGGAGGCGCCCACTCTTTCGGCGGCGGTCGGGGCATCTGCGCACACGGCCAATTGTGCGATTATAGAAAGTGGAACTGCCCGAACATCCAGCGTGCGTGACAGATGCACGCTCTGCGGGTGCAGCCTCAGCACACCAGGGATGGTCTGGCTGGGGACGACTCATCAACACTCAGACTGGCCATCGAGATGGATGCACGCATGAGCACATACAGGGAACATGCGAGTTGAGAAGCTGTTACTTGGTGCAACTGCGGCGCAAACATACTTGGGAAAAAGCCCGGGCATGTGTGGGATGAAGAACGGTTTTTTTGAAAATCAGGGCCTGTAGCTCAACGGTTAGAGCAGGGGACTCATAATCTCAGACAGGGCATATTCGCTGGTTTCCGATACGCTTGTATGCCCTTATATTATCAGTGGTTTACAGAATCAACATCTAAGCCTATCTAAGCCCATTTATGCAGGGAGTCGCTACAGTATCAGCTACAGTTCCCGAAAAGAGAGCCTACCTGGAGGGTATACCCCCCCGCGCTACCCCCGCCGTCACCGCGTTACATAACCCCTCCTAGTGATTTTTCAGAAAAAGCGGCCTCACATTTGCCATGAGAGCGATTGCAGGGCGTGGAGTGATGGTTTGCTATGGCGTATCCCGCTTTGTCGTTACTCTTCCGGCGTGTACTGGAACGTGATGGTTCCGCTGGCTCCGTTGGCATACCACTGGTTCAGGATGATTGCCCCACTCGTGAACGGGCCAATCTTTACCGGCTGCACATTCGCCGCCGCAGGCTCAACCGGAATCCCCAGCGTTGCCGATACCGCCGCGCTGTCTCCCACGTAGTAAATCACCGCCCCCGGCGCGAAAATCAACTGCATTGCCCGCTGGGGTCCTGTGGTCAACCGCACCGGGCTACCTGTCATTGTCGCGTTTGCAATCATAAATCACCTCATTCTGGCTAGGATTCTGGCCTGTCTCATTGCCCGGTAATCGTCGCGGGCAATTCGTGAGTCGCCCGATACTCGGCCCGGAAGCGTGCGTCTTCCGCATCCCGCATATCACGGACGGTCTGCACTAAGTCCAGCAACACGGTGACGCTGACCTGAGGCAAATCGCCGGAAAGTAAAAGGCTTTTGTCTAGCAGCACCCCGGACGAAATCGACTTCTGCTGCAAGCTGGCTTTTTCAATGTCCACATCGTTAATCGAATCGACAATGCGGCGGGCCTTGTCGCGGTAGAGTTTCGCCATTACAGACTTCTCATCTCCGATTTTCTCTTGAATCTCCGGCTCTTCCATCATGTTTGTTACCATCCCTCTCGACCTTCCCAGAGTTTGAGCGATTTTGGTTTTGCTCATCCCACTTGCGGCAAGTGTGACGATTGTCTCAGTCTCTTCGACGGTTGGCGGAATCTTTGGCTTGCCCTTTGGTTTATTCATTGCCGACCCCCAAACCAACTAACTAAGCGCCTGTAGATGGGCTTCTCTTCACCGCGATCTCTTGCGGTCATGTCGTTTTCCATGCCCGCTGTGATTATCCCGCCCGGCTGCGCAGCGAGTCCGTGTGCTCCGGCAAAACGCACGATGCCTGTCCATGCTGCATCCAAGGCGTCTACCATCGCTAACTGCTCCGCAACTAGAGCGGCGTGCAATCGGGGGTACCAGTCCGAAAAGCAGCGCCGGGCGATGGCTTCCTTCTCGGCCTCGATCTCGTCGCATCGGACAACAATGGCGCGGCACCGCTGCTCCATTTCCGCCGGGGCGCGCTCTGCCTGTTTCTGTTCTTTTATTTTGGCCGCCGCCTCTTGACTCTTCCCTTGCAGCAAGAGCACATCGGCGGCGCGTTCGGCCTCTCTCGCCTTTGCGGGCAACAGAAGTTTCAATTCATTGGCTGCTGCCTGAATCCCCTGGGATTCTTCTTCCAGTTTGTCGCGCTCGGCCTCCAGTTTGGCGACTGCCCCGGCTAGAGTTGTGTGAAGCTGTTGAAGCAGTGAATCGACGGTGACAGTGATGTTACTCATGGTTTTCTCCTTTTGTTGGGTGTGAGACTGTTCAAAAATGGAATGACATTTTTGCTGAAAAAGACCTTCGGATTTTTCGATGCGGCAAAACCCTGGCCTAATTCCTCGAATTGCTTCATTGTTTGCGCGGGCATCAGCGAGGCACCTTGCGCCACCCCAATCTGCCAATGCAAGGCTGCGGCGGCTGCTCCCGGCTTGCCCCTGTCTAAAGCGTCCTGGACTCGTGCTCGGATATGTTTGCCAAAGTCGCGGATATAAATCTTCTCAGTCGCTTGCCTTCCGTCTAAGGTGCGCTGCGGAATCTCGATTTTCTCCGGCAGATCGAACACGCTGAGATCGTATCCCCCCGGACTGGAATCGGGAGCAGAGCTGTTCCCCCTTTGCGGGGCGGCCTGGGCCTTCGCCGGTCCGGGCGGCAGGTTGAAGGCGCTTAAATCGTATCCTGTACCTGTTTCAGTCATCGCGAGTATTCCTTTCGGTTTTTGGTTTCGTGAATTCGTGGGGCCAGCGTTAATTTCGCAAGATCAACCAACTGCAAAAAATGCGCAGACCAGTACACCCGTGCCTGAGCGCCATGTAAGGAGATCACCGTGCCTTCAACCTCTGGCGAGTCTTTGCGGATTACGCGGTTGCCAATCTTCATAAGTCCCTCTTTGCCGGGGCATCGGCCAGCATAAGCGAGTCCGGCCTGTGCCTGCCGATGTAGGACGGCCCAAGATCGGCCCAGAGTACGGCCAGCTTGCCCTGCTCGATTCTCAGCACCCGCCCAGGTTGACCGCAGTACTGTGCGCCCTTCAAAAAGACCTGCTGACCCACGTTGAAGGTGCCAGCGGCCTCACCTGGGGCATCCTCAGGGGCAGGACTGACGGCTGGGGTACTCATCGGGGCGCCTTTCGGGTACGCTGTGGGGCAGGTTCGCGGTGCGGATTCTGAAAGCACAAGACGGCCTCCAGATCCACCCGGAGTAGCAGCCCGGCTGCCATGCCGTCTGCGCAGCGGAAACCTGCACCCGCCAGCAGCCGCTCGAACGTCCTACGTGTACACGGCACACTGTCGGCTGTGACAGCCCACTCGCAGAAGTCAATCCATAGGCAACTGATCCCGGCTGAATCCTCATAACCTTGCCGGTAGACACAGCGCGCCAGCATCCAAAGTCCGAGCGCGTCACTTTCCGGCGCGGATTCCGCCTCTTGCTCTGTCCGGCTTTGGAGCAAGGCGACAATCTCCGGTTTGTACGTGCGCAGCGAATCGGCCAGAGGTAACGCGGCTGATTGCGGTTCAATAACCAACTTTTCGCCTTCGATGGTGAGACGCCCGCCGCGCGACTCGACAATGCGAATGAGTTCCTGGGCTTCGTTCATAACTCAAACCGCCCTTCCTCTTGGGTATCTTCGAGCAACTTGTTTGATGGAACAGACCTGCCGCCATCCGTCACCACACCTGCCCGCAGACGAATTCCGCCGAACCCACGGGCCGCTTTCGTCCTCACCTGGGCAACTCCCCGCGCCGCCAGATTCTCGCTGAAACTCTTCTGCGAGCCTGCATATTCCCGGCTCGATTCAGCCCATGCCTTCCAGTCAGAGAACAGTGTCGTCGCTGATTCCCATGCCCCGGCTTTCGCTTCGGTGCGATCTTCCATCCACCGAGCGAGCGCGTCTTCGGCGTCGAGATAATCTGCCGTCGCATCACTGACGGCCTTCGGAGCGTGCAACCCCTCGGACTGCCACGCGAGACAACCGTCAATCGCCCACTGGAGAATTCCGGGCCACTCCGTGCGCAGCTTGTCGGCTAGTTCAAGGTCGCGCTCCGCTGGCGGAATCGTAACCTCGAAGGGCAGGAGATTGAATCGGCGGCGCATGGCCTCATCGACACTTCGCAATCCGGGCTTATGATTGCCCGCAATGACAAGTTTGAAAACCGGCGCAAATTCAAAAAAGTCTTGCCGCATGAAGCGGGCCGCAATCTTATCGCCGCCCGTCAGACTTTTGAGCTTCGATTCCGCCCACTTCCGGTTGGCTTCGGTTTCAACCGCAATGATGAGGCGCGCGCCTTGGAGTCCTGCCAGATCGGTAGGGTGTCGCTCGCTTTTCGAGTCGATGAATGTTTCGATAGGGGCTATTCTCGCGTAGTCGCCCATAGAGCCGGAGAACGCATTCAAGAAAACACTCTTGCCGTTCGCCCCATGGCCGAAGAGGAAAAATAGAGCGTGCTCTCGCGTGATGCCAGTTAATGCGTAACCGCACATTCTTTGAAGGAAAGATTGAAGCTCTGGGTTGCTGTCTGTGATCCGTTTGAGAAAAGACAGCCACAGCGGGCAGTCTCCGCCAGGGGCAACCGCTGTTGTCTTGGTCATGTATGCCATTCGGTCGGGTGACCGTAACTCGCCGGTGCGTAAATCGACAATCCCGCCCGGAGTATTCAGCGTCCATGGGTCCGCGTCCCACTGGTCGATGGTTGCGGCATGGCGGCGGTCGGCCCGTGCCATGCGTTCCACGGCGCTAACCGTCTGCGCGCTTGAAATGCGAGATTGAAGACGCGCATCTTCGCATTTCGCGCTTTGCTGGCGGCAAACTTTGCGGACAAGATCGAAGACGGCTACGGTTTGGTCCGGCTTCCATGCGTGGCCGTTCCACGCGCACCACTGGCCCCACGCAGCGGTATACCGGAGATCGGCCCCGTGGAGCGCGCTGAAGCAGAGGGCGAGCGCATCATCGGAAAATTCCGCTGGCCGGTCGTCATTTTGTTGGACCGACTTATCCCTGCGCCGCCTGTGCTTTTGGGGCTGATCGATCCTGATAGGCTCTTGTGCCACAGTGCCCACCGCTGGCCCGCTTTGCCGCTCTTGCGCGCCTTGTTCCTCTTGAATGGTGGATTGCGTAGCCGCCACCTGCGGCGCGGGTGCTTTGGCTGGCACTGGCCTTCCGTCCGGCGATCCGCCAGAAACGTCTGGTTTACTAATTTCGTCCCAACTCAGCAATGCAACAGGTACGGCGGTCTCTATCGCTGTAGGCCGCTCCCCGTGCCCCACAGATTCCACAGGACGCGCCGCGGGCAGTTGCGTGGTGTGTTGGGTATCCTGAGAGGCTGCGGGCGCTCCTGCGGGTTGGTGCGATATTGCACTCGCCAGAGTAACCGCCTTCAGAGGCTCGGTCTTCGGCGCGGGTGCGGAGGCTGGTGAATCACCGTGCCTGCTCACCGGTCCGGAGGGACGCGGCGGCTGCTCGCCCAAGACACTGACCCCCGCTCTGCGGAGCTGCTCATCGGTCAAGCCCGTCTTTCTGAGAATCGCGTTTAATGCGGGGCTAACCCCCATCTCTTTCCCCCTCTTTGCACGGTTGCATGGTCAGCACAGCGTTTCACCCTAATGCGGTTTACCCCCTACCACAACGCACGGTTGGTGACGGATGGTGACGGGTCTACAGGTTATCCGCATGGCGCGCGCGCGTAACGCCCTATATAGGAGTACCCGTCACAACCCGTCACCGGGGATCAAAAAGACAGTGGGAATGATATGTCCCCGACTTGCTATGCCCGCATAAAAAAGGTGCATCGCTGCGCCCATCATTGCTGATGCTCCGCCGTCTGTGGCCGTCCCGGTGACTTGCCGCCGTCTTCAATCACACGCTGCAATTCAGACTCGCGGATCATGGTGCGGCTGCCCACTTTAGTACGGTGCAACCGCCCCTGTGACAGCCATGCGTGAACGGTGTACGGCGAGAGACCGCCCAGGTAGGCCGCCGCGTCTTTCACCGAAAGGAGTCTGTCTTCGCTCATATAAATCCCTCCAACCTTGACTAGAAAAATATCATTGAAAATAAGTTCGTGAGCGTGTAAAGTAATGTAGTCATGAAGGCACAGACGCATACGTTACGAAATAAGGTGGACAAGGACGGAGAGATGGAGTTTTTCGCTCCACTCAGTGAGCACGCCACGGAACCGGCAGTAAAGCGAGTCGAAAACGTGTTGACCCTGCTGGTATCGGCGAACACACTCGCTCGTGAGCAACGCGAGAAAGTAAGGTTCTATGAACGGTCCGGGAAAGATTGGCGGCGGGAGGATGGTAAGTCTTTTAGAGAATCGCTAGACACTTCCACGCGCACGCAAAGGTTGCTCAATGATGCGTTGCGACGGTATCCCACGCTGCCACTTGCGCAAGGTCTGGTAGGTAAATTCGAGATCGTCGAGCGCCCCGTTACATCGTCCACGGGCCGATGGGCACCGTGGGAACGTTGGGCCGTGGGGACACTGCTCAATATCGCAAAGAAGCCGGGGGGATTGTCTCTACTTCGGAGATGTTCCGAATGTTCGCACTGGTTTTATGCGAATCGACCGCATCAGCAATTCTGCGGGGAATCATGCCGCAGACGGCACACGGCGCAAGACACCGCATTTAAGGAAAAGCGCGCGGCATACATGCGCGAGCAGTACAGGCCGCTCTTGAAGGAGTTGCAGGAGCGCCCTTTGACTGTCCTCAAAAAGACACGCCAATCGAAAGGAACGGAATAAGCCATGTCCATTTTCAAACGTGGAAGCACGTACTGGTATCACTTCATGTTCAACGGGGAACACATCCAACACAGCACAAAGCAGGGGAACCCCCGCACGGCCCGCCAGATCGAAGCGGCGAAGCGTACCGCTCTTGCGAAGGGCGAAGTGGGAATCGAGGAGCGTAAGGCCGCGCCGATGTTTTCAGCCATTGCCAAGCGATTCATTGAACACGTAGAGACGCGCCATGAGAACAAGCCTCAGACAGTCCAGTTCTATACGGCGAAGCTGTCACGGTTGCTCGAATACCCGCCCATCGCAGGGGCTCGGCTCGACCGCATAGACGAAGGTGTCATCGAAGGCTATGTAGTCGCCCGCCGTGCCTCTGTAGGCCCTGCAACGGTCAACAGGGAGCTTGCCACACTTCGCCGTCTGCTCAGGCTCGCCCATGAGTGGCGAGAGATTCAGCGTGTCCCGAAAATCCGGTTGCTCACTGGTGAGCGGGTTCGGGATTTCGTCCTCTCCCGGAAGCAAGAGGAAATCTACCTTGCGGCTTGTCCCCAGCCATTGCAGGACATTGCTGTCCTCATGCTGGAAACCGGGCTGCGCATCGGCGAGGCCCTGCACCTTGAATGGGCAGACATTACCCTCGACCCGGTCAATCGCGCTCGATTCGGGTTTCTGAGGGTCCGGGAAGGCAAGAGCAAGAATGCCCGCCGGATTATTCCGCTCACAGACCGGGCGGCTGCCATGCTCAGGGAGCGGGGCGAGGGGCAGGAACTTGAAGCCGCTAGGCTCAGGGCGGCGGGAAAGGAAACCCACGCTATCACGTTCGTGTTTGCCAATCGGGACGGCGAAGCCTATCAGGGAACTTCGATCAATCACCTGCACCGGGACGCTTGCGCCCCCAAGATTGAAGGGAAGCGGCGGCAGCTCTTCCCGGCCGATTTTGTAATGCACTCTCTACGTCATACAATGCTTACAAGGCTTGGGGAATCAGGGGTGGACGCTTTCACCATCATGCGAATTGCGGGGCATAGCAGCATCGTGGTTTCGCAGCGGTATATCCATCCAACTCCTGAGGCAGTAGAGCGGGCTTTCGAACGCCTCCAACTGTCCGGCGATTTCGCCGTAATCGAGCCGAAACGACTGCCACCCGCTACAATATCCGCTACACTCGACTGATCGGCAGCCGTAAGTTGTTGAAGGGCCTGTAGCTCAACGGTTAGAGCAGGGGACTCATAATCCCTTGGTTCGGGGTTCGAATCCCTGCAGGCCCACCAAATAAACAACTGAAACAATAGAGTTTACAAACCACTCTGGAAATATTTCCTAAGTGGCTTTTTCATTTGGTGCCTGTTGGTACAATCAGCACATCGGAGGCGCTATGACGCGAACAGGCTCTCCAAACGTGAAAGGCGTATTTGAGCGTCCGGTTGGTTCCGGTTGCTGGTGGATCAACTACTTCGTTGACGGAAAGCAGCACTGAGAGAAAGTCGGTCGCCGGAGCGATGCACTCGCTCTCTACCAAAAGCGCAAGGCCGATGCGCGGCGCAAGGTCAGGCTCCCGGAACTGGTCTGAGGCAAGACCGTCACCTTCGCACGCGCCCGTGTGGGGCGCGACTGTCGCCACCGCCCGCCATTGCTCCGGCGAATGTGTTTCAATCCACGCGCCCGTATGGGGCGCGACGCCGCCACCCATGAAAGTCCCGTATCCCTTGGGGATGTTTCAATCCACGCTCCCGTATGGGGCGCGACGTACAAAAGCTGCGAGCCTTCACGGCCACTGAAGTTTCAATCCACGCGCCCGTATGGGGCGCGACTGTTGTGCAACTGGTAGAACACAAGATAGAGCAGGTTTCAATCCACGCGCCCGTGTGGGGCGCGACCACAGCTCCCCCGTCGAACTCCGTACACGTATGCGTTTCAATCCACGCGCCCGTGTGGGGCGCGACGCGGCGAGAGTATCCCGCTCTCGCCGCCAAGTGTGTTTCAATCCACGCGCCCGTGTGGGGCGCGACACCAAAAAAGCCACGTGGCTTTCGTGGTTCATTGTTTCAATCCACGCGCCCGTGTGGGGCGCGACTCCTGCGCCCGGCAGCCGCGACCATCCCCGCCTGTTTCAATCCACGCGCCCGTGTGGGGCGCGACGATCTCCTTTTTCTCTGATTCGCTATTTCTGCTGTTTCAATCCACGCGCCCGTGTGGGGCGCGACCACCACCTGCTGGCAAGGAGGAGAATCCACGATGTTTCAATCCACGCGCCCGTATGGGGCGCGACGTCTGCGGAGTATGTTGGCGTGTGGGTACTCGTTGTTTCAATCCACGCGCCCGTATGGGGCGCGACTTCCGTGGCTAGTATTTCTGTTTCAGGCATGTTGTTTCAATCCACGCGCCCGTATGGGGCGCGACACCGCGTGGGGTGACTCTCTGACTCGCGGGCAAGAAGTTTCAATCCACGCGCCCGTATGGGGCGCGACATAACCCGCGTCTGGCACCGCGAGCCCATGCGTTACGGTTTCAATCCACGCGCCCGTATGGGGCGCGACACGAGCTCACCTTGCCTGGATTCATCGCCGACCATGTTTCAATCCACGCGCCCGTATGGGGCGCGACAGTTGGCTAGTTCGGCATGGATGCCGGTGGACTCTGTTTCAATCCACGCGCCCGTATGGGGCGCGACGCGCTGTGAATGTACCTCATGGTCGTCTCGATGTAGTTTCAATCCACGCGCCCGTATGGGGCGCGACCACGGCGAGTGGACCACGGTGCAGGCGTTCTGGAAGTTTCAATCCACGCGCCCGTATGGGGCGCGACCCCAGGCTGCCAATCTGCTGCGCAATGGGAAGGAGTTTCAATCCACGCGCCCGTATGGGGCGCGACCCAGTTCATCCCCGCGGGCCCAGTCTGGATCATGTTTCAATCCACGCGCCCGTATGGGGCGCGACGGCGCGCGGCGCGCATCCTGGGCGTCACCTATATGTTTCAATCCACGCGCCCGTATGGGGCGCGACGGCTTAACTATAATGGCTTTCATTTCAACAAGCTACTTTCGGGAATGCGCGGATGGCACAATGGATGGTGCTTGATCTTCCCATTGCGGAGGTCGCTCCGTCATAAGTGGCACAAAATGCGGGAGATTGATTCAGCGCGAACCGCCGGGGCGTAGGCTGTGTGCTTGGGGTGCGCGCTACAGGATCAGGGGCCCTTCCGGGTCATACGAGGCTTTAGCGCCCGCATGTTCCACGCGCTGCTGCCAGTTGGCCCCCAGAAGATAGAAGCTAAGGCTGTCCGTGGCTGGGTCGATCTGAGCCAGAAGCTTTGCGCGAAATTCAACCCAGAGAGCCGGTTCGAGCAGGCACTCAAAGACCGAGAATTGAACTCTCTGTCCATGATTCTGACACAGTTTGGCGATGTGGCGGAGCCGGCGTCTACCCTGCTCAGTCTGAGTTCCCATATCGTAGGTCACAAGCACCATCATGCGTTCTTATCTCCAAATGAAGGCAGGGTAGGCATCCAGATCGCCGCGGAGATGGCGCGCCAGCAGAAGTGCCTGCGCGTGCGGCACCAGTCCAAAGGGAATCTTCTCGTTCAGAAATGGATGGAGGATCTCCTCCTGTTTGCGCAATTGCCAGGCGATTAGCACCTCTTTGCGTGTGGCATCGCTCATCGTTACGCCGCCGGACTCCGCACGGGAGAACCCCGCTGCGGCTACCTGACGGCGATTGATGAGCGTAAGAGCGAGACGATCTGCCAATACCGGGCGCAACTCCTCCATGAGATCAAGCGCCAGGCCCGCGCGCCCTGGACGATCGCGGTGCAGGAATCCGACGGCAGGATCGAGTCCAACGGTTTCAAGCGCAGAGGAGATGTCATGGGCCAGCAGAACATAGAGGAACGAGATCAGCGCGTTGACATTGTCGAGCGGGGGACGGCGGCTGCGCCCATGGAAGAAGAAGTTCTCCTTCTGGACCAGAATCAACTCATCAAACACGCCGAAATAGGTCTGTGCCGCGTCTCCCTCGACTCCGCGCAGGCCATCCAGAGACACGGTGGACACGAGCAGTCGCAGCGATTGAGCCAACTGGCTGGATGCCTGCTCAAGATGGGATGAGACGGCTGATCTCGCGTACAGCTAAGCTGTTCGCAACGCATTCAAGGATGCTCAAAGGAGATCAGCCAATGAAGAAGGTTAGCAGAGAGTTGCCGAAGAT
>Ga0224528_1002205_pt1 | contig 11365 bp, 10 predicted proteins | sample CBST25metaG_2_FD_179888 | JGI IMG/M metagenome (GOLD analysis project Ga0224528, IMG submission 179888) | Peat soil microbial communities from Stordalen Mire, Sweden - C.B.S.T25 | ecosystem: Environmental > Terrestrial > Soil > Wetlands > Peat | place: Sweden: Norrbotten County, Stordalen Mire...
GGTCAGCATCCTACAGACTTGCCGCCAGCAGTTCCGGCCCGCTACCGAGTTCCTCCAGAAGATGCTTCACCTTCCCAAACCCAAACCCTTGGAACTAGTTCCACCCACTCCCCGCTAAACAAATACAACTTGTGCTCCCAGTATTTGGTATAGAGATGCTCTTCAATCCAGCAAAGCAGAGAATCGCCCTCACGGCGGATTCTCGTATCAGGGAAGTAGTTGTCCATCACCCACACGGATACATCCTCCGGCATGGCAGCCAGATCGAGCTGATTCAGGGCTTCGACGCCAATGGGATCATTGTCCTCGTATCGGAACTCTTCCCAGCCGTCGTCAAGCTCATCGGTATCCTGCTCTTCGTCGTCTTCGGACATGTCTGGCCTTTCTGATCTCCGTTAATGTCTTCCAAACATTTTAGTTGAAAGATGGCATGTGCCGCGGCGCTGAAGATGGCAGGCCTGTTGTTCTTGAGGACTTGCAGCCAGCTTGCGATATAGGCGCATGATCATTGCGCCATTGACGCTTCTCAGAACGTGCGGGATAAAGTTCCCTCACTGCCGCATTGACTTCGGAATGGGAAGGGCAAAGCGGTTACACTCGGTAGTGAAATGACAGCGCAGGCCAGAGGAGGGAGTGCGGGTGTCCGAGGTCCGGTTCGCGGAAAAGCTGATCGCGTTTGTGGATGTTCTGGGTTTCAAGAATTTGCTCGGAGCCGCTGAGGAAGGCAACAGGGCTCCTCTTAACGCGGCGCTTTCAGTCCTGGAGAAGTATGGCGGCGCAAATCGCCGGAAGGACTTCATCGTCTCCGGGCACAATATTTGCCCACAGAGCCAGTTCATCACGCGGGGTCTGGACTTCAGGGCCACGCGCGTTTCCGACTGTCTGGTGATTTCAAGCGAGGTTTCGCCCGCGGGGGCGATCAACCTGCTTCAGCATTGCTGGGGTTTTGCCGTCAACCTGCTCGCCAATGGCCTGATGTGCCGTGGCTTTGTGACTCGCGGCAACATCTACCACACCGATGATCAGTTCGTCGGGACCGGGTACCAGAAGGCTCTGGATCGTGAGCCGCAGGTGACGGCGTTCAAGCGCGAAGCGGACGAACGGGGGACGCCGTTTATCGAGATTGATAGCCCAGTTTGCGACTATATTGCCGCGCAGCCGGATGCATGTGTGAAACAGATGTTCGGCAGGATGGTCAAAGGGGACGGAGACATCATGGCGATCTTTCCCTTCCAGACTTTCGAGCATTCCTTCGTGATTGGGGGACTTTGGGGAAACCAGTTCGACGCGCAGAAGGAAAGGGAATCAAACCAGAATCTCCGCGTGATGCTCACGAACATGAAGCAAAAGGTTTCGGCGCTGATTGACGTTTCCAACCCGCGAGCGGTGCAAAAAGGAGAGCACTATACGCGTGCCCTGGATGCGCAACTGGCGGTATGTGACGGCACCGATGCATTCCTGCTGCAGTTAGAAACCCCGTTTCCCAGGCCGTACTAAGCAGGCCGTCAGATCGTCAGCCTTGTAGGTTGTCGATCATCATTCTTCCCTTGATTCCTAACTCGATACATTATCACGCGCAGACGCTTTAGCAAATACTGCCTTGATGCTATTCGGGCGTTAGACGCAGCTATGCCCTAGCGTAGCGGAACACGTTCTTTACATTCCGTGCGAGATATTGTCCCTTGGAGTCCGCGGCCTTCATCCCCTGAAACACCGTCTCAGGCACATCGAAGTAGTTATAACGTCCGCCGTTTTTGAATTCGACGATTAGTACGTGCCGAGCCGAATCGTAGTCGAATCCTGCGATGTTAGATGACTGCGGCGTAGCAATCCAAGTCATGATGTTTCTCCTAAATCCGTATTTGAGTCTGCTTCAGTAGTGGCTTCTTGTTTGGGGGAGTGATGCTCATAGTGCGGACTTTGCCTTCGCCACTGTCTCATCACAATTGTATAGTCCTCTGCGTTACGAGGAACCGCCCAGCCACCCTCTCCTTCATAACCTTCTTTGTTGGCGTCGCCGTGAACTACGACACGTGGATCGCCACTGTCCGGTCGGCGATTCTTGTCAGGTGGATCAATCAGGGTTCGAATCGGCAGGCTCACAGCCTCGCCGACAATGATCGCCTCTCCGGTGCGAAGTATGGGGAGCATATCGAATAAGCCTTTCAGGTTGTCTGAAGAAGCTCCGGCAACCTGACCGCGATCAGTGTCATTTGCAAGCCGCATTGCAAAGATAGTGCCACACTGGGAGAGAATTGTTGAGTCAATTTCTGATGGGCGTTGACTCACGATCATGATGCCCACGCCATACTTGCGTCCTTCCTTTGCGATACGACGGACCGCGCTTGCAGCCGGCCCCGTGTGCTCTTTGCCTAAATACGTGTGTGCTTCTTCGAGGACAAACAACAAAGGTCGCTCACGACCGCCCTCAGGCAAATTTCTAGCCCAGAACAAAGCATCATAAAGAATACGAAGCGTGGCTCCAATGAGGTCATTGAGGACCGTCGAAGGAATGCCAGATAAATCGAGTATTGTGATCGGTGAGGGACTTCCTACCCAGTCCGCCAGCAAGGCATCAAGGTCCTTCACAACTGTTCCGTCGAGTGATGGACACCAATCTCCTGGATTGAATACAAAATCGAATTGTGGATCACGAAGTTTTGACCCGAGGACTGCCAATTGCTGCCTTATGCCGAGCGGGTCTGGTCCCCAATTCACTCGTTCATTCGCTGGGCCGGTAGTCTTGATTGTGCGATATTGCGGGGGCACAACAGACATGGCATCACCAACTTGGAGCGGCTTGCCATCCGCTCCAAGAACGTAAGCGGATTCTACTTCGTCAACGGCTGCACCGGGTTTCGGAATGACGGTGCGATGCTCCCGTTGATGGAAATCAAACCATAATTTGTGCATGCAGAACGGGACGGGCGAATCTACCGTCAGCCTTTCAGCAATGACTCCCTCGCGAGCTTTCTTACCTAGCGATTCGCGCTTGAGCGCGACAATCGCATCTGCAACGGCAGACCGTTGCTCGTCCTTTAGATCTCCGAAAGCAAGCTTCACTATTTCGTCGAAGCTCAGCGCCCAAAACGGTATGTGGAGAGGCTTTTCCCCTTTGCTGGGATCGGCGGAAGTTCGGAACACAGTGGAACGATCCGCAAGAGCCTTGGCGTACTCGCCGTGAATGTCCAAAACGACAATGCGAGATGAAGGATAGCGATTCGGACTCGAGAGCGCTGCTAACAGCCCTGCAACAGTAGTGGACTTTCCGGCACCAGTGGTCCCCACTACCGCCGAATGACGCGTGACGAGCTTGTTGATATTGACGAGAGCCGGAATGGATTCGGCACTTGCCAGGTGGCCAACGGTTACGAAGTCAACCGGATCGCCTGGCCCATAGATTTCGCGAAGGTCTTCCTCGGTAACGATATGGACGGCGTCATTGATTGTGGGATGTTGCGAAACGCCACGCTCGAATCTTCCCTCCCGTCCTCGCTCTCCAACTAATTGGACTTTGAGCCACTGGCTTCCCCAAGGTCGAGTGTCCCCTTCCGTCTTCGGCGCTGCACCCGCCCCAACCTGAGAGACAATGCCAAACAAGGAAGTATAGCCCAAGGGGATTCGCACAAAACTCCCGACTTGGCCAATCCTGTACGATTCGCCCTTGTAGAAGCTCAAACCGGTAGCGGTTTCACTTGCAAGCGAGACACTCACTGATGTGCCTGCAACATCTTGTACCGTTCCAATAAGTGTTGGATCAGTGCGCATCACTCACAACCTGTTCGATGTCTCGGCTTGAAAGCTGTTGTGCCAGAAACTGGCCGAAGGCGGCAAAGTCTCCCAAAAGCCACTTGCACTGGTCTGGCGGCGCTTTGGTTCGTTCGCTTGGTACACTCACCGCAACTGCAATAGCATATGCTGGGTTCGTGGCCTTAACCTCGCTATCCCAACTGCGCTCGACGGTTCCGATGACTCCGCCGTCCGCTGCCAATAACGTCAGGTTTGCATGGCGCTTCGCAAGCTGGACAGCTTTGGGGGATTTTGCAAGGTCGCCGAAGATCATGGCGATACATGCTGCGTTAGGATTCCCTGAAAGGCCTTGCCCGATGTACGCGTTGAGATGCTCATCGGCAAAGGAGTATCCGCACGTAAGCAGCACGCACTGATCTGAGCGCATAAAAACTCGGAGCCGATCAAGCATGGCGTAATACGGCATCTGTCGGCTTTGGTCGTATTTGAGATGAGATGGATAAATTAGTAATTGCTCTCCGGCGACGTGGTCACGGCTCCGCCGAATCTTATCCTTGTCAGTCATCCACCAATTGATGGAACCGTGAATCTTCCAAAGTCGTGCCCAACGTGGAGGTAAATCGTCCTCAGCCATGGATTCCAAATCGAGAAACGCACTGTCTGAGCCCACAAAACCATCGAAGTACGGTACCCGCTGTTCTTCCAACGCCTGTTCTATAAGCAAATCGTAATTTGTGGTGAAAATTTCTACTGGCTTGTCCCTTGATATGGCCTGAATCCAACTCGCAAGCACATGGTAGGGAGTATCGCTTGTGGGAAGGCTCTTGCTCACAATGCCACGCACCTTCTCACAGATAGCGCGATCGAGCTTTCCAAGCAGATCCGAGGAGAATCCGTCAATGTCGCCTTTTCCGCAGATGGACTTCAGTGTCCGTATATGGCTCAGCACATCTTCGATTGTTGGTGTGGGTATTCCACGTGCGATCACACGGTCCCAAGCGGATTGAGCCACTGCCTTCAATGCTGCATCAGCGTCCAGGTGCGTTTTGACCTGCGCCGTCAGCCCCCATATCTCAGGTATGATTGGTTCTGACTTGCCGCCGGCGGAAATTTGAACGGCAAGTGGGCAGCCTGCACCGAGAAAGAAGCCTATACGCATCTTGCCGGGGGCAAGTCGTTGTAGCAGGTCCATTGCACGACGGTATGGATCATGCACCGGGTTGGTCGGTGCCGGTGAAGCGGGTGTGGCGGGCGAAACTACCGACGGTGTTCCCGCTGTGCTTATTGTCGATTTCGCTGTCCCCATTAGGACGCTCCTTCAGAGTCAGACTTGGAGGATTCGAGAAGTCTGGTCTCCAAGCCCTCAATTTCTTGCATGGTTCTTCCGGCAATACCCTGAAGGTCCCCATACATACCAACAGTTGTTTCTATAACACCCTTGATTTGTTCTTCGCGCTTAGCCCAAAGTCGCGTCATGGTTTTTCTTTCCTTGTCGAGATCCGCCTGCATGTCCTCGAATTTTTCGACAATTGCCTCGACGCGGTGGCGAAAGCGGGGTCCGGTAAGATACTGATAGACCATTTCCATCTTTGTCTTCTGCCCCTCCCCTGCCTGTCGTGCCGTAGCAAGCTCTATCAGAGACTGACGCAGAGCAATTGCAACTGGAATGGCACAGCGGGACTCCGTGACCCAGACACCATCAATGAAATCAAACGCTTCGACGCCCTTGGGAAGCACCTGCGACACGAGTAATGCAATCTCGGCCTTCGCTGTCCGCTGATCATCCCGGAGTTTTGGAAGCCAACCATCACTCCAATTCTTCGTCCGCTTGGATTCCCAGAGAATGGTGCCGCAAAGCTGGCCTAGTGGGCCAATAACACGGTGAAGTACATCCCCGCCGAACTCCCCCTTTGGCACCGGCTCAATGGTATCCCTCGTGAATTTGGTGCGCAAGAGCGACTCCAACTCCAGCTCCTGGGCTTCTCCCTGAAGCTGCTGAGATCCTTGCTCAGCCTTGCGTCTCAGTTCCTCAATCTGGCGCTGCATCGACGCAATTTGCTCTTCTTTTTCGAGAACCTTGAGCTTCAGACCTTCCTCAGCCTCCAGCTTGGCTCTGTCTCGGACCGCGCCCAAGGACTCCTGCACCCGCTTTTCTATCGTCAGCTCAAGTTCCCGCTTCGTGTCGTCCAGCTCCCGCTCTTTACGTATCAGGTCCGCCTGGGCCTTTTGGGCTTCTGCAAGCTTGGAATCGCGATCCTTAAGAACACCTTGCAAGTCTTCAACCTCTTTGGACTTTTGTTCGAGGTCGGTCGCAAGAAGTGCACGGGCTTTTTTCGCTTCTTCTGCAGCAATCCGGTCCCGTTCCGGCTTGAGTTTCGCGGCAACCTGCTCGTCGATGGATTCCTGGGCTTTGGCGAGGTCAGCCTGCTGCTTGCGAATCGCAGCCTCGCGTTCGGCAACATCGGCATCCTTCTGTGCGATCTGAAGTTCGTATTGCTTCCTTGTCGATTCGATCAGCGGAGCGGCGAGTGACTCGGTGAGCTTGATTTCAGTCTTGCAGTTTGGGCAGATAATGATTGGTTCATTCATCTTGAAGAACTCCCAGATCAGTCAGATTCATGGTGGCACTTACGGAGCAAACTGCCGCTCGAGCGACACGGATGGTACTGCACCAAATCAGAGATGTCACACCGCTCCCTCGCCTATGTTGGCGTCGGTAAGGTCGTTTTACGACGATGCATAGAGTTTGTCTTCCTCTCATTCGATTATGGCAATCCGTACCAAGTGGACCGTCCGGCGCCGTGCCGTACCAACAGGCCCTTTTCAACCAGTGACGTGAACGTAGCTTTAAGTGTGTTCGGGCTTGCGCCAAACTCTCGCACCATGTCGCGCGTCGTGACGCGGCCCTGATCGCGCACATAGTCGAGGATTTTGACGGCGAGTTCCGGCAAGGCGGCGAGCGCATTCTTTTCGCGCTCCACCTTCACCGCCAGCCGGCGCTTTTGCTGCTGCAAGGCGCGCATGAAAAACAGCAACCAGGGCTGCCAGTTCGGCGCATCCGTTCGGATGGTGGTTTGCGTCTGGCGCAAGCCAAGGTAATAGCCTTCCTTGTTGTTCTCGATGACGCTTTCGAGCGATGAATACGGGACATAAGCATAGCCGGCCTGCAACAGGAGCAGAGTGGTCAGAACACGGCTCAGGCGCCCGTTGCCGTCCTGGAAGGGATGAATGGCGAGTAAGACGACGATGAACACGGCGACGATGAGCAGAGGATGTAGGCGGCGCAGTTCGCGCGCTTGATTCAGCCAAGCGACCAGATCCGCCATTTGCTGTGGTGTATCGAACGGAGTTGCCGTCTCGAACACAATACCGATCATTTTGCCGTCGGCATCGAAGGCACTGACATCGTTACGCAGGGTCTTGTACCCGCCGCGATGACGTTCATCCTTGTCGCTATATTGGAGCAGATCGCGATGAAGCTGCTTAATGTGGTTTTCGGTAACAGGGATGTCTGACCATGCCCGGAAGACGGTTTCCATCACTTCGGCATATCCAGCGACCTCCTGCTCGTCCCGAGTGCTGAAGCGCTTAATCCCCAGGTTGCCGAGCAGGCGTTCCACCTCCCGATCGGTCAGTTTGCTGCCCTCGATGCGGGTAGATGACCCGGTGCTCTCGATGGTCGCAACGCGGCGAAGGGCATTTAATCGTTCCGGCGCAATGGTGCCGAGGGCGCGCCAGGCTCCCTTGAATTCGTCGATCTCCGACAGGAGGGCCAGTAACTCCTGCGTGACCTGGATGGTATCGGTGTTGAGCATACCCGGAACTATGCCGGATTATACCGGATTGTCTATCGGAAAAGTCACCCGATTAAACCGGATTAGCCAAAATACCTTCTAAAGACAATTGCGGCGATGGAAAATGGCATAAACAGGTGAAATTGGATATTCACCCCTGCCCCGCTTCAGCGCGTTGCGCTCCACGTCTGCGGCGGCGTTTTAGGCAGTGATAAGCGGGTAGCCGTCACCCCCATCTTTACGCCCTCGCGGGCTTTTTCGCTGACTTCGGGAAGTTTGATGGCCGTCTGGGCCATCCCCAGTCAATGGCGGTCATGCACCAGGTGAAGCCCGCCATGCTCCTAATCGGGACCGTTGCCGGAATGGTTCCGGGGCGCGCCGGCGAACGAGATGGCGTAGTTAGGCCAATCCTTGTTCTTTGGGGGACGGTAATCGCTGGGGCCTGTCCTCCTGGGCGTGGTTGCTGTTTGGCTGTGGGCGGTTTCTGCTTCGGGTGCGTCGCGCAAACGATAGCTACTCGAAATCAGACCTGCAAGGGATAGAGGAATTGCCCTCTACCGGACAGCAAAGGCCCCGCCGGACTTCGCTTCTGGATCGTCATGAGGCCATGGTGAGTAGTGAGTCTATGGAGAGTGCGCCGTCCATGGAGCAAATGGATGCGGAGAATCGCTGGAACGGAAACGTCCCCACAACTCTACCCACAAAATAAAATGATCATGGCGACCTCGATGTGCTTGGGCGGCTCTCGATGTCGTTGTAAGTCTTTTGGAATCTGTCGTGGGCAAACTGTCACGACAGAGGTCTGGCTAGGACACTTTGAGCTATGCCGCCATTGAGCTACTGAACGGGATGATAAGCAAATTCGGAGCGTTGCAGGCCCCCGCAACCACTTAGGCCAAAGGCCAACCCAAGATAACCCAAAATAACAGCGCCCGTTAAAACGCCGAGGGTTTCTTGGGCTGTTTGCAGGGTTCTCATAGCTATGCGCTCCTCAATGCCATTTTGACCACTTTACTGTTCGCCTCACGCTTGGCGCCCATCAAAGCGTTCCCATAAATATTCATCGTGGTTGAAACCTGGGCGTGCCGCATGAGCTTCTGCTGCACCCCCACAGGCGCGCCCGTATCGTCCAACCATGAACGGTAAGTGTGGCGGAAGGTGTGCCACCCCACACTGCCGTACTTCCCGGCTGCGCCCCACCGCTCTTCATGGAGCGGTAGCCGCTTGCCGTTCGGCGTCGGGCTATCGGTCAAGCACCAGACACCTGGACCGGCACCGCACCTCGGACACTCCATCAGGCAGCATCCCGCAGGCCGGATATAGTCCTGCTGGATGGGAGCCGTATGATAGTGACGCCCGGTGACCTGACTCGTAAAGACCAGCTTCAACCCAATAGACTGGGTTTTTCCGCCCGATTTGGCTTCCTTTTCGCACCGAATCTTCCATTCCAGAAGAATCGCCGCGAAGTCGGTATCGAGCGGCAGCTCGTCCTCCGAGTATTCGGTTTTGACCGTCTTCACACGACCATGTACGACGGCCCGGACCACTCGCATGCTGAGGTTCTCAAAGTCGATATCCTGCCATTCGAGGGCCAACACCTCTTCGGCCCGGAGGCCGGTGCACTGCGCCACCATGACCATCGTGCGGCATGGCTCCGGCAGCAGAGCGAGGATGAAGTAAAACTGCTCGACGGTAAGAACGACCGGCTTCTTCCGTCGTTTGCTAATTCCCTTGACCTCGACCAGTTCCATCGGATTCCGCTGCCATTCAACTATCTCCCACAGCATGGCCTTTTCATACAAACGGTGCATGATTGCCTTGACGTGGCCCTTGGTCTTCGGTGCGGCATCCATATTCTTCAGCCAGTCCTGTACCCCAAGCGGCTTCATTCGAGTGATGCGGGTCGTTCCCCACCTCTCCCGAACGCGTTTGATGACGCTCAGGTACGAAATGACTGTTGAATAGCTCAGTTCGCCTTCACCCTCACACCGGTCACCGGGGCGGCGCTGCTTGATTTCGAGCAGCCTCTCCTCCTCGATGAAACGGTCCAGAATGGCGGCGAACGTCGGCTCCAGAATTGCCAGTGTCGGATTTTCGGAGTTGAGTTTGAGCACAAAAGCCTCCAGATACCGCTCGGCGGCAACCTGCGTGGGGAACTTCTCTGTGCTCAGGTACATGGATTTGTTGTTTCCGGTCGCGGGATCTTTGTAGCGGTACTCCCACGCCCATTTGTTGTCGGACCGCGCCACGCGGCGCAGACTGCCCCTCTGAAATCGTTGCCGTCTGAACTTCAAGGATTTTGCTCCTGTCCAGTCAGAGCAGCATGGTTGGTTGTGTTCGAGTTTAACCCATGCTCCAACCATAAATTCAGCGCACTCGCACGAAATCTCCACCGTTTCCCGACCTTTAGAGCCGGGATCTTCCGGCATCGTGCCATTGTTTCGAGCGTTTTCCAGTGCATCCCAAGCAATGAAGCGGCCTCGCGGAGATCAAGCAACGCTTCAAAGCCACTAAATTGTGGCTTCTCTGGTAGAGGTGTCCTCGCTGAGGCTTGCTGCTGCAAATTCAATGATGCCGTCAGATATCCCATTTGCCCCTCGCTTACCGAAGTCTGCGCTAAGTCTCACCCGGATCTAAGCGCAGGTACCATAGTCTGTCCCGCGAGAAAAAGGCCGTCCAATACTTTGTATTTATCGGGTGATAATTGGGAGTTATCGGGTTGCTCTCTATCTTCGCTGCAACTAATAGCAATTGTTGAGGTTATTGTGCAAACGCTGGCTCCGGTCAAGGCTGCCGAATTGGGTCAAAATGAATCGGCGGAATGCCTTGAATCTGGTGCGCAGTCATAGATCCAGAGATCTGACAGCGGCATGGATACCGGGCACCAGATCCGAGGCGCTCCGGGATCTGGGCGGGCGAGGCCGCCCAGCAGGCTCAACTGCGTTCGCGGCATCGGCTGAGCAAATTTCTGCCGCGCATAGGAAGTGGTCAAGGACTCACAGGCATTGTGCGGTATCGCGCAGATTTTGGCGGTAACCTTTGCGGCGAAGTTGGGCAATTTCTCGGGTAGGGATCACAAACCAAGCGTGTGCAACAGGTTAGGTGACGATTGAGGGCAAGAAGACTATGGAATGCGATGTCTCGATTGACACTTGGCCCGACTCGGAGCCGGAGCTGCATCGGACTGCCTCGAATATCAGCGCGGGGGCGCGCAGGTTGCGGATAGGCAGCCTATTAGAGATATTTCTCTACGAAGACCCTGATCGCATTAGCACTTGCATACGCTGCATACGCCTGAAATTGATCCTTCTTGTGCTTGTCCGCAAAATCGGATACAGCCTTGAAGGAAAAGACCTTGGGTTGAGGCGCGGGAGCTTCCGCTGCAGCGGAATACACCCCGTATGTCTCCATCTCGATCCCAATCACCTTCCGATGCTGCTTCTTGATCTCGGCCGCAACCGTCCCATCCTGTCGCACTGCCGCGCCGCAGGCAACCGGGCCGAGATGCACGGAGAGTGTTGTTTTCGGGGCGGCACCTTGCCATGCATTCTGAATCTCAGCCAGTGCGGAGTGATCTCTACTCAGAAGACCAATCTTCCCTCGAACAAATGGGTCAAGTCCTAGTTGGTGTGGTGCCGCAGAGAAAACAACTTCGCTGTCCTTAACCAAGTATTTGCCTGAGCCGTAGTCCCAACTAGTGGTGTGTCTCAAGCAGATCGTCGATTACTAAGCACTGCCTGAGCTCGGGTGACTTTTTCGAGGATGTCGGACGCCTTTGCTGTCCAGATGAATGGCTTTGGATTCTTGTTGTGTCCGTCGAT
>Ga0224528_1002208_pt1 | contig 11334 bp, 8 predicted proteins | sample CBST25metaG_2_FD_179888 | JGI IMG/M metagenome (GOLD analysis project Ga0224528, IMG submission 179888) | Peat soil microbial communities from Stordalen Mire, Sweden - C.B.S.T25 | ecosystem: Environmental > Terrestrial > Soil > Wetlands > Peat | place: Sweden: Norrbotten County, Stordalen Mire...
AGAAAAGCCCCGATGGCCGCGGAAATCTGCAACCGCTGCACCAGGCCCGCCACCAGCAGAACGATGCCGAAGACAGAGAGCAGAATGATCTCGTCCGACTGATGCGCCAGCAGGCCGCTCAGGAACCGGCCGTAGCGAATAGCGACGAAGAGAACCACCGCCGTGACGGCGATGGCAATCGCCACCGAAATGACGATCCTGTCGGGTCCGCCGCCGGCGATGAGGACCGCCGTCACCGGAAGATAAATTGCCATCACCAGGTCTTCAAGCACCAGGATCGAGAGCACTGTGGGCGTTTCCGGCGCATCGAGACGGCCCGATTCGGAAAGAACGCGGGCGATGATGCCCGACGACGAGATGAAGGTAACGCCGCCGAGAAGAATCGCTGGGAGCACGCTCCATCCAAGCAGTAGGCCGACAGCAAATCCGGGGGGAAAGTTGAGCAACAGATCGATGGCCCCGGCCGGCAAACCGCTGCGCAGATTTTGCCGAAGCTGTTCACCCGAGTATTCGACCCCCAGCATGAACAGGAGCAGGAGGACGCCAACCTCCGCCCCGAGTTGGACGAAGCCCTTCGACAGATTGAGAGGCATCAAGCCCCCATTGCCGAAGGCGAGGCCGGCAAGCAGATAGAGCGGAATCGACGAGATGTCCCAACGGCTGGCAAGGCGGGCAAGCAGCGCCAGACCAATGATCATGGCGCCAAGTTCGATGAAGACGGGAGCGAATTCGTGTACAGGTGGAATCGGAAGTTCCTCCGGCAAGTAAGCTATTAGACGAGAGTCGCTGAGATCGGGGCTCTTGCCCACCTGAACTGAAGATCGCGAATTCCACGAGCATTCTGACACATCCGCACGCGAGACGATTCCGTAGAACCGCCCTCACGTGTCTGGTGTCCGCTATGGATGCTGCCGGGATAAAGCATCTCGGAAGGGCGCTCAGTTGCCGCAGCACCCCGACCCGCAGCAGGGCGCACCCGGCTTTGTCGCCCGGATAAAACCGCTCATGAATTTGCCGTCGATTTGTGAAGCCAGCCGATCCACGTCGATGCCCGCCTCCACCAGAAAGGTCCGTGAATCCTCCACCGAATACACGCGCGTCGGCTCAATCGAAATGGCAGTAAACCCTGCTGCGGCGAGCTTGGCCACGTACTCTTTCTCCTCCAGCGCACCGGCGACGCAGCCCACCCACAGCAACATGCTCTGGCGCACTTCCTCAGGAACCTCGCCGCGCACCACGACATCGGAGACGGCAAACCGCCCGCCCGGCTTCAGCACCCGGAAGGCCTCGCGCAACACGCGATCCTTGTCCGCCGAGAGATTGATCACGCAGTTCGAAATCACCACGTCCACCGAGTGATCGAGCAGAGGAATGCTCTCAATTTCGCCCTTCAGAAACTCGACGTTTTCGACGCCCGCCTGCCGCTGGTTTTCGCGCGCCAGAGCCAGCATGTCGTCGGTCATGTCCAGGCCGTACGCCTTGCCCGTCGGTCCCACGCGCTTGGCCGAGAGCAGCACGTCGATGCCGCCGCCGGAGCCAAGGTCCAACACCGTCTCGCCCGCCTTCAACTCAATCAGCGCCGTCGGGTTGCCGCAGCCGAGGGAAGCGAGCACGGCGCTGGCCGGCAGGCCGCTCTTCTCGGCTTCGTTGTAAAGGTTGGTCGTGATCGGGTCGCAACACCGCAGCACCGGATCGCAGCAGGCGACACTGCCGCTCGACCGCACTTCCCTTGCCGCCGCGCCGTACTTCTCCTGAACCATCGTCTTCGTATCCATGAAATGCGCCTCACATGCGCTTAAGCAAATATATGCAGGCACGTCATATTTGTCAATCCGTATATAATAGCCTCATGAGTTCCTGCTCCAAACCCGTCGATCTGGCGACTCTTTTTGCCGCCCTGGCCGACACCACGCGCCTGCGCCTGCTCAACCTGATGGCCGGCCACGAGGTGTGCGTCTGCTACTTTGTCGAAATCCTGCGCCAGGGACAGCCGAAGATCTCCCGCCATTTGGCCTATCTGCGCAATGCCGGCATTGTCGCCGCGCGCCGCGAAGGAAAGTGGATGCACTACAGCATCTGCCCGCCCGCCGATCCCTCGGCAGCATCCATTTTGACGACGGTGCTCGCGTCCCTCCGCGCCGACAAGCAGATGCAATCGGACCGGGCCAAACTTGACCGCGCCTGCTGCGCTCCGCAAAAGCTGGTTCTGCCAGAAGGCGCTCCGCGGCCCGCAGTGATCGCCGCGCAGCCGGGAATCTAACTTCGACCTGCCCCTAATCCGTCGAGTTTCAGTTACGCTAAAGCCAACCGCATGAACTTCGCCCACACCATCGGCAACACACGCTATGCCTTCGCCGATCTGCGCGATCTGCTGGCCAAGGCCACGCCGTTACGCAGTGGAGATGTGTTGGCGGGCCTGGCTGCCGAATCGGCCGAACAGCGCGTCGCGGCGCAGTTTGCGCTGGCCGATCTGCCGCTGGCTTACTTTCTCGACGAGCAGGTCGTTCCCTATGAGTCGGACGAGGTGACGCGCCTGATTGTGGACACCCACGACGCTCAGGCCTTCGCGCCTGTCCGCTCGCTCACCGTGGGCGAGTTGCGCAACTGGTTGCTCTCCGACGAAGCAACAGGAGACCGGCTGGCGGCCCTCGCTCCGGGTCTAACACCGGAGATGACCGCGGCCGTGAGCAAGCTGATGCGCGTGCAAGACCTGATTGCCGCCGCTGCCAAAATCCGCGTGGTCACGCGCTTTCGCACAACTGTCGGCTTGGCTGGCCGGCTGAGTACTCGCCTGCAACCGAATCACCCCACGGACGACCCGGCCGGTATCGCGGCAGCCATGCTGGACGGTCTTCTGCTTGGCTCCGGCGACGCCGTCATCGGGATCAATCCGGCGGGCGACAATGTGGCCGCCACCACAAAACTGTTGCGCCTGATCGATGCCGTGCGCCAGCGATTCCAGATTCCCATGCAGAGCTGCGTGCTGGCCCACATCACCACGCAAATGGCGGCTCTCGAAGCCGGCGCGCCGGTCGATCTTCTGTTTCAATCCATCGCCGGGACGGAGGCCGCCAACCGCAGCTTCGGCGTCACCTTGGCGCTGCTTGAACAAGCCCACCAGGCTGGCCAGTCGCTCCATCGCGGCGCACTCTGCGCCGAGGACCGCGTGGGCGACAACATCCTGTATTTTGAGACCGGACAGGGTTCGGCGCTCTCCGCCGACGCGCATCACGGCGTCGATCAGCAGACTCTGGAGGCGCGTGCGTATGCCGTGGCCCGCCGCTTTCGCCCCATGCTGGTGAATACTGTGGTCGGCTTTATCGGGCCGGAGTATTTGTACGACGGCAAGCAGATTGCCCGCGCCGGACTGGAAGACCACTTCTGCGGCAAGCTGCTCGGTCTGCCCATGGGCTGCGACGTCTGTTATACCAACCACGCCGAGGCCGACCAGGACGACATGGATTCCCTGCTTACCCTGCTGGGCGCAGCGGGCGTGAATTACATCATGGGCGTGCCGGGCGCCGACGACGTGATGCTCAACTATCAGAGCACCAGCTTCCACGACGCGCTATACCTTCGTCGGATCCTCGGTCTGCGGCCCGCGCCGGAGTTCGAAGCGTGGCTTGCGGGCGACAACTTCGGCCGTCTGACTCTTGAGGCCAGCCACCCGGAGAGGCTGTTGCCGGCATGAGTGAAATCCTCCCGCCCGACGCTTCCCTGTTTTCCCGGCTGCGTGCGATCACCCCGGCTCGCGTCGGCTTGGGCCGCACCGGCGTGAGTCTTGAGACGCGCGACCTGCTCGATTTTCAGCGCGCCCACGCCCAGGCCCGCGATGCTGTCCATGCTCGTCTGGAAGCTGCTGCACTGGCGGCCAGCATCGCTGAGATGACCGGCGGTTCCGTTCTGCGCTTACATTCGGCAGCCGTCGACCGCGCAACGTATCTGCAGCGCCCGGACCTGGGCCGCAAACTGGACGAAGCCAGCCGCGCCTCCCTGCATCCGGGTGATTGGGAGTTGGCGCTGGTTGTAGCCGACGGACTCTCCGCCCTGGCCGTCGAACGGCACGTTCCTCCGCTGCTGCGGGAACTGCTTCCCCTTCTTGAAGGCTGGAGCCTCGCGCCCATTACCGTCGTCGAGCAGGGTCGCGTGGCCATCGGGGACGAGATCGGCGCAGCGCTCGGCGTGCAGCTTTCCGTGGTGCTCATCGGCGAACGGCCCGGACTGAGTTCGCCCGATTCGCTCGGCGCCTACATCACCTGGGATCCCCGGCCGGGCCGCACCGATGCCGAACGCAACTGCATTTCAAACATTCGCGCGGAGGGCTTGAGTTACTCCCAGGCCGCCGCTCAACTCGGTTTCTACTTGACGGAAGCGCGGCGCCGCCAGCTTACCGGCATCGCCCTCAAGGAAGATTCGCGCCTGCTCAAGGAAGGTTGAACGCGCATGAAGCGTTGGTTGATGGTTTGGCTGCAACGGGTGATCGTGGTGTTAGTGGTGGCTTTTGTGGCCGCCTACGGAGGCGACTGGGCGATCTTCAAACTGCGCGGGTCGCCCACCGGCAAGGTTACAGTGAACCGCTACGTCACCATTCCGCTCAAGGGCAGCAAGCAGGAGTTCGACTATCTCGGCTCCATGGACGTGCCCTGCTCTGTCTCTCTGTTTCCGCAGGCCGGCCAAAACCCTTGCTGGCAACTGCGCCGCAATCCCAACCAGGGAGCCACACTCTAGGTCTCTGACCGCTTGTCAATGTACCAATTGTGGGTGCCCCAGGTCCCGATTTTGGGACCTGGGATAGCATGAACCCAACGTGCGAGGTCATGCCTCCATGGCTCTCGCAGTTTTCCCCATCCGAAACGTTCCTCCGGAGAGGCGGCAAACATCGCACGGTGATCCGTGTCACGTCCTGTAAATTAAAGGCCGTCTACCATCGTTTGATCTTGTTGGAGATTCTCGAGGAACGATGTATAGCCGCACCCAAAACGAAAACGGGACATACAATACCCGCTGTCTCCACTGCTTCATTACCATCGCCTCTTCTGTCCAATCGGAGGAGGAGCTGAACAAGCTCGAGGCACGCCACATCTGCCCGGAGAGGGCATTGGTGGAGTTGATGGAGAGGCAAAAGGCGATCAACGCCCAGGCGCAACTCAACTAGCCGCATGACAGCCTGTCTGGAGAGGGGCACCATTCCCGATCATTTCTTTGCTGGAGTTTCTGCCGTTCCCGCGGCAGTTCCGCCCTTGGCGCGGGGTCCGCTGATCTTGTCGATCAGCGCATCGTCGGCTGCCTTGGTGATGCGGCTGGCCTTGTCGAATTCGGCCTTCGCCTCGTCCTTCTTGCCCATGGCCCGGTACAGCCGGCCCAGCCGCCAGTGAGGGTCCACCTCGTCCGGCTTCAGCTTCGCAGCCTCGTTCAGTTCGCGCAGAGCGTCCTGCTGGCGGCCCGCATCAGTGAACAGAATTCCCAAGTCGAGATGCGGAAGAAACAGCTCGGGCTCCATGTGCTCCACCTTCTCCAGCATCGCCACCGCGGCTTCCGGGTGATCCATCCGCATCTGCGCATCGCCCAGGTACGTGAAGGCCTGGGTGTGATCCGGATTGTTGGCCAGCTCGGCTTGAAACTCGGTCGCCGCCTCCGGGTACTGTCGCTGCGTCCACAGCAGATAGCCCAGGCCGAAGTGGACATCGGGTTCCTTGGGGTTGGCTTGGACCGCGGCCCGGAATTGCTTGATGGCGCCGTCATGATCCTTCAGCTCGTCCAGGGCTTCTCCGGCCAGCATGTCGGCCTCGGCCGACTCCGCGTTCAGAAGCAGAATCTCGTGGTAAGTATCCATCACGCACTGGTACTGCTTGGTCCACATGCAACTGTGCGCCAGGCTCAGGCGCAGCCCCAGATTGCCCGGATCGTTCGCAGAAGCCTTTTTCAGGTAAGACGCTGCTTCATTGAATTCGCCCAAACCGTAATGCGCCATCCCCAGTAGGACTGTCAGCCGCTGGGCCTCCGGCGACGAGGGCGGCTGGCTCTTGAGCAAGGGTTGAAACGTCTGGATGGCCTCCTTCATCTCGCCGGCCTTGAAGAGCGCGAGGCCAAGATTCAATCGCAAGCCGGGAAATTTCGGATCGAGCGCCAGTGCCTTGCGATAGAGAGGCACCGCCTCTTTGTAACGCTCCTGACGGGCTTCCAGCAGCCCAAGGTGCGCGTAAGGCTCGGGACTCGACGGATGGGTCTTCAGGAGCGCTCGCCATGCAGTCTCCGCCTCGGGATTCTTGCCCGCCTGCTCCAACGCAAGTGCAGTTTTGCGCTGGTGCTCGGGCGCAGTTGCAGACTGCCCCATGCTATGGACGGCAGCCATCGCCAGTGTTAGTCCGATGCACAATTGTGTCGCTCGTCTCACGCGTTTTCTCTTCCCAATCTTATTTGATAGGGATCGCCTGATTTTATAACTGGAGAAATAAAAGGGGCGCGGCAGGGATTGCCTGCCGCGCCCCGGTTGAGACTTCTGGTTAGAACACGAACTTGCCGCCGAGTTCGAAGGTTCTCGGGTCCTGCGCGCCGTTCACGAAACCAAAGCCTGGATCCGACGGATTGCTGTCGGCCAGTCCATTGAACTGGGTGTGATTGAAGGTGTTGAAGCTGTCAGCGCGGAGCTCCAGGTGAGCAGCTTCGCCGAAGGCAAACGTCTTGTAGACCGCGGTGCTGAAGTTAGTGCGACCCGGGCCGACAATGGCATCCTTGCCCATGTTGCCGAAGCCCAGGTTCGAGCCGCCTTCCCAACTGGGCGTAGGCGGAACGGCCCATGCTTTGGAGCCAGCCGAACTCTGGCCATTGTTCACATATTGATAGCCGGTGACTGTCTTTCCGTTGCTGTCTGTGTAGGTTGCCGTGTGGCGAACGTACTGCGGCTTGCCCACCACGTCAGGACGGATCGCGTAGTCGCCACCCAAACCAACCGTGTCTCCGTAGGAAGTCTTGGGAGCGATATTGCCTAACCAGGGGATGCCGGTCTCGGAAACCACCGTACCGGAGATTTCCCAGCCGCCAAGCATCGTCTTCGCAAGGCCATTTGAGTGGTTGAAGAAGGGCAGCTTGTACTCGTAGTTGCCACTGAAGACGTGACGACGATCGAGGATGCCGGAGCCCTTGTCGTACTTCAGGTTCCAGGGGTTGAAGGTTGGGTTGTTGTTGTCCACGTCCACACTTCCGGGGGTGGAATCGATCTGGTGGGCATAGGTGTAATCCAGTTCGAAGCTAAGCCCATGCTTACCCTGCTGGCGAAGTCCGGCCTGGAAGCTGTGGTAGGTGCCGGTCTGTGTCGTCGATTGCAGCCTGATGTTGGCAAAACCAGGATAGGTTTTGTTGCTCAGAGGGGCGACGGCTCCAAAGCCAGGACCGTACACAGGCTTATTGGGATTCATTGCACTGCAAGTGGCATCGGCTTTGCAAACGGAAGAATCCCAAGCGCCAGCCGATTCCGCACGGGTCACGAGCGGTGTGCTGAGCGGGAAGTTATTGATCGGGAGCCAAACGTTCTGGTGCCAATCGAGGTTGCCGACATACTGGGTAATCAGGATGAGCGCGGGAGCGATTTCATGCTGCACGCCCAGGCTGAACTGCGCCACGGCTGGGTCGGGATAGTAAGGGTTCAGCGAGTTGAAGGTCTGCGTGTACGTCGGCGTGACCGCATGACCGCCGCCGTCCGTACTCGTCCAGTTGTTCGTAGGATCGGTAAACTCAACGGTCGCGGCGCTCGGTTGGCTGATAAACGGAGGCGAGCCAGCCGCATCGTAGATGTCGTTGCCCTGGATGCGCTCGTAGAAGGTGCCAAAACCGCCACGGATCACAGTCTTGCCGTTGCCGGCGATGTCGTACGAGAAGCCGACTCTGGGCATCCAGGTCTTGTAATCGTTTCTGACCAATGCCGTCGGTGTGCCTTCCTGGCCAGCGATATCGACGCCGTTCATGTAGAACGTGCCGATCGAGTTGGTGGCCAGACCGGAAGCGCCGGTGGCGAAGGAGCCGTCCGAGTTGAAGCTCGCTGCCGTGGTGAGCCCGGGCTGATAATGCGCCGGATTGAAGTTGGATACCTGGTTGTTGCGTTCCCAGGTGTGCGGCATCATGTCGTAGCGGAAGCCGTACTGCACACTCAACCGGCTGTTCACATGCCAGTTATCTTCGGCGTAGACCGAAATTGTGCTGGCTACATAGTGATTGATGGGATTGGCGTTGGCCTGCGAGAAAGCCGGGTTGCCGCTATCGCCATTGGCCAGGCCGAGCAGGAAGTCCAGGTAGGAATCGCCGGTGAGTAGGCCTTCGGGGTGGCCGGCAACTGAGTCTGTGGCCGCGATCCATTTGTCATCGAACCGGTAGTCGCCCTCGGAATCCTTGCCGATGACCTGGTTCTTGGTGTAGCGGTTGTAGCCGCCGCCGAACTTCATCTGATGTTTCGTCTTGGTCCAGGACAGGCCGAATACCTCGGCGAAATCCTCGGCGCCATTGGTCCAGGGATCGTTTCCAGGGCCCCAGGTCGAGCCGCCCGTGCCGTGCGGGATGGTGCTCCACTCGATGTCGGGCAGACGATTGCCCACATCGTTCTTTGCCGGGAAGTAGGTCCCGGTGCTCCAGCCCGAGGGCTTTGTGAAGCCGGCCGCAACCGTCGACACCGGAACGATGGCGATCTTGTTGCCGTTGTAATTGAATGCCGCTTCGAGCAGCATGTTGGGCGTGAGTGTGCCGGTCAGCTTGATGGCCGCGGCGTACGCCGGGTTGCTGAAGTTGGAGCCGATGGTAGGAAAGTTGTCGCCCTGCCACTCGGGAGTGGCCTCGACGGTGTCCATGGCGTCATGGATATAGTGACCGAGGATCTGCCACTTGTCGTTGAAGTTGTGATCGATGCGGAACAAATCCTCACGGACCATGACAGGCAGGTGGCCGCCGCTCGGATTGTAGCTATCGTCCGCGTTCGTCGCCGCGGGAATGTTCTTGGTGCCGTTGAAGAGCAGAGCGTTGGAATCCAACAGGTCGCCTGGAATGGTTTTGTTCGGGAAGGGCTGGCCCGGTATCAGCTCAGGATGGGCCGCGATTTTCCCAGCCATGCCCGGGTCTTTCACTGAGGGTACAATCACCGCCGTTGCGGAATTGTAGGATGGGATCACGTAGTTGAAATCCGATGGCGCTGTGACCAAATCCGTTGCGGGAACAGTACTGATCGGGGTCGTCGCGACGCCTTGAACCATCCGGCGCCACTCTTCGTTGTAGAAGAAGAAGGTCTTCTGCTTGGCCGAATTGTAGACGTGAGGAATGAATGCCGGGCCACCGACGTTGAAGCCGAAGACGTTGTAGCGCAACTCCGATGCCTTGCCTCCGTGGTCGGTCCAGTTGTGCGCATCGAGCGCGTCGTTGCGGTCGAACTCCCACGCTTCGCCGTGAAACTTCTTGGTGCCGCTCTTGATGGACATGGTGATGGTGCCGCCGGAGGCGATGCCATAGTCGGGAGGATAGTTGCTGGCCAACACCTGGAACTCACCCAGGGCGTCTTGCGAAGGCATGACGGACATTTTGCCGCCGGAACCGCGGTCATAGGACTCGGCGCCGTCGATCATCCACACGTTGTGAGCCTGGTTGAGGCCGTTGAAGCTGATGGAATAGTTGGCGGTGACGGAGAACGGGCTTTCCATGTCGGGCAAGTTGCCGCTGACACCTAGGCCCATTGCCGCCAGGCCGATGACGTTGCGGCCGTTGGTAGGCAGTTCAGTGATCTGCTGCTCGTTGATCAAGGTGCTGACTACGTTCGAGTCGCTCTGCACTGCAAGAGCGTCTGCCTCGACGGTGACGGTCTGCGATGTCGAGCCGACTGTCAGCTTGACGTCCACACGGAAGGTGTTGGAAATGTTGACCACGACGCCAGTCTGAACATACGTTTCAAAGTTCGCGGCCGTGACCTTCATGTTGTAGTTGGCCGCGTTCAGACCAGCAATTTCATACAGGCCGGTGCTGCTGCTGACGGTTGCTTTCGTGACGCCGGTGGCCGGATCGGTAAGACTGATATTCGCTCCCGATACCGCTGCCCCAGTCTGATCTGTGACGATGCCGGTGACCGTCGAATTGGCCTGCGCAAATGCTCCTGCACACGCCAGGACGAAGAACAACGGCCACAGGAAGAACCTGTTTCTCGCTAGTCTCATAGGACCATCCTTTTGAAAATTGTCGCTGGTTGTTGGTAGTGCTGCCACATTCCCGTCTGGCGGGAACGAAGCCGGCTTTGCTGCGTTCTGTTGCCGGTACTTCGATTCAGGGTCTCTCCTCCCAACATCGCGCCGTCTCTCCACGCCACGCCAGCGGCGCTCAGAAAAGCGGTGGATAGCCTCGGGCCCTTCCCTGCGAAAGAGGTCCGTGACGCGGGCGAAAGATCGGAACTGGATTCACTTAAGTACATCGATTTACCAGAGGCTCCTGAAATGCTGTCGGCCATTCAACGCGTGCAGATCAAGAATTGTCAAGCAGAAAATCAATTTACCTCGTATCCCCTTGATCTGCTTGGGGTTGAAAGAAAGAATTTTCCCGTGCTCCGCCGTTTTACCACCAGAGGGATCAAACGTTTTAGTTCGAAAATCAAAAGAGACTCCTACCATCCGTGCCCCCTGTTGCCGGTCTGGCAACGGTCCAATATCTCCGTGGTATGGAAGAATGAAATTTGCTTTCTCCATTTTTTGGAATCCCTGCACTCAAACGTTTTAGCTCACAGCGCAAAGACTCCTGCCACCGAACCGGGCAAATTAAAGGCCATGCGGCAAACGTTTGTCAAGTGGAACTTTCAACTATTTCCCCTGAGCCACTCAGGTCGCCATGGAGTCTCTGAATATCTATCCGCAACCTTCATAAAATAAATATTTTATGAACAAGAGGTCGCGGAAGCTATCAAGTCGAACGCGCCACTTTCGACAATGAATCGCTTTTTTACGTTGTTCCATGCGATGCGTCGCACAACTTTGCGGCGAATTCCGGCCACGGGGCCAATTCGAGAACTTTCCCGTTTTGGAAGGGACCGCTATTTCATCCGCGCCAGGTCCCGCAGCTCACGAGCCGTGGCTTCGAGGAAGGTCTCGACGCTGGCGCCGGCCGGGGGCTCCAACCCGGATTTGCTTTGAATCGCGCTGGCGATTCGCTGGGCAATCGCCTGCCGGGTAGCCAGGCTCATGTCGAGCCGCCGCGCAAAGAAGCCCTCCAGCACCTCCAGGTCCGCAGCAGAGAGTTTGGCAACGCCGGTCGCTGGCAGAGAAAAAGCCGTATGCGGCTCGGGAGCAGGCGCAACGGGAGCGAAGATCTGCGCCGTGAAGG
>Ga0224528_1002214_pt1 | contig 11305 bp, 12 predicted proteins | sample CBST25metaG_2_FD_179888 | JGI IMG/M metagenome (GOLD analysis project Ga0224528, IMG submission 179888) | Peat soil microbial communities from Stordalen Mire, Sweden - C.B.S.T25 | ecosystem: Environmental > Terrestrial > Soil > Wetlands > Peat | place: Sweden: Norrbotten County, Stordalen Mire...
CATCGGAAAAACAGAACTATTGGAGCCGCGACCAGCAGGGATTCAGCGAATGGCGTGGACAACTTGCCCAGCAATGGGGATTGCAAGGAGCCGTCGGCGATGAGCATTTCGCGCGGTTGACCGAAGGTCAGCATCCGCTTACCGAGGAGCAACTTATCCAGCATCAGGTTTCGCGGACCTACGAAGGTAAAGGCGGCAAGGAGGTCACCAGCGTTGAGCATCGCGCCGGATGGGATGCGACCTTTTCTGCGCCGAAGTCGGTTTCGATTACTGCGCTTGTGGGCGGCGACGACCGCGTGCGCGTGGCTCACAGGGAAAGCGTCCGTACGGCGCTTGCCGAGTTGGAACAGTACACACAGGCGCGCATCGGCAATGTTCATGCCCCGGAAACAACCGGAAAATTCGCAGCCGCAACCTTCGAGCACGATACGGCGCGGCCTGTCGATGGGTATGCCGCGCCACAATTGCACACTCATGCCGTTATCTTCAACGTGACCGAGCGCGACAACGGACAGACGCGCGCTTTGCAGCCGCACGAGATGTTTGTGTCGCAGCGGTATGCTACGGCGGTCTACCGTTCGGAGCTGGCTTTGCGTCTCGAAAAGCTGGGCTACGAAGTCGAGCGCGGTCAGCATGGGCAACCAGAGATCAAAGGATACACGCAAAAATATCTGGAAGCCTCCAGCCCACGCCGGGAACAGATCAAGGAGCATCTCCGCGAACAAGGCATCGACGGAGCCGCTGCGGCGCAGATTGCAGCGCACCACACGCGCGACCACAAGGAATTGCTATCGCAGGAGGAAGTTTTGCACCGTCACCGGGAACTTGCCGCTCAGTTTGGCAATCAGGCGGACAAGGTTGTTGCGCAGGCACAGCAGCACGAACAATCCAAGATGCACGATCCACAGTCAAAAGCACAACAAGCCGTGACCTCGGCGCGGGATCATGTTTTCGAGCGGTCCGCCGTACAGGATCGGCGTGTAATTCTGGAGTCCGCTTTGGAGCGCGGCATGGGAGAAACCACCTATGCCGATATTCGCAAGGAGTTCGAGCGGAGAGTCGAGTCAGGAGAATTTCAAGCAGTTGCCCGTAACGACGGCAGTCAGCGGTTCACGACTGCTTCAATGATTGAGATGGAGCGCGAGACCATCGCGCGGGTGCAAGCTGGAAATCGCCGGGACTACGGCGACCCAATGCTGGTTTCGCCACGAATCCGAATCGGCGTCGAAGACCGGCACCCAGAGCTGAATCATTCGCAGCGCCAAGCTGTGGACGACATCATGGTTTCGCGCGAAAAGATCGTAGGACTTGATGGAGTTGCCGGAGCGGGCAAGACGACGACTCTTGCGGTGATCCGCGAAGCGGCTGAAGCTGAAGGATACAGTGTAGAAGGCTTTGCTCCGACCTCTCGTGCCACACAAAAGCTCGCCGAGGCCGGCATGGAAACATCCACACTCCAGAAACACCTGGCACGCGGCGCGCAGCCGGACGCCGGCGAGAAGCGCCTCTATGTGCTGGATGAATCCTCACTGGCATCGACCCGGCAGGTGCATGACTTTGTCGAACGGCTTCATCAGAGTGACCGTGTCTTGCTGGTAGGCGATCACAGGCAGCACGAAGCTGTGGAAGCCGGGCGGCCTTTTGCCCAGCTTCAAGACGCGGGGATGAAAACGGTTCGGCTCGAAGAAATTGTGCGCCAGAAAGACCCGGTGTTGAAAGAAGTGGTCGAACAGCTTGCGCGGGGCGAAGTTCGGGAAGCAGTCCAGAGTCTTGACCTGCAAGGGCGCGTCCACGAAATTAAAGATCATGGCGAACGCATCGCCACGATCGCCAAAGAGTATGCGAAATCGCCGGAAAGCACACTTGTGGTCTCTCCAGATAACCGCTCTCGCACGGAGATCAATGCGCATATTCACTCGGAGCTGCAAAGCCGGGGTGTCGTCAACGCCACCGAGCATAACCTCCGCGTGCTGGTTCCCCGTCAGGACATGACCGGCGCAGATCGCACATGGGCCGAACGGTACGAAGTGGGCGATGTGGTGCGTTACTCGCGCGCGTCGAAAGAAACCGGCATCGGTAAGGGTGCGTATACACAAGTGAGGAGTATCGACGCAGCAGCCAACCGGCTGACGGTCCAACTACCGGACGGAACTGAGCGCACCTATGATCCGCGCAGACAGCAGGGCGTTTCCGTGTTCCGCGAGGAGATGCGCGGCTTTTCCGAGGGCGACCGCGTCCAGTTCACCGCGCCCGCGAACAGCCTCAAGGTGGCAAACCGCGAACTGGGCACCATAGAGAACATAGACGGCGATGAGCGATTGCGGCTCAGGATGGACGGTGGACGCGCGGTCGAACTCGACACGAGCAGGCAGACGCATCTTGATTACGGCTATGCCGTGACCAGTCATTCCAGCCAAGGCCAGACTGCCGACCGCGTACTGGTCCATGTAGACACGGAACTGGGCGCGAAAGACCTGCTCAACAGCCGCATGGCCTATGTTTCCATCTCGCGCGGCGCACACGATGCACAGATTTTCACCAACAACGCTTCCGAACTCGGCAAGGCTCTCAGTCGGGATGTGTCCCACGCGCCAGCCATCGAACCAGAGGCCGTTATGCAGAAAATCGCGCCGCAGTCTGTTCCCATCGTAGAAATTGCCCAGGAACTCGGAATAGGCTTGTAGCGCCAGAGATAAGGATGACATTCCCCGGATAAGCAGAGCATAGCCGAGGCCCGGCCAGTGTCAAGGCCGCGCTTTGCGCGCCGCTTCGCGGTCAAGAGCCTTGACACCGACCTCAGTGCCTCGGCTTACATCTCAATTATCCGGGGAATGTCATATAAGGCAAAGGCACCTATGCTTTCATATTGGCAAGTGGCCGTTTCACTTGTCCTGCGATGAAGTTTGCAAAGGGGCGCACGTCGCTTTCGATGCTGGCATGATCGAGCGCGCTTAGATACTTTGTCCGATCATCTACACGAATAACTGTCCATGGATAGCCGAGGCCAAGCCGGAGCCAAGGCCAAGGTTAGCACGTCGGACTTTGGCCCATCTTTGCGCCGGTGGCTATAATGGGGCGCATGCCGATCTTCGAAATAACGCACGAGGCAATTACGGCCGTTCCGGTAACGACGTTTGAAGGAGAAGGAATCCTCGAGCGTAGTGACCTACAGAGAATCCTTCGCAGCAATGTCGGCGCGATCACGCCAGATTGCTTTGTACTCGCTGAGGAGTATGGGGATTGGGCGGATGCCAAACGACGCATTGATCTGCTTTGCATCGATTCTGACGCAAATCTCGTCGTCGTGGAATTGAAACGATCCGAAGATGGCGGGCATGCTGATCTCCAGGCGATACGCTATGCCGCGATGATTAGCGTCATGACGTTCGATGACGCGGTTAATGCGCACTCTGGCTATCTGAAGAAAAGTGCCGAGGAAGCGAGGCAGGCTATTCTCGACTTCCTTAAATGGGAGAGTCCAAGGAAAGAAGAATTTGCGCAAGATGTTCGAATCGTGTTGGTATCCGCCGAATTCTCCAAAGAGCTAACGAGCACTGCGCTCTGGTTGAGCAAGAAGGGTATAGATGTCAGTTGCGTACGTTTAAAACCCTACAGGATTGCAGACCGGGTTCTTGTTGACATTCAACAGATAATTCCTCTCCCGGAGGCTGCTGATTATCAGAATCAGCTGAGGAAAAAGGAGGAAGAGGAGCGGCAATCGCGAAGTTCTGGTGCAAGAAGGCCGAATTTTCACTTCTCAATGGTGGGCATTCAACCGGGCACGATACTCGTTCACTATATCGATCCAAAGGAAACGTGTGTTGTCAAAGACGACCGAATGGTGAATTTCCGAGGCCATGAAATGTCGTTGAGTCAGTCGGCTGGAATTGTATTGAAGGAACACAATCTCAGCGACTCGGTTGCGGGTACTGATTATTGGATGTTAAACGGGAAGTGCCTCTCGGACCTTCGCTTGGAGGCTGAAAAAGCAGACGCGAGCGGGCAGTCACCTGACCAGGCAACCGTTTCTAACTCGGCGTAGGGAGATTCGCGATGGTGGACCAGTCAGAGATGACAGATTGGTGGGAATAGCTCGGAATGAATGAGCGCGTTGTCCTCTTCTATTACTCTGATCTCGAAATGCCCGATTCCGATAAGGTGGCATTGAAGTGCAGCGCTGGAATGGTCGCTGATCAATCGGTACGTCGTAGGTCTTGGACAGAGGCGCGGAATTCTTGTCAGCGACAAATAGCATAGTTCCACAAGCAAGCGTGCAAATCCATGTAATGAGATTTCGCCACTTCATTTTTGCCTCCAACACAAGTAGGTTCACTTGGGCATTTGCCGGAGCAGAATAAACGCATCGATTGATTTTCAGGTACACGCCCGTATACTCGCCGTCTTCGGTGGTCCGGTAGGCGGCAGAAAATCTGAGACGGCTTGGGTACAGCGGTATAGGACGCACGGCCTATTACGCCTTCAGATACCTGGCGCTGCGCAGGTCCTTGCGGCGGTGCCGCCGCAGGATTGCTTTCGCGACCAGTTTGCACGATCAACCTGCATTGCCTGAAAGGCTAGGCGCGCTAGGCAATCGCGGTCTTTCCATACATGGGAAACATAGATGAGAAGTTTTTCTGCAGCTTGGCGTCGCCTAATAAGTCGCGGTGATACTCGCTCACCGCCGTTTCAAACTGGTCATGGAGACAGATCAGGTCCACCTTGAAGCAGTTCGGAGCGAGCAGAGAGATCAGGATTGAAGACCCAGCAGCTTGCAGTTGAAAACTGCAATGCTCTGACTTCACATTGGAGATCAGTCCGAAAGAATGAAGCAGGGCGTTGCGAAGCTGATAGAGGGGCTCCGCTTGCGAAGATGACAAATGGAAATACTTGACAGCAAAATTACAAAAGCGCTTGCCTGTCCCGCCGAATGAGTCATTCCCGTCAAGACACTTTCCCAATAGATCGATACCGGCCATGATACACATTGCACCTGGCCAGAGAATCTTTGCATCCATGCAACTCTTGATATCCCGTCTGAGCAGATATAAGGTACCGAAGTCGTCTGGAGGAGATGGACCAATCCGAGGATCTTTGAAGAAGATTGCAGCATCGTTAGGATTCACTATAAGCTCGCTCTTGAAACTCGAAATTAGATTCCGTTCGTGGCGCATAGCGCCTCACCAAGGGAGTGAGGGATTGCAAAGGTGCCGGAAGGGGAGCGTGCTAGAGAACGCCTTGGGCATCGTAGCAGGAAAGTACAGGTTGGCTGAGTGTGATCTCCTTTGGTTGGCTGGCCGTCTCCGTTTCAGAGACCCAAATTGCTCCGTTCATTCCTACCTTTCCCACTGCAACAACAATGAAGGAATCGGATTTTATTCCCGTAAGTTGGAATTTCCCAAGTTCGTCCGCATCAATTTCCACCAAGTTTTGAGATGTTTCAGGGCTTGCGCTTGCATTAATGCTGCCTGTGATTAGCGAGAGTCTGATTTTGATCAGGCCCGTGAGGCACTGTATCTCCACCATGCTCCCTTCTGGTCCGCTCGGACCCTCTTGCCGTCGAGCAGCCGCCCGTGCATCCTCCAAGACCTTCGCAAGATTGAGTATCCCGATTTTTGCTTGATCGGCATTCTGGGCAGGTATGATAAATAGCTTGGCAAAGCGGGCTGGCTTCAAATCGCCGTTGCCAATTTCTGCCTCCACAACGCCGCTCGTGGTCCCGGAGTCGCTCGGAGTGTGAGAGTTCGGCGCGTCGGGACTGTTGGCTGTAACCTGGGTAGGCAGACTGGGCGTCGATGACGCTCCGGCAGTCTTTGCAATAATTGCGGCAATTACCTTGTCACCAACCCGTGCATTTTTGAGCGCAATGAGGTCGTCTGGATTAGTGGAATAATTACCCGGATGCGAATCAATGGAACTAATTATGACGTTCTCGGTGAGGCCAGCCTTGGTCATTTTGATTACGGTGGCATTGGTCATCACCGTCTGCGCCAGCACTAGGCAGTTGCAAAGCGTCAGACCTAAAAGACATGTCAACAATCTTCGCACGGATTCCTCCCTCACCTGCCCGATTTCCTGCTCCTCTGTTCAGCAGGCTCAATTTGGGTAGCCGTTTTAGGTGCTGGTAGTTTACACCTTGCGGTTGGGGCGACCGGAGGGCTCATGCGTCCATGAGTGGGAGCGCCATCGCGTAGCGCTCAAAAGATGCAGCGTGTGCGCCAGCCACCAATTTTCATGATGACTTCTTTCGGTGACTCTGGCACGGCGCGAGTTACTTGCGGCAGGGTGCCTCGATTGTGCGGCGCAGTTCGGGAACACCGCCAGGGAACAGAACCGCCAGGGTTGCCATCGAGGCGGCAACGCATAGCAAATCTTGTATAAATAAGACCGATGCGATACCATCAAGAACCATGGCACTCCGCAAGGAATCACCAGAGGCCGCCGAGCTCCACTTTGAAGGGGACTCGCTGGAGGTGCTGTCGAGCTTTCCCGATGAGGTCAAGCGGGCGCTCGGATTCTCGCTGCGGCAGCTTCAAATCGGCAGGGAGCCAACATCGCAAACGCGCAGCATGAGTTCCATCGGTTCCGGCGTCTACGAATTGAAAGAGGCCGATGAGCGCGCGTGGTACCGGGCGATCTACATGTCGAAGGTGGGGAACACAATTTACGTGTTGCACTGCTTTGAGAAGGAAAGCCGCAAAACCGACCGGAGAGACATTGAGGTTGCGAGACAGCGCCTCAAGCTAGTTAAGCAGCGATTGCAGGAGCAGAGGGCACATGAAAAGCGCAGCGAAAAATAGGCCGACCCATATCGTGAAGGGAAACATCTTCGACGCCTTGGGCTTCTCTGCGTCGGAAGCCAGCGCGTTGAAAATCAAGGCGGAGATTCTGTCCGCCATCCTTGAGCATGTGCGGGCCAAGGGCTACACACAGGGGCAGCTTGTGGACATTCTGGACGAGTACCAGCCGTCGGTGAGCAACCTGCTCAAGGGGCGAATCTCCCAGGTGAGCATCGAGAAACTGTTGCGCTATGCCGACCGGCTGCATTTGCAGACGAGCATCGCAGTACGGCCCTTAGATGGGCGAAGCCACCGTGTGAGAACCCGTGCAACGGCAAGCGCACGACGCTCAACGCGAAAGCTGGCGACAGCAGTTTAACAACTGGCATCAGCCCGTGCTATCGGGCAGTCCGTGTTCGCAATGACGGGTGTTCCCGAAGCGTTTCGCCTCACTCAAACTCCGGGCAATCTGGCTGACGTGGTCGAGGGACTCCGGGCGTTCTTTGAACCGGTTTCGGAATCTTCGCGTGAAAGTCCGCAGGATTTTGGTGATACTCTTTCCCCGATTCTGATGCGAAATTCCTTGCAGTCCTATGCAAAACGGCAAATTCGGTAGTGGAGCAAGATTAATGGAATAGAAGAATAAGTCTATTTTTTGTCTTAACAATCTAAAATAGATGTATGCTCTTACTGTGACTACCCTTAAGGAACTCGGACAGGCTGTCGCCCATCTTCGCAAGAAACGTGGGCTGACGCAGACGGCTGTGGCAAGTCAGGCGGGCATCACCAAGGACCTGCTCTCGCGCTTCGAGCGGGGGGCGCTGGCAGAGATGGGCTCGCGTAAGCTGTTGGCGGTGCTCGCCGTGTTGGGCGCGGAGTTGTCGGTGGTGGAGTCCGGCCTATCGGGTACGCTCGATGAACTGCGCCGTGAACGGGGTGCCGCATGAAGCTTTCTGTCTACATACAGGGCCGCGAGGTTGCCGTACTCGAACAGGTGGGCGACTTCAAAAGCGTGCTGGCCTATGGTCCGCAGGCCACGGAAAGCGATCTGGTTTCGCTGACGATGCCGGTGCGGACCGAGTCGTACGTTTGGGACGATCCACTCCATCCCATCTTTCAGATGAACCTGCCCGAGGGCTACCTGCTTCAAGTCTTGCAGGAGCAGTTCGGGCCGCACATAGGGGCTGATCCGCTGGCGCTTCTGTCGGTGATTGGCAGGAACATGGTGGGCCGCGTCCAGGTGGCCGCTGCCGGAGCCGATCTGGAGCAAGTAGCCCAAGCGGTTGAGGTCAAGGAACTGCTGCAGGGCGATAACTCCGAGGAGGCCTTTGCGGAACTCGTGCGCGAGCACGCGGCCAGCGGCGTCTCCGGCGTGCTGCCCAAGTTTCTCAATCCGCCAGAGGAGCGGGCCAGCAACTTTGAGCCGCACAAGAAGGCCTCCGTTCTGGTAGGCAGGCACATTTTGAAGGGCTCGACCGGCAAGCTGCCCTTTGCGGCGCTGAACGAGCACTTATGTATGCAGGTGGCGGCGCGGGTGCTGCCCAGCGCGCGGACCGAGGTCTCCGAGGACGGCAATTTGCTTGTGGTTCATCGCTTCGATCTGGACGAAGCGGGAAACCGCTATTGGGGCATGGAGGACTTCTGCTCGCTGCTGGGCCTGCGTCCGGCGGCCAAGTATGAGACCACCTGGGAGCGCATCGCCAAAGCCGTGCGCGACCACGTTCCCGGCCCTCGGCAGCACGAGACCTTCCAGCGACTGGCGGCGATGCTGCTGTTGACCTACGCGCTACGCAATGCCGACTGCCACGCTAAAAATCTGGCGCTACTCTTCACTAGCCACGCCGACGCGCATCTGGCCCCAGCATACGACTTTCTGACGACCAGCGTGTATGCGGGCTATCAGCACAATCCGCCAGGGATCAGCTTTCTAGGCAAAAAGACCTGGGCACCGGGCAAGACGCTCTCGCGCTTCATTGCGACGACCTTCGGCATCGCGCCCAAAGCTCAGTCGGTAATGCTGGAGTCGATCTGCGACGCCATGGCCGAGGTTGTCCCGGAGGTACGAGCCAGAATGGAAGACCTGCCCGCCTTCCGCGAAACCGGCAAGCGCATGTTGCTGGCTTGGAAGAACGGCGTGGAAGGATTGCGCAGCCCGAAGGTCTACGCTCTGGGCGAGCTGCCAGCGGGCACCAACTTCGAGGGGATTTCGGCACCGGCCAAACTGCCAAAGACGCGTGCGGTCATTGGACGCTCGCCGCTGCTGGGCGGTGGGAAGCGGTTGTGAAGGCGGAATGCCTGTTTTGTGGGGAGCAATCCTGAAGGGTATGCCTTCTTCTCTCCCAGATCCCCAACAGCGAGGGCCGGGAGCAGCCGCCGTCATATGTTAGGCGGCACTCCATGAGAAATTAAGTGATTGCAGAATGCTGCGACGTAATCTTTGTGTCGGAGTGAAAATGCGTTGATTCCCATCTTTGCGCGACCAAAGAATTGCTGGAGATGCTGGTTGAGTGGGTTACTGCACACATCCGTGTAACAGGCTTCTGCGAATGCTGCTTCGGCTGCATTGACCTCGGATGTTTTCGGCGTGATGACGGTCCGCGTCCTTTGAACATTCGGCAGCACATGCAGGCATGCTGTTGGAGAGATAGGTAGAAGGACTTCGACGTTTGGTTCGCGAAACCCTATGCCGTAATGAGCGACTCCTTGCTGGTCACGGTGCCAGATCACGACCGGAGCATCTCCAATCACGAATGGATTGTCCGGTTTGGTATGGACTATCCCCCATCTTGCTCCATCAAAAGTTGAGTCCTTGTCTTCCATGACGCGCTCCATCGTGTCGGCGTAGGATGTTTCGGCGTGGCCTGTTTTCTTGAATCTCTCGATGAACCGATCAATAAGTATTGATTACAGCGCTGACTTCGACTGCCGGGTCCAAGGTTTTACCCTGCTTAATCTTGTCTAGGGTCCAGTGCGCCGCAATCTGTTCGAGTAGATCGTTCCTTCCCTTCAGAGTTTCGAAAGTCTCAACTGAGAGGTCACGATGCAGACTTGTGACTGCCTTCCTGGCTTTTGAGCGATGCCACAGGAGCGCGAAATAGGGTGCCAGTACACTGGTATGATTTGCGTCAAACTCGAAAGTCCGAAGGCTGAGCTGCTCAATGAAGTTGTGTACAGGATTTTCGAATTGTTGGTTGAGTCTTGTCTCAATGCCTTTTTCTCTGGCACCATTAAGCGGGTCAGAGAACTGGCCATCAACCACGGTAGCTATCTTTGGCGACACATCCCAGTACGGCTCTCTATTCTTCTGGTAACGCCAAAGCCTTAGCTTTTTGACAGGATGTTCGAATGCGAACTGTTCGAGGAGCTTTTGAGGAACTGTGTGAGATTTCATGGCAACAAGAAACAAGAGGATGTTTTGACCGCAATTATAGTCGGAGACCATTTACACCGTACCAGTCGCCCTGACGGCGAAGCATCCATGACGAACGGCTACTCCCCATCGAGTTGGGCGAATAGGAAGTTGAGGTCGCTGTCCATGCCGTAACCGAAGTTGCCACTGATGACGCGCACCCGACCCAGGCGCTGCTTCATCGCGTCACGGTCACCGGCAGGCAAAGGCGCAACGGCTTTGACAGCCTGCTCAAACATCCGGACAAGTGCATCGAAGTAGGCTTCGTCATCCATACCAATGCACTGCAGAACCCGGCGGCAGTCTCACAGAAAAAGACCATCAACTCGGCGAGTCCTTCGGGGCCCCCGACAGCTTTGCGGTAGCTGGAGATGGCCTGCTTAGCCTTGGCTACGGAATAGTTCTGGTTGCGCAGGACATCTGGCCAGAGCCATCGCTCAATCGTTTCCTTGTACGGGGCGAGCACGTTATCACCCAATCCGAAGCGGGCATGCAGAAAGACCTGATTGTCCTTGCTGGCGGCATAGAGGTTCTGGATCAGGCCGGCTAATGCCAACCGGTCCAGGCCAGCGAGCTTGGCTTTGACATCTGTCCAGGACGGCTTCGACTTCGGGGAGCGTTCAGGAGATTTCGCTTCAGTGTCGCGACGGGCCATGCCCACATTTTACGTGGTGCCCGTTGTGGTTCTCCGCACGTTCATTCTGCCGTGCGGGTACAAGTTTATTCTGCTGCGTTAGGACGAGTGCAACGCGATGCAGGCCGGTGCCTGCTCTCTGTGGAAGAGAACAAAAATCTGCGCGGCAAGGCAAAAATCTGGTGCCTGTTTTGGTGCCTGTTACGACTGGAATTCGGGGCATCTCCGTGCATTCCTGTGCATTTTGCGTTCCGCTCGTATATGATGATATAAAAACACTTATGCGACAAAATGCTTCGCTGTGCGAAGCCGTACAAAACCCTAAAAATGGGACTCATAATCCCTTGGTTCGGGGTTCAAATCCCTGCAGGCCCACCATACAATAGACATCCTCTCCCTCACTCGCAGGGAGCATCCGCTCGCCGGCGGATTGCATCCAACCCCTAGATAGCAACGCGGTATACGGGAACACGCGGTTTTATCCTC
>Ga0224528_1002215_pt1 | contig 11305 bp, 7 predicted proteins | sample CBST25metaG_2_FD_179888 | JGI IMG/M metagenome (GOLD analysis project Ga0224528, IMG submission 179888) | Peat soil microbial communities from Stordalen Mire, Sweden - C.B.S.T25 | ecosystem: Environmental > Terrestrial > Soil > Wetlands > Peat | place: Sweden: Norrbotten County, Stordalen Mire...
GTCTGATCCCCCGGACGATACCCCGTTCTGAAACACCCAAGCCCCGGACCGCCGGGGCTTCCTCATGCCACCCTCACCGAGCGTGAGCAGGACGCTCTCATTTTGCGTGATTCATAACACAATGTAGATCTTTACTTGGAGCCTGCGGAAAGAGTCATGGTAGGTCAACTGAAGGACCGCTTGTTGATCTTCTTTTGGCAATAGCCGGAAAGGAAGACAGCGAACATACAGCCTTTAACAATGACATCCAGGAAGTTCTAAGAGTGGCCAAGAATGACCTCAATCATCAACGCCAAATGGCCATGTACATTCTCTGCGATCTCCAAAGGCGTAGATTATTTGGAGACAGGGATCTCCAGGAAGCTAATCGAGTTAATATGAATATTCGAGAGCAGATGGTAAAAGAGGCAGGTGGTGATGTCGAAGAATGGCGGCATCGTTGGAACATAGACAAATAACCAAATTGAAACAACCTCAACCCCCCAAAAATAGCAAGGGATAGGGTCTCTAAAAAAGTATTACTCAATGAGGGACCGTGGAGTTCCAGACGCGTCGTCTGGTATCACGGAGTCCCAGATGCCCCGCTTGAACCCCCAACCCAAACCCGAAATCCAGGCCACCGCTACAGTGGCCCACCCGATCAAGAAAGCCCTTCTCTCCGTGGAAGAGTTTGCCGAGACCGTGAGCTTGGGCAGAACGACCGCATTCGCTTTGATCCGGAGCGGCCAGGTCCGTTCTGTGTTGGTTGGCAAACGCCGCCTGGTGCCTGCTAGTGAACCGGAAGCGTTCGCCCTGCGCCTCCAGGAAGCGAATCTCATCCAATCGGTTACCGACTCCAAACGCCCCGAATATGACCGCAACGCTTGGAACGAGGCCAGGGGAAACCTCAGATCGGCTGTCAAAGGTTTGGTAAACGAAACCAGTGAGAAATAGGCCACCGCGCAAACAGTGGCCCGAGCCTTCAACCCACTGGAAAGGAGTGGATTCATGAATAATATTACGCCAATAAATCAAAATTATTCCAACTCAAATTTGCCCTTTAGCAAAGTTAACGATGGCGCACTTGCCCGGGCAAAATCCCTTCTTCCGGCCTGGCTCCCGGGTGGAAGCTGGCAGGGTGCGGAATGGGTCACGAAGAACCCGAAGCGGAGGGACACCAAGCCGGGTAGCCTGTCCATCAATTCCAGCACCGGGAAATGGAAGGATTTTTCATCTAGCGAAGGCGGTGCCGATCTGGTGAGCCTTCATGCTTGGCTGAATGGAACCGGCCAGGGTGAAGCCTGCAAGGCCCTTGCCCATGACTTCGGGATCCTGGCAGAAGAGAAGATTCAGGCCAAGGCCGCGCCCGCGGTGCTCAAGTTTCCGCGGCCCATCCTGCCGGTGCCCGAAGGTGTGCCCACCCTGGGCCGCCGCCCGAATGAGGAAGACCGGTGGGAATACCGGGACGCCGAAAGGCGCCTTCTGCTGGTGCGAGTGCGGACGCCGGATCCTGTCAAAGAAAAGGTTGTCATCACATATACCTGGTGCGAGACAGGCCCAAGAATGGCCGAATGGCGGTCCAAGGCGCCGGAACACCCTTGGCCGTTATATGGGCTGGATCGTTTGGCCCAGAGGCCCGAAGCGCCTGTGCTTGTGGTGGAAGGTGAGAAAACCGCCCAGGCGGCGGAACAGGTGTTCCCTGAAATGGTGGCCGTGACTTCGGGATCTGCCGACAGTGCAGCCGGTGCCGACTGGAACGCCCTGGCAGCCCGGGATGTGACGATCTGGCCCGATGCTGATGACGCAGGCCAAGGGTGCGCCGTGAAGGTGGGCGGGCTGCTGGTGGGCGTGGCCGCCGCGGTGCGCCTAGTGCCCTTGCCCGAAGCCATCAATGCATGGGTGAAGCCCGGGAAGACCAAGGCGGGCGGGTGGGATCTGGCCGATCCTGTCCCTGCTGGCGTGGATCTTCGGGCCGTGCTGGGGGCCGCAAAGCTGATGGGCGGATCAGCGGGTGAAGAAATGCCCTTTGTCCATCCCACAATGCCGCACACCAATCTTGCCGCCTGGATCGTGGGGGATGTGGGCCGGATGCTCACTGAGGATCCGCCGCCGGTGCGGTGGCTGGTGCCGGGGGTGATCCCTGCTGGCATTGAAGGCATTCTGGCCGCCCGAGCAGGAGCAGGCAAATCCATGACCGCCCTGGAAATCGCCATGGCCCTAGCTTCGGGCTTGGGGGTGCTGGGCCGGGCTGTCAGTCAGGAAGAATCCCGCGGTGCGATCTTCGCTGGGCTGGAAGATGATGAGGCTGAATTCCATCGGCGGTTGCGCCGCGGTATCGCCCTGCTGGAAGAGGACCCCGAGTGGACCGAAGCCCACCGGGACAACCTGGCCCGGCGCCTGGTGCCCTTGTTTCCGAACCGGGCTTCCGGTGCATCCTTCCGCCTGGAAGAGCAGTGGCAAACCATCGCGCAGAAGGCCAAGGCCATTCCGGGCGGGTGCGGGCTGATTATCCTGGACACCCTTTCACGCATGGCAGATGGTGACGAAAACTCCGCCAAGGACATGCGCCCATTCAACGAAGCGGTTTCGGCCCTGGCACAGACTACCGGCGCAACCGTGCTTTCCATCCATCATCTGGGCAAGGGCAACGATGGAAATTCGGATAAGAAGCTATGGGAAAGGCTTCATCCCGAGGCCCTGCGCGGATCCAGTGCCATTGAAGGCGCCGCCCGGTTCATCATCCAAATGGCCGCCTTGTCACCTTCCGAGGCCCAGGCCGCGGGCCTTGAAACTGAATCCGCCTTGCGCGGTGCCTATGTGGCCTTCCACCTGTCCAAGATCAGCTCTACCGAAAAGGGCTCTACAGTGCTGCTGGAACGCCGCCAGAGCACCGAACCCGGCGCGGGTTTCCTGAGCCTGCATCCTGATTCCGAAAGGGTTCTGGCCGTGATCCAAGGCCAGGCTGCGGTTATGAAACTCACCAAACGGGATTCTGTGTTGCTGGCGATTGCCGAAGCTGGCGGGCTGGGCCGCATGGATCAGAAGACCGCCGCCGCCCTGATCTGGCCCGATGCTGGGAACCCGAAGGGACAGTGGGACAAGATGCTGTCGGCACTCAGGAAGGAAGGCTTCCTTCGGGATCCTGCCCTTACCGATGCCGGACGGGCGAAAGCCGAAACCCTGGGTCATGTTCCTTCCAACCGGAAGGCAGCCCAGATGCAAAACCCCGCTGGGACCATGGAAACACAGGGCCTTCCGCCCGGAAGAGGGGAGACGGAAGAACCGGAAGGGAAGTTTGAAGGAATTCCTTCCTTCCATTCCGAACCCCTAGGGCAACGGAATGGAAGGAAGGAATCTGGAACCGATGAACAGGATTTCCAACCCTGCCAGCGATCGGTCGCCGGTGATGGGTTCACGGTGGACCTGTGACGCCGCCCGAGGTGCTAGCCCAGGTGGAAGGCTTGGGCTACCGCCTGGGCCTTCGGCCTGGGGGCCTGCGCCTCATGGGTGGCACCGAACCACCGCCCGAGGTGCTGGGCTTGATCCAGGCCCACCGGGACGGGCTGCTGGCCCTGCTGGTGACGGAAGCGGAGCGCGATCTGTTCGAAGAACGGGCCGGGATCTTGGAATTCCAAACAGGCTTCACCCGGGAAGAGTCCGAGCGTCTGGCCGGGCTGCCCCCAGGACGATAACCGGCAAGGTCGTACTCACCGCCACCACAGGCACCGCCTTGGATTGATGGCAGGGAACGAGATCGAATCGCAACAGACGTATACAAATTACTCAACCAGTCTAAGGGAGAAGAACCCTGTTTCACCGGTTGGTTGGACCCAATCCATTCGAGGTGTGCCGCCGTGGTATCGGCTGTATCTCATATCAGGGCTGTATCGATCAATTGCTTTACGTTATGTTCCCCCGGACCCCCATACAGTGACAATAAGACAACCAAAGGTCAAGCGATACCAGTGCGACGGGGCAATGCGCTAGGTGGTGGGGCCTGGGGATGGACTCCTGTTCCTGCGCGTGACAATCGGCTCCTGGTTGAATCCGAATTATTTAATTTCTAAATTGAAAATAATTTCCCATACGAAAACGCCGCTCGGGGTGTTTGGCCGGATATGTTCCTTCCTTCAAGATCAGCATCCAGGTTTCCCCATGCACCCCCCATCCGGCCGGCGATCATGCCGTCTCTGGCCTGCCTGGCTGGGGCGTGGCGGCGGGGCAAGCATACGCCCCACCCAATGTTCCGGCGGCAGGAGGCAAGGCCTTACCTAGCGGCATTAGGGGGGAGAATTGTCAGAGGCCATTACTGAAGACGAAAACGGCAATAGCTTTGTGTCGTATTAATCCTCAAGAATCGAGGTATCAGCTGTCTTATTTCGTTTGGTCTGAGCGGTAGCTTTAAGGTCGAACGCTTGCAATACAGTACCCTTGGCCCTATCGACGATAGCGAGTGTGCCCTTGAATTGACCGATGACAACATCCTTCACAAAAGAACGTTTCACCTCATCAGTGCCACTGACATCAAGGGTACTAGTGAGGGTAAGTTCAGCATTGCTTTCCTGGATCACGGGGAACCCTCCAGCGGTGAGAACCTTCTTGGTCACGAATGATGTAATAAAATCGATGTCGGTCTTCGATAATGCTTTGGTTTCAATGAAACATTTTTTGCTATGGCAGAAGGCGAAGTCAACTTTATTGTAGGCCGCCTCCATAGCAGCACTGAGGGCTACCTGCTCAACGCGAGGGCGGGCGGATAACTCTCGTCCAACGCCAGTATTAGTCTTGGTGCAGGCGATGGCGGCCCCAAGGAGAACCACAGCTACGCCGAGGGGAGGGAACAAATAAGTTCGGAGGTTGGACATGGCATATCCCTTATTGAATGATTAATTTATTCGGGATTTTATCATAATCTTGACGCGGTGCAAAGTATTTCGTCTGACGGCAAAAGCCCTTAGGATTGTGGCCATGAAACCTCTTACCTTGTTCCTTCCGGACTATGGGCCATTGGCTGGTCAAGATGTCTATCGCCGTCATGTCGTTGTGGGTGAGCAGGCCGGGACTGAGGGCATCGCGACCATTGCGCATTGTAAAAGCGCTGCGATCGAGGATCTTTTACTTCTACACACTGTCAAATACGTTGAGGCTTTGCAGAGCGGTGTGCCTGAAGAACTGGCTACCTCTGGTGGGACGTGGTTCCAAGGTTCAATCGATATATGGCTCTCCATTTTGGGGAGGCTCTTCGGCGCCATTGAGACAGCACTTGTCGATGGTGTCGCTGGGATGCTTGGTGGTGGCGGCCATCATGCCTACCCCGACCGTGGAGGGGCACTGTCGCCGGTCAACGACATTGCCATTGGAGTCCATTACCTTCGCCGCCGAGGATTCCGGCGGGTGTTGGTTCTAGACCTTGACGCTCATTTTGGCAATGGCACAGCAGCGTCCTTCCCTAGTGATCCCAATCTGTTTCTCTTCGATTTCCATGGGCATGCATCAGATTTCTGGCACCCGGATACACCACACTGTTTCAGAAATTTCCGGGGGGAGCCCGATGCAAGGCGGTACATGCAAACTCTTGAGAAAGAGTTACCAGCCGTGCTGGACGATTTCCAGCCAGAGGTATGCCTTTATGCAGCAGGAATGGATGTATTCTCTGGAACGCCGAATCCACCATTACGCCTACGCGTCCCCAACATCGAACACCGCGAAACCATTGTGTTTGAGGCGCTTTCACGCCGTAAGATACCCGTCGCGTATGTGCACGCTGGCGGCTATGCCAGCCTGGAGACTTTAGCCCAACTGCACCTAATCACGGCTCGTGCCGCATATCGGGCTCTGACCTGAGATGGGAGCGGGTGACGCTCCGGGTTCTTGCAGCAGGGAGCGGCAGGCTGCGTCTCGGGAATGCAGACGGCGGGGTTCGGGTATGGCGAATTGGCCCGCGTTAAGGTGGAACCTTTGGCCCTGGCCCATGTCGTGATTCGTGAGTAAGCTCAACCCAACCAATTGCTGCCATGAAAGGTGCCTCGATGCGCCTATTTTTCCTTTCTTTCCTACTCTTCATACCCCTTGTCGGCCAGTCTGGGCCTGGGAACCCAAAAACATCAGCAACGAAACAGGTTGGTGAAGACTTTCCCATTGCAAAATTGCGAGCCAAGGCAATACAGGGAGACGCGGGCGCCCAGTGGCACCTTGGCGCGAAATACTTCCTCGGCCAGGGTGTTCCGAAAGACTTTGCGGAAGCGGTGAAATGGTATCGGAAGGCAGCAGAACAAGGGCTTGCAGACGCCCAGGACACACTTGGAAGTTGCTATGACCTCGGCATGGGCGTTTCTCAGGATTATGCGGAAGCGGTGAAGTGGTACCGAAAGGCTGCGAAACAAGGGAATGAATACTCTGAGGCTGGGCTTGGCAGCTGCTATTACTATGGCAATGGCATCCTGAAAGACTATGCCGAGGCGGTCAAGTGGTACCGGAAGGCCGCAGAGAAGGAAAACGCCAGTGCCGAATCCGGGCTAGGCAAATGCTATTGGTTGGGGCAGGGCGTCCCGCCGAACTCAGAGGAGGCGGTGAAGTGGTACCGGAAGGCCGCGATAAAAGGAAACACAGATGGACAGTTCTACCTTGGCCTCTGCTACCTCGATGGTGATGGCGTCCAGCGAGACGATACAGAGGCTGTGAAGTGGCTTCGGAAAGCTGCGGCTGTCCTGGGCACGGAGGTGGGGCTCGCAGGGGCCCAGTATTACCTTGGCCTCTGCTATGACCAAGGTCAGGGCGTCCCGCAGGACACTGTTGAAGCTGTGAAATGGTATCAGAAGGCTGCTAAGCAGGGACATGGATCCGCTCAGTTCAAGCTTGGCCGCTGCTACGCCATGGGCCAGGGTGTCCCGTTGGATGATGCGGAAGCGCTGAAATGGTTCCGAAAGGCTGCGGAGAATGAGAACGCTGACGCCCAATACGACCTTGGCTTCCGTTACGAATATGGCAGTCAGGGCGTCCCGCAGGACAATGTTGAGGCTGTAAAGTGGTATCAGAAGGCCGCCAATCAAGGGAATGCGGATGGCCAACTAGCTCTTGGAAGCTGCTACGCCCTCGGCACGGGCGTCCCACAGGACTATGCCGAGGCATACGTATGGTTCAGCCTCTCAGCAGCCAATGGAAAGAGCGCAGCTCCCACGTTTCGTGATTCTATGACCAAGTTCCTCTCTCCGCAGGCCCTTGAACAGGCCCAGGAACGAGCGCGGAAGCTCCAGGAAGTGATCCAAACCATGAAAGGGAAATCTTGACGAGGAAGCCGTCCGGGATGGTTTCGGGGGGCCTGATCCAAACTCGTTCATCCGAAAAGGTATTCGTTCCGTTCACCTGGAGACAGCCCGAATCGCCCCGGTCCAGGGGCATTCCTGCCCGATGGATGCCCGATGGCAAGCAAAAGGCCCACCGAAGTGGGCCTAAGTGCTTTGTTTACTGGTAGGGCCAACGGGATTCGAACCCGTGTTATCGCCGTGAAAGGGCGACGTCCTAACCCCTAGACGATGGCCCCCTGGGTTAAAACTTTCCAACCTGCTGTCAATGGTACTTCAAGTGGTGAGCCCAGCCGGACTCGAACCGGCGACAATCTCCTTAAAAGGGAGGTGCTCTAACCAGCTGAGCTATGGGCCCATGCCGTTGCCGGCTGAACAGCTAGTTTGCCTTGCTTCGCCCGCAGGGTCAAGGACTGGTTGCGGCCGAGACGTCAGGTCAGGGCGCGGCCAGGAGTTCCGCCACCAGATCCGGGGCGTCGTAGACCAGGGTCATGGCCGCCAGGATCGCCCGCGCGTCCAGGGACACCGCCCGGTTGACCTGGCTGTCGTAGTAGAAGCGCCCGGGGATCTCGCCCAGGTTGCCGTCGAACACCAGTCCCACCAGCTCGCCCTGCCGGTCCAGCACCGGGGAGCCGGAGTTGCCGCCGATGATGTCATTGCTGGAAATGAAGTTGAACGGGGTGCTTGGGTCCAGCCGGGGGCGCCGCAGGCGCCAGCGGGGAGGCAGGGCCCAGGCCCCGCCTTCTGCTTGGGCGCCCCAGCCGTCGGCCCGATCGAACAGACCGCCGAAGGTGGTGAATGGCTGGACCCGGGTGCCGTTGGCCGGGCAGCTGGCCACGGCCCCGTAGCTGAGCCGCAGGGAGAAAGTGGCGTCGGGGTACTCGGTCCGGCCGCGCAGGGCGAACCGGGCCCGGGCGATGCGGGCGCCGTGTTCGGCCAGGACGGCGTCGCTGTCCGCCTCCAGGCGCCGGTATGGCCCGGCCAGCGCCTCCAGCTTGCGGGCCAGCACCAGCATGGGGTCGGGGCTGGCCAGCACCTCGGCGGGGCTGGCCGCGATCCAGCCGCGGCGGACCTCCGGACGCAGCAGGCGGGTGCGCGTCACCAGCTCCCGGGCCCGGTCCCCGGGATCGCGCCCTTCCAGCAGGGCGGCCGCCAGGGGGTGGGCCGGCCCCAGTTCGGCCAGCGCCTGGGCCAAGCCGCCGGCCAGGCTGGCCTGCTCGACCCCGGCCTCCAGGACTTCCCCGAAGCCGAGCGCGGCCCGCAGCTGCGCCTCGTCCCGGCCGGAGCGGTAGCCCAGCTCGCGCTCGGACTCGGGCCGGGCCGCCTGCACCTTCCAGCGCACCAGCCCCTGGGCGAACGCCAGGGCCCGGCTGCCGCGGCCGGTCAGCATGGCGCTTTCCCGGGCGCAGCCCAGGCGGGTCCGCACCGCTTCCGCGACCCGGTCCCAGCTGGACCCGGCGCTGGCCCGCAGGACCGGGTCCGCGGCCACCTGCTCCCGGAGTTCCCGTTCGGCCGCGGCCACCCGGGCCATGGCCTGGACGTCCTGCAGTCCGGCGATCTCGTTCCGGTAGATCTTGCAGCTGTTCTCCAGGTTCAGGAGCTGGGCGGACACCAGCCGGGCCGGTTCCGGCCCCTGGGCGGCAAAGTCGCGCAGGGCCTGGCGCTGGCGATCCAGATCGCGCAGCCGCAGGGGATCCAGCACGTCCCGGGTGGCCTCCAGCTGGGCCAGGGTCTCCTGCCGGGCCGTGCGGCCCGGATGGCCCACCACCACAGTCAGATCCCCGGCCCGGAGCCCGGTGCGGGCCCAGCGCAGGAACTGCGGGGGATGGTACGGCACCCCCTGCTCGTAGACCCGGAACAGGGCGAAGTCCAGATCGTGGCGGGGGAAGGTGAAATTGTCCCATTCCCGGCCGAAGGCGGCGACGCCGTACTCGGGGGCCAGCACCAGGCGCACATCGCTGTGCACGGCGTAGCTGTAGATCCAGGTCTCGCCCCCCTGGTAGAGCACCACCGGCTCGCTGGCGAACCCGGTCCGGCGCTCGGCCGCCTGAATCATGCGGGCCAGGATCGCCCGGCGCGCCGCATCCTCCCCGGCCGTGCCGCAGGCGGCCGATACAGCCGCGCGCAGGGCTTCGGTGACGTTCTCGGTGGCCATGAGGGTGCGCGCCTCCAGGCCCGGCACCCGCAGTTCGTGGCGCCGGTCCTGGGCCACGAAGCCGTCCTTCACGTAGTCGTGGCCGGCGTCGGCGATCCGCTCGATCCAGGCGTGGGCGATGTGGTGGTTGGTGAGCACCAGCCCGTCCCGGCTGACGAAGGCGCCGCTGCCCCCGGGCAGCCGCAGGGTGGCCAGCCGGACGTGCTCCAGCCAGGCCCGGTCCGGGGCGAAACCGTAGCTGGCCTGCATGCGCTGGACCGGCAGGTTGTCGAAGGTCCACATACCTTCATCGCCGCGCAGCCCGCAGGCGCCCAGGGCCGCCGCCAGCAGCACCCGCCCGGCGGCGCGGCTTCCGAATCCCTGTGCGTGCGCGTGGCCCATGGGCCAAGACTACGGGACCGGCCAGTCCCGGACAAGGGCCTCGGCCATTCCCAGCCCGGCCGCCAGGCCCACCCGGCCGGCGGCTATGCGGCGGCGGCGTCCACGGGGAGCCTCAGGAGATGGGCACCGAAAGGGCAAGGGTGGTGCCCCGGCCTTCGCCGGCGCTGCACAGTGAAATGGTGCCGTTCATCAGCTCCATCAGGTGCTTGCAGATGACCAGGCCCAGACCGGTGCCGCCGTACTCCCGGGCGGTGCCGCCGTCGGCCTGGACGAACTTCTGGAACAGGTGCCGTTGGGCCTCCGGGCTCACGCCGATGCCGGTGTCCACCACCGAAACGGTCACCTCGCCGATGCCCCGCTCCACCAGCACCCGCACGCTGCCCTCCTTGGTGAACTTCAGGGCGTTGGAAAGGATGTTCAGCAGCACCTGCCGGAACCGGCCCCCGTCCACCAGCACCTCCGGGATCGAGGCCAGGTCCTGGGGCCAGAGCAGGGATACCCCGGGCCGGCGCGGATAGGCGGACACCAGGCTCTTCACCTCGTCCAGCAGCACCCCCAGGCTGAAGGGCTCCAGTTCCATCGTCATCCGGCCGCTTTCGATCTTGGCCAGGTCCAGGATGTCGTTCAGCAGCTCCAGCAGATGCTTGCCCGAGGCGTAGCTGTCGGCGAGCATCTGCTGCATCTCGGCCTCGTCCTCGTACAGTCCGTCCAGCACCAGGCGGGTGAAGCCGAGGATCCCGGTGAGCGGCGTGCGCAGCTCGTGGCTGGTGAGGGCCAGGAACTCGCTGCGGAACCGGTCCGCCTCGCGCAGGGCGGCGTTGGCGTGCTCCAGCTCCCGGGTCTGGCTCCGCAGCACGTCCCGCTGTTCGCCCAGATCCCGGAACAGCCAGGCGTTGTAGATGCTCGATGCCACCTGGCGCTGCAGGATGGTGAGGGTGTTCAGGTCCTCTTCCAGGATGCGCCCGGGCTCCAGCCCGATGATGGCGAACCCCAGCATCAGCAGCTGGTTCTCGAAAGGCACGAAGTACAGTTCCGGATGGCCGGGACCCAGCAGCGGGTCCAGCAGACCGCCATGTACCCCCGCGTCCAGCCACTGGTCCTGGAACAGCACCAGGGGCGCGCTGGGAAACGGATTGGGGGCGGGCAGCTGGAGCCGGCTCCAGGCACTGCGGGGCAGACCGAACCCGGCCCGGGGCTGGTAGACGGCGCCGGAATCCTCCAGGACCCAGACCACGCAGCTGCGGGCGCCGAACTCCTGGACGAACACGTCCAGCACCACGTCCGCCACCTGGCCCACCTTGGGGGTGGCGGCCAGGATCTCGGCCACGTGCTGCAGCACCCCCATCTGGTGGGTGCGCCGGGCCAGGCTGGCCCGCAGCTCGGTCCCCTCCTGGGCCAGGGAGGACAGCTGGCGCTGGGCCTGGAGCAGCTCCACCAGCAGTTCGGCGCTCTGCTCCTGGTTGATGCCTCGGGGCGGTCCGCCCTGGGG
>Ga0224528_1002217_pt1 | contig 11302 bp, 10 predicted proteins | sample CBST25metaG_2_FD_179888 | JGI IMG/M metagenome (GOLD analysis project Ga0224528, IMG submission 179888) | Peat soil microbial communities from Stordalen Mire, Sweden - C.B.S.T25 | ecosystem: Environmental > Terrestrial > Soil > Wetlands > Peat | place: Sweden: Norrbotten County, Stordalen Mire...
AGCCTGGATTTTCGACCGCCAAACAGGTGACCGATATTTCCGGACGCGGCGTGGGCATGGACGTGGTGAGCCAGCACGTGGAGAGTTTGCGCGGCACGATTGAGGTGACGAGCGAGCGGGGCAAGGGCACCTGCACCACTCTGCGTTTGCCTCTGACACTGGCGATTATCGATGGTCTTCTGGTCAGCGTCGGCGACGCGCTGTATGTGTTGCCACTGGCCTCGACGCTGGAGTGCATCGAATTGACCTCGGAAGACATTGTCCGAGCGAACGGAAAGCACCTGATCAATGTGCGCGACGAGGTGATTCCCTATATTCGCTTGCGCGAATGCTTCAACAAGAGTGGCGAGCGTCCGAAGATCGAACAGATCATGGTGGTCGAAACCGGAGAAGGCCACTATGGATTCGTCGTGGATCAAGTGCTGGGCGATTGTCAGACGGTGATCAAGAATCTGGGAAGGTTTTATCGCCATGTGCAGTTCATTTCAGGCGCTACGATTCTGGGCAATGGCAATGTCGCGCTGATTCTGGATCCGCAGCGATTGATGCAGGAGGCGCTACGCTCGGCACAGCGAGGACGCAGGGATGCACTGAGTCCCGGAAGACAGAACGCATAGGCACACGAGATATGCAGGTCCGTGATGGATGGATGCGGATCAAAGTTGAACGCAGAAGATGGCTGGTTTCACCGGAACTTTCTTGGCAAGGGAAAAGAGAGTCGGAGTGATCCGCGGCAAGAGAGGACCAGGGCAGATGGCGACGACGACAGTGGTGAAAGACGCGCGCAAGACGCGCGGAACAGAAAAAGTGCGCAAGCAGCGCGGGGAACATGCTCGGACGGTACGGCCAATGCAGGAGAACGAGCCAACTCTGATGCTCGAAGAGATCATGCGTTTGGTGAGTGCTGCGAAAGAAGGACGGCTGAGCGTGCGTGGCCAGACGGAACGCTTCACCGGCGTGCAGCGTGATGCGATTCGGGGAGTGAATGACATTCTCGATGCGATTGCGGCGCCGGTAGAGGAGTGCAGCCGGGTACTGGTGCATATTGCGCAGGGAAACGTCGACGAGCGTATTCAGCAGAGCTATCAGGGCGATTGCGAGAATCTGAAAAACACGGTGAACGGGATCGCCGACGGGTTGCAGACGCTGGTGCAGATGTTCGATCGTCTGGTCGGCAATATTACCGAAGGCAAGCTGGATGATCGCGGGCATCCGGAGCGCGTGAAGGGTGCGTTCGTCACGCTGGTGAGTGGAACAAACACCATGCTGGAGACCATGCTGCAGCCGCTGAATCTATCTGCCGATTATGTGGCAAGGATCAGCAGCGGCGACATACCGCCGAAGATCACCGATACGTATAAAGGCGATTTCAATACGATCAAGAACAATCTGAATACCTGCATCGACGCGATCAACGGGCTGATTGCGGATGCGAATATGTTGTCACGCTCGACGGTAGAAGGCAAACTTGGTGTGCGCGCCGACGCTTCGAAGCACGAGGGCGATTACCGGAAGATCGTGCAGGGAATCAACGATACGCTGGATGCGGTGATTGGTCCCCTGGAACATGCTGCGCACGACATCGAGGTGATTTCCAAGGGCGAGATTCCGCCTCTGATTACGGTCGAGTATAACGGAGAATTTAATACGCTGAAGAATAACCTCAATGCGTTGATCTCCTCGATGAACGAGGTGACGGAGGTGGCCGAGCAGATTTCCGCCGGCAACCTGACGGTCGAGGTGCATGAGCGTTCGGGCAAGGACAAGCTGATGCATGCCTTGGCCGCAATGGTTGCCAGCTTGACGCAGACGGTGGCGGAGGTTCGCGGCATTGCCGGTGAGGTTTCGGCGGCGAGCCAGGCAATTTCGACGGCTTCGATTCAGGTGTCGAAGGGTGCGAACTCACAGGCTGCTGCGGCCGAAGAGGCTTCGTCGTCGATGGAGCAGATGGTTTCCAACATCAAGCAGAATGCGGACAATGCGCAGCAGACCGACAAGATCGCCATCAAGAGCGCGAAGGATGCGCAGGACAGCGGCAAGAGCGTGCGTAACGCGGTGGCGGCGATGACGGAGATTGCCGACAAGATTTCGATCATTGAGGAGATTGCGCGGCAGACGAATCTGCTGGCGCTGAATGCGGCAATTGAGGCGGCGCGTGCCGGCGAGCACGGCAAGGGATTCGCGGTGGTGGCCGCCGAGGTGCGCCGGTTGGCCGAGCGCAGCCAGAAGGCCGCCGGCGAGATCAATCAACTGTCGTCGACGACGCTGAAGGTGAGCGAGCAGTCGGGCGAGATGCTCGACAAACTGGTGCCCGACATTCAGCGCACGGCGGAGCTGGTGCAGGAGATTACGGCGGCCAGCAAGGAGCAGGACACGGGCGCGGTGCAGATCAACCAAGCTCTGCAGCAGCTTGAGCAGGTGATTCAGCAGAATGCTTCGGCCGCTGAAGAGATGGCTTCGACAACCGAGGAGTTGACGGGACAGAGCGAGCAGTTGGTGGGTGCGCTTTCCTTTTTCAATACGGGCGCAGAGGAGGCTGAGCGCGGTCACAAAGTCTCGCGGCGTTCGGCTTTCAGCGAAAGGTCGTTGCCGAGCGCGGCAAGTGCGAAGAGTAAACCAACGTCGGGGGTGCGGTTGCGGCTGGGCGAGAAGCGTAACGATTCCGACAGTGAATTCGAGCGGTACTGATCAGACACATCGATTGCCTTTGCGAGAGGAGGACAGAATGAGTGTGCAGGCAATTACAGAGACGCATCAGTACTTGAGCTTCAAGCTTGGCAATGAGGTTTTCGCGATTGATGTGGCCCAGGTGCGCGAGGTGCTCGATCTGACGACGATCACGGAGGTTCCGCGAACGCCGGAGTTCATGGCGGGTGTGATCAATCTGCGCGGCAGCGTGGTGCCGGTGGTCGATTTGCGCTTGTGCTTCGATATGAGCAAGACGGTGAGCACGCGCAACACCTGCATTGTGGTGGTCGAGGTGATGATCGATAACGAGCCAACGGTGATCGGCGCTCTTGCCGATTCGGTCGAAGAGGTCGTTGATCTGGAGCCGGAACAGATTCAACCTGCTCCGCGGATCGGTACGAAGATTCGCACGGACTTCATCCGCGGTATGGGCAAGCGCGATACGCAGTTCATCATGATTCTGGATATTGATCGCGTATTTTCTGCCGAAGAAATAGCTGTGGTGCGCGGCACAGAAGGCAGCAAGGGTTTGCCCGAGGCCGAGGCCGGCCGACAGCTTTCATGATGGTATGAATTCACGCGAAGAAACAATTACAACGAGGGATTATGAACGGCTTCGCCGGTTGATCTACGACGAAGCCGGCATTCATCTCGGCACGGAAAAACGCACGATGCTTGAGGTGCGGATCAAGCGGCGGTTGCGCGATCTGAGCATTGGCTCGTATGCGAAGTACTGCGAGTATTTGTTTGGCCGCGGCTTCGACGATGAGATCGTGCCTCTGATCGACGTGGTGACAACGAACAAGACAGATTTTTTCCGCGAACCACGCCACTTTGAGTTTCTCAACGAACATGCACTGCCGGATCTGCGCAAACGCATGGAAGGCCGACCGTTACGGGTTTGGAGTGCGGGCTGTTCTACTGGCGAGGAGCCGTATACGCTGGCGATCGTCCTCAGTGAATATGCTGCGGATCGGCAAACGAATTTTCGGTTTCGCATTCTAGCCTCCGATATTTCCACGGTGGTTCTTGAAAAGGCGCGGATGGGAGTCTACACGAACGAGATCATCCGTCCGGTGCCGGATGCGTTGCGCCGGAGATATTTCATGCGTAGCCGCGATCATGCCTCGAATCGGGTGCGTGTGGTGCCGGAGCTGCGATCCCTGCTTGATTGCAGAAGGCTGAACCTGATCGACAACAGCTATGACCTTGATGGAAAATTTGACGTGATTTTTTGTCGCAATGTGCTGATCTATTTCGATCGGCCGACGCAGAAGAAGATTCTTGACAAGATCTGCAGCTATTTAATGCCGCTGGGATATTTGTTTGTGGGCCATTCCGAGGCGCTGCACGATATGAATCTTCCGCTGAAGCCGATTGCACCGGCACTGTACAGGAGGCTGGATGTGCTTTGAGCCAGGGTTGACGGAGGTTTTTGTGCAGCCTGGCGAGTTGTGCCTGATGGATACTCCGGCCATTTTGCGTACGATTTTAGGATCGTGCGTCGGAATCATCTTTTGGATTCCACGTCTGCGCGTGGGCGCCATGTGTCATCCGATGCTCCCGCTCGTCTCCGCGCAGGGACAACGGGATGTGGGGGAACCGACTTGCTACCGCTATGTGGATTCGGCGATTCGCCGTATGGCGCGGAAGGTCGATGCGCTGTGTGTGATGCGCAGGGATGTGCAGGTGAAGCTGTTTGGCGGAGCCGATGTGCTGCACTTCAGCAGCCCGCCGGCCACGCCCACCGTCGGACAGCGCAATCGCGTAACGGCGGTCGAGGTGCTGCGTGAGGAGGGGCTTCGCATGGTGGCCTCCAGCCTGGGCGGCGATTGTGGCATGCAGATTCTTTTTCACACCGGCACCGGAGAGGTGCGACTGCGCCGGTTGTCCTGACGGCAGGGATACAAGAAGAGAGGCGCGGTGCATAAAAACAAGATTCGCGTGTTGATCGTGGACGATTCGGCGTTAGTGCGGCAGACCCTGCGCGACGTGCTTTTGGCCGATCCGCAGATTGAAGTGATGGCCATGGCGGGCGACCCGTATGTGGCGGCCAAGCGCATTGCCGAAGAGGTCCCCGATGTGATGACGCTGGACATTGAGATGCCGCGCATGGATGGGTTGACGTTTCTGCGCGAGATTATGCGCCAGCATCCGATTCCGGTGGTGATCTGTTCGAGCCTGGCGGGCAAGGGAAGCGAGAGCGCGCTGAAGGCGCTTGAGTATGGCGCGGTGGAGGTGATCGCCAAGCCGAAGGTGGGCACCAAGCAGTTTCTCGAAGAAGCGCAGGTGCAGATCTGTGATGCGGTAAAGGCCGCGGCCAACGCGCGTTTGCGCAAGCAAGTGGCAACGCAAATGGTTGAGCCGAAGCTGACGGCGGATGCGATTCTGGCGCCATCGACACGGGCCATGGTCGAGACCACGGAAAAGGTGGTGGTGATCGGCGCCTCGACCGGCGGCACCGAGGCGTTGAAGAGCTTGCTGGAGGCGTTGCCTGCCGATACGCCGGGCATCGTGATCGTCCAACACATGCCGGAGCTGTTTACGCGCGCCTTTGCCAAGCGGCTGAACCACTACTGCAACATCACGGTGAAAGAGGCCGAGAACAACGATACGGTTTTGCGCGGGCAGGCTTTGATTGCGCCGGGCAACCATCATCTGCTGCTGAAGCGCAGCGGAGCGCGCTATTACGTGGAGATCAAGGATGGGCCACTGGTCTGCCGGCACCGGCCTTCGGTCGATGTGTTGTTCCGCTCGGCGGCGCGCTATGCGGGGCGCAATGCAATGGGCGTGATCCTGACGGGCATGGGCGACGACGGGGCGCGCGGGATGCTGGAGATGAAGCAGGCTGGGGCAAGAAACATCGCGCAGGACGAGGCCAGTTGCGTGGTCTTCGGCATGCCGAAGGAGGCCATCAAGCTGGGTGGCGTGGACCGGGTGCTGCCACTGGCGTCGATTGCCCCGGTGATTTTATAAGAGAGCGGCGTAGAGAAAACGTACGCCGCGCCGCTGCGGGGGAAACAGCCGCGTCAGGAGTCGAATGTTTCGGCGGCGGGAATAATTCCCATCTTTTGATAGATGGGGCGTACATGGATGCGCACGGCGTGCAGTTGTGTGAAGTACCAGAGCGCGCCGAGCACAACCGCAGAACCGTTGAGAATGACGGTGAGCGGGGCTCCTATGTGGTGAGCCATGGTGCCGGCCAGCAGACTGCCGAAGGGAGCCATGCCGATGAAGGCCATGGTGTAGTAGCTCATGAGGCGGCCGCGCATCTCCTCGGTGACCAGTGTTTGCATCACGGTGTTGCTGGCGGCCAGTCCCTGCATCATACCCAGGCCGGCAATGAGCACCGTGAGCATGGAGAGCCATGTCCAGTGCGAGAGTCCAAAGCCGATCAGCCCGAGGCCGAAGACGATGGCCGCGAAGGGAAGAATGGTCAGCAGCCCGCGCACGGATTTGCGCATGGCCAATGAGATGGCGGAGGCCAGCGTGCCGATGCCCATGGCGCCCATCAGAAAACCGAGCGTGTGCGGGCCGCCGTGCAAAACCTGCGCGGCGAAGACCGGCATGAGCACGACGAAGGGCATGCCCATCAGGCTGCAGACGGTAAAGAGCACGAGAATGGTGCGGATGGGAACGAAGCCGGTAACGTAGCTCCAGCCTTCGCGGAGTTCGGTAAGTGCCGAGGTTTCTTTCTGGGCGTGCGAGGAATCGTCGATGCGCATGGCGAAGAGCGAGGCCAGCACGGCGATGTAGCTGACGCCATCGATCAGAAAGCACCAGCCCTCACTGGTGACCGCGATGAGAAGGCCGGCGATGGAAGGGCCGATCAGTCGCGCCATGTTGACCATCGAGGAGTTGAGCGCGATGGCGTTGCTCAGGTCGGCGTGGTTATCCACCATCTTGATCATGAGCGATTGGCGGGAGGGCATATCGATGGCATTGCCGATGCCGCCGACAATGCTGAGGACGATGATCCAGGTCATGGTGATGTGGCCGCTGAGGGTGAGCGCCGCCAGCAGCAGCGATTGCACCATGAAGACGCTTTGCGTGCAGAGCAGAACATGACGGCGGTCAAGCCGTTCGATCCAGACACCGGCAAAGGGCGCGAGGAAAAAAACCGGAATCTGACCGCAGAAGCCGACCGTACCGAGTAGAAGGGCTGAGCCGGTGAGCCGGTAGACGAGCCATGAGATGGCGATGTTCGTCATCCAGGAACCGATCAGTGAGATGCCTTGACCGGCAAAGAACAAGCGGAAGTTGCGGTGCTTGAGCGCGCGCCATGCGTGAGAGAATCCTTCGGTGTTGAAGGTCTGCAAATCCACAGAGGATGGGCTCGTGTGTGTAGAAGGCGATGAAATCGGGTCGACTTTGGTGTTGCGCACGCGCGTGGCCTTTTCAGGGGAAGAAATTTTTGCCCAGCGACGGGTATTCCTATTTTAAATGGAGAGATGCCTGCGCATTGAAACGGGCGGCGAATCGTGCGGCGCACGGGCGCGTGTGCCGGGATTTGAACAAGCGGACCGTGCCGGAATGGGAGCGTTCCTTTAGAGTGGAAGAGGGCGTGAAACGCTCTGAACTTCGGCTGTTGGATGCCTGCTGCCTTGACGACTCCCAATAATTCGGATCATTTGAAGGAACTGCTGCGCTCTGTTTTTGGTTTTTCCAGCTTTCGCGCGGGGCAGGAAGAGGTGTGCCGCGCGGCGGTGGCCGGACGCGACCTGCTGCTGGTGATGCCGACTGGCGCGGGCAAGAGCCTGTGCTACCAGTTGCCCGCGCTCGAACGTGGCGGCACGGCGCTGGTGATTTCGCCCTTGATCGCGCTGATGGACGATCAGTCGGCAAAGCTGGCCGCGCTGGGGCTGAAGGTGGCGCGGATTCACTCGGGACTGGATCGCGCGGTAGCACGGCAGGCCTGCGTCGATTATCTGCACGGCGATTTGCAGTTTTTGTTTATCGCGCCGGAGCGGCTGCGCGTGCCGGGGTTCCCGGAGATGCTGGCCAAAAAGCAACTGGCGCTGGTGGCCATCGACGAGGCGCATTGCATCTCACAATGGGGCCACGACTTCAGGCCGGACTACCGGATGCTGGGCCAGTACCTGCCCGCGCTGCGCGGCGACGAACAGAATCCCGCGCCGGTGCTGGCGATGACGGCGACGGCGACCCCGTCGGTGCAGAAGGATATTCTTTCGCAGTTGGCGATGGCCAATCCGGCAAAGTTCATTCACGGATTCCGGCGGACGAACCTCGGCATCGAGGTGGTGGAGTTGCCGGTGCCCGAGCGCGCCGGAACGATCTGCAAACTGTTGGCCGACCCCGCGCGGCGACCGGCGATCGTCTATGCCACCTCGCGCAAGCAGGCAGAGAAACTGGCCGAGGAACTGGCGCTGACGCTTCCGGCAGCGGCCTATCACGCGGGAATGGATCCAGAGTCGCGTGAGCGCGTGCAGACAGCCTTTCTGGGCGGGGAACTTGACGTGGTGGTGGCGACGATCGCCTTCGGTATGGGTATCGATAAATCCAATATCCGCACGGTGATTCACGCCGGACTTCCAGCAACGCTTGAAGGCTATTATCAGGAGATTGGCCGCGCGGGTCGCGATGGCGCGCCGAGCCGCACCTACCTGATGCACAGCTATGCCGACCAGAAGACGCACGACTTCTTCATGAATCGCGATTACCCACCGGTGGCGCACCTGAACGAGGTTTTTGCCTTGCTGCGTGAGGAGCCTCAATCCGTGGAAGAATTGCGCGAGACATCGAAGCTGGACGCCGAGGAGTTTGACAAGGCGATCGAGAAGCTGGAGATTCATGGCGGCGCGCTGGTGGAGTTCGGCGGCACGGTGACGCGTGGGGCCAGCGGCTGGAAGAAGACCTACACGGTGCAGGCGCAGTACCGGGCCGAGCAGTTTGAAAAGGTGTTGCGTTTTACCGTCTCGAATGAGTGCCGGATGGCGCTGCTGGTCAAGCATTTTGGCGACGTGGCGGATGCCGACCACGCCTGCGGGCAGTGTGATGCGTGCGACCCGGCGGGCGCCGTGCTGCGGCAGTTTCGCCGCGCCACGCCTGCTGAAGAGTCGATGGTCGAACAGATCGTCGAGGAACTGCGCTTTGTCGAATACAAGGCCGCGGGCGTGTTGCAGCGCAGCGTAGATCCGATGGGCACGCTGAGCCGCGCAGGCTTTGAGGTGCTGCTCGATGCGCTGATGCGCGCCGGGTTGATCGCCATTGAAGAGGCTGAGTACGAAAAGGACGGCGAGACGCGGCGCTACCGCAAGGTGAGTTTGACCGAGGCCGGACTCGAGGTGCGCGCCACCAAGCGCTTCGATCTGCTGATGAGCGCCGGAATCGTCGATGAGTTTTGTTCGAGCACGCGCAAGTTGACGAAGAAGGCGAGTGCGAAGGCTTCGCGGCCGTCGAAGAAGGAAGAGGACGCGGTGCCGCTTTCAGCCCAGGACGAAGCGCTGGCCGCGCGTTTGAAGCAGTGGCGCTCGGCGGAGGCGAAGAAGCTGGGCGTGCCTGCTTACATCGTGCTGACAGACCGTTCGCTGCGCGCGCTGGCGGCGGAACGGCCGAAAAACCCGAAGCAGATGCTTGATGTGAGTGGCATTGGACCGGCGAAGGTGGAACGGTTCGGCGCGGCGCTTCTTGAACTGTGCGCGGCGCGATAGTTTTTGGGGTCTTGAGTTTTGCCTCTACGAAAAAGCCCCCGGCGCATGGCCGAGGGCTTTTACTCTTTCAGCAAAAAAACTAGCTGACTCGCTCGATGACCAGCGTCTCAAGGACGACGTCCTTGCGCGGCTTGTCCATGGCGCCGGTGGGTAGTTTCGAGATCTTGTTGGCAATCTCCTCGCCCTCGACGACCTCGCCAAAGATGGTGTGGTTGCCGGTGAGCCACGGCGTTGCAGCCACGGTGATAAAGAACTGGCAGCCGTTGGTGCCCGGGCCGGAGTTGGCCATGGCGAGTTTGCCGGGCTTGTCGAACTTGTAAGGTGAGCCCTTGGTCTCATCCTCGAAGCGATAGCCGGGACCGCCCATGCCGGTGCCGGTCGGATCGCCGCCCTGGATCATGAAGTCGGGAATCACGCGATGGAAGATGGTGCCGTCATAGAGCTTGTCGGTCGACTTGACGCGCGTGACCGGGCTGGTCCATTCCTTGGAGCCTTCGGCCAACTCGATGAAGTTCTTGACGGTAACCGGGGCTTCGGTCTCGAAGAGACGGACAGTGATCTTGCCCTCGGTGGTATTGAAGATGGCGTAGGTGCCTGTTGCAAGTGCCATTGAAAACTCCTGAATTCTTTCGGCCGGCGCACCGGCCCATGGCCGAGAATACGACGCCGGCGCCGTGGTTTTATTGTTTCATACAACCGTTCGCAGTGCACAGCGAGGCTGGTTCATCGCATCTCAGGGATGCAGTAGGCTCTGGATCGCGCCTTTGACGCGCTCGGCAAAGCTTTTGCGGAGTTGCTCAATGATGGCGTCTTTGTGGATGACCGCCTGGCAGTGAGGGCAGACGGTGTCCTCAAGCTGCGACCAGGATTGCGTCGGCCCTTTCACTTTGCAGATCTCTTGCTTGCATTGAGGGCAAATCAATGGGAGTTCCGGCATGATTAAAGATCTTAACAGGGGCAGTAACGAGAAAAGCCTCAGGCGTGTGGCCCAAGGCTTTCGTTCGTCAACGAAAAGACTCTATTGCGCGGGCAGTGGCTGTCCCTCGGCAATGATGGTGACCTTTTGCAGCACCACCGGAGTATCGGGTTTGTCTTCAGCATTGCGCGGAACCCTGGCGATGGCCTTGACGACCTCGACGCTGGCCGCGTCGCACTGGCCGAAGAGGGTGTAGTGCTGGTTGAGCGACTCGTTGGCCTGCTCGGTGACGAAGAACTGGCTTCCATTGGTGTTGGGGCCGGAGTTAGCCATGGCGAGCCGGCCCGGGCGGTCGAAGTTCAGATTCGGATCGAACTCATCCTCGAAGGCGTAGCCGGGGTCGCCCAGGCCGGTGCCGGTCGGGTCGCCGCCCTGGATCATGAACTCGGGAATGACGCGATGGAAGATCGTGCCATCGTAATAGGACTTGCGATGCTGCACTTTGTGGGTATTCGGGTCGGTCCAGTCCTTGGTGCCGGTGGCCAGGGCAATGAAGTTGGCGACGGCCTTGGGAGCCTGACGCTGGTAAAACTGGCAGGTGATGCGGCCCATCGAGGTGTCCAGCACGACGGTCGGCCCATTGGGCTGGGTGAGTACGGCGGCGGTGGCCATGGGTGCGTCGGGCAGGTCGTCGGCAGGCGGGGTAGATTGCTGCGCCGCTACGGGCAGTGCCGTCAGAATAGAGGAGAAAATGGAAAACAGAAAGGCGTCCTTAAGTCTCATCGCGATTCTGAGACTACAACAGGCGACGGGGGGACTGCTAGAGGCGGCGTGGCTTGTATGCTATCTGCTATGAAGATTTTTTCCTGGTTCTCAAGCTATTCGGTTTTGACAGCGATGTTGTGCGCCGCGGGGATGACGTTGCCGCTGGTGGCGCAGCCGGACAAGCCAGCCGCCACACCGGACAAGCCGGTTGCCAAGAGTGAATGGCTGCCTTTGCCGGCCGAGGCGCACGCGCCGCAGTCAA
>Ga0224528_1002223_pt1 | contig 11276 bp, 6 predicted proteins | sample CBST25metaG_2_FD_179888 | JGI IMG/M metagenome (GOLD analysis project Ga0224528, IMG submission 179888) | Peat soil microbial communities from Stordalen Mire, Sweden - C.B.S.T25 | ecosystem: Environmental > Terrestrial > Soil > Wetlands > Peat | place: Sweden: Norrbotten County, Stordalen Mire...
GTCCACGGTTGGCCGCGACGAAGGGTTGATTCGTGAATACATCCGCGACCAGGAGCAGGAAGACAAACGGCTGGACCAACTGAACATGTGGCGATAATCAGCCACCGATACGGTGGCCCAAATTAACCGGGGCCGCGTTAGCGACCCCGCTCAAGCCGCTTTGAGCGGCTCACAAAATGAAGCCCCCGGCTCTGCCGGGGGTAATCTCACTGTGAGCGAGATTCGTGATCTTCTCGGCGTAAGAGCAGCAGATAATCTTCGGCATGCGGAGCTTGTACTGATTGTCGAAGGGTCCGAAGATGCAGCTGCTTTAGAGGTGTTGCTGAGGGCGGCGTCGCAACAACTGGCAAAGGCAATGCATGAAGGCATCTTGGTCATCAATGCTATGGATGGTGCCAGCAATCTTCCCTACAAAGCGAGCCTGTTACGAGAGGCTCTTTGCGAATACCACTGTTATCTCGACGACGATGACGCTGGAAGGAGAAGCATCGACGCCGCTAGGAATGACGGGCTTCTTACGGATGCTCAGGTCAACCTCACGATCTGTAATGGGATGGTGCAGTCGGAAATTGAAGATATTTACGACCCCGACGTTTACCGGCCAAGAGTAGAGCGAGACTTCGTATTGTCGCTACAAGTCCCATCTTTTCGTTCAAATAAGAAGTGGTCGGAACGGATGAGAGAAACCTTCCTTTCGCAGGGCAAACAATGGAACGATCGCGTAAAGTCAAGCGTGAAAGCAGCGGTAGCAGAGGAGGTCATCGCCTTCCCCCACCGCGCACTCGGCGCGCACAAGCGGGGCTCGTTCGACGGCCTTGTTAGTGCGCTTACCGTTCGACTGAACTCCATTCGGAAATGAACAAGGGTTGATACGCCGCTGCCGTTCCCGCTTTCTTTGGCTTGTCAATTTCGGGGAGATTTTACAATGGGTTCGATGAAGCAGGGACTACCATGGACCAAATTGGCGTCTCGATAAAGCAAATTCTGTTAATCTTGGGCGGCTGGACAGTCATTCTCTGCGCCTTGTTTGGTTGGGCCGGAAAGCTGATCCTTGAACGCCTAACCTCGTTCTGGCGTCGAAGCGAACAATCCGCGGTGGAGACCGTCAAGCACGCCCTTTCAAGTGAGCGCGTATTCCTAGAGAGTGCAATCCGCGGAGCGCAACAGGGGCTCGATTCCATTCAAGACAGGCGAATGGCAGCCATAGAGAAGTTGTGGAACGGGGTTCTCAGCCTGCGAGCCGATTTCTCCCGCGTCCTATTCTTCTATCAGATCCTACTGTCCTCGGAATACGATGCGGAGTACAAAGCGGGCCAGACGCTTGCAGCTTCGATCAATGACGTAAATGATCAGACAACGGTGGCCGCCATTCAGAGCGTCGATGCCGTCGAACAGGAAAGGCCGTACCTGGGCGAGACGCTCTGGCTCAAGTTTTTCATCTACCGAGCTTTTTTGGGGCGAATCGCTCATTTGACCATCCAAGGAAAGCGCTCGGGACACTTCATTGACTGGACCTCTGATGACGGCGTGCGCCAGATCGTATCGCATGTCTTGTCGGCCAGGACGGTTCAGGCGATTCTGGATGGTCCTACGGCGTCCGTAGGAATCCGACGTCTGTCCGATGAATTGGAGCGGTCTATCTTGGAAGAGATAAGCTTGATCTTGTCTGGGAAGCGCTCGGCAGTGGAGAGCTTCGAGAATGCGAGAGAGCTGTTTGATCAGGTTGCGAAGCTCTCGGCTAGACCATCTGGAAAGCAAACCTGGCGCTGACATGTTTTCCCGTGGATTCGTCCTGTGAAGTCGGCATGACGACCGGAATCGTCTTCGCTGCCATCGTCTGGAAACTTCCGAAGCCTAGATCGTTTAATAGTATCTATCCATGACCGCGTTCTCTGACTGTGTCACGAGATCGGGTTATTCGCGGCGCTTTGAAAGTCGTGACCCCCACCCTTAAGCAAAATGCGCTCGGAGAATGGGGCGCCCCTTTGATGAGGCAACGGTTGGTGGCAAGAATGTGCCGCCCAGTTTTCTGCCGTGGAGTCGTATAGTGTGATTGAGGAATTATAGGATGCTGAAAAATGTCGTTGAAAACATGCTAAACCTAACGCCACTCGAGCAAGAAATCATCACGCTGAAGGCAGTGCTAGATATGATCGGGGACATGGTCAATCACGAGACCATGACAATTCACTTCAGCGACCCTGACACTTCCGTCATGTTCAAAACGATGACGCACATGACATTTTTCAATATCATTCTTGTCGATTTGCTGTCCAAACCGAGCGAGTTTTTTACGGGCGACAAAAGCTATATCGACCGATTAAAAGAAATATGTGCAAATCCACGCATGGGCGAAATTCAGGACATTCGGGAGCTAAGTGAGGCTGTTTGCACGTTTGCTAGATGGCTTTCAGAAAAGGTCACAATACAAAATCGTTGGTTTTCGTCATTATTGATCCGGCCCGATAATACTGCTACGCGGCATACTCAATGAGCGGGTCTTTGAAGAAGGATTTGATTCTTTCCGGATTCTTTTCGATTGCCGTCATGTGTTCCGTTGCCGCCTTGCGCAACTTGTCTTTTGTTCTGCATGGAACGCGAGTTTCGATGGCCTGTTTCAAGTCTCCATTGAGACGTTCATCCGGGTTCAACTCCGGTGAGTAGCTGGGAAGATAGAAGACTTCGATTTGCTTGACGTGCGCTGTCAGCCACTCCTTGACCGGCTTGCAATGATGTACACCGAGGTTATCGAGCACCAGGAAGACCTTGCGTCCAGCCTGTTTGATTAAAGCCTCAAAGAATTCAATCAGCCGCAGATGGTTGTAGTTGCCGTCGATAATCATCCAACTGGTTTTTCCCTGATTGGTGACGGTTGAAATCATCGATAACTTCTGCCGTGTGCCACCGACGACATACGCTACAGGAGTCTCACCCTTGGGCGCGTAGCCGCGACCACGCACGTCCGTGTTGACTACTGCGGTTTCATCGCCCCAATGGATCTCGGCATCCTCTTCTTTGGCGCGTTGCTTGATTTCCGGATAAGTCTCGTCGAGCCATTTTTGCACGGCCACGGGTGACTTCTCGTAGGCGCGGCGGATCGGCTTTTGCGGCGTGAATCCCCAACGCTTGAGATACTTTCCAACGCTGCGCACATGCAGTTTGATGGCACACTCGCGTTCGATCAAAAGCATCACGGCCGCGCGTGTCCACAGGGCGAAGTCGAGTTTGAGTTGTTCCGGGCGCTTGTCCGAGATCAGACGTTGAATCAGTTCTTCCTGCTCGGCGGTCAAACTGCGGCCACTGCTTGTCGGCCTTCCGCGTCGGCCTATCTCAAGGCCGCGTATGCCTTGCTCTTCATAGAGTTTCACGATCATGCGAACGGCAGTGTAACTCAAGCCAACTTCTTGAGAGATCTGATGCCGGTTCACTCCGCGTTTATAGGCACGAATCACTTGCCGCCTACGCTCATGCTGCGCTCCCGAACTCAACTTGCGAGCATCGTCTTGTCCCATATTGATGGGATGCAACTACACGCTTAAAGTCGCAGTATTTATGGGCCGAATCTATAGAGCTGCAAATTGACCTTAGCATTAAGCGCCAGGTCTTCATTAGCATCTGCGGGAACATCACAAAGCACAACTTCACGCAGCTAACACGGCAGGCCGATAGGCTGAGACATATTTTTTGCGAAAACGGTGAATCCATCTCCCTTGATAAGTGCATCCTCGCGCTTCAAGACTTCCGCCAGCAGTTTTACAACGACGTTTTTCAATATCATTCTTCTACCATCGCAGAGTTTTTAAACAACATCCGGTGGGGCATTTATTCATATGCCGCTCCCGTTAGAGCGCGTTGCGTAGAAAGCCGCTATGACGGGGAATTGCGCATAAACGCCTATAAATATCCCTATCCTAGGGATGTAACTTCTGGCCTTGGAAAGACGTGTTATTGGGATTTGATGAATGATGTAATGCGGCAACCGTACATTCAGCGGTTTGAAGTGGCTAAGTATCTGAAGATGAGATATTAATCTAAATACTTTCTCCTCAACAAGGTTGTGATCGGTCAATCGTCCGAGTCTCAGGACCGGGCAGCATTTGCGATCACAGCGGGCGCGCAGACCGTGCCCTCGATCGTGGTGTCGTCGGCGACCAGTTATAGTCCCAGCGGATTGACTGCGGCGGGCAAGGTTGTGCAAGACACCTGCGGCAACTTCTATGAATTGGAAAATGGCGGCAATCTGCTGGAGATCCCCGCGAATGGGGGAGCGGCCATCTACCTTGTCAGTTACGGGAGCGGCGTTTCTGCTGGAGACGGCCTGCAGGGCGGCTTGGCGATAGATAGTAGTAATAACCTGTATGTCGGCAATAAGTGGAACGGCGCAGTCATGATGATTCCGTCTTCCAACTGCGTGCCAAATCCCGCCGGGGTGACGTCGGTTTTGAACAATACCAGCATCGGCAGTATCGATGGTTACTGGTACGATCCTGGAGACATCGCGACCGATGCGACCGGCGATCTGTTTGTTGTTTCCAACGGTTTTGGCGGCTCGGGGAAGATTTTTGAACAAACCTCTGCGACAACCGGTGCTGTAGTACTCGCGAGCGGCCCGGCACAGACCACGTCCCTTGCGGTTGACTCCACTGGAAACGTGTTCTTTACGGTTACCGGAAGTGGAACCGTCTATGAGGTTCCGAAGGCATCCTATGGCACATCCAGCCCAACGGCAGTGATAACTTCAGGGATTACTACAGCTCTGGGCGTCAGCTTCGACAAGCTGGGAAATATGTATGTCGGCGATACGAGCACGGGAAGCATTTACGTAGTTCCTTTCACAACATCCGGCACATCGACAACTTCCGCGCTGCAGTATGGGAGCATGTACTTGTTCGCCAGCGGATTGCCGCTGGGTACGGCAATCACCATATCCCATGACGGAAAATCGCTTCTCTACGCCGACTTCGGCGCGAGCATCTATGAGCAGGTTCCGGGCAGCGCCAACTTCGGTTCGATCACAGTCGGCTCCACGGGAACTGCAGCGGTAAATGTGGCCTTCAACGCCAGCGAGTCGCCCGCATCGATCTTGTTCATATCCGGCGGCGGGTTCAAGTCCTCCGGCGGAACTTGCGCTGCCGGCAGTTATACGGCAGGCCAGTCCTGCACCATCACTGCGAGGTTTGCTCCTGGGTCTCCCGGAATCGCCACCGGCGGAATTACACTGGCCGACGGCAGTAACAACGTGCTGGCCACGGCCTATCTTCAAGGCACGGGCCTTGGTGCTGGCCTAACACTGGATTCCGGCACGGTTACTGGAATCGGCAGCGGCTTTACTTCACCGCAGTCGATTGCCGTCACCTCGGCTGGCGGATTCATCGCTGACTCCAGCAAGAACGAAGTGCTCTATTTTGCCACGCCTTCATCGTCCCCGGTTTCAATTGGCACCGGCCTCAAAGCCCCTCTGGGCGTGGCTGTCGATGGTGCTGGCAATGTTTTCATCGCCGACACCGGCAACAACCAGATCGTCGAAGTGCCGGTCATCAATGGCGTTCCGAGCAACAGCGCGCAGGTCACGATCGTTACCGCAGCCGACGCCAAAAAGAATGCAACTTCGATTGCCGGTGCGGTGCTCAACGCGCCCGCTGGAGCCACCGTCGATGGTCAGGGAAATCTGTACATCGCCGACACCGGCAACAACCGCATCGTCGATCTGCCTTACAACGGTAGCTGGAATGTCGCCGATGCTTCGGTTGTCGGTTCTGGCTTCAAGGCTCCTCTGGCAACAGCTGTCGATTCGTTCGGTGATCTTTACGTCGCCGACTCTGGCAATGGCCAAATTGACGAAATCCTGGCTCCTGTTCCCAGCGGCAATCAGAATCTGGTAGCCGTAGGTTACAGCAATCCCTCTGCATTGGCCACCGACGCCTCCGGCAGCCTCTTTGTTGTCGATCAGGGCGCGGATACGGTCCTTCGCATTCCCAACATCTCCGGCTCGCTCAACCCCAACGCCGCTATCGAGGTTGGATTCGGAGTTGCCGCTCCTTATGGCGTGGCGCTCGATTCCACCGGCAACCTTTACGTGACCGATCCCACCCACGCGTCCGTGTCAGAGTTGAATAGGGTCAGCCCCACCGAGTTGTTCGGCGACTGGGCGCTCAACGCACCGAGCGGCGCGTTGCCGGTCAAGGTGGAAAACGAAGGCAACCAGAACCTGGTCTTCGCTTCTCCCTTCTACACTGCCTCCGGCAACATCGGAGACTTCAGCCTCGGCACGCCCAGCGGCGCTGAGACAGCCTGCGCTAACGCCGGGACGGTTGCGGCTGGCGACGTCTGCGAGTTGGATGCCATCTTCACTCCTGCTCAGTCTGGAACGCGCACAGACACGCTGACGCTTCAAAGCAACGCGCAAAATACGCCCGCTCCTCAGGTGGTTCTGCAAGGCGTTGGAACTGCGGCAAGCGCCACCACAACGGTTCTGGCGAAGACGCTTCCGACCGGCACACCGTCCTTCGGACAAGCCATCACGCTGACGGCTACCGTTACTTCTACCGGCGGAACGCCCTCCGGCAGCGCGCAGCTTCTGGTGGACGGCGTCGTCACCGGTGAAGCAACCTTGAGCAGCAGTGGCATGGCCACCTTCTCGCTGCCCTCGGGCCTGACCGGCGGAAGCCACGCGCTGCAAGCCGTCTATCTGGGTACAACCACTTTCGCTGGCAGCGTATCGTCTGTCTTGACAGTTACGGTCAGCACAGCGCCGACCGCTTCCGCCATGGCCATTACCGCGCCATTCACCAATCCATACAGCTCCCTTCCCGGAGGCACCGTCTCCTTCACCGTTGCCATCGGCTTTGCTGGTGTCGGCATTCCGACGGGAACCGTAACCTTTGTCACAGGCAGCACGACGCTGGGTACGGCAAGTGTGGCTCCGGCTGCGGGTGGCCTCTTCCTGGCATCCTTCAGCACAACCTCTCTGCCGGTCGGCACGGACTTGATCACGGCAACCTACAGCGGCGACGCCAACTACGTTGGATCGGCGGCATCGGGAACCGTCATTGTGGTCAGCAGTCCAACGATCGTTCTCTCATCCACCAATCCCTCGATCACCGTCAGCGGAACCGCAAGCACCGCCGTCACCTTCAACCAGGTGTCGGAAGCCGGATGGACGGGCATCGTCGGCTATAGCTGCGATACCACAACACTGCCGGCCAACACGCGCTGCATTTGGTCTCCGGGACAATCGCAGGTGATGGCCAGCGCCGTGAATCCGGCTGTCACCCTGAGCATCGCCGTCGATCAGCCGCCGCAAACCCCCATCGCCACCAGCAAGCTGATCTGGTGGATGGGCGCCTTGACCGGCTTGCTGCTCTTCTTCACTCGCCGCCGCTTGATGCGCGGCGCATGGGGAACGGTCACCATGCTGATCGGGCTGGTCCTGCTCGGAGTTTCGGCCACTGCGCTGACCGCCTGCGCCAACAACGGCATTCAATACGCAACTCCGGCCGGCGCCACAACGATCACTGTGTACGCTTCGGCCGATCCGTTCGCCACCGCCCCCTCGTCCGGGACTCCCACGCCCACTGTCCAAGCATGTGGCTATAACGCGACAACCAAGAAGGACGATCCAACGCTGGCGCCCTGCTCACAGAAGGCCTACCAGATTTCTGTGACTGTGCAATAGCAGGTTGCATTCACTTAATAGAAGGCCCGGATCGAGGCATCGATCCGGGCCTTCCTCTACAGAGTTACGTGGCCGGTTCGTGCGGGCGCGATTCGGCCTGAGAGAATGAGCGCTTAAACAATGATGAATTTCGGAAAGAGGTTGGTTGTGGCGAGATAAATTGGCGGCTTCCTCATTTCAGCCTTGTCGGCCTTTCTTGTTGCTCCCATTGCCCATGCGCAGTGGACTACGCCGAACCGCATTGTGAGTTATACCAAGGTGTCCGATGGACTTGAAGTCCAGCAGAAAAACGGTGTGCTGCGGCTAAGCGTAAACTCCGCCGATGTGCTTCATGTGACTTACGCGTCGCAGCGAGATGCACCGCAGCGTCAGCCCGACAATGTAGTGATTAAAACAAACTGGCCGGTTGCTGATTTTTCAGTCAAAGCGAACGATAAGTCGATTACTCTCGCAACTGCACATATCACGGCCTTGATCGATCGTGCGAGCGGAGTGCTGCAATACTCCGGCGCGGACGGAAAGCTTCTGACCTCGGATAGCTATCGCAGCCTGCGCCCAACTGAAGTAAACGGAGAAAAGACCTTCCATGCCGAGGTGTATTTCGGCATTTACGGTTCGCACGAAGGACTGTACGGACTTGGCCAGCATCAAGCCGGCGTGTGGAATTATCGTGGCGAAACCGTGGACTTATCGCAGGAAAATACAAATATCGCGATTCCGTTGCTGGTTTCTACCAACGGCTATGGCATTTTCTGGAATAACTCCTCGCGCAGTCGCGTGAATAACCGCTTTATCCATGCTCTCTATCTGAGTGCCGAGGTAGCCGATCGCATTGACTACTTCTTTATCTACGGTCCGGAATCGGATCAGATTGTCGGACACTATCGTGAGTTGACCGGCGAAGTTCCGCTCTTTGGCCGCTGGGCGTATGGTTTCTGGCAGTGCAAGAACAAATACACTTCTCAGCAGCAGCTGGAAACCGTTGCGGCTAAGTATCGCGAACTGCACATTCCTGTGGATAACATAGTACAGGACTGGTTTTGGTGGATAACCATGGGCGAGATGAAGTGGAATCTGAATTACCCTGATCCGCGGGGAATGATCGATAAGCTGCACGCGGAGCACTTTCATCTCATGGTTTCCATCTGGCCATACTTCCGTCCGGGCAGCGCTGTCTATGACGAGTTCGACAAGAACGGATGGTTTGTCGCAAAAACCAAGACGGGTGGCTTTCATCCGCTTGGACAGGCGCTTTATGACCCTACCAATCCCGCGGCGCGCAAACAATATTGGACAAACGTCAATACTGCGCTTTTCCAGAAGGGTGTCGATGCGTGGTGGCTCGACACCGATGAGCCTGAGACTGAAGGTCGCGAGGACAATATTCTGGCGACGAGCCGGCTGAGTATTGATCCTGGCAGTGGATCCGGCTTGCGTTACGCCAACGTCTACCCGCTCTTTCATTCTGGCGGTGTCTCCGAAGGCCAGCGCGCAGCTTCTGATCAAAAGCGAGTCTTCATCCTCTCCCGCTCTGCTTACGCCGGCTCCCAGCGTTATGGCGTCACTGCCTGGTCCGGCGATGTGCTCTCCGACTTTGTCACTTTCCAGCGGCAGATATCCGCCGGCTTGAATTACTCCATCTCTGGAATGCCGTACTGGACAACCGACATTGGCGGATTCATCTCTGGTGGCGATCTTACCGATCCGAAGTTCCGCGAGTTATTCGTGCGCTGGTTCCAGTTCGGCGCATTCTCGCCTATCTTTCGCATCCACGGCACTCGCCTGCCCGATGAAAACGAGTTATGGTCCTACGGCGCAGATGCGCAAAGAATTCTCGTCGATTATGACACGCTCCGCTATCGGCTGCTTCCGTACCTCTACTCCCAGGCCTGGCAAGTTACCAGCAACCACGGCACTCTGATGCGGCCGCTGGTGATGGATTGGAGAAACGATCCTCAGGCACAGAATACCGGAGATGAGTATCTCTTCGGGCCGGCGATTCTGGTCAGCCCGGTATACACTCAGGGCGCAACCAGCCGCGCGGTGTATCTGCCGGAGTCCACTTGGTATGACTTCTGGACCGGCCGAAAGATCCCCGGCGCGCAGCATATTCAGGCGGATGCGCCGTTGAGCAAATTGCCGCTCTTTGTGCGCGCTGGATCGATTATTCCGATGGGACCGGCGATGGAGTGGTCCACGCAGAAACCCGCCGATCCAATTGAACTGCGTATCTATCCAGGAGCGAACGGCGATTTTCTTTTGTATGAAGATGAAAATGACAATTACCAATACGAAAAGGGCGAACATTCGACGATCGCGCTGCATTGGAACGATGCGGAGAAGTCACTGGCCCTGGACGCGCGAGAAGGCAGCTTTCCCGGCATGGTGACCGAGCGCACCTTCCGCATCGTAGTAGTTGGGGAGAATCACGGCGTTGGAACCGGCGAAAGCTCCGCTGCGGACTCTATCGTGAGTTACAAAGGAGACAAACTGGTGGTGCGGCTGTGAAGATCGATCTGAAATGTGCCCGCATACTGGCTCTATGCGCAGTGTTGATTCTGACCGCACATTGCGCGGCCCAACCGGCCTCCGTCCCGTACACATGGCGCTCTGTAAAAATAGTCGCTGGTGGTTATGTGCCCGGGCTTCACTTCCACCCTGCGCAACAGGGACTTATCTACGCGCGCACAGATATGGGTGGCACATACCGCTACGATGCAAGCGAACATCGCTGGATTCCGCTCAACGATTGGACAGGAATCGAGGATTACAACAACTTTGGCATTGAGAGTGTGGCCATCGACCCAAATGATCCAGGCAAGCTCTATGAGGCCGTTGGCATGTATGTCAAGCCGTGGTCGCCGAACGGTTTCATTCTGCGCTCCAGCGATCAGGGTAGAACTTTCCAGAAAACTGCACTGCCGATCAAACTCGGTGGCAACGAGGAAGGCCGGCTGAGCGGCGAGCGTCTGGCGGTCGATCCAAATAACTCGCAGGTACTCTATTTTGGATCACGCCTGGACGGGCTGTGGGAGTCAGCTGATGGCGCGGTCACTTGGAAACAGTCCAATTCATTTCCGCAATTCGATAACACCGGCCTGGGAATTATTACCATTATGTTTTCCAGTTCCGACGGAACAGTTGTCAGACGGGAAGGCGAGTCGGCCAGATCAAAAAACATTTATGCGGCTGTATCTGCCAAAGACAGTGGTCTGTTTCATTCCTCTGACGGAGGCCGTAGCTGGCAGACGGTTGCTGGCCAGCCCACGGGACTGCTGGTGACGAACGCGGTGCTGGGCTCCGATGGAATGTTATTTGCGACTTACGCGGATCATACGGGCATGAATGGGATGATGAATGGTGCTGTGTGGCGATTGAATACGTTGACTGGAAAATGGTCTGAGATAACTCCAATCAAGCCCAACACCGGCTCTGAACAAGGTCAGAAGTTCGGTTACGCCGGCTTGGCGATAAGTGCGTCGCATCCTGAAAACGTATTGGTATCGACGCAGAATCGATGGTGGCCTTCCGATGCAATCTTCCGTTCCACGGATAGCGGAAAGCATTGGACGGAGATCGCGGACGCGCATGAGCCGCGCAA
>Ga0224528_1002226_pt1 | contig 11260 bp, 10 predicted proteins | sample CBST25metaG_2_FD_179888 | JGI IMG/M metagenome (GOLD analysis project Ga0224528, IMG submission 179888) | Peat soil microbial communities from Stordalen Mire, Sweden - C.B.S.T25 | ecosystem: Environmental > Terrestrial > Soil > Wetlands > Peat | place: Sweden: Norrbotten County, Stordalen Mire...
CTTCCCACAAACCTTGGAAATCGCTGCGGCGATTCCCACATTACCACCGCCACGACTACGACGGGGATGAGTGGAAATCCCCCTAAACCCGCCGGTTAAGGGATACGCATTCTGAGGGCAAGGTCAGCCCGTCAAGAATTCGGTGTGCGTACCCGCCCCACAAGCAATGGAGGTGAAATGGGATTTCAGTTCATCCACGCATCTGATTTGCATTTGGGAAGTCCATTTCTTGGTCTCGCAACGCGCGACGAGGAAATCGCGAAACGATTTTCTCGTGCCAGTCGTGAAGCGTTCACTGAATTAGTAACTCAGGCTATTGATCTGAAAGTTGCTTTCGTGGTGATTGCAGGTGATGTTTACGATGGCGACTGGAAAGATACCTCAATCGGACTGTTTTTTAATCGAGAGTTGGCACGCCTCGATCGCGCCGGGATCCCAGTCTTCATCGTCAAGGGAAACCATGATGCCGAAAGCGTGATAACCAAAGCAATCTCACTGCCTCAATCTGTTGAGGTGTTTCCGTCAACGAAAGCAAAGACCTTTTCGATAGAGAAGATTAAGGTCGCGCTACACGGACGAAGCTTTCCTCATCGTGCCGTAACAGAAAACTTTGCCCTTTCCTATCCAGCACCGATTCCTGGGTGGTTCAACATTGGGGTGCTTCACACCTCCTGCGACGGGAGGCCGAATCACGACAACTACGCCCCATGCACCGTTAGCGATCTTGCCTCACGCAATTACCAATATTGGGCGCTCGGACATATCCATGATTTCGAAGAAGTGTGTCGTGATCCCTGGGTGGTGTTTCCAGGCAACCTACAAGGCCGGGGAATCCAAGAGTCTGGCCCCAAAGGAGCGGTTCTCGTCGATGTCGTTGACGGCGAAGTGAATGATGTAAGACGCCTCATCTTGGATAAAGCACGATGGGCGGCTGCCAGCGTAGACATGACCGGGATTGAGGATGAACCAGATGCTCTGCAACGGATCGAAGAAGTGGTACAGCCGCTAGTCGATCAGGCCGAAGGTAGATTGCTTGCACTGCAGTTGCGGCTGCATGGTACGTCCAGCCTGCACAATCGCCTGAAAGCACGCAGGGACAGCTTCTCTGACGAAGTTCAGGCCCTCCTGCATCGTCTGCACGAAGATGCCTGGCTGCAAAAGCTGCGCGTCGAAACCACCGATCCTACGATGGCTGCTGACAGTCCGATCAGTTCGATCGACTTTGCCGCGATGCTCGACGGAATCGAGCAGGATGTAGTTGTTCGAACAGCGGCTGCTGAGGAATTTGCAATCATGAAAGGTAAACTTCCCGGCGGAGTCGGCGGAGATACCTCTATTAGCGATGATCTAGACGCACTTCTTTCAGAGGCCCGCGCCGTTGTGCTCGGCCGCGTGAACTCGTAATCAGGATAGGACATATGCGCATACGCGATCTCGTCCTCGACAAGTACGGTCCATTTTCGAGCCAGTCGCTCCACTTCCGGCCCGACGCCAAACTCCATATCGTGTTCGGCCCCAATGAAGCGGGCAAGAGCTGTGCTCTCGCTGCGATCACGGACCTTCTCTTCAAGATAGAGCCCCGAACCAAATACGACTTCTTACATAAAGGGAAGGAGTTGCGCCTTGGTGGCGTGATCGAGGCCCGCAACGGAAGCTGCATCAGCTTCCAAAGGCGAAAAGGGATTAAGGACACGCTGCTGGATGTGAGTGGTGCCCCGATTCCTGATGAGTCGCTGCTGCCTTTCATTGGCAACTTGACTCGCGAAGTGTTTACCCGTGCATTCGGGCTCAACACCGAAACACTACGTGAGGGCGCGGAAGACATGCTGAAGACCGGCGGCGAGATTGGGGCTACTCTTTTCGCTGCGGCGTCAGGACTGAGAGGTATGACGGACCTTCGGCACCGTCTGGAGAATGAAGCCGAAGCAATCTTTGCTCCCCGCGCGGCGAAGGACCGAAGGTTCTACCAGATCCTCGATCGCTATGAAGTTGCCAGACGGCAGATCCGCGACTTAGAACTCAAGGTGAGCGACTGGCAGGCACTCAACGATGAGATAGACGCGTATTCCGCGAAGCTTGAAGAAATTGCGACGAAACGTGCAGAGAACTCAGCGGAACAGGCACGTCTTTCCAGACTTAAACGGGTAGCGCCGCTGGTGCGCGTCATCGACGTTGACCTCGCCGCTCTCCAATCAGTTGGCGCCCTGCCCCAGGTAGCTGGCGATTTTGCGAACCGGCTGCAAGCCGAAATCGACAGACATCGGGAGGCTACGAGCGAACGCACGCGCGCATTCGAAGACCAACAAAGCTTAGAACTCGAGCTTTCCGGGATAGTGGTGGACACAGACATCCTGGCGAACGCTGCGGAGATTCAGGCGTTAGTTGCAAAGACAGGAGCTTACGAGAAGGACCAGCGCGACATCCCTCGTATTCAAGCCGAATCCGATGGCTACTCTTCAGAATTAAAGCAGGTGGCAGTCCGTCTGGGTGTAGGCGACGTAGATCATGTTGTGCTGAATCAACCGGCAGATACGGCATGTGTGGCGGTCCAAAGTCTAATTTCAGAGGGCAAGAAACTCACGGCGGCTCTCGAACGGTGCACGAAAAATATTGCCTCAGAAACCGAAACTCTTGGCGACCTTGAACGGCAACGGGCTGTCCGCGAAGTGGTTCCGAACCCTCGTCATTTGCGCGACAAACTTACGGCACTCGCCCCTGTGCTCAAGCAACTCGACCGGCGACCAGAGGTCGAACGTGCATTCATAACCGAGAAAAGGGGCATTGAAGGTTCAGCGGCTCGTCTGCAGCCTCCCATAGCAGACTTGGGCGTGGTCGCTGGTACAGCGTTACCAAGCGCGGAAACGGTCACCCGCTTCCGCCTGGAATACGATCGATTTGCCGCGGAACTCCAGCGGGCGAATGAGCATGCTACGGAACTCGCAGATGCGATCAGCGGGACTGAGAAAAGGTTACAGTCCTACAAGACGCACGGACCTGTGCCATCCCCAGATGCGATTGCGGTAGAACGTCAGGAACGCGACAGAGCTTGGGTACGGTTGCGAGATTCGGTAATCGGGACGGCTCCTGCCCTGACTGGAGCGGAATTGACAGGGACCATCGTTGCCTTCGAACAGCACAGTTCCGAAGCCGATCGATTAGCGGACTCTGCTCTTGCCAATGCCAAACTGGTTGCGGGACACGCAGCAGAGGTCGCACATTTGACCGAACAACGAGCCGAGCAGGCCAGCGCAAGCGAACGAAAAACCGCACTGAAAAGAGACTACGACCTCCATGTGGAAGCTTGGAAGGAACTCTGGCGGCCGGCTGGCATTGATCCACTCCCCCCGTTGGAGATGGCAGCGTGGTTGTCGCAAGTTCAGGCATTGATCTCGCGCCTCGATAAGAACAGCACGGTGGCCGACGAACTCGCCCGCATTGACGCAGCCATCGCCGCCATTCTGCCCGCAGTGGAGAGCTTGGCCGCCGAAGCCGGAGTTCCACGAGTTGATGGACTGGATGCGAGCGCTCTGATTACACAGATCCACACTAGGCTAACCGCGGTTGAGAAACTCTGGGATGATTCCAGCAAGCTGGAGACGAGCATCGGAAATTCACAATTGCGCATTACTAAGCTGCGCGGCGACAGTGCCGAGGTGACTCGCCAATTGGAAGAATGGCAGTTGCGCTGGGCTGCAGCCATCCCAGACATTGGTTTGTCTCCAGTGGCGACTTTAGAGCAAGCTGAGGTCGCACTTGCTGCGTGGCAGAAAGTGCCAGATATTCTGCGCGAGCGCGATAATCGCGAGCGCAGAGTGGCGGGCATGCAGCGCGATAGCAACAGTTTTGAAGGCCGCGCTCGCGCCATCCTTGAGGTTGCCGCTGTAGATCTGATGTCGATTCCCGTCGAAGCAGCCGTAAAGAAACTCGGTGAGCACCTCAGCGAAGCCACGAATGCCAAAGCGCGCCGGGATCAGGTAGCAAAGAGGCTGGATAAGGCGACTCAAACCCTGGGGGCTGCAGATCGAAAGCTGGAAGAAGCCACGGCCGAGCTGAATACGCTCACCGCCACAGTGCCGGCGAACACTGATCTCCTAGAGCTTCTGGACCGTTTTTCTCGCCGGGAGGAAACAAATAAGACTCTGACAGACCATAGGGATCAGCTTATTGCTCAAGGAGAGGGGTTCACCGAAGACCAGCTTCGGGCCGAATTAGCAGAGTTCCATGTAGATGAGGCTGCGGCGAGGCTTCAGCAGCTATCGCAAGACGATTCGAGCCTGGAAGGTGAAGCCCGAGACGCCTTTGCCAATCAGAAGCTTGCAATGAACAGACGCTCGGAACTCTATAAAGGAGTTGGTGCCGAACTCGCTAATCAGCAAAAGAAGAATGCGGAGGCAGAACTACTGATTGCGGCTCGCGATTGGGCGATTCTCAAGTTCGGTGCTCTGTTAATTGGCCGCGCAATAGAAAAGGCGCGGGGTAGCCAACAGAGCCCTCTGATTAGCCGTGCCGGCGAGCTCTTCTCTACATTCACCGGCGGATCTTTCGTCGGCCTTGCACTCGATTTCGGCGAGGACGACACTCCCTACTTGGCCGGTCGTCGTCCCACGCAAGAACTGGTCGGTATTCCCGGTCTCAGTGAAGGGGCTCGTGATCAAATGTATCTCGCACTTCGGTTGGCATACCTTGAAGAGTTCGCGAAGAAAGCCGAGCCTGTTCCGTTCATTGGTGACGATCTGTTTACAAGCTTTGATGAGAGTCGCACCGCCAATGGCCTGCTGACACTGGCAAAAATTAGTGAAAGTGTTCAACCTATCCTTTTCACTCATCATCATCACGTGGTCGATATTGCCAGGGAGAAGATTGGCGAAACAGCTGACATTATTGAAATGGCGTAATCGATGTTTCTGCGTTCAGGATATCCGGAGGCTCGAACTGCTCGTCTCAAGCGGCTCTTGCCACCTGAATGAAGCCGTCACCGTTCCCCAGGGTTTCGACACGGAGGTGTTAAGAAGCTAGATGAAGAGGAATGATCTCACGCATATGGCAGAGGGTTGGGACAAGAAGGACTTTGAGGAATTAGCACAGCGGCAAGTGGGACTTGGGCTCGCGTCCGGCAAGCTAATTCCGTATCTCCAAGCCTTCTTCAGCGACGCCTTTGACCACTATGAAAGCGCGACCTCTGAAGGACGAGCTTTCGTCGACGAAATGATGGCTAGGGTCCCCGAAGCTTTCGAGAGGATATTGTCGGGTGCCCCTGACACGGCAGATTTACGAAGAATGCGCCGGATGGTTAGTCTCGTAAGAGGAAAGCACCGCCAAGCTCAGAGACTCATCGATAACTTTCCAATCATCGCTGGCGAACCAGACAAAGGGGTCGAAGAGGCTAAAGGCGTGCTTTGTAGCGTAATGCAATGCCTTTTGGATCTTCTGCATGATGCGACACAGGATTCTCATAGTGGCGCGTCAAAAATTTCCATTCTCGGCCTGTGCTATTGGCTCCTCGACGAGTTGACCACCGCGCAGTTTCTCGCGCGCCGGGCATATAGCACCCAAGCCTACACTCACCTGCGCGTCTGTCTAGAAATTTTAGACAAGATCGATTTGTTTACACAGTTCCCAGAATTTGTCGAGATTTGGGGCTCAGACAACGAGGATGAAATCTGGAAAAAACTCGCCCCACCTCGAGTCAGAGAGAAGTTGGGCAGGGACAGCCGGGACCCCATGTATACCCATTTCTCGCGGGAAGGCTCTCATGCAACTTTTAGGGCACTGCAACCTCGCCTCCGAATGATAGCGGGCTCATCTGATGACGATTCGGAGATTGCTCTGATGCTTGGGGGAAGGCGGGACCCGGCTCGACAGGTCAGCATTTTAATTTACTGTATCTTGGTGACGGCCCAGGCGATCATCAAATGTGCGAATGTATTCGAGGATCGGCTCAATCCGACCGATGTAGCTCAGTTGGTGACATCCGTGAACAATGACTGCTCCGCGTTTTTTAGGCGATTCCTCGACTCTGTAGATCGTTCGAAGGAAAGCGTGGGTCCTCTGGAAGTGATCCTGGCATCCTGGGAAAGTATGCGCAAGAACGGACAACTCTAACTTCAGTGTGTCCACTTGTCGAATCTCTTCGGCCGCCGAATTCGGTACCGACGACGCCGATTGCGCGGGCCCCTTTGAATTGACGACTTTGTCGTGAGACTGCAGTTGCTATGCCAACCTAACCATGCCGATGCGTGCACATCAGGAAAGCAACTCAAAAAACGCGTCGCGATAGCCATAATTTGCGGCACCTCTGTTGCCGGGATTTCCTGGATTGCCTGCATTCCCTGGATTCCCGCAATGGCCTACATTTCCGTAATTCCCCAAATGCATATCGACGACCATGCTCCTATATAGTTCGCCAACATAGGGACCCGCAATCTTGTGAACGTGTGATCCAACCAATTGGCCCACCGCGTTTCCGTTGATTGCGTAGATGTACTTGCCTTGCACGAACCCTACTGCGTTCCCACTTGAGTCGTATATGTAGGACGTCACAGGGAGTTCCTTTCTGCAGCATGTCTTACATGCATTCTACTCAAGCAACCACGTGCTGTTAGGGGGAGATTTGCTGATCGCTACCGAACGACGCCTTTGTAGTCTAGTGTGATTTCCCTTTACGCCAAATTCTCCAATGCGCTCGACGAGCACCGCAGGCGAACAAATTGCCGTGCCTCGGGATTGTGGGCAGATGACGGCGATTCCAAAACTAATCAACCGGATCATTTCCGATTGGGCTGCTGGTTCAAATTGATTCGGCGCAGGGAGATGGGAAGATGTGTCTCACCTGCCCCAAAGTGTGGTCCTGGATTATTGACGCAGATGGAATGATCGGTATGAGAAAGTAATAATCGCAAGGGAGCGGTGGGCCTAGTTTGAGATCAGGGAGGAACCCTGATGCCAAACGAAGATGCGGCCCGAGGTCCGCTGCGTCAAGAATTTGAGCCGTTGCTGAATCTGGAGGAGGCCGCTTCCGTCCTGGGGATGCACTGGAAGACGCTGGAGAGGATGGCCCGTGGCCGAAAAGTGCCAGCGTTGAAGGTTGGGAAACGCTGGAAATTCCGACTCAGTGCGTTGAACACATGGCTTGAACATGGATTAAACTCGACCACAACCGACTATGCCGTTCTGACTGGAGAGGGGCAACATCCTTGAAATACAGACGGCAACGCTTTCAACGAGGCAGCCTGCGCAAGGTGGCGCGGGCCAACAACCAATGGGCGTGGGAGTACCGCTACAAAGACCCCGCGACCGATAAGGACACGTCGATGTATCTGAGCGCCGAGAAGTTTCCGACCGAGATCGCTGTCACGCGGCATCTGGAGGCTTTCGTGCTCAAACTCAATAGTGAAAACCCGACCTTGGCCATCCTGGAGCCAACCTTCAACGCTGTTTTGGACCGTTTCATCGAGGAGGAGAAGCTGCTCGAAATCAAGCAGCGCCGTCCTGGTGACCGGTGCGACGCCGAGGGAGAGTTGAGCTATTCGACGGTCAGCTCCTACCTGAGCGTCATCAAGCAGGTTCGCATGAAGTGGGGAACGAGCCACATCACGCGAATGAAGCCGCTCGCGGTTCAGGAGTGGTTGAAGCAGATGGATGCCGCACCGAAGACCAAAGGCCATGTCAAAGCCATCATGCACAGACTGTATGAGAAAGCGATGCTGTGGGAGTTGGTCGAGTGGCAGCGGAATCCGATGCAACTGGTCGAGGTCAAAGGGATCAGCAAGCGGCGGAAGAGGCCGATTGTGCTGACGGTCGAGCAGTTTTACCAGATCCTCGAACTGCTGCCGCAACCCTACCGGACGATGGTAGTGGTGGCGCAGTGTACCGGGCTGCGGGCCGAAGAGGTTCTGGCGCTCGAATGGCAGGATATCGACTTCGAGAACCTGAGCATGAAGGTTGTCCGGGCAGTCGTTCATGGCCGCGTCAAAACGGTCAAGACCGAATACTCGGAGGACGAACTTCCGCTCGATCCCGACTTTGCTTCGGTTCTTCTGGACTGGAAGATGGAGTCCGAGAAGAAGGCCAAAGAGGAGGGGAAAACCCAGTTAGCTGGGTCGGACCTTCTCTTTCCCAGCACTGCCACGGGAAGGCACTTCCACACCGCTCCCATCCAGCAGGACTATATCCGTCCGGCCGGACGCTGTCTGGTGGCGTGCCCGAAGTGCGGAGCGGCTGCCGGCGTCTGGTGCCGGCAGGAGGGCAAAACTCCGAACGGCGGTCGTTTGCCGATTCATGAGGAGCGCTGGGAAGCAGCCGGGAAGTACGACGGCGTGGGGTGGCACACCTTCCGCCACACCTACCGGTCGTGGCTGGACGACACCGGAGCACCTGTCGGGGTGCAGCAGAAGTTGATGCGCCACGCGCAGGTCTCGACCACGATGAATATTTACGGGAACGCTTTGATGGGCGCCAAGCGTGAGGCGAACAGCAAGGTGGTCAGAATGGCATTGAGGAGCGCATAACCGTGAAAAGAACCCTGCAAACACACCAAAACCCACCCACGCTTTTCCGGGCGTCTCACTGGGTGGGTTATCTTGGGTTGGCCTGTGGCCTAAGTGGTTGCGGGGGCTGGATTTGAACCAGCGACCTTTGGGTTATGAGCGACCGTGCGCTCGCGTATCTAACAGACTTTGCGGCACTTATGGCGACACGGAAGTACGAAAAAGTACCCTCTGGACACCCTTTTGGGAGCTAGTTGGGAGTGAATTTCGGTAGTTGGGGAACTCGCCCAATGGTCGTTAGAATTCCGTTCCTAGCGCCCACTCTACAATGAAAACCGAGGGCGGTTAGCATGGCAAATGAACTGATCGGTTCCCCAGATGGCGCGATGGATCTGCGGCCGTTGATCCGCAATCTGCGAGATTTGATCCAGAATGCGCGGAAGCAGGTTTTGCGCAATGTAGACGAAATTCAAGTTCAAACCTGTTGGGAGATTGGCCAGCATATTGTTGAGTTCGAACAGAGAGGAACAGAAAGGGCAAAGTACGGAACGAAACTGCTGCCAACCTTGGCCGCGACCTTGACGGCGGAATTTGGCAAGGGCTTTGACGTTTCCAATCTGCGGCACATGAGAGGCTTTTTCCTGGCATTTCCAATTCACGACGCACTGCGTCGTGAATTGAGCTGGACGCATTACCGCACGCTCCTCCGCGTAGAAGATCCAAAAGCACGCCAGTGGTACCTGAAGGAAGCTGCCGATCAGGGCTGGAGTACACGTGTCTTGGAGCGCCAGATCGGAACCCTTTATTATGAGCGGTTGCTTGCGAGTTCCGACCGCCAGGCGGTTGAACAAGAAGCCGCATCCAATATTGAACCACTGCAACAGAATCCACGCGAGTTCGTCCGCGATCCCGTCATGCTGGAGTTTCTTGGTCTGCCGGGTACTGGCAAACTACTCGAATCCGAACTTGAACAGGCGCTTTTGGACAATCTGCAAGCGTTTCTTCTTGAACTGGGTAAAGGGTTTGCATTTGTCGCACGGCAATTGCGTGTAAGTACCGAATCGAAAGACTTCTATATCGATATGGTGTTTTATAACTATCTGCTTAAATGCTTTGTACTGTTCGACTTAAAATCGGGCGAATTGACCCACCAAGACATCGGGCAAATGGATATGTATGTCCGGATCGTGGACGACCTCAAAAGAGGTCCCGACGACAATCCGACCGTGGGCATTATTCTCTGTACCCACAAAGACACATCGGTCGTTCGCTACTCGGTGCTCCACGAGAACGAACATCTGTTTGCCAGCAAATACAAGCTGGTATTGCCTTCTGAGGATGAATTGCGCGCGGAACTCGAGCGGGAACGCGCTTCGTTGGAAGAACAGCGGAAGCGTCTCACTTCAGAAATATAAAGAATGCACTAAAAATCCACGAACAGGTCAGCCGGCTTGACGGTAAGCGCCTTCGCCAGTTTGACGATGTTCTCCAATGCGACGTTCCGCTCGCCGCGTTCCACCCCGCCGACGTAATTCCTGTGCAGTCCGGCCCGTTCCGCCAGTTCTTCCTGAGAATAGCCTCGTTCGTCACGGAGTTGCCGCAATCTTGTGCCAAATCGAGACTTAACGGAGCGTGGAGCCACACTCTCATGCTCAGATCCTGACCACGACGAGTCTACACATTATGAGTGTGATATTGTCCAAGACAAGATTGATCTTGTCCGTCTTGCCCGCTTCACCTTCTCCCGGAAACAGCTCCGCGCGAAACGGGAGAATTTCATTAAAATTGATCTGACAACGGGACGGGCAGGATGCGATTCTAAGGTAAACGAGGGACGAATTCATGCCAGAAAATTACGTTGACTGCTCGGAAATGGCGGGCAAGACGATTCAACTGCTCCGCATCCATCGGGACATCGGCGAGGGAACCAGTGTCCAGATCGAGCTGACGGACGGAACCAGCTTTACCTGCTATGTCTCGGTCCGTCCAAACGTGGAAGCTTCCTTATATAAGGGCGGTGTCGGGGCGCCGGAAACCATCCGAGCCTACGAATTGTAGGCGAAGTCTGCCCGCTAAAACCACGTCGTTATTCCCAAATGGAATAAGCAACTTCCCAGAATTCATTGGACGCGGAATCGAAGTAGCCCTAACTTTGCGCCATAGCTGACGCCCAAGTCAGCGGAGGTGCAAAGTGAATCCATTCCGCCGTCTCCTCCGATTCGATACCAGTCGCAATCGGCCGCCTATTCTACCTGCCAACCGGCAGACAGAACGCTCCCTCAAACCAATCCTCCTCTCTGCCATCCGCGCGATGGCTCCCACCCTTCTTGCGCTCTCGCTCACGAGCGTTGCCCACGCCCAGGGGACGATGGACTTCTCTGGAGCGACCACGCTGATGTCCACCTTCAAGACCTTCGCCATCTATGCGGGCGCTGTTATCTGTTTCGGCGGCCTGATCTTCGCCGGAATCCGCATGATGTCAGGTAGGTTCCAGGACGCCATTCCCGGTCTTTTCGGCGCGCTCTTTGGCGCTGGAGTTCTCGGATGGGGTGCTGGATGGATTGGCTCGCTCACCGGTCAGACGATGCAGTAGGTGGCGGCCATGACCAAGCGAGGAGAACCGTTACCAATCAACCAAGCGCTCAATCGACCGAGGGCCAAGCTGGGCCTCGATCTCACAGCATGGATGGCGATCGTATTCGTCTGCGTAACGGTTTTCCTCGTTGGGTTCCGCGTGGTGGCGATGATCGCCTTTCCCTCACTTGCCGTGAGTG